>Ga0187894_10005992_pt1 | contig 12119 bp, 9 predicted proteins | sample GBC1701081metaG_FD_136650 | JGI IMG/M metagenome (GOLD analysis project Ga0187894, IMG submission 136650) | White microbial mat communities from a lava cave in the Kipuka Kanohina Cave System on the Island of Hawaii, USA - GBC170108-1 metaG ... | reverse complement strand
TCGCTCGATGACCTCATCACGCAGATGGATTCAGCGTTAGGTCAGATCCCGGGGCTGGACTACGAGTTCAGCGCGCCCATGCGGATGCGTCTCGATGAAGTGGTGTCCAGCGTGAAGACGGATCTCGGGATCAAACTCTTCGGAGATAGCCTTCCGTTGCTGCAGTCGAAAGCGGACGAAGTCCGAGGTATTGTCGCCAATATTCCCGGAGCGGAAGACGTCTCCGTGGGGGTGAGTGCTGGGGCAATGCAGCTCGAGGTCGACCTCGACCGGCGGACGATCGCCCGCTACGGGTTGAGCGTCAGAGACGTGCAGCAGGCGCTGGAGATGGGGGTCGGCGGCATGCCCGCGTCCGAGGTGCTCGTCGGGCGTCGGCGCTACCCGATCGTAGTGCGATTGGACGCGCCCTACCGCTCGACCCCGGAGGCGGTCGGTCAGATCCTACTTCGCACCGCGGCAGGCGGCAGCGTGACGCTGTCGCAGCTCGCTCGACTCCGCACCGTTGAAGGGCCCGAGGTCATAAGCCACGAGGGCAGCCAACGGTTCGTACTCGTTCAGGCCAATGTCCGCGGACGCGACGTCGGTAGCTTCGCCGCCGATGTGGAGGGAGCGGTCCGCAACCGAGTGACTCTGCCGCCCGGCTACTACGTGAACTACGGCGGGCAATTCGAGCACCAGCAACGTGCGACTCGTCGGCTAGCCCTGATCGTGCCGGCGGTCTTGTTGCTCATTGCCGGACTCTTATATGCTGGATTCGGCGTGCTCCGGCACGCGCTGGTCGTGATGCTCAATGTGCCATTCGCGCTCGTCGGAGGCATCGCGGCGTTGTGGCTGCGTGGCCTCCATCTCAATCTGAGCGCGGCGGTTGGAATGATCGCGGTGTTTGGAGTAGCGACTCTCAACGGCCTCGTATTGCTCACCTATGTCAATCAGCTGCGAGCATCGGGGCGCACACTAAGAGAGGCGATTCGGGAGGGTGCGAGTGTGCGGCTCCGACCAGTCCTGGCGACGGCCACAGTCGCGTCGGTCGGTTTCCTACCGATGGCGCTGTCGACTAGTGCCGGAGCAGAGGTGCAGCGACCGCTTGCCTCGGTCGTGATTGGAGGGCTCATCTCCGCGACGATGCTCACGTTACTCGTGCTTCCGACCATCTTTGCCTGGACTGAGACGGCGCGAGGATCACAGCAGAATGCACAAGGATCACCATAACCCGTCCTCCTTTCGGACACTCTGGGTGTGGAATCGTGGGCGCCAGGCTTCGGTCATGTCGTTGCGGCAGCGAGTGAGACGACTTGGTACTTCGCTGAATGGGGTACCTTCCAGAGGGGGCTTTCGATGGAAGGATCGCTCTCTACACCTAAGTTCTGCCGCCGCCGACAAGTTTAGATGTCTTTGGTTCCACCCACGATCTGATAGGCTACTTTTGCCCCTGAACCTGTCGTGTTGAGTGGTACAGTCTCATCTCCCAGTTGTAGTCCAGTGCGGAGTCGGTTGAAAGTGACCTTAACAGATCTGCGATGACCTCAACATCGCTCAGGGTCCTTCTCTTACGGTGCGTAACACGGATAGGACCTCACGCAGTGCGACGGCGTGAACGCGGTGCGACGCATTTTCCTTGCGACACCCCCGGACGAGTGTTCTCGCTTGAACAATGTTCCACATTTTGCAACCTATTACGAGTCCCCTTCTGCAGGTAACGCGCGCCCAGGCGTCTCGCTCTCAAACATCCAACTCTGAGCGGGGCTCTCCAAGGGGGCGACGTGGTCGTCACCCCGAAGTCGGAATGCCGGTCGATGCTCGCGGTAGTCTATCTTGGCGCCCGCGGGAATAGGGATAGTGGGAGCGGGAAGAATCGGCATGTCGAGCACGATTCACGCTGGTCGGGGCATAGGGCCGATTGGCCCAAATGCCCGCGTAGTAAGACCAGGTTGGAGTGGGTTGATCGTCGGAATGACCGTCCCGACGTGTGAGCTTGCTTGGTCGACCATACACGCTGAAACAGCGGCACGGTTAGCGGACCCTTTCGATGACGGTAAAAAGCTCCGCTTTCGGTGATCGCCGGCTCGGCTCCGGGATCGCCATTGCCACCCGTGACCGAGCCGTACGGGGGATCTGGCGGACCGCCCTCGTCACCATCGGCCTCGCGGCCTGCGGAGGCACCGATCCGGACGGTCGCGGCGCCGCCATTAACCCGCTGCCGGTGCTGACCGCAATCAGCTCAGACTCGGTGCTGGTCGGCTCGAGCGATCGGGTTCCGATCCGCGCGCCGGCCGGGGCCAATCAGGTCACCGTGACATTGCTCGGCCGCAACTTCCTCCCCACCTCCCAGCTCGCACTGAATACCGAGGCGCGGCCGTCGCGGTATGTCGATCCGACCAGAATCGAAGGCGAGTTGTCGGCTGCAAATCTGGCTGTACCGACCGAACACCTTCTGAGCGACTACTCGACGCCTCGAGAGCCCACCGTCGGTGTGATCCCGTTCGTAGTTGCCGAGCCCGGATCACGGATCAGGAACCAGGTCATCGTCGAGATAGAGAACAATGACATCGCGGTCGATGAGTCTCGCAACCTGATCTACATCGCCGTGCCGGATCGAATCATCGGCTTCGCGGGCTCGATCGTCGCCGTCGATGCGGCGACGGGCGCGGTACAATGGACCGTTCCGGTGGACGGCGATCCCGCGGCGATCGAGCCGACGTCAGACGGCAAATGGCTCTACGTGATGATGGCCGACCAGCCCGTCGTAGCCCGGATCGACTTGATTACCAGGCAGATCGTGCAGCGAATCGACATCTCTCGTGCTGACGTCGACAAGCCGCGGGGACGGCAGCTCGAGCCCGTCCCCGGTAACCCGCTGTCGTTTCTGCTCTCGATCCGCGGTGATGGAAGCGGCGTGGCCGTCGTGTTCACGGACGGGCTTCCACGCCCGAGCGTGGCACCCGACATCGGCTTCTTCACCCGGTCGGCGACGCCGTCACGGTACTATGCCCTCGACCAGAACGGGCCGACCGCGACCCTGTACATCCTCGACGTTGGGCCCCAGGGGGTCTCGCGAACCGTCACCGGGTTCTATCATCCCAATTTTCAAGGAAGAGTCGAGCTCGCGGACGGCAAACTCTTTACTACGTCCGGAGGGGTCGCGGACCCGGTGCGGCTCAGCCTCGTGTCGACGCTGCCGAAGGCGTCGTCACTTCGATTCGATCCCGGGTTGGGGCGGCTCTTCCACGCCGTGGGGACGACACTCACTGTATGTGACCCGCGGAACTTTCAGGTGGTAGATCAGCTGAATCTCGGGGCCGTAAAGCGGCGACAGCCGGCGGACCCTGCGGCTCGGACGCGATGGCATCGAGGTGCACAACGAGGCTCGTGTCACCATTATCCGAAGCGACGCCGTGAATCCGTGAGCGACCGTTGCACGCCGGGACTATGCGATGCCGAGGCGGGAGATCCCGGTGCCGGCGGCGAGCGTCACAGTGTCGAGGCGGAAGACTCTGTTGCACGGCCCGGGCCGAGCCGTGCAGTGAGCCGATTCGCGTTGCCGGGCAGGAGATCAGCATTGCCGTCGCCGAAATCGCTTCCTCGTATACTCGGCGATGTTCCCTCTGGACAGAATTAGAACACAGTTCTACTTTGGCACCATGGCGAGTCACTCCCAACTCACGACACCCCTCCAGGCGCGCAGCCAGCGCACTCTTCAGAAGATCGTGGAAGCCGTCGAGGAACTGCTCGAGGTCCGTTCGTTCGATGAGATCTCCGTCGCCGACATCATCCGGCGCGCGCGGTGCTCCACGGGGTCGCTCTACGCGCGATTCCCGGCCAAGGACGCGGTCCTTCCCTATCTCTACGCGCGGTACGACGCCGATCTCCGCCCACGCGTCGCCGCGAAGATCGCTGCGGTCGATTGGTCCATCTTGTCCCTTCGGGAAACCGTCGACCTCCTCGTTGCAGGCAGCGTCGACCTGTACGTTGAGCGGCGTCACCTGCTGCGCGCCGTTGCGCTGTTCGCGCACGCAGCCTGACGCCATCGGCAACGACGTCCACCGCCGGCGCGAGGGTGTGCACGACCTGCCCGCGAGCATCTTGGCGCGGTTCGGGCCCGAGATCACCCACGCGAATGCCATGGACGCCGCGCGGGTTGGATTCTTCATCGTGGCTGCTGCAGCGCGAGACAAGATCCTCTTCGACGCGCCAGACATGACAAAATGCGAGCCCGGATCGCCCGGCATCGGTCGGCACGCCCCGCGGCCTGGTTCACGGTCGAAGCGCCGACCGACGCAGGCCCAGCGATCCTCCGCGCCGAGACCGACGTGGTCCTGCTCGACTGCGTCGCAGTGCTCAGCGCCAATGCGTTAGGCAGCTCCGCACCGCCGACCAAGATGCGGCGACCGAGCGGATGCTCGCCGAAGCTGACGGAATACTGCAGGCGGCCCGCCGGCCGTGCCGGCACGCTCATCCTGGTGACCAATGACGTCGGGTTCAGCGTCCACCCGACGACCCGGCTCGGGCGTTGGTTCTAGGACAGAATTGGCCAGGTCAACCAGCGGCTCGCAAGAGCGGCGGATGAGGTCGTGCTCATGATCTCCGGGCTGCCGGTCGTTCTCAAGCCGCCGGCCGATCCCGGATGAGCGCCATGGTCCGCGGCGCTCGGGCCGCGGTCGTCTTTCTGACCCGCGTACCGGCGGGTGGATTTCCCTATAGCGGTGACGAGTGGCGCTGGGCGTCCGGGTGGTTTCCGCTGGTCGGCGCGGCGGTCGGCGTGTTGCTGAGCGCGGTCTGGTGGGTCGCGCAGCCGATCGGGCGGCTTCCGGCGGCGGTCGTCGTCTTCGCTCTCTCGATCCTCTTGACCGGCGGGTTACACGAGGACGGGCTCGCCGATACCGCGGACGCCCTCGGCGGAGCGACGAGTCGGGAGCGAATCTTCGAGATCCTCAAAGACAGTCGCGTGGGCAGCTTCGGCGCGCTCGCGCTGTTCCTCTCGCTGATCCTCCGAGTTGCGTTGCTTGCCCAGCTCGCGAACGGAGCGGTGGGCGCGTTGATTCTGTCGCAATCCATCGCCCGATTGCCGCCGGTCTGGCTCATGGCGGTGCTCCCGTATGTCACGCCGGAGTCGACGGCCAAGAGCCGGGCAGTTGCTCGGGCATCGGGGGCCCAGATCGCTCTCGCAAGTCTGCTGGCGGCGATGATCATAGCGATCCTCTCCGCGACCAAGCTCGCCGATCCGATCGATGCGGTCATTGCGGCGAGCGTCGCAGGAGTTGGTGCAGCGGTCGCGGGTTACTGGTTCCACCGGCGGGCCGGCGGTGTCACGGGAGACTTCCTTGGCGCCACCGAACAGCTCGGCGAGTGTCTGGTTCTGCTCGCGCTTGTCTCGCGGCGCGGGGCATCATGAGCCCATGTCTCGTCGCGGTCCGTCACGCGCCGCCGGGGTTCGAGGGTGTCTGTTATGGTCGGGCCGACGTACCGGTCTTGCTGTCCGACGCGGATGCGGCCAAGTCGATCGCCGCGGCGATCAGCAGTGAGCGGCCTCTCCTTGGGCGCGTCTGGGCCTCACCGGCGACGCGTTGCTGCGGGCCCGCGCGCCTCGTGGCTCGGGACTTCGGTCTCGAGCTCACGGTGGATGACCGATTGAGCGAGCTGGCATTCGGGGCGTGGGAAGGTCGGACGTGGGTGGACATCGAGGCAAACGATGGCGAAGCGCTCGGGATCTGGATGCGGTCGTGGCTGACGAATGCGCCGCCGGGCGGTGAGACCGTCGCCGAGCTGGAGAACCGAGTGCGCGAGTGGTATCGGTCGTTGGAGCAGCGGGAAGGTCATCTTCTGGTCGGCCACGCCGGTGTGATCCGGGCGTTGCGGGTTATCACCGGCCGGTGTACCTGGCCCGAGGCGATGGGGAGGGAGGTGGTTCCGCTCCGGCCGGAGGCTTTCTCCGAGTAACCCACCTCGCTGCGCTTGCCCACGGCTTGCGTCCAGCGCTCGGACACCGTACATGTCTTGCACCCTCGCCACCGGCCAACTCAGAGCACTGATGCAGCGCATCGAGCTCGGCGCAATCGACTACGCGATCCTGATCGTGTATTTCGCCTTTGTGCTCGGGATCGGCTGGATCGTGCGGCGATCCGTCCGGAACAGCGACGACTTTTTCTTGTCGGGACGTTCGATTCCAGCCTGGGTCGCCGGACTGGCCTTCCTCTCGGCAAATCTCGGAGCCCAGGAAGTCATCGGCATGGCTGCGTCAGGCGCCAAGTATGGCATCATGACCAGCCATTTCTACTGGATCGGAGCGATTCCGGCGATGGTATTCGTCGGCATCTTCATGATGCCGTTCTATTACGGGTCCCGCGCTCGCTCGGTGCCGGAGTATCTGAAGCTGCGGTTCGACGAGAAGACCCGGGGGTTCAATGCCGCCACCTTCGCGGTGATGACGGTCTTCTCCTCCGGCATTTCGATGTACGCGCTCGCGAAGCTGCTCGAGCTGGTCCTCGGGTGGAGCTTCCACATGAGCGTGCTGCTCTCGGCGGTGATCGTGCTGTGCTACGTGTTCTTGGGTGGGCTCACGTCGGCGATCTATAACGAGGTGCTCCAGTTCTTTCTCATCGTGACGGGATTCCTGCCGTTGGTTCTCATCGGTCTTCGCGATGCGGGTGGTTGGGCCGGCCTCAAGGCGCAGCTCGCCACCGTCGCTACCAACGCCGGGTATGCGCCCGGAGTATGGTCGGAGTCATGGCGTCATCTCGATGCTCCCGGCGCCAATCCGATGGGCGTCGAGTGGTTCGGAATGGTCATGGGTCTCGGATTTGTGCTGTCGTTCGGCTACTGGTGTACGGATTTTCTGGTAGTGCAGCGCGCGATGGCCGCGAACTCGATGATTGCCGCGCGCCGCACTCCCGTGCTCGCCGCGATCCCCAAGATGCTGTTCCCCGCGCTGGTCATCCTGCCCGGGATGATCGCGATCGGGATGCACGTAACCCGTGGAGGCCTGCTGCCGGCCACCGCGGATGGAACCCCGAACTACAATCTCGCGATCCCCGCACTGCTCGCCCACTACCTCCCGTCGGGTCTCTTGGGACTCGGGCTCACCGCGCTCATGGCGTCGTTCATGTCGGGAATGGCGGGCAACGTGACCGCATTCAACACGGTCTGGACCTACGATATCTATCAGTCGTACCTCCGCCCGGGACGCTCCGATCGCCACTATCTCCGAATGGGGCACGCGGCTACGGTCTTCGGAATTCTCGCGAGCGTGGCCGCGGCGTACGCGACCACTCGTTTCAACAACATCATGGACATGCTCCAGCTGGTGTTTGCGTTCGTCAACGCACCGCTCTTTGCGACCTTCCTTCTGGGTATGTTCTGGCGCCGCGCGACTGGCCATGGAGCGTTCTTCGGGCTGCTCACCGGCACCGTGGTGGCGGCGATCCATCACGGGCTCACTCTCCCTCGCGGCACCCCGGCCGGGCTCAAAGGCGCGTTCCTCGGCGCGGTGCTGCATACGTACCCGAGCGAGATGGCCCAGAATTTCTGGACTGCGATTTTCGCGTGGACCGCGTGTTTCGTCGCCACGATCGGGATCTCGCTGGCTACCCGGCGCACCAAATCCGACGCGGATTTGCAAGGACTGGTGTACGCGCTCACTCCGCGTCAACCCGATGACCGGCTGCCCTGGTTCAAGCGGCCCGCGATGCTCGGTGCGATTGTGCTTGGGCTCACCCTCCTCCTCAATCTCATCTTTTGGTAACGGCGCAATGAACCTCGACGTGCGCCTGCCGATCGGGTTGATGTTCATGGCCTTCGGTGTGCTGCTCACCGGTTATGGACTGTTTTCGAGCGATACCATCTATCAGCGGTCGCTCGGAGTGAACGTGAACCTCTGGTGGGGGCTGGTGCTCGTGGCGTTCGGCATCGTTATGCTGGCGTTGGCGGGCCGTCGCCGCAGAGGCCAAGGCACGACTGAGTAGATTGGCGTGAGCCTGATGCTCAAGCGGTAAATGGGCTCGCCTGGCACGGGCTCGAGCCGCGCGATATTGTGATGGTGGTGGAATTCCAATGACAATACCCGAACGTCTCCCAGGCGGTCCCCGGTCGCCCTCTCCGGAGGAGCTCGAGGCTCAGTTCGACGAGCTGGTGCGAAAGCACTATGCCGAAGTGTGCCGGTTCATTCACCGACATGTCGGATCAGAGGCGACTGCAGAGGATCTCGCTCAAGACCTGTTCCTTCGTCTTTGGGAGCGACGCGACCACTTCGATTTCGACAATCCAGAACCCTACCTCTACCGAGCGGCGCGGAACCGCGCGTTGAGCGAGCTACGCCACGATCGAGTGCTCGGGCGCTGGAGACGTGCTCACACTGCCGACCCGGAGTTTGCCGCCCCGCCGAGCGAAGGCGTCCCCGACGACTTGCCGACCGCGATTGCCGCCGCGATCGAGAGCTTGCCGGAACGCTGCCGCTTGATCTTCACGATGAGCCGAGAGCAAGGCATGAGTTATCGCCAGATCGCCACCCGGCTCGGCCTCTCGATCAAGACGGTGGAAACCCAAATGGGACGGGCGCTACGAGTGCTGCGGGCCAAGGTTGCTCCCTACCTATGAGCCATCCGCTTCAGGGTAGGGAGGTCGTGGGACGTGTTAGCTGGCGGGCCCGCTTGGGAGGCTGGGCATGACGGACGAGCTGGACGAGATGGGTTGGACCCAGATCGCGCGCTATCTCGCCGGGGAGCTGAACCCGGGGGAGCGGGCGCGGTTCGAGGAGCTTCTCGCGACCGATCCAGAGCGATCGGCGCTGGTCGAGCAGGCACGGTTGGTCTGGCGAGAATCGAGGCGGTCGAAATCGTCCTTCGATCCGGAGCGCGCCCTGGTCGAGATCAAGCGCGCGTCCAGAAGCGGGTCGAGCCAGCCGGTCGTGGACCAGCCGATTCGGCCCGCGCCAAACCTCGCTGCCCCCCCGGCCCGGCGTCGTTGGATCGCCGTTGCCGCGCTGGCCGCCGCCGCGGCCGCGATCGGATTCGTAGTCAGTAACCCGCGACCACCACAATCTCCCCCGGCCGCCTGGACCGAGCTCGTAACCCGGAGAGGCCAGCGAGCCGAGTTGCGCCTGCCGGAGGGGACTCGAGTCGTTCTCGGAGTCGATAGCCGGCTGCGTTACCCGGAGCGCTTCGGTCCGGCCCCGGGCGCGCGGCAGGTGAAGCTGGACGGCCAAGCGTACTTCGAGGTGGTGCACGACGTGGGGCGGCCCTTCGAGGTGGTCGCCGGCGACGCTCGGGTTCGGGACCTCGGAACGACCTTCACGGTCACCAACCGCCCTGCCTCCCCGATCGAGGTCGTGGTGAGCGACGGGGCGGTCACGCTCGCGCCGGCGGCCGGCGCCGGCGACAGCGTCATCATTCGCCGCGCCGAGCTCGGCCGCCTAACGACGGGTGGGAAGTTGCAGCACGAGACCGGGGCGGATCTGCAGCGGCATCTGGGATGGACCGAAGGGCGGCTGGTGTTCGTCGACACTCCTCTCGCCGAGGTCGCGCCGGCGCTCGGCCGGTGGTACGACGTCGACGTCCGGGTGACTGATTCCTCGATCGCCGGGCTCCGCCTGACGGCATCCTTCAGTGGGGAGCCGATTGGAGAGGTGCTCGATCTGATCACCAGCTCCCTCAAGGTCACGTACGAGCCGAGGGGCTCCACCATTCGGATCTTCCGCGGGCGATGAGATGCAGTTGGCTGATGGCCGCGCTGGCGGCGTCGGCCGCGGCCGGCTCCCCGTTGCTCGGCCAGGCTCCCGGATCGGAGACTGCTGAGCGAGGACCCCGGTTTCTGGTGGTCAATGCCGGCGACCATGCCGTCGTGGATCCGGCGGAGGTCCCGGCGCTCCGGCGCCGCATCTCGACCAGGTTTCACGGGGTCCCGCTGGAGCGTGCGCTTCGCGAGATCGCCCGGCAAGCGGGCACGCGCTTCGTCTACAGTCGCGACCTCATTCCGCTCACCGTTCCGGTCAGTCTCGAAGCCGATCAGCTGTCGCTCGCTGCCGCGTTGACCGAGGTATTGCTCGACACCGGCGTGGACGTGGTCGTCAGTCGGGCGGGCCAGATCGCGCTGATGCCCGGTACGAGAGTACGAGTTCGCCCACCGGTCGCGCTGGTCTCGCTTCGCGGCCGACTTACCGACTCCGCCACCGGCGAGCCGATCAGCCAGGCCGAGGTGAGGCTGGTGGGTGCTCCCTATGTCACCCTGACTGGACCGGCCGGCGAGTTCCGAATCACCGGGTTAACGCCAGGGCCCCATCACGTCGCGATTCGGCGGCCGGGAATCCGTCCGGTGGACCGCGACCTGCAGCTCGCTGGCGGCGAGGAAACCGTTTTCGATCCCGTGGCGGTGAGCGTGATTCCGGTGCTGGACGAGCTGATCGCTGCCGGGTCGATCGTCGAAGCCCGCCGGCGCCAATCTCCGGTGCCGGTCGCCGTCCTCACTGAATCGCAAATCCAAACGCCCTCACGAAATCGGATCGACCAGTTGTTTCGCGGCGACATCCCCGGCGTGATCGGATACGACCTCGGCGCGTACAATCAGTCCAACGCCGTCTTCGTGCGCGGACGCCCGTCGCTCGATCTCTTCAATCTGCTCAAGGTCTACGTCGATGGAGTCGAGGTCCCCGCCACCGATCTCACCTCGGTGATCGATCTCAGGGGGATCGAGCGAGTCGAATTATTGCGCGGCCCCCAGGGATCGAGCATCTACGGGTCCAATGCGAGCGGCGGAGTGCTCCTGCTGACCACCAAGGGGGGAATCCGCGGGCCGCCGCGAGTGGCCGGATCGGCGGCGGTCGGCCAGGTGTCCTCTCGTTATGCACGCAGTCCGCCGACCGCGACCGAGGGCCGCCTGTCGGTGTCCGGCGGCTCAGCGGGCTTCGGCTATGCCACGACGCTCAGCCTCGAGTCTCAAGGCGAGATCATGCCCGAAGCCGACTCGAGGCAGGGCGCGTTGGCCACCCGGCTTCGGTTTGGCCGGGGGGGTGGCCCTCTCATCGTCACAGCCAGCAGCTCGGTTTCCCTGCGCCGATTCGGAATCCCCAACTTCCCCGCCGCGGCCGTGCTGGGCGTGCCCGCGCTCGGCGAGCGACTCTACCAGCGGACTCGGCTGAGCAATGGGCTGGTCAGCGGGAACCTGACCTACTCGCCTAACGCCTCCTGGGTCAGCTCGCTCCAAATCGGCTACGATCAGGCGGCGATGGCGATCCGGACCTCCGAGCCGGTGGTGCTCCACGAGGGCGAGCTGCTGTACTACAACACCGACGAAGCGCACGGCCAATTCTCGATCCGCGCGCAGAGCACTGTGCACCAACGCTGGGGCCGGCGGGTCGTGACGACGGGGATGGCCGGCGTGGAGATTTCCAGGGTGAGTGGCCACAACGGCACCGCCCTCTTCGACAACCCGGATCGCACCGGCGCCGCTCGCTACCGGAGCATCGACCCACCGCAGGACGGAACCAATCGAGGCGCATTCGCCCAAACGGTGGTCGGTCTCGACGACCGATTGTTCCTGACCGCGGCGGTCCGGGCCGAGCACGCCGACGCGGTCGGCGCCCTCCGAGGTACCGTGCTCGCGCCCCGAGTCGGCGTCGCCTATTCCTGGCGCTGGAAGAGCGGCGCGCTCAAGCCGCGGCTCGCGTTCGGAAGGAGCCTCCGACCGCCGGGTCCGTCGTATCGGTTTGCCGGCAAGACTCCGTTCTACGAGCAGCTACCCAACCCGCTGCTGGGAATGGAGAGTCAGGAGGGTGTGGACGGTGGGATCGATCTCGAGCTCGCGAACGGCGCATTCACGTTCGAGGTCACCTACTACGATCAGGTTGCTCAGGACCTGATCGATCTGGTGCTGGTCGACCTTACCCAAACGCCGCAACGGATGCAGTATCAAAACGTGGGCAGCGCGACCAATCGAGGGATGGAGCTCGGCGCGACCATTCACCAGGGCCCGGCCCACGTTCGCGCGGCGTTCAGCGTGTCCTCCAGTCGGCTTCGTACCGTGGGCGCGGGTTACACTGGCGCGCTCCAGCCCGGCGATCAGCTCCTGTACTCCGCCCGGGTCGTCGCCGGCGCGACGGCGACGCTCGAGCTTCCCGACCTGCGGCCCGCCGCCAG
>Ga0187894_10005991_pt1 | contig 12119 bp, 10 predicted proteins | sample GBC1701081metaG_FD_136650 | JGI IMG/M metagenome (GOLD analysis project Ga0187894, IMG submission 136650) | White microbial mat communities from a lava cave in the Kipuka Kanohina Cave System on the Island of Hawaii, USA - GBC170108-1 metaG ... | reverse complement strand
GATGAGGTATTGATCCGAAGGTGTATTCGAGTTGATGTGGTAGTTGGCGTTCAGCTTAACGCGGGCGCGCACTTCGGCTTCACCACCGGCCTTGATCGCGACGGGCGCGATGGACATCACGGTGAGGACGTTGTTGAACTGCGCGTTACTTGCGAGCGCCAGGGCGCCTAGCAGGAGCAAGCAGCGCTTCAATGTCTTTTTCATATTCGCTTTTGCTGACGAGGCCGACGTGGCGGGAAGCGATCTTTCCTTCGCGATCGAGAATGAGAGTTTCCGGGAGCGTGTCGATGCCACCGTACTTGGTGGCGACATCCTCACCGACTACGCCAACTTGGTAGTTCACCTTTACCTGATCGATATAGGGCTTGACGACTTGCCAACCTTCCTCGTCGGTGGATACGCCGAAGACGGCGAACCCTTGGGGGCCGTACTTCTTTTCGAAGTCAACGAACCAGGGCATTTCGATTTTGCACGGACCGCAGTAAGTGGCCCAGAAATTGAGTAGGACGACTTTGCCTTTGAAGCTCGACAGCGGGATGGGCTTGCCGTCGGCCGCTTTGGCCGAGAACTCGGGAGCAGGCTTTCGTTGCGCGGCCGGTTTCGGCGCGGCGTTAGTGGCGAACGGCGCTGCTGAGAGCAGCAGGAGCGGCGCCAAGAAGCGTATGGATGTCTTGTTGATAGTCACTCTTACTCACCAATCCGATGTGGACGGCGGCGATTTTGCCGTCGCGGTCGATTAGAAACGTTGTGGGAAGGGAATCCACGCCGCCGTACGCCTGGGCCATCATGTCGTGGCCGATGGCGACGCGGTAGTTGACCTTGGTGCGTTCGACGTAGGGGCGGACGATTTCCCAACCTTCCTCGTCCATAGAGACGCCGAGGACGGCGAAGCCTTTGTCGCGGAACTTTTGTTCAAACTCGACGAACCAGGGAATTTCGAGCTTGCAGGGGCCGCACCAAGTGGCCCAAAAGTTAAGCAGGACGACTTTGCCCTTATAGTCGGAAAGATTGAAGCTCTTGCCTTGGGCGTCCTTGAGAGTAAAATCCGGGGCCGGATTGCGTTTTTCGGCGGGCTTCACGCTGGTGCGGCGGGGCGGGGCGTAGGAGCAGTTGATGGCAATTGCCATTGCGATTGCCAAAGCCCCGATTTGAGTACGCCTCGTCATGCACGCTCCTCTGATTGAATTATAGGCGAAGCTCGGAGGCTTCTATCCATTCGACGAACCAGGCGCGGCGAAGATTCCGCCATTTCCGAGCCAAGGTGAATTCCTCATGGTTGCGTAGGCCCGAATACAGCCAGGCTGCCGTGTCGCAGAAAGCTTCGCAGGAATAGTCACGCCAAAGCCTGTTTCCGCTCTGTATATGCCCGTGAAGCACTCTTTTCTTCCGCCATTCGGCACTCCAGCCCAGTTCCCCTCGGGCATGGGAAGCGAATTCACCGGCAAGGAGGGCGCGCCAAGCGTTCCGAGCGGGGTTGCCAAGCCGACGCCAGACGAAGTGGAACAGTTCGTGTGTGAGAATGCGCTTTCGCTCGGCGGCGTTGCGGCGGAGCGCGGAGGCGAGGACGATACGGCGTTGGTTGAGGAAAGTAGCGGCGTGCGCTTCGCCGCCGCTCGCCGTGGGCGGCGACTTCGCATAGACGACTTTGATTCTATTATTTGTAGCGAAGCTCCGCGGCGATAGCGGGCGCATCCTCAACCTTTACTTTAATGGAGTTGCGGACCTCGTCGAACCATTTCTTAAACTTCTCCTGGCGGATTTCCTCGTAGATCTGGTTGCGCACTTGATCGTAAGGAGTGACCGCTACGTCTTCGACGCGGAAGATGAAGAAGCCGTTGGGCAGACGCACGGTGGGCGCGATTGACCCTTTCGGCGTGGAGAGGACGGCCTTCTTTACGTCATCCGGGATCTGCGGGTTAGCGGCGGCGATTGGCACGAAGTCGCCATTCTTGGCCTTGGAGCCCGGGTCTTCGCTGTACTGCTGGACGAGAAGGACGAACTCCGATCCCGACTTGGCTTTAGCGACGATTTCATCAGCTAGTTTCTTAGCCTCGGCTTCGGTGCGTGGGCGGGGCGCGCCTTCGGCCGACGGCGGGGGCGCGATGTGGAAAGGAACGTAGATGACCTTTACGGTAGCCGAGCGGAAGCGCTCCGGGTTGTTCTTGTAGACGGCTTCTTGTTCCTCGGGGGAGTTCTTAATGCCCTTCATCGTCTCGTCGATTTGGGCTTGCATGAGGATCTGCCGGTCGGTCCAATCGATCCGGTCCGATGCGGGGGATTTTTCGTGAAGCTTGGCTTTGCGGGCTTCCTCGGCCAGCGCGCGGAGGGTTTCGAGTTGTGTGAGGAAACCTTCGGGCTGTTGGGCGGCAGCCTGCCGGACGTTGGGAGGCGCGCCGTTCAGGATATTGGTCATTTCGTCGGCGGTGTAGGAATGGCCGTTGACGACCGCGACGACGGTGGCGGGCTGGAGATCGGCGGGAGCTTCGCGCGGCGGCGCAGCGGGGTTTTGGATTTCGAAGTAAACCTTGTGCTTCACTTCCACTTTGGCTTGAGAGCGAAGTTGTTGCAGGCGCTTGCCGGCGATGCTGCTGCGGATTTCGTCGGAGATGATCTCGGTTACTTCCGGAAGGGGAGCGACTTCGAGTTTCCTAATCAGGAAGACGTAGTACGCGTTGGCGAACTGCTGGGGCTCGGTGACTTGACCGGGAAGTGTGGCGAAGACGGCCTTCTTCAGTTCATCGGGGACTTTGGTGACCGGGGTAATCTCGGGGACTTCGCCGACGAACTTACGCGCGGTTGCGCCGTCGGAGTATTGCTCGGCGATGAGATCGAACTTGGCTCCATCGCGGATGAGTTTGACAATTTGATTCGCGCGGGCTTTGGCGTCGGGTTCGGTCAGTTTGCCGGGGGTGGGGGTTTTTTCGAAGGGGATGGCGATGGGGCTGAATTGCGCAACGCGAAAACGCTGCGTGTTGGCCTTGTAGAAAGCTTCGATTTCCGACGGCGGGACGATGGCATTGCGGGTTTGGTCCTCGAGGTAGGACATCATAAGAACGGTATTGCGCTGGAAGTCCAGGCGGTCCTTATAAGGGGAAACTTTTTCGAGGCCGGCTTTCTTGGCGTCGGCGGTCAGGCTGTTGAGGAGCGTATATCGTTCGAAGAAGTCGGCGGGATCCTTTTCAAGGGACTCAACGACGTTGGGCGGGGCGTTGGCGACGATTTTTCGGATCTCGGCGATTGTAATCTTCCGGCCGTTCACTTCGGCGACGATCTGGTCCGGTTTGGGGCGCGGGGGAGCGAGATCGGGCTGGGCTTGGAGAGAGAGGGCAGCCACGGCGGCGAGGAGGGGGTAACGCATGTATTCCTTGAGTTTAGCTTATACAGTCATTGGGTTAGGCGAAATTTAGGAGAAAGATCGGCAGCTTGGCAGCCCGCTAAGAGGGCACTTTACCAGCGCGGTAAGACGCGCTTCCAGTTGGGGTCGACATGCTGGCGCATTTCAGCCTCGTCGTCGCGTTTGCGTAGGGGAATTTTGCGGTAAAGCTCCGAAAGACGGGCCACCTGATCATAATCCAGCTCGACCCCCAGGCCACCGCGCTCCGGAATCTCGACGCGGCCGTTCACGATGGGCACGCGCCCACCGAGGACGACTTCGTCCTGTTCGGTCTGCCACGGGTAGTGCGTGTCGCAGGCGTAGGTGAGGTGTGCGCAACAAGCGGCGGCGTGCGCCATGATCATCATGCTGACGCCCAGGTGATTATTCGAGTGCATGGACAAGCCCATTCCGAGCGTCTCGCAAAACTTAGACAGGTGCTGCTGGTTGCGGATGCCACCCCAGTAGTGGGGATCGCTGAGGACGATCTGAACCGCGTTCTGCTGCTTTGCCAAGGGCAGATGCTCGAAGCAAGTGGTGGCGACGTTCGAAGCTAATGGCGTCTCGTTGCCAAGCGCCAGCAAACGCCTCCGGACTTCGCCCATGCCCTCCATGCCGGCCGCCGGGTCTTCCAGGTATCCGCCATCGGACAATTCGCTCTTCAACTCCTGACCCACGCGGACGGAGGTTTCGACGGTCCAGGCGGAGTTGGGATCGATGCGGAGCGGGTACTTGGGGCCGAACTCGGCTCGCAGTTGTTTGATGGTTTCTATTTCGAGGTCGGGGTCCAACACGCCGCCCTTCAGCTTGATCTCATCGAAGCCGTATTTAGCGATCATCTCCTTGCACTGGCGGACCATCGATTGAGGGTCGAGGCACTCTCCGTACTCGTCCTCGCGAGCGTCGGCGCCCATGCCGCCGCCCCCACCGTGCTTATAAAACAGATAGGCGCTAAAGGGTGGAGCCGAGCGAGCGCGCCCGCCGGTCAAGTCGCAAACCGGCTTGCGAACCGCTTTGCCGATCGCATCGAGGCAGGCTACTTCAATGGCGGCGAAAGTTCGAGTGTGTTGATCGAGCGGATTTTCGCCGGGCACCATGTAGGTCTGGCTGCGGTCGTCACCCTTGCCGGACGCTTCCGCCGAGGCGCGCTCATTCAGCTTGAGCCAGAAGCGCGTCAGATCGAAGGGGCTGCGCCCGACCACCAGCTCGCGGACGCTTTCAAGCGCGGCGAGCGGCCTTTCGCCGCCATACGTTTCGCTGATGCCAGTGATGCCGTCCGTCGTCTTGATTTCAACTATGGTGCGCAGGGCGTAAGGAGCGTGCCGTCCGTAGGAACTGCGCAAGGGAGCGTCAGCCACCGCGAGCGGGTGGAGACGCAGCTCGGAAATGATCATTGAATCGACGCCTGAGGGGAAGGGAATGGCTTTCGCGCTCCGGGCGCTATTTCCGTGCTCCGCGCTGCGGGCTTTTCACCCGCGACTGCCGCAGCTTGGTCTTTTTGCGCTTCGGTTTGCTGATGATGAACGTGCCGCTGCCGACGTATTCTGACTTGTAAAGCTTGTCGTCTGCCAAAATGGTGGTCTCCTGTTCGAAAGACTCCAGTTTAGCGCAAGCTTCCGCTCGTTACGCCATCGTGACTTCCGGCTATACGTATTCGGCCAAGTGGTGTCGCTGGTGGGGACGTGGATGCAGGGGATTGCATTAAGCTGGCTGGTTTACCGGCTGACGCATTCGGCAATTCTGATGGGCACGGTGGGATTTTGCTCTCAGATCCCGGTGTTGCTGCTGAGCCCGATCGGCGGACTGGCCGCCGACCGGTACTCGCGCCGCGCCATCATCTTGATCGCCCAAACTCTGATGCTCTTGCAGGCGGTCGCGCTGGCGGTGCTAACTTACACCGATCGGATCACTGTCCCGTACATCGTTGCGCTGGCTCTTTTGATGGGCACGCTCAACGCATTTGAGATTCCCGCGCGACAGTCGCTGTACGTACACATGGTGGGCAAAGAGGATTTGCCGAACGCCATCGCGCTGAATTCGATGACGTTTAATGCGGCCCGCGTGGTCGGGCCATCGATGGGCGGCTTCCTCGTCGCGGCCCTAGGAGAAGCGCTCTGCTTCGCCATGAACGCGGTCAGCTTTATGGCTGTAATAGCGGCGTTTGTAGCCATGCGTGCTCAGCCCTCACCGGAGCGCGCCGAGAGCTCGCCGCTTCTGCACCTAAGGCAAGGCTTCCAATATGCCTGGAACCACCGGCCCGTCCGGGAACTTTTGCTGCTCACCGCACTGATGAACTTTGCCTCCGCCCCGGCGTCCATGCTGGCGCCCATCTTCGCCGACGCCATCTTTCACAAGGGTTCGCAAGGTTTGGGATTGCTGAGCGGCATGTTCGGAGCCGGCGCGGTTGTCGGCACCATCGCGCTGGCGAGCCGGGCGGAAACGCGTGGACTTTCTCGAATTGTTTGGATCAGCGCCGTCGGCGTCGCTACCGGGTTGGCTGTCTACTCGGTCGCGCCGGCATATCCGGTACTGTTAGCCGCGATGGCGGTATGCGGTTTCTTCATCATGCGCCAACTGGCGGCTACCAACGCGCTCATCCAAAGCACGATCGGCGACCACTACCGCGGCCGCATTATGGCCATCTATTCAATGAACGTAATCGGCATGCTGCCGATAGGCAACCTGGCCGGCGGCGCAGCGGCGCAACTGATCGGCGCGAGGGCGACGGTTTTTCTCGGAGCGGCGATTGTGTTGGCCGCCGCAATCAACTTTCACAGGCACCGGATGGCAGTGGAACGAGCGCTGGCATCCACCGGGTAGGGCGATCCCATGACGTTTTACCGGCCTCCTGCGATCATGAGATCAGTGATTCGCACGCTTATTTTGCTTCTGCTGGCGCTTGCGCCGCTGTTCGCTCAGACCAACAGCGAAACGCTTCAGCAACTTTCGAAGATCACCGGTTTCAAAGTACGCAAGCCCGTGCCGCAGGATTCCATGACACGGGATCAATTGAAAGCGTACTTCGACAAGCGGATGGCGGAGGTTGTCTCGCAGGAGGAACTTCGCATCGAAGAACTGGTTCTCAAGCGCTTTGGGCTCGTTCCGGAAACGTTTGACCTCAAACAATCCACGCTCGACTTGATGACGGAGCAGGCGGCCGCTTTTTACGACTACCGCAAGGACCGCATGGTGATCCTAGATGGCCAGTCGGGCTTCATGCAAAACATCGCGCTCATCCACGAGCTCGCGCACGCGTTGGCGGATCAGCACTTCGATCTCGACAAATACATACGCAAGAACTCGGTCGACGACGATGCGTTGCTTGCCCGTCAGGCGGTTATGGAGGGCCAAGCCACTTGGCTAATGAGCGAAATGATGGTTCAGCGCGGCGGACAGTCGCTGCGGACGGCTCCGGAAATGGTCGAGATGATGAGCCGTATGGCTGGGGCGGGCGGTGGGACATTCCCGGTCTTCGACCAGTCGCCCCTGTATCTCAAAGAAAGTCTGCTCTTTCCGTACGCTCAGGGAATGGTGTTTCAACAGGCGGTGGTCATGAAGCTGGGCGACGGGGCGTTCTTTGAGGTATTTCGCAAGCCGCCCATTTCGACTCAGGAGGTGCTGCACCCGGAGCGTTATCTGGAACGTTCCGCCGCCGTATCCGTCCAACCGAGCGTGGCCGTTCCGCAACCACCGGACTCGAAGAATTGGAAGCGCCTGACATCGGGGGCGATTGGCGAGTTCGACCACATGATTCTGCTGCGCCAGTACGACAGACCGCGCGAGTTGGTGGCCGCGAAGTGGATGGCGGGAAGCTACGAATTGCACGAATCGAAGAAGGACAAAGCCGTTCTGTTGACCTATGCATCCCGATGGGAGAATGCGGGGGCGGCGCGCGACTACTTCGAGGCTTACAAGGCTGTGCTGAAGGGCAAATGGAAGCGTTGCGAATTCAGCGAGGAATCGGAGAACCGGGTTCGCGGCGTGGGCGATGCGGGGCGATTTGAAATTACATTGGAAGGGGAAACCGTGCGCAGCCTGGAAGGGCTTCCGGTAAACTAATCGTCATGAGCTTTAGCCGCCGATCCATGCTCACTTTGCCGCTGGCAGCGGCAGCCGTTCGTTCCGCGAAAGCCGCCGTTTTGCCGCGCCCGGCGCCCGCCTTGGCCTTCCGGCTTGCCGATGGGAAAGCCGTCGATCTCTCCAATTACAAAGGCAAGGTGGTTTTGCTCGAGTTCCTGCTGACGACGTGTCCTCATTGCCAGCGTTGCAGCGCGATCATGCAGAAAATGCAGGGAGAATTCGGCGCCAAGGGATTGCAATGCCTGGGCGTGGCAATCAACGAGATGTCGCACATGCTGATTACTGAGTATGCGAAGAAGCTGAATTTGACTTATCCGGTGGGCTATTCGACCAACAGCGTCGCTACGGAGTTCATGCAGCATCCGATCATGCAGACGTTTTATATGCCCCAGCTTGCGTTTATCGATCGCAAGGGTGTGATCCGGTTCCAGCATGGCGGCAACGATCCGTTCTTCCAAAATGAGGAAGCGAACATGCGCAAGGAGATCGAGCAATTGATCGCCGAGGGCGCTCCCGCGGCTACCAAGAAGGCCGCGCCGAAGAAGAAGGCCGCGCCGACGAAACCGGGTAAGCAAAGTTGACTATGAATCTGTCCCGTCGAAGCCTGCTCGCCTTGCCGCTGGGTGCGGTTGCGCTGGAAGCAGCCCAAATTCCGCGCCCTGCGCCGCCGTTGTCCTGGAAATGGTTTAGCGGAGAGCCCGGCGACTTTACCAAGTACAAGGGCAAGGTCATTGCCGTTGAATTCATGATCTCCACCTGCCCGGCCTGTCACCGCGCGGCCAAGGTGATGGACAGTTACTACCGCGAATTCAAGAGCAAGGGGTTTCAGGCGATCGGCCTTTGCACCGACCCCGGCGCCGAGCAACGCGTCGCGCAATTGCTCAAGACCACACTGGCCTCATTCCCTGTCGGAACGATTGACGGGGAAAAAGCTAAAGAATGGCTACAGCATTCGGCGATGCAGGTTTTCTATGTGCCGCAACTGGCGCTGATCGATAAAAAGGGCCAAATCCGCTTCCAGCATGGCGGGAAGAACCACCCGCCCAATGAAGATCAGATGATCCGGGACGAAATTCAACTTTTGTTGAAGGGCTAGCGGGCCGGCTTACTTCGCCACCTCGTCCCATAGCCCCGGCAGCGTGCGATCCCACCCTGGGCCCGTGCAGCAGATTTTCAGGTCGCTCACCTTCAGCCGTTCTTTGAGTTGTTCCTTTGTGACGCCCTCGCTACGCAACTGGCGCACGCGCGAGACAGCCGTTTCAATCTCCTTGCGGTAGGTATCCAGGTCCGCCTTTTTCGAGATTGGGCCGTGACCGGGGATGACGGTTTCGAAATCAAGTTTTAGCGCTTTTGCGTGTGTGGCGGTGATTTCGAGCGTGCTGCCTTTGGACGAGTAGTCGATCAACGGGCCGCCGTAGGAAAACAGATCGCCCGCGTGGAGTGTCTTATGGGCAGGGAAAACATATACGGCGTCCCCATTGGTGTGCCCGCGCCCGAAGTAGTACGCGCGAACTTCCTTGCCGCCCAGCTTGATCGTGTGCCGATCCTTGAAAATTTCCGTTGGCACACCGGGCATTTTGCGTTCGACCATGTTGTCGCGGGCATTGACGTGGGAGAAGAACGTGGCCCCGGTCTTGTCCTTGATTATGGCGTTGCCGCCGGTGTGGTCGCCGTGCTGGTGCGTGTTCAGCACATACTTGATCGGCTTGTCGCTGATTGCTTTGACCTTGGCGAGGATTTCCGGGACATTGCGCTCAAATTTGTCGTCGATCAGGATGATGCCGTCGTTGGTGACGTAAACGGCCACGTTACCGCCGGAGCCGACGAGCACATGCAGGTCATCGGCGATCTTTTCGACGGTCAATTCATTGCCGGGACTGGGGGATTGGGTCCAGGCAAGGAACAGTCCGCACAACGCAAAGGTGAGCGCCGCGGGGCGGACCAAAAAGGCGGTTTTCATCGTCATAGCTCCTCAGATGACTATAGCGCTTGCCAGGTTTGCTATTGACCTGACTTTCTCTTGGGGCATATACTGCCGAGTACTAAGGAGTCGTCAAGATGAAACATTTCCGTTCCGCCCTGTTCGCGGCCGTGTGCCTTTCCCTGCCTGTCTCGTGGGGCCAGGTGGCCACGGGGTCGCTTTCGGGCACGGTGCTGGACAGTAACGGAGCCGCAATTCCCGGCGCCGCGCTGCTGGCAAAGAATGAAGCGACCGGTGTCGAGTTCAAAACCGAATCGTCGGAAGCGGGGCTGTATGTCTTCCCGACGCTGCAGACGGGCCCCTATTCGGTCTCGGTGGAAAAGGCGGGATTCAAGAAGGCTGTTCGCAGTGGCATTGAAATCCGCATCGCAAGCCGCCAGGAATTGGACCTGCGAATGGAAGTGGGCGATGTGCAGCAGACCGTTGAGGTCACGGGCGAAGCGCAGTTGCTCGAAACGCAGAGCGTGACCCGCGGCCAGGGTCTTTCCACACAGTACTTCAACAACCTGCCGCTTTACTTCGGCGGCTTCCGCAGCCCCCGCGCCTTTGTCGGTTATTTGCAGGGTGTGAATTCCGGGGCCGAGCTATCGGTTTCGGGCTCGAACGGGCGTTCCCAGGAACTGATCATGGACGGAGCGTCGTGGACGAACCCGGAGTCGGGCGGGATCAACTTCACCCCTCCGGCCGCGGAAATGTTCGATGAATTCAAGATGCTCACGCAGTTCGACGCCGAATTCGGGCGAGCGGGCGGGGGCATCGAAATTTATCACTCCAAGTCTGGAACGAACGATATTCACGGAACGGCGTTCCTGAATATGCGGCGGGACATTTGGAACGCCAACGCCTGGGCGAACAACGCCGCCGGACGCATCCGCCCCAAAGAGCGGACGAACGAGGTGGGCGGAGCCGCAGGCGGGCCCATCTGGATTCCGAAGGTTTACGACGGGCGGAACAAGAGCTTCTTTTATTTCACGTACACCTCGATTTTGCAGCCGGCCTCGATCGGTCAGGTGCTGAGCACAGTGCCTACGGCGCGAATGAAGACGGGTGATTTCGGCGAACTGCCGGCGGCTCAGGTGATCTATGATCCCGCGACGACGTCGGGCAATACGCGCGTTCCATTCCCAAATCAGACGATTCCGCGAAATCGATTTAGTGCGATCTCGGCCAAGATGCTGGAAGCGATTCCGAATCCCACGCGCGCGAGTCTGACCAATAACTATGACTTTACGAATTTGACGCAGTTGACCCAGCCTTTGTGGAGCTTGAAGTTCGATCATGCGATCAGCACCAACCACAAAGTTGCATTCTTCCTGACAAAGGACAATCAACTTTCCGACGTGACCGCAACGTTCCCTGGAGCTTTGGGCCAGGGGCTGAAAACTTATCAGCGGCCCGATAACTGGCGCTTCAACTATGACTGGGTGGTGAAGCCGAACCTGCTATTCCACGCCACCTTTGGTATTTCGCGCATCCGGCAGTTCTGGGACAATCCGAACCAGAAGGGGGGGGCGTCCCGGTTTGGTTTCCCCGGCATCACGGGTGATTCGGACGCAACGCCGAGAGTGGCGTTCGCCGGTAATGATCTCTTCACCCCCTGGGGTGTGCAGGATGGCAAAGTGAACAATGGCAGCCAGTTGAACACCACCAAGATGTTCACGGCGTCTATGAGCTGGGTCCGGGGAAAACACGAAATCAAATTTGGCGGGGATATCCGCAAACTAGGAACGTTCTCCGATCCGTTGGACCTTGCCGGTACAAACGGACAATATACGTTCGCGCGCGCTCAAACAGCGCTCCCGACGAATTTGGCCGCCACTGGCAGCGCGTTTGCGAGTCTTCTGCTCGGTGCCCCGGATTCGGCCAACCGCGTGGCAACCCCGGTCGTGGCGGGCTTCATCCGGTATCAATACTACGCCGGATACATCCAGGACAACTGGAAGGTAAATTCGCGCCTCACGCTGAACCTGGGAATGCGCTATGAGGTTCCGAAGAACTGGATGGCACGGGACGGCGATTATTCCGGCCTGGACCTGAACCGTCCAAACCCGGCTGCTGGAAACCGTGCTGGAGCGCTCCTGTTTTTCGGATCGGGCGCGGGCCGCGAAGGCGTTCTGCGGCCCTATTCCACCGATTACACGAATTTCGGACCGCACCTTGGTTTTGCACTGAAGCTGACGGAGAAGACTGTGCTGCGCGGCGGCTATTCGATCGTTTATCAGGCCCTCGGCAACGGCGGCTGCGGCTGCCGCACCGGCTTTGCGAACCCGATTGTGGTGAACTCGGACGGCGTCAATCCTGCACTGATTTGGGATAACGGAATCGCTGCGCCTCCTGGCTTCCGGCCGCCGCCGACCATCGATCCGACTGTCGCGAACAATACGGATGCCGATTATTTCTCGAAGAACTTCGGAAGGGCTCCGAGGATTCCGAACTGGAGCGTGAACATTCAGCACGAGATTTCCAAGTACCTGATTGAAGTCGCCTATGTCGGGAATCGGGGCAGCTTCATGAACTCCACGACGGATCTGAACCAGCTTCCGACGGACCGCCTGTCCCTGGGACCGCTGTTGCAGCGTCCCATCGACAGCCCGGAAGTTATTGCAGCCGGATTCACCAAGCCGTATCCCAATTTCACGGGAACGCTGGCGCAGGCGCTGCGGCCCTATCCGCAGTACTTCAACG
>Ga0187894_10005990_pt1 | contig 12121 bp, 7 predicted proteins | sample GBC1701081metaG_FD_136650 | JGI IMG/M metagenome (GOLD analysis project Ga0187894, IMG submission 136650) | White microbial mat communities from a lava cave in the Kipuka Kanohina Cave System on the Island of Hawaii, USA - GBC170108-1 metaG ... | reverse complement strand
CGATCCGGCGCGGATCGCTCGGATGGCCGCGGTTTTTTCTCGCACACTCGGCCAGAGCCCGCGGCGGATCCTCGACCACGCGATCGCGTACGGTTGCCTGTCGGCCGCCTGGCACGCCCAGGATGGCAACGACAAGGATGAAAACCGCGAGCTGTTGATCGCCGTGGCGATCCGTAGCGTCCGTGACCGGAACTTCTAAGAACTGACCCCGTCGTTCAGCGCTTGGTTTCCCTGGTCTTGTAGACGAGGAACCCGGCAACGGCGTCGAGGAATAGCTGCGTTTCGTCGCCACGAACCGAATGGCTGCTGTTCTCGAAGATCCGCAGGTCGGATCCCGGGATGAGACGATGGATCTCCTCCGAGAACTCCGGCGCGCAGATCCAGTCGTGGCGTCCGGCCAGGATCAAGGTCGGCGCGGTGATCGCGCCGAGTTCCGGCCGCAGATCGAAGCTGCGCAGGAAGCCGCCCGGCGCGAAGGCCCGGTTGAGAGGCTCCGGCGCCAGGATGCGCCGGTCGAGGCCGAGCTTGGCCGCCGCCGCGTCGTACTTGTACGCGTACAGGGGGCCCATGACCTCATAGTAGTGCCGCAGCTTCGCCGGCGTATCGAGGCGTCCGGCCCATAGATCGTCACACGCCGCGACCTGTTCCGGCGTGCCGCGTTGCGCGACGATCGCCTGCGCCCGCGCGATGAAGCCGCAGTGCGCGGCGGTCACCACCAGGATGAGGTGCGACACCGCGTCGGGATAGCGGGCGGCGTGGGCCATGGCCACCATCCCGCCGTAGCTGGTGCCGACGCTGACGATCGGACCCAGGCCGAGATGGCGGCGCAGGGCTTCCATGTCTTCGACATTCTCGTCGAGCGTGTACTTCGCGCGATCGCCAGAGGCCGACCGTCCCTGGCCGCGGTGATCGAAGTAGACCAGCTGCAGCTTGTCGGTGAGCGGCGCCAGCGCTGTCTTGAAGTCGGTGTGGTCGCTGCCCGGACCGCCATGGATGATGAAGGCGGCCGGCTTTTCGCGCATGCGCGGGCCGTCGGGCGCCAGGCCCATGCCGTCGATATCGAAGTAGATCTCGGTGTCGCGAATTCGGGCGCGCATGCGTCTCCTGTCGGCAGGTGCAAGCAACATACCCGACCGCTCGCGGGAGTCGCGACGGCGGCGGCGAAAAAATTTACGCGGTTCTGCCACCCATGCCTGCGGTGCAGACGTCAGGCCGCGATGCCGGCGAAGCGCTTGCGATACTCCGCAGGTGTCACGCCGACGTGCCGCACGAAGGCGCGGCGCAGCGTGTCGGCATCGGCAAACCCGCAATGCGCCGCGACTTGCTTGGGTGCCTCATGTCCTTGCTCGAGAAGCTGCCGCGCCGCGTGAACGCGCGCCTCTTCGACCCACGTTGCGGGCGTCATCCCGACCTCGCTGCGGAACAGCCGCGAGAAGTGGCGCGGGCTCAGATCCACGCGTGGGCGAGGTTCGCCACGCTGTGATCGAGCGCAGGGTTGGCCGCGACCCAGCGCTGAAGCTCCTGAAGCGCGGCCCGGCCCGCCGGCACCGCTTCGCCCTTGCGGCTGAACTGCAACTGCCCGCCGGGCCGCTTGAAGAACATCACGAGCTGGCTCGCCACGCGCACGGCGATGTCGTGGCCGAGATCCTCCTCGACCAGCGCCAGCGCTAGGTCGAGCCCTGCCGTGACACCGGCCGCGGTGCGCAGTGGCCCGTCGCGGACCTGGATCGCGTCCTCGTCCACCGTGACCTGCGGAAACTGCGTCGCGAGCCGCTCGGCTACCGCCCAATGCGTGGTCACACGCCGACCCTCGAGCAAGCCTGCTGCGGCGAGGAAAAAGGCGCCGCTGCACACCGAGCCGAAGCGTCGGGCGGTGGGCGCCCGCCGCCGCAGCCAGTCGACAACGACGCAATCTGGCGGCACATCGGCGGCGTTCGGGCATCCGGCGACAAGAAGCGTGTCGATGGCCTCCTCGACGTCACGGTCGATGATCCAGTCCGGAATCAGCCGCACACCCGACGAACTGCGGATCGGACCCGGCTCGCCTGCCGCGACGACGAGCCGGTACGTCTCATGGCCAGCCTGCGCATTCGCCTCGGCGAAAACGTCCAGGGGGCCGCAGACGTCGAGAAGCTGCACGCCGGGCAGCGCCACCATCACGATCGTTTTTGCCCGCGCATGCATTTGAGTCCGCCTCGGCCGGCATATGTCTGTTTTTGACGTGTTACGTCTATTGAGGACACATTTACACGCGTTTTACCCTCCTGGCGAGCAAAAGTGCAGGAGAAAGCAATGTCACGCATCGTCGAAAACGCCGCCATCCCCGACAGCAGGTTGGCGCGCGCCATCACCGAGCATATCCACGACACCGAAACGGAACTGCTCTTCAACCACTCGAGCCGCGTCTATCATTTCGGCGCCCTGGCCGGCATCCAGCGCGGCCTGCAATTCGATCGCGAGCTGCTCTACGCGGGCGCGATGTTCCATGACATCGGCCTGATGCCCGGTCACAGCAGCAAGGCTGAGCGCTTCGAGGTCGACGGCGCCCATGCCGCCCGCGACTTCCTGCGCAGCCACGGCATTTCCGAAGACGATGCCTACACCGTCTGGACGGCGATCGCGCTCCACACCACGCCGGGCGTGCCGCAGCACATGCACCCGATCGTTGCCCTCGTGACCGCCGGCGTCGAGATGGATGTGCTCGGGCTCACCTACGACCAATACTCAGACGCCGAGCGTGAGGCTGTCGTCCGCGCGTTTCCGCGAACGCCGACGTTCAAGGAAGACATCATCCAGGCCTTCTACGACGGCATCAGGCATAAGCCGGACACCACCTTCGGCAACGTCAAGGCCGACGTCATCGCCGACAAGGAGCCGCACTTCCATCGCGGCAATTTCTGCAGCGTCATCCGCCACTCGCACTGGCACGGCTGAACCATCATCGAGCATCAACGCGCGGCCAACGCGAATTGATGCATGCACGGCATTCGGGACAACAGAAGTAGTACTGCGTGGGCAGAAACGGGTTGGCCAGGCATTGGCCGGGCAAAAGCAGAAAGGCTACGCATTCCCTTCATGCCGAGCCCGGCCACGTAATCTTGGAGAGGAACGCGAGCCCTAATCCCTGAAGCCTTCTACACTCTCGAAGTTCCTGCAGATCATCTCTGCGATCTGCATTAGTGTTCGGCGCTTGAGCTTCAATTCTACGCGCTTGGCGATTTGGAGATGTCGGCGCGAGAGCTCAGATTGTGCTTGTGAAGTTTGAGCAACGCATGCAGGTCCACCCTTCTACATTCAATCAGCAGTCGTGGATTCGGGCGCAATAGACTTCATCGGTCGGACTCCGATGCAATCTTCCACGCTCCGTCATCCTCCATCTGTCTCGAAAGGCGTTGAACGACGCAGATCAACTCGACAAGGCGAACTCCGTCGATCTGACGGATATGCATAGTCGGCCGGCGCACGGCGATCAGCTTCTGCATGTCGATGTCGAACTCGGCCGAATTGATGAAGATGGCGCCGAACACCTCATCCCAATTCTTACGGCCAAGGATGATTGACGCGAGGTGACCAAGCTCGGTGTAGTTGATCAGTGGCATTGGCTTCTCGCCACGCTCCAAAGCTTGTCTTCGGATTCGCTTGGCTTCGCCCGCTATGTTGCCGTCGATCCGGACTTTGAACCAATCGGGGCCGAACTTCTCCGACAGCTTGCGGGTTATATATGCGCGCAGCTCTTCCTCGAACCGTCCGAGCACCTTGTAAGCGTCGCTCCGCGTGCCGTGCGAGCGGATCGTCATCGACACATCGCCAAGTGCGATGACGGCAACCGCACTGGTCTCCGACCGCGCCCCGCTGACGAGACCACTCTCGATCACGACCTCGACCGCGACCTTGAGGTTGGCCCCCGCAAGGCCAGGATCGACTTCGGCGGCATCATACATCCGGCGGCGAATCTTGACGTCACGCCAGTAACTCTCGGGCAGATCGGGCCGAGTGCGCCATTCGCCGAATAGCGAGTTATAGGCCTCGTCCCAGGCGCGTGTCTGCGTTCCGATTACATCGGTTAGGCCGGCAACGGCCGACATTTTTAGAAGGGTCGTTTCGAGGCTGGCGCTGACCCCGCGGCTCAGTCCCAGCATGGCACTAATCTTTTCTTGGTCTTCGCTGATTCGCCCGGCCAGCGACTTCAGTGTCGATTCGTACAGCAGAGTGACCTCGGCCGCGGCATTTGGGCGCGCCGAATAGAGCGTGCTGATAGCGCCGGACTCGATGCTGCGCAGCATGCTCGCCCACTGGCTTCTGCGGGCGATGTTGCCAATTGGCCCCCCGAGCGATGCGACTAATGTTTTCTGGAACGTGCGATTCTGCTCTTCGATCGCGTTGACCGCCGCAGCAAGCCCGCCATATGGTTTTCCGAAATCGGAAAGTAGCTTTTGGACTTCGCTAATAGCGTTCGAGAGCCCTGATGTCGCCTCGAACGACTTGATCTGTGACAATGTCTTCGCGATCTGGTCGATCCCGATCGATCCGAAGCCTGCCAACGAGGCGGCCTCGCGCGACTCGATCGTGACTGGCTTGAACGGAGCTAGAGCCTTGGCGAGCGTCGGTTCGACCAACTCGACACGCTGGCCGAAAGTCACGTGTTGGGCGAGTTTGGCCGAGGGTGACTCGGCCATTTGCCGGGCGAGCTTGGCCGAAGGTGACGCGGCCATTTGCCGGGCAAGCTTGGCCGAAGGTGACTCGGCCATTTGCAGGGCGAGCTTGGCCGAAGGTGACTCGGCCATCTGCCGGGCAAGCTTGGCCGAAGGTGACTCGGCCATCTGCCGGGCGAGTTTGGCGGAGGGTGACTCAGCCATTTGCCGGGCAAGCTTGGCGCTGGGCGAATTAGCGACTTCGCGGGTTAGCTTCAGGAGCCGTGAGGTCTCAACGTCCCAGAGCAGCTGTGACACAGAATCTTTCGGGGGATCGGACATTCTCGGCTCACAAGTCTATTCGACACACATACCCACTCGTCCGTCGATATCGAAATATATCACAAGGGTACGGCCATCGGCACTTAAAGCCCGTTCACCGAATCGACGCCAACCGGGCACTAGACAAGACGCGGGACAGGCTGGCCGACTACGGCGATGGCGACTACCTGCTGTGCATTGGCACCCCAGTTCTGATCGGCTGGGCTGTGGCGCTCGCCGCCGATGCCAATGGTGCGTGCGTCGCCTGCCTGCAGTGGAGCGGCACTCGGCAGGAGTATGTGCCGGTGCACGGCCGACTGTGGGATGGGGATTGATAAACAAGAAGACTTGGAGCCACTAGCCCACGTTCCATGTAATACGAGTACTGATGGGCGAATTTTTACCGTTAGTTGCGCCTAAACAGTGTGTATACTCTTCTTGCGTTTTACTCAGCTTAATCCCTTTCACGAACGCGACGCAGTAGGTCCGACGAATGGTGGTCGAAGACAGACCATTGCGTCCCTAAATGAAGAGCGAGACCTATGGCGCAAACGATTCCAATAGCGCCGAACTCACCGATAAACGCGCCACCGGACCGAGTGGTTACTCGTCCCCCTGTAGAGCCTCAAATACAGGAACTTCCGTTCACTGAACTAACATGGGAAAACTTTGAGCGGCTCTGCTATCAGCTTGCGAAGAGAGAAGGTCACATCGAGCAATGTGACCGGTATGGACGAGCAGGCCAAGCTCAGGGCGGCATTGACATCTATGCGCGACGTGCGGACGGCCGCTATAATGTCTGGCAGTCAAAAAGATATGATGTCTTCTCCAGCTCAGACCTAAAGGATGCGGTCGCAAAATTCGTCGATGGCTCATGGAAGTCAAGGACTGCTCAGCTTGTGATTGCGGTAGCCTCGTCTCTTGCAGATGCGAGGATTCAAGATCGCGTTGAAGAGCACGCGTCGATGCTAAGAGGCCAAGGGATTCAATTGCTTGTTGATGGGCAGGTTCAACTTTCGGACCGACTTAGACAACATCCCGATCTGGTCCATCAGTTTTTCGGACGACATTGGTCTCGGGCGTTCTTGGGAGATGTTGTTGCCCCCACGGTAGTTGAGACTCTTGATGGTCATGAATATGGGCGGATATGGTCTGAGCTTGGAAAAGTCTATGACAGTCACTTCAGATTGTTGGACCCCAGCGTAGCTTATGTTTGGGATGGAGAGAAAAGTTCCGAAGTAGCGTCGATAGTCAATAGGTTCGTAGAGCCAAACGTAGATGTACCAGACGCATCTGCGCCTCCTCTTCAAAATGAAGACCAGGCAATACAGGATCACATATCGGCCGCCCCTAATAACGTTGCAGTTGGTGAAGTAGCTCCACATCCCCCGACTGCTCCGAGCCGCTTTGGCGGGAGGGGGAGGGTGAAGCGCTTGTCCTTTAAAGATTGGCTTAGGGATGCTGACCAGTTCGTTATCGTCGGCGACGTTGGTATGGGGAAAAGCACGATCCTGCGATGCCTAGCGCTCGACATTTTGGGGCAGCAGCGGCTCTTCCCAGATGCTGCACTTCGATGGGGTTCAAAATTACCAATCCTCATTCCGTTCGCTCTCTGGACGCGCATGGCCGCCCTCAAAGGAGGGCCAATTGGCTTGAAGGAAGTTGTCAGAGCAACGTTACAGCAAGTGCTCACGGCAGATTTAATCGGATTGCTTGATCGGGCCGTCGATGATCAGAGAGTGCTGTTGCTGATTGACGGGCTCGATGAGTGGTCCGATGAGCAAGCAGCTCGCCTAACGCTCAACGTATTGCTCACATTCGCAAATGCTCACCGCCTGCCGACGGTTGTGACTGCGCGGCCCGGCGGTTTCGCTCGAATTGGCGGTACACCCATTGGATGGGCACATGCAGTGATAGCCCCGCTTTCCAGGAGCCAACAGCATTCCATAGCCCACTACTACTTTGAGCGTGCGGTTAATGGCGCAGGAAATGACGGCAGCAGCGCCAGCATCGACGCCCAAATATTAGGGCGCATCGACCGCTTCTTCGTCGAAATAGATAGAGATCAACAATTGGCGGCGCTGGCAGAGGTGCCGCTGCTGCTAGCAGGACTGATCGTTCTGTCATTGCGACAGATCGCTCTTCCGACCAACAAAATCCAAGCATTAAAGAAACTAGTTGAGATCCTTTTGGACCTTCACCCCACTTCCCGAGCGACAGCGTCCGGTGATGCTAGGTCTCGATTTGTGCATCTGAAAAGCGTGGAACTCAGACAAGCAGCGTTGGCTCGGCTCGCGTACAAGATTCGCGTCGAGGGATTGGACGCTGGACTGCCAATCGTCAGTGCAAAGAAGGAGATCAGTGACCACCTCAGAGACCCAGCCGAGCATGGATTTAGTCAGCAGCAGGCCAGCGACGCTGCTGATGAAATACTGGCGGTTAATGCCGAGACCGTTGGCCTCTTAGTCGAAAGGTCTCCGGGCGAGGTAGCATTTTCGCACGCTATCTTCGCGGAATTCTCGGCGGCGGTCTACCTGCAGGGCCGTCCGCTAAACGAGATGTTGCCGTTTGTTTCAGGGAAAGCTGGCGAACCGCGCTGGCGAAATGTCCTTGTGTTCTTCATCTCACTCCTTGAGCGCCGAGAAGAGGTTGACAAGCTCGTCGAGCAGATTGAAGCGCAGTCCCTCGATGCAATTGGCTCAATGAATCGGGAGCAGCTGCTCGCCGAACTAGCGTTTGGGAGCGCTAAAAAATCCCCCCTGACGGCAAGAAGGCTTGTCGCACGAGCAGTTCATCGAATCGAGTATGGAGGTAATCTGGCTGAACGACGGGCAATCTTGGCATCTGCCATCGACGGTATGGCAGATCGAGTTACAGGCGCGGAAGTCGAGGCTCGCTTACGTTCATGGTCACCCCGGCGACGTTTTTATGCCAGCGGCGTGTTCAGGGCACTCGAGGCTTGGCCGCGCACAACGCTTCTCCGTCGAGCACTCTGGCGTGCTCTCCATGACGAGGAGAGGGATGTCCAGAAGGGGGCAGCCAGCGCACTGGCGGCGGTGTTTGGCGGAGACGTTGAAGTTGGCGAAGAACTATATGCACTTGCAACATCATCTCTGGACATATCGGTTGCAGCAGCTGCGCTTGAAGCTCTCATTGCTGGTTGGTCGGAACATCCCGATTTGCCAGACTTGCGGAGAGATGCGGTCGCTTCTCGGTACGCCTTGCTGCAGCTCATAGGATTGCGAGGCAAAAGTAGCATCTCCAAATTCGACGACCGTGATAAGGAAGCTGTCATCTGGCTTCTGCAAGATATATTTTCGCCGCTGACTTTTTGGGATCTGCCATCAGCGGGGGATCTCCTTCTTAAGGGATGGAAGGACGATCCGCGCATGGTATCGCTATGTCTCAATAGCGTGAAGCTGTCCGCTCGGCGAGGACAAATCGAAATCAACAGAACTGAGGCATCCCGATTCTTACTCGGTTGTGACACGAGCGATCCGAGCATATGTAGTTGGATACTGGACGAATTAAAGTCTGAATTTCCATTTGGCCTCAATAGAGAGGGTGGGTGGAACGCCCTTCCTCGTTTCTTGGTGCATAAAGAGATTCGAGACGCAGCAGTTAGCTTCGCTATCTCCGACAATCGTCTTGGAAGATTTCAGTATCGAGGCTTCTATGCCGCATGTGCCGATGATCGCGTGCGAGATGCGCTCGTAGCTGAGGCGGCAACCACTGAGGGAATGGACACGTACTGGTGCGTCGCGCCTTTGGTTGAAGGCTGGGGGCGCGCAGATGCTCTAGTGCGTGAACTCTTGGAGGATATTGGGCAATGGTCCCCCGACAGACTGACCTCTTTGGCAAGGCTCCTACCTAAAATAATCGTAGATAGGGTTGAATGCAGGGAGAAGCTATTGCAGGTCGGCCGTCATGCGAAAAGGCCAAGGTACGATCTGCTCGCGGCGGGCTTTGCAGAGCTTGGCTGTGATGGTCATGACTCGGACGTCGTCGATGTACTTCTCTCCGGCTCCGAGAGAGGGAGGCGAACAGATGATGATGACGGGCTCTTCCAGTATTTCGCATCTCATCCTGAAGTAAGGAGGCGCGCTGTCGCGGCCCTCTCGCAGCATGGAGGGTCCTTGACCAGCCTGGCGATCGGCTATGCGAGTGACACAGAGATAGCGTCGAGAGTTTTAGAAGCAGTTACGTCTCTTCCAAGTGCTTTGAGAGCCCAGGTCACGGATCATGCTGCCGTGGAAACGAATCTCCATTCAGCAGTCATGAGTGCAGTACGCAATTACAGTCTCGAGGCAGATCCGGAACTCTCGATCAGAAGCGCCATCATCTATCACTCGAACATTGCGCGGTTTCCGCGTGCTGATCCTGTCGACACCGATCAGCTCGTTCGGACGGCCGTGTTTGCAGTCGGCCCAGATTATGCCGTTCAGCGCGCAGCAGCGTTAGCAAGTCTGGTAGTGCTCTCAAGTGCGGAAAAGGCCGCACTGACGAATGAAGCTCGTGGTGAGCCATCGAGAATACCGGTTGAATTCGGTGTGAAGGAATCCACGAGTTTTTTTCGCTTGCTCGTAGAGCACTGGAATCAAATTAAGAATGCGTATGGCAATAGTTTTGCGGAGAGATTTGGTGATTTTGGCAGAGACCCAAGGGGCATGTGGGAGCGACTGGGACCGCATCTTGTGCGCGCTGGTGATGCAGAGCGAGACTTCCTCTTCTACTGCGGCGGTGCTGACGCTCGGTTGGGTGCCCAGGGCCTCCGCGCGCTTGCCCGAGCACGGCCGGGGAGCCAGCTCCTGTATGAGCACTGCATCAAGTCAATAGCGCGCCCGGATGGTGAAATCTCGCGGTCAATTTCCCCTCTAGGGCGAACTTTACAGAGCTACGAGGCGTGCTACCTCCTGAAGGATCATTTTGCGGGGAAAAATGAAGTTCATGAATTGCTACGCGAGAACGTCAAGGTCAGCTGGAAAGCATTGGAGTGCGCTCTGCTAGCCATCTATGCGCCGACCGAAGAACTCTTGAACGAGATTCCCATGTCCCCGGTGGCCATGGGCCTTCGTCACAATGAATGGAGTTTGGCAATCCACTTGGCAGCCGCGCGTTCCGAGCCTGTGGAATTTGTTAACACGATCAAAGCCATGGTTTCCCGGAATGTTCACACCAGCTGGGATTTCCAGGAATTCATCAACCGCGCAGTGATTGAACGATTGAGGCATGATTCTCCCGCTTCGGAGTGCCTGACGGCGCGGGTTTTCGGAGAGCCGTCGGGGGATGAGATGGCCAGTATTCCCCGCTATCTTTTGGCAGCTGGGTGCATGAACAGAAGATTGGAGGAACGATGCCGAGATTTGCTGGAGCGGCAAGTGCGCACTCGGACGCTGCCGCTGGCGGGATTTGATGCCATGGACGGAGTTGTGCGCTCTGTAGCCCAAAGTCTCTTGGACATTATCTCCCCTTCATTTGGTCGCTAGGAGGAGGGGAAGAGCTTGTCTAGACGTCTTCTCAAACGGGCTCTCCGAACGGCTCTCCGCCCGTGGAGCGCAGGAAATATGAATCCCGTAATTCTTTGAAATACCGGGGAAAATTTGGAGCGGGCGAAGGGATTCGAACCCTCGACCCCAACCTTGGCAAGGTTGTGCTCTACCCCTGAGCTACGCCCGCACTCCATATCCGCGCCGCCCTTTGGGTCAGCGGCGTGGAGGCGCGGAGATAACCGCTTTCTCACCCCTTGGCAAGATGGTTGCCCAGATCGCATGGCGCCGTTACCAAAGCGCCGCCATGAGTTCCACGCCTGCCGACCTGGCCATCGCCGACCCCGATGGCAACGACCTGCCGACGACGCCTGCAGCCCTGCTGGCGCGCCTGTCGGCGCTGGGTATCGTCCATGAGACGGTGACGCACGAGGCCGTGTTCACCGTCGAGCAGTCAATGGCCGTTCGCGCCCGCCTGCCGGTGCTGCAGAGCGGTACGCACATCAAGAACCTGTTCCTGCGCAACAAGCGCGAGGAAATGTGGCTGGTGACGCTTGAGGCCCACCGAGTGGTCGACTTGAAGCAGTTGGGTGAACGTATTGGCGCCGGCCGCATTTCGTTCGGCAGCGCCGAGCGGTTGATGCGCCATCTGGGGGTGCGGCCGGGATCGGTGACGCCGCTGGCGCTGATCAACGATGCGGCTCGCCAGGTGCGCCTGGCCGTCGATCGCGCCGTACTCGACGCCGAAGCTGTCTGGGCGCATCCGATGGTGAACACCATGGTCACGCGCCTGTCGGGTACCGATCTACAGCGTTTTTTCGCCGCCACCGGCCACCAGCCGCAATCGCTCGCCTTCGACGCCTGAGATTGACCGGCGGTATGGTATCTTCCCTCGCCATGCGAGGGGTTGCGCCGGCCTTGCCTTCGTGGCGGCCAGCGGCCACATTCCCGGAAACCGTCGGCGGCCCGGCCGCCATGCGAACCTTGTCGAGGACAGATGGACCAGATCATTGCCGGCGGCGCCCCAGCGGATGCCGACCTCATCAAGGACTCCGACCAGAAGCGCTTCGCCAAGGACGTGCTGGAAGCCAGCCGCACGCGCCCGGTCATCGTCGATTTCTGGGCGCCCTGGTGCGGGCCCTGCAAGACGCTGGGGCCGATCATCGAAAAGGCGGTGAAGAACGCCAAGGGCGCCGTGCAGCTGGTCAAGGTCAACATCGACGAGAACCAGATGCTGGCCCAGCAGTTGCGCATCCAGTCGATCCCGGCGGTGTACGCTTTCTTCCAGGGCCGTCCGGTCGACGGCTTTGTCGGCGCGCTGCCCGAGGGGCAGATCAAGCAGTTCATCGATCGGCTGGTGCAGGCGACCGGCGGCACGCCCGGCGGCGACCAGCTGGCTGAATTGCTGGAGCACGCCAAGGAAGCGTTGGAAAGCGGTGACGTATCGCTGGCGGCCCGAGTCTACGGTGAGATCCTGAAGCAGGAGCCGGAAAATCCGGCCGCGCTTGCCGGCATGGCGAAGAGCTACCTCAAGAGCGGCGATACGGACCGGGCCAAGGCCTTGCTGGCCAAGCTGCCGCCCGCCGTTGCCAACCACGCCGAGATCGCCGCGGTGCGCTCGGCGATCGAACTGGCGGAACAGGCCGAGCAAGCCGGTCCGGTGGGCGAGCTGGAGGCAAAAGT
>Ga0187894_10005989_pt1 | contig 12121 bp, 13 predicted proteins | sample GBC1701081metaG_FD_136650 | JGI IMG/M metagenome (GOLD analysis project Ga0187894, IMG submission 136650) | White microbial mat communities from a lava cave in the Kipuka Kanohina Cave System on the Island of Hawaii, USA - GBC170108-1 metaG ... | reverse complement strand
TTCTGTCCAAAAGCAAGTTTCGGCGCAACCAATGCCAAACAGCCAAATAGTAAAAATGTAAAAGCAATTTTAATCACAACTTTGATAATTCATTTCGTTCCGATTCACGCGCAGCAGCCCAACTTTCTATTAAACCGACATCCGTTTAACTATGTAGGCAAACATGATGTCCGTTTAACTATGTAGGCAAACATGGAAAATTGTGCTTATAATCTGCGGCACATTTTCCGATAAAACTTATATCAGGGTTTATACATAACCGTTTTCAAGGTGTCAACATTTTATAAGGAGCGATTGTAATGGGTCAGTTACGGGGGCAGAAAGTAGAACAGGCTGCCAGCCTGTTATCCGTAACATTGATTTTGTTAAGAAAATCAGCGACAGGCTGGCAGCCTGTCGTACAAATTGTCGTCAATGCTCACGTAACTGACCCATTACGAGCGATTTAGGTCTGGGGCTAATTCAAAGTAGCCGGGTTATAAGGAATCATTATCAATTTTAGTGCTTCGTCTATTTGAGCATTGAAATATCTTCTAACTTTGGCAATATTTTCCCGGCATTACTTTCTCAATATGCCAATCGTCAGATTATTGAACCGCGCCTGAACTCTTACGCCTTTTGAACTTGTTTGCCTGATTGCATCTTCCTTGAATGTCACATCCCGACGATAATGTAAACCGTTTTCGATTGAACAATGTTTTCCGGTCAATTCCAATAACTCTTTTGCACCAAACTCTTCTATCGGCTATCTCCTAAGGTGTGTCTTGAAAAGATAATTTGGCTAAACTCAATAAAATAAGAAAGGGTTGAAACTCATAACGAATCCCTTTCGGCTTTCTTTGGTCTGTCATCTCGGCAAAGATTGAAGCAACACTGAGAAGGTCGTTTTCTTCTATGTTATGATTCATTCGGATTTTCCCCTTTTGGTAAAAAATAGTTTACAAACACTACTTAAAACCGATTGTGAGAAAGTCTTTTCTATTTTTCAAATATCTTCCCTACTTTGAATAAGCCCTATTGTTAATTATTTTCGCGTTTGACCAATCGGAGGTGAATCCGCAAAATGTGCGTATTCATTATTTAGGATAATTTTATTTTTGTTGTAGTTAATGCATTGTTTTTTATGCGTAGTCTTTTGTCTTTCTCGCGTCATCATTTCGGAATTCGCAACCGCGCACCTTGGCGACAGATATTTAGCCACACGTTTCATCAATTCCATGAAAACGATTTGTTCACGTCAGCGGCGGCAATGAGTTATTTCACTTTATTGACGCTCTTTCCCGCGCTGATTTTGCTTCTTGCACTTGGCAGCAAGCTAACAGCCGGAACCGAGATGATGTTACAGTTAGTAAAAACTTTTCCGGGTTCGTCCGATTTTCTCAGCTCAACTGTGCGCTCTTTAACAAAGGTTGAAAAGGGCGTAATCATTTCTTGCATTGTTGTTGTTCTATGGGCAGGTTCTTGGATTTTCGCTGTTGTTGAAAGGGCATTGAACAGAATTTGGGATACAACCTCGCGTACATTTCTTCATGGCAGAGCCATGACGATTGGAATGCTTGGTATCATCGGTTGTTTCTTGTTTTTTTCGGTTATCATAACGTCTGTGCTGGTCGGTGCCGAACAACTGGTTCAAAACCTTTCCCCGAAACAACTTGCCCACTTACCTCTTATTGCTTTAGTCGGAAGCGCGTTCTGGAAAGTCGTTTTAACGACGGCAGGCATCTTTTTCTCAACGGTTCTTTTCATGCTTGTTTACCGTTTCATGCTAAACGCATCAGTAGCTTTTCTTGATGCTTTGCCCGGTGCTGTTGTCGCGGGCATATCTTGGGAAATCGCAAAATATATTTTCGCTGTAACATTACAGTACTTCCATTATGACCAGCTTTACGGCTCTGTCGGTGCGGTCATTTCGGTTCTGACCTGGTGCTATGTATCAAGCATTATCCTTTTGTTCGGAGCGCAATTGACGGCGGTTTGTCATCGTGAACATCCTTTTGAATTTATAATGGAAAAGAAGGAAGACGAGAGTGAACCGGAGACCGAAACGCTACCGTCAAACGTCACACCGATTGACGTAAAACGCAAAACTAAAATTGGCGGACGACACTAAAGTTTTTAGTACCGCCTTCGGCTACTCTTTAATCTAAACACCAGCCGCCTGAAGGCGGTACTCAAAACCTTTCATGTTAATTTCAGATTTTGATTTCGATTTGCCTGATGAACTGATAGCGCAACACCCGCTTGAAAAACGTGATGAATCACGAATGCTTGCGCTTGACCGTTCAGGGCAAAGTTTTAGCGATTCGTTCTTCAAGGATTTTCCGGGTTTCGTTAATAAAGATGACTGTCTTATTGTCAATAACACGAAAGTCTTTCCGGCCAGATTGATAGGCAAGCGTGAACCATCGGGCGGACAAGTCGAACTCTTTTTAGTCCGTGAAGTCGAAACAAATGTATGGGAAGCTTTGGCGCGTCCCGCCAGAAGATTGAAGAGGGGTCAACGTATATTTTTTGGCGATGAAAGTCTGAAAGGCGAAGTAATAGAGGAATTGAGCGAAGGGCATCGCGTCGTTCGGTTTTATTGTGAAGGCTCTTTAAGCGAAAAAATAGATGCGTTCGGACAAACGCCTTTACCACCTTATATAAAACGCAAAGACTCTTTTTTAGATGAAGACCGCGAACGTTACCAAACCGTCTATGCAAACAGACGTGGCGCAATCGCCGCACCGACAGCAGGGCTTCATTTCACACGAAAAATTTTGCATGAGATAAAAGCCAAAAATGTGAAGATTGCCGAGATAACTTTGCACGTCGGTTATGGAACCTTTGAGCCCGTGCGCGTAGAAGATTTAAGCAAACACAGAGTATCATCCGAACAATTTGAAATCAGTGCAGAGTCGGCAAAAACGATAAATGAAACAAAGGGACGTAAAATAGCCGTCGGTACAACAACTACAAGAGCGTTGGAATCGGCGGCAGACAAAGACGGTATAGTAAAATCCGGCGATGGCGAAACAACTTTAACAATAACACCGGGTTATAAATTCAAAGCTGTTGATGCTCTTGTGACAAACTTTCATCTTCCGCGTTCGTCTTTACTCGTCCTTATTTCAGCATTCGCCGGAAGGGATTTTGTTTTATCTGCATACCGTCATGCCGTTTCGCAACGCTATCGCTTTTACAGTTATGGCGACTGCATGGTAATAATTTGAGTTGTCAGTTGTCAGTTGTCAGCTGTCAGTTGTTTGTCTCGTAGTTTGATTTTTATTTCAACACACAACGTCGGAAAGCAAACCACTGCCTAGTCTGCCTGCTGTCTGCTGCCTACTGTCGTGTATGGCTGTTCTGAAAAAACTCCGTGAACGTTGGTTGGGGTCTTGGTCGTTTGAAAAAAGCGAAGCGAGAATTCTGTCTCCGCCCACGTTTTTGCCATATGACCACGAGGCAAGTTTCGACGTTCGCCCGCTGACGCTTTCACAGCTTGAAGAAGTCTGGCGGCTCGACCTTCGTTGTTTTTTGGACGGCGAAGCATATACACGGGACACATTTGAATATCTTCTGACCGCACCCGAAGGAGTTGCTTATCGTGCGGTTCTTCCAAACGGAATGATGGTAGGCTTCATTTTGGGAATGTTGGAACCAGACCATACAGGACACATCACAACAATCGGAGTCGCGCCCGAATGCCGTCGTAGAGGAATGGCTCAAATGCTCCTTTCCAAGATGGAAGAAGGCTTTCGTAAACGCGATGTCCGTATCATTCGCCTTGAAGTCCGCTCTGTTAACACCTCAGCTCAACAACTCTATCGAAAAGCCGGTTACACAGTCACTCAACGCTTGCCGAAATACTATGCAAATGGCGGCGACGGACTTCTAATGGTTAAGCCTTTAGGATAAATCACCACACAAAACGGTGTGTACCGAATCGTACAGACCTTTATTGCTCAATTTGCTTACTTGAACATTAACTGACTTTATCAAGCGCAGAGACTATTACTAATTCAAGCAATTACAAGAAATATTGGCAACGATAAAATCTAAAAGGCACGCAAAGGATTCTTTTTTGTAGAATCCTTTGCGTGCCTGATTTTATTTTTCTTCTGATTTCTAGCTCTTGCGAAGTTCTGTCAACACCTGTTTTGCAACAGCTTTTAATGTGTCAAAAACTCCTGTGCCTTTCGAGGCAACAGCTTCTAAAACGGGTTCGCCTTTGCGTTGAAGTTCGGTGACCAAGTCATCAATAGGAACAATATTCGGCAAATCGCGCTTGTTCAATTGAAGTACATATGGAATCGTACTCAAATCATAGCCCTGTGCTTTTAGGTTCTCTTCCAGGTTGTAAAGCGATTCGACATTGGCATCCATGCGTTCTTCCTGTGAATCTGCCACAAATACAACGCCGTCAACACCCTTCAAAATCAATTTGCGGGAAGCGTCATAAAAGACTTGTCCGGGAACGGTATAAAGATGAAAACGCGTTTTGAATCCGCGAACTGTTCCAAGTTCTAATGGCATGAAGTCAAAAAAGAGCGTTCTGTCGGTTTCAGTTGCAAGACTGATGAGTTTGCCTTTCGCCTGCGGGGCAGTCGAATCGTAAATGTACTGCAGATTTGTAGTCTTGCCGCAAAGACCCGGTCCGTAATAAACAATTTTGCAGTTAATCTCACGAGAAGCGTAATTAATAAAAGTCATATCTTTATGCCGCTAAACCCCAAAATAAGAGACATCTAATAATGCGGTTTCAGTAAATTGTAAGCCTGTTTTAATTGAACAAGCTGTCTATATCCTCGTCGGTAATTTCCGAGAAAAACTCGTTCCTATCCTGCTTGCGCTTAATGGTTTCGCGCATAACTTCTTCAAAAATCATGGCTACTTCGGCGGAAACCTGTTTGACACGAAGTTTTACTAACCCAAGACTTGAACGCTCGTCAAAGACAACGACAAGCAATACCCGCCCTATAATGCAGATATGTATGTGTTCCTTTTCGCCCTCGTGCGAAAGCGTAGGGAACTCCCTTTCGCCAATCAGTTTAGCCATTCCTCCTGTAGCGGCGACGTTTCCTGCCGCCAAAGAGGCTAAGCTGGTGGTGTCAATGTCGCCAACATCGCCGTGAACGGCTATCGGTTGACCATCTTTATCCACCAAAAAGACCACACGGGCGGTAGATTCCTGATGTAGTTTGCCCAAAACAAACTTTATTTTTTGATACTGCTGTTCTTGAATTACTATCGGAGTCTCTGCCATTAGAACTCGCTTTCCTCAATTACAGAAGGTAGAGCGGGGCGGGAAGGTGGCTATATGCGCCTGCAAAAAACTTCTTGCCGGAACTTTAATCCTTTGAGTGTCAAGGGTTTCGCCCGTCCGCACATTCCGCGCGACACCTGTAAATAGCGGTCAACTCAAGGTAGGTCATACGACCGCAACCACGTTTGGCAATTTAGCATAGCGAAACTTTGTTCAGCAAGTGTTTTAATTTGTTTTCCATTGACCACCTATAAAAAATACGCTGAAATGCCTTTTTGCTACCATACTTTGGCAATTTAAGAACAACAGCTAAATACGGCAACTTATTGCAGTTTGCTAGATTTTTAACCTTAAAAAAGAGCCTGTCAGAGCTTATAAATTGGTCCAACAAAGCCGTTCAAACGCCCGCAAGTCCTCATTATTGCTTGATTTACACGCCAAAGCTGTGTTACATTGCCCGTGCTTTTTTTAAGCTACTCATTAAATTGAGCAGTTCTTGAAAGTTGGGAGTTTCGCATGAGCGATACCATAGTCAAGGGTATAAAAAGAACGACTTCTACCCCTGCCTCTCGTCGGGTTTCCGCCAACACCACGGCAAAAAGCCGCACGCTGGCGAGTAAGTCGTCACGTCCAAAACCCATTGCAAAACGCGCAGTCGCCGAAAAAGCTCCCGCAAAAAAAGCTACAAAATCAAAATCGTCCCCACTTGTAAAAGGCAAAAAGAAGGCAGTTGCCTCCCCTGCTAAATCTACCGTTCAGAAATCTGCAAAAACCAAAGTAGAAAAAGCTAAATCGGTTAAAAGCAAAATTGCTGTTTCTACAAAACCTTCTAAACCAAAAGCCAAAATCAGCCAAGTCAAAGGCAAGACTTTAGCAACAACAGGCAAAAAGGCTGATGTCAAACCGGTTAAAAAAAGTGCAGCCAAAGCACCTGTTATCGTTGCTAAAACCACAAAAACTAAACTTATTCCTGCCAAATCGGTCGCTAAACCCAAAGAAGTAAAGGTTAAGCCGGAAATAGCAGTAGTACCAAAAATCGAACCCAAGAAAGCTATATCAAAACCTGTTTTGCCGCCACCTGTGCGAAAACCCGTCGCTCCAAATAGCATTGCACAAAAAAAACCAAGCCCGAATGTGTCTGCGGCTTTGCATCTCTTTGAAAAAGCTCATAAAGATTTTGTGCGCGGACGGTTCGCCGATGCCCGCACCTTATTTCAACAGCTTTTGGAAAAACACCCGACAGTTGTCGAAGTCGCCGCAAGAGCCAGAACTTATCTTGCCATTACAGAATCGCGTCTGAATGCCGAAACATCTCTGCCTAAAGATGCAGATTCACTTTACGACAGAGGAGTTATAGAACTTAATCGTGGTGCTTACGAATCCGCCAGAGGTTTATTCGAGCTTGCTCTTAAAATTGACCCGAACGCGGCGCACATTCATTACGGACTTGCCGCAACCCAAGCTCAGCTAGGTCAGGCTGAAGACGCTTTGAATGCTTTGGAAAAAGCATTCAGTTTACAAGCAGTCTTACGTTTTCGAGTTTCTCAAGACCAGGATTTTACGCCACTATACGATTTACCGGAATTTGAACAATTGGTTTCTCCCAATTAACCCCAATAATCAACAACCCCCTAAAAATATAATGCCCTTAGTAATTTCTTCTGTTTATAGAGCAAGTCTGAGTTTGAAAGCTTTAACCATTTCTGTATGATTTCAACGCAACACATCGAGCATTACAAACACGCACAAGGGAACACGCAAGAGGTGTTTTCAACCGAAACAACGAGAGGTTTAAATTTTGTCGCCATCGGCGGCGGGAACGGACTCTCGACTCTTCTTTCGGGTTTGAAGAAACTGGTGGGAAACCACGATTCTGAGAACGAATGGCTCGAAAGCCTTTCTGCGATTGTGGCGGTTTCAGATGATGGCGGCAGTTCGGGACGTTTACGCGACGAACTTCAAATGCTCCCGCCCGGCGATATTAGAAACTGTATGGTCGCGCTTTCAGAGGATTCAAGTCTTTTGGCAAAACTCTTTCGCTATCGTTTTCGCGGAAACGGTGAACTCGGAGGTCACAGCTTCGGCAATCTGTTCTTAGCCGCTTTGACAGAAGTGACAGGTGATTTTGTGGAAGCCGTTCGCCTTTCATCCGAAGTTCTGGCAAGCAAAGGAAGAATCTTTCCCGCAACTCTGACAGACGTTCGCCTCGTAGCCGAATATGATGACGGACAGATTGTTCACGGTGAATCGAGCATAACGGCTGCAAAGAAACAGATACGCAATCTTAGGCTAGAACCTGAACACTGCCTGCCGCTTCCCGAAGCGTTGGCGGCGATTCGTTCTGCTGATGTAATCACGGTCGGACCTGGCTCACTCTACACAAGTCTTTTGCCACCACTTCTTGTTTCTCGAGTGGCTGATGAGATTGAAAATTCAAATGCTACGAAAATTTTTATCTGCAATTTAATGACACAACCGGGTGAAACGGACGGTTATACTGCCAGCCAACATCTGGAAACAGTAAAGCAATATGCACACGTAATAAACTTTGACTATGTTATCGTAAATAACCGTGAAATCACTCCGAAACAAACCGAAAGATATTTGGCAGAAGGCGCAATTCAAATCGGTTTGGGCGATAGTTTGAACGAGTCTCTTAACGCTATGACAGAACTTATCCGCACCGACCTGCTAGACGAAGGCGAAAAAGTACGGCACAATTCAGACAAATTAGCACGGGTTGTTATAGCTTGTGCCCTTCAGGCGCAAGCGCAAAAAGGGATTGCTAATTAACCCAACAAAAAACGAATAAAAGATGGAAAAGCAGACGCAAGTTAGTTCTACGGAAACGCACACACCACTCGATGTTTTAATTTTAGCCGCAGGACTTGGGACTCGTATGCGTTCGCAAACAGCAAAGGTCTTGCACAAACTCGGCGGACGCCCGCTCATCAATCATGTTTGTCATACAGCATTAACTCTTGATCCACATAAAATCTATATTGTCGTAGGACATCAGGCAGATACTGTTTCAAGTGCGATAACAACCGAATTTGGCGAAGAGAAATTTGCATTCGCCAATCAGACGGAACAGCGCGGAACGGGCGATGCGGTAATGTCGGCAAAAAAACTTTTTGCTGATGCAAATTCGACTTTGCTTGTTCTGTCGGGCGATGTTCCGCTGGTTCGTGCAGAGACGTTGGCGGCACTTGTTCATCGTCATCGCACACATCGCGGCGTAGGCGCGGCTTGTACGATTTTGACCGTGCGCCTTGACGACCCGACAGGCTACGGGCGAATCGTGCGCGATGAAGACGGCATGTTTCAAAAGATAGTGGAACAAAAAGATGCTTTGCCCGAAGAAAAACAAATTCACGAAATCAATGCCGGAATCTACTGTTTCGATACAAAACTTCTTTTCCCTGCTTTAGAAAAAGTCCAGCCGACAAATGCTCAAAGCGAATACTACTTAACGGATGTTCCGGCGATTCTTCGCACTGAAGGCGCAGACGTTGCCATTTATCAACACGGTGACGCACGCGAAGTTTCAGGAATTAACAATCGTGTTGAACTTTCGGAGTTTGAAAGAATTTTGCGTCTCAGAACTCTGCGGCGTTTGATGCTCGACAGCGGTGTTACTTTTATTGACCCTGCAAATTCATATGTTAGCGCAGAAGCCGAAATCGGACGTGATTGCGTAATACATCCGAACGTAACCATTGAAGGCAAAACGATAATTGGCGACGGTTGCGAGATATTTTCGGGCGCACGTATTTCAAATTCCACAATCGGCACGGGCGTCACGATAAAAGACCACTGCGTTATAGTAGATGCTGAAATATCGGACGGTTGTTCCGTCGGACCATTCGCACATCTTCGTATGAAAGCGAAGATGAAAGATGAATCCGTTGTAGGAAATTTTGTCGAGATGAAAAACTCAACGCTCGGCTACAAATCCAAATCAATGCACCTGACCTATTTGGGCGACGCCACGATTGGCGAGAAGACAAACATCGGTGCGGGAACAATCACCTGTAATTACGACGGGAAACAGAAACATCCGACCGTGATTGAAGACAATGTAAAAATCGGTTCGGACACAATGCTCATCGCACCCGTTCGCGTTGGAAGCGGTGCAACCACAGGCGCAGGTGCTGTTGTAACAAAAGATGTCCCGCCCAACACAACTGTCGTCGGTGTTCCTGCTAAAGAAAAGAAAACATTTACCGAAAAGAAAGAGAACAATGAATAAGCGGTGTCTGGTGTTTGGTGAAATTCAGCTATGTTTTCATCCTTCATCCTTCATCCTTCATCCTTAAAATTATGTGTGGAATCGTTGGATACGTCGGAAATAAACAAGTAGTGCCTGTTATTATCGAGGGGCTTCGTAAATTGGAATATCGCGGATATGACTCTGCGGGGATTGCTGTTGTTGACGAGGGTAATCTTCTTGAAGTTCGCCGCGCCGAAGGCAAATTAAGAAACCTTGAAGAAGCGATTCGTTTGAAACCGCTTGACGGGACTTACGGCATTGGTCACACACGATGGGCTACGCACGGACGCCCGACGGAAGAGAATGCTCATCCGCACAGAGATTGTTCGGGGCGGGTTGTGGTCGTTCATAACGGCATCATTGAAAACTATCTTCAATTGAAAAATCGTCTGCGCGGCGGCGATCACACTTTCGTTACGGAAACCGACACGGAAGTCATAGCCCATTTAATAGAAGAGTATCTAAAAACCGAAGATAGTTTTGAAAAGGCTGTGCTTCGTGCCGTGCAAGACCTTCGCGGTATTTTCGCTCTTTCGATTATCAGCGCGGACGAACCCGATATGGTTATAGCCGTAAGGCAAGGTCCCCCAGTCGTTATTGGTCTGGGCGACGGCGAATACTTCGTTGCGTCAGACATTCCGCCAATCCTGCAACACACACGGGACATCTTCTTTCTGGGCGATAATGAACTCGCTGTGCTTACAAAAGATTCCGTCCGCGTAACAGACTTTGAGGGCAACATAGTCGAACCGCACGTTCAGCGCATAACTTGGGACCCGATAATGGCTGAAAAAGGCGGGTTCAAACATTTCATGCTCAAAGAGATTTACGAACAGCCACGCGCAATTCGTGACACAGTTCAGGGGCGCGTCTCGCTTGATACGGGCAAAGTTTATCTTGATGAGATGAACATCAATGAAACGGATTTCAAAAATATAACTTCGATAAAAATCGCCGCGTGCGGCACATCTTGGCACGCTGGGCTTGCGGGCAAGTATATGATTGAGCAGCTTGCCCGCATTCCCGTCGAAGTTGATTACGCATCGGAGTTTCGTTACCGCGACCCCGTTTTGTGCGAAACGGATTTGCTTTTGGTTATCTCGCAATCGGGCGAAACCGCAGACACCATCGCGGCTTTGCGCGAAGCAAAACAACAGGGTTGTAAAGTTCTTTCAATCTGCAATGTGCAGGGTTCTATGATTACACGCGAAGCGGACGGAACAATCCTTACACACGCGGGACCCGAAATCGGAGTGGCTTCGACAAAAGCCTTCACGGCGCAGATGATTGCGCTCTATTTGTTCGCTTTGTACTTGGGACAACTGCGCGAAAAACTGACGCCCGAACAAGCACAATCTCACGCGCAACAACTCGCGGAACTTCCCGTTAAAATCGAACATCTGCTGAACGACGACCATATTTTTGAAGAACTCTCAAGGGAGTTTTTCCGCGCACAGGATTTTCTTTACCTTGGGCGCGGCATAAATTTCACTGTCGCATTGGAAGGCGCGTTAAAGCTAAAAGAAATCTCTTACATTCATGCCGAAGGTTATCCCGCAGGCGAAATGAAACACGGTCCGAACGCGTTGATTGACGAACGCCTTCCCGTTGTTGTGGTCAACACAAAAGAAGAAGGAAACCATGCTTCTGAATTACGTTATGAAAAGACGCATTCAAACATTGTCGAAGTAAAAGCACGCGAAGGAATTATCCTGTCGGTTTTAACCGAAGGCGACGAAATGTCTTCGCACGTTTCAAATCACGTTATAGAAATTCCGCCTTCGAGCGATTTGCTCTCGCCAATTTTGGCAATTATTCCTTTGCAACTATTGGCTTATCACATTGCTGTTCGTCGCGGTTGCGACGTTGACCAGCCCCGCAACTTGGCAAAGAGCGTAACGGTGGAATAAGAAAATTGTTGATGATTGACTTCTTTTGTCGTTTGCGTGACGATGATGGTGAGAGGGCATAATCGAGAGGTTTTAATGAGCCAAATTACCGTTAGCATTCCTGATGAAGTTATATTATCGCTACATCTTTCGCCCGAAGACATCGAAGCGGAAGTGCGATTGGCGGCGGCGATAAAATTCTACGAACTAGGTAAATTGTCATCGGGGGCGGCGGCGGCATTGGCTGGGATTCCACGAATCGTTTTTCTCAATAAGTTAGCAGATTATAATGTGCCAACCTTTCGATTAACTGAAAAAGACTTGCAAGAGGATTTGTCTCGTGCCTGATGTTATCTCGGATACTTCGCCAATTCAGTATTTACATCAAGTTCAACTGTTAGATTTACTACCCGTTCTCTATGGCAAAATAATTGTTCCGCAGGCTGTCGCAGATGAGATTAAAGAAGGCATCAGGCTTGGATATGATTTGCCCGATGTTTCTGCGCTTTCATGGATTGAGATAAAAGACGCTACGTTATTTCTTTCTTCCTTACCTGTTAATGCGAATCAAGGGTAGCAATGAATTTTCCGCTAGCCCAGCCGTTCACGGCTGGGAAACGAAATATAATCAGTTTTTCAGCCCCATTCATGGGGCTTTTGATAGAGGCTTTAGCCATCTTTCGCCCCCTAAACGGGGCTGAAAATTGGATTAGA
>Ga0187894_10005988_pt1 | contig 12122 bp, 10 predicted proteins | sample GBC1701081metaG_FD_136650 | JGI IMG/M metagenome (GOLD analysis project Ga0187894, IMG submission 136650) | White microbial mat communities from a lava cave in the Kipuka Kanohina Cave System on the Island of Hawaii, USA - GBC170108-1 metaG ... | reverse complement strand
ATCCGGGAAGCTGGCGGATGGTGATGGTGTCGCCGTCGAGGAGCGCGAGATCGGCGCCTTGATCGCCGCTCAATGCGGCGCCGATGTTCACGTCCACATGCTCAGCGTTCTGTTTCTGCGCGTTGGCCAGGTCGTAGCGCGTCAGATCTGCGCGTTCGCCGTATGCGCTGCGCTTGAGGCCGCCGGCCAGGCGAATCAGGTCACCGACGCGCATGTTGGCAGTGAGCGGATACCGTCCCGGTTTGGGGACTTCGCCCTTGATGTACACGCTGGCGGGATCCACCTTCGCCGGGTTGCGGTGCAGCACAACCCGGTCACGCGGCTGAAGGATGACGTTATGCAGCGGGTCACCGGCCAGCGCTTCGGTCAAATTGATGCTGAAAATCTTCATGGTGCTGTCCCGCTCGTAACGGAACACCTGGGCGCTGTCCATCTGCGTATCCGCCGTTGGACCGCCGGCCTGGTAAATCGCGTCACGCACGTGCACGGCGCCGGAGGTGCGATACGTTCCCGGGCGGCGCACTTCACCCAGTACAGACACCACCGGCGGATTTTCGAAGTCGAAACGGCTGAAAAATCGCACGGTATCGAGCGGCTGCAGCTTCGGTGCGCTTTCAGGCCTCTCCAAAGCGACGCGCAAATCAAAGCTTTCGACCGTGGGATGGAAGTCCGGCGGATTGACGCGGATGATCTCCGCGTATTTGAGCGCCGGCTCCGGCATCAGGTCCGCGTAGGATTTCACCAGATCGGTGACGCGCATTCCGTCGCGATACGCATAGCGGCCGGTGCGAATCGCGTGCCCCTGCACGTAGACGGCGTTCTGGTTGTACGGCGCGATGGGGAACACGCGGATCTCATCGCCGTCTTTTATTTTGAACGAATCGAGTTGCGACGGCGCTGGCTTCGCGTCCGCACCTTCCGGCAAGTCCACGCTGAGCATGGTCACCTTGGAATGAGCTTCGATGCGCTGCACCTGAATATTACGCAGCGTAGCCGTCGGTAGTATCCCGCCGGCCAGCGCCAGCACGTCGCTGAGCGACGACTCGCCGTGCAGCTCGTAGAGTGCGGGGCGGCGCACCATCCCCTCAACCTTCACTTCGCCGGCCAGTGGCGGAACCAGCACAGTGTCGCCGTTTTCGAGGCGCTTGATGTCCGAACGCACTCCGCGCAACAGCAGGTCGTAGGTATCCACTTCTTGTACGAGCTGCTTGCCGCGAAAGTGACGGAGAATGCGCAACGAACCGCGGTCGGACGGCCCACCCGCTTCGAACAGCGCGTTGAGCGGCGTGGAGAGCGAGCTGATATCGTAGGCGCCGGGATTGGCGACATCGCCCACCACGAACACGCGCACCGTGCGCAGGCGCGCCAGGGAAAGGTCAGCGCTGACGTCACGGAACTGGGTGCGCAGCAGCTTCTGCACATTTTCCTGGGCATCCGCGAGAGATTTTCCGGCCACCATCACCGGCCCAATCTCCGGCAATGCGATGCGGCCTTCCTTATCCACGGTGCGCGTCAGGCGCTGCGAGTACCCGCCGAACAGGTCCACTCCCAGCACGTCGCCGGGCCCGATCGTATAGTCCGGACCGACCGGCAGATCCATCGGCAGTAGCTCGCCGTCTTCCCGGTCCTGCTGAAAGAGATCCGCGCCGAAACGCTGCAATTTGCCCGGCGAATACGGGAGCTGGCGATACATGTCATAGAGCGAAGGAATATCGGCATAGGGAGAGGAGCGGCGGCGCAACGCATCTTCGGGAGATTCGAGAGGCTTGCGGCGCTCGCCCTCGCCGTCGAAATCCTCGTCGCGCAGCCCGCGGCGCGCATTCGGCTGAAACTCGCCGCGCACGTCACTGCGCGATGCAGTGACGCCGGAGGCGCGGGAGCCTGGACGCGAATCATCCTGGAATTCCTGCTGCGGTCTCCGCATCCGCTGCGACAGAAGCGTGTCGAGATCGTCCTTGGGAATCGGCTTGCCACCGAAATCGAGGGCGGAGGAGGCCGCCGCCGACTGCATTTTGCCGCCCATCAGGTCATCGTCGAAGTTGGTCCTGAAATCGGTCTTTTGCGTGCGCTGCAAGTCTCGGTAGTCCGGCGCGGGACCATCGGAATCCGGCAGCGTGTATCGCGGCGCGCGGGGTTTCTGGCTTTCCGCCGGAGGCTGGCCCTCTGCGCCGGAGAGGTTTCTGTTGCGGGGTTTGCGCAGGCTATTCTTGTCGGCGGCTGCGTCCTCCGCGGTGATGCCCTGATTTTCCTCCGCCTCGGCGCGAGCCAGGATGCGGCCGCGTTCCTTCAGCATCGATTCACGTTCCACAGCGATTTCAGAATCGGGATTCACGCGGGGAAGCAGGAAGCCGTAACGCTGCAGCAGTTTGGTCGCCACGGCGCGAAACTCCACATCGGTGCGCAGGCGCTGGTAGATCGCGCCATCGGTAAGGTCCGAATCGTCGAGCAATTGCCCGCGGTCGGAAACCTCCTTCGCCACCCAGCGTTTCAGCTCGACCAGCAACCCTTCTTCTGCGCGGAGTACGGCTTCGATTTGGGGGGCCGACGCGGAAACGCGATTCAGGTTCTGCTCGGCCAGTTCAGCGCGTCCCGACTCGAGACGGCCGCTGGGAGCATCGGTGCGGCGTTGCGGCGTCTGCTGCTGTTGCGCTGCCAGAGGCTGCACGAGCGCCACGATCAGAGCCGCAGCGGTCGCCTGCCGCAGCAGCCACGCAGCCGGATTGAATTCTGCTGATGGACGGCACATCTCCTGCCACTTCACGGCGTAGCTCCTTGCGACTGAATCGCTCCTCGCAAGGCATTCAAGATTCCTTCTTGCGAGGTTTCCAGCGGATCGGAATGAATATCGAGCGATGCCCAATAGAATCCCCCGCGATTGCTTTCCGCGGAGACAGCCAGAATCCGGATTTGCGGGTATTTCTCCAGCAGCAGCCCGCACAGGCTGGGCCTTTCGCCGGCCTTATCCAGGCCGATGATCAGGCAGTCTGGTCGCGTGCGTTCGACGTAATCGAGAATCTCGTGCTCATTCTCCACTTCACCCACCGTCTCAATGTCCGGTTGGTCGGAGATGGTATCGAGCACAGCCTCGCGCATCAGGCGCGGACGATTGGCGACGAGCACACGCACCTTCCTCATGGGAACCTCCACCGCGATGTGGAAAATACAGCAAAGGGTAATGGAATGAACAGGTTCAAAGGAGTTACAATTCAAGGGGAAGGAATGGGTACCAATTCCGTACCCAGAAATGAGGGTCGTTCATGGTCAAAGTACCTAAATAGTACCTATATCCTCCCCTTTCTCCAGGCTAATCTCACGCAGGAGCAAGAACAGCGGCAAGCCAAGCGAAACACCCACTCCGAGCGTCGCAGGAATCGGCAGCCACCAACAGCGTATGGCCGTGCGGCGCCGTTCAGCCGCCACAAACACGAACAGCACGGCGGCAGAAACCATCACATCCATTCCGAAAAATCCGCCAATCCTTGTGGAAAAAAGCTCGCGGAAAAGCAGCTCCAGATTCAATCCATGTTCGGCGAGCCAGGGCAGCACTTGCCAGAGCGGCAGGGCGGCGCCAGCCACGCAGAGTACCAGGTAGATGTGTTTTGTTTTCATGCAGCGAAGGTTCGCACAAGCTGACTCAGAACGAAAGGCCCCACGTACTCGCCGGCGTTCCGCTGTGGAGTGCGCAGGCGCGGAGCTTCCGCCGAGCCTTTCATTGGGCACATGTTGTGAGACGCGGACCGGGCTGACTCTATCCCCCACTTCAGCATGTGGAAAAGAAGCGCGGGGTCTGCTGCGCCCGGGCTCCACACTTTCTAACTGTCAACAGTGTAGGGCTTGCGCTGCGGGCGGGAGAGCATGGAGTTGGCCTGCTCATCATTGAGGAAACGTTCGCGCTGCGGATCCCACTTCAAGGGGCGCTTCAGCTTCATGGCCATATGGTGAATCAGGCAGGCCGAACACGAGCGATGGGCAACTTCGGCCGGCGCGATGGGCTGCCGGCGCGTGCGCACACAGTCCAGCCAGTTGCCGTGATGCGATGTGCTTTCGTAGAGGTGTATCTCGTCGGCGGCGATCGGAGTCTGGATGATCTTCGGGTCGCTGGCGGCCAGTGCCTGGTCATCCTTCAGTTTGGCGACGGGATCGCTGCTGGTGACCTGTTCATTGCCGCGCGAAACGAAGATCCAGCCGTTGGTTCCTTCGAAGCGAATGCCGTTGGGAAAGTCGCCGCTGATGATCATACGCACGCCGCCGGCATACAGAGCTTCCGTCCTGAATTTTCCGTGAACATCCCAGAGTCCCTTGGCAGGAAACTCCGCCCAGCCGGAAACTTCCGCGGGGCCGCTGTACTCGGTGTTCATGGCCCAGTGGGCGCTATCCACATGGTGCGCGCCCCACCCGGTAATCATGCCGGCGCCGAACTGTTCGCAGCGCAGCCAGCCCGGCCGGCCGTAGTTCGTCTGTGGGTGGACGCGCTTTTCCGTGTAATAAACGACGGGCGTAGATCCCAGCCACGCGTCGTAGTTCAGATTCCTGGGCACCGGCATTTCCGGTTCAACCTCGCCGGATGGGTCGCCGGGCAATCCCACCTGCACAGTTTTCAGTAGCCCGATGCGGCCGTTGCGAATCAGTTCGGCGGCGTAGCGAAACTGCACAGAGGAACGCTGCTGGCTGCCGACTTGCAGGATGCGTCCGGTGCGCTGTACGGCGTTGCTGAGAGCGCGGCCTTCGGCGATGGTCAGCGAGGCGGGCTTCTGCAGATACACGTCCTTGCCCGCCTCGACGGCGGCAATGGCTATGAGCGCGTGCCAGTGATCCGGCGTGCTGATCAGCACGGCGTCAACGTCTTTATTCTTGAGCAGCTCTCGATAGTCGGTGTAGGTGGTGACGCCATCGTACGGCTTGCCGGATTGCTTCCCGTAGAAATCGTTGACGAGCTTCTTGCCGTCTTCGGCGCGGCGGGTGTCCAGGTCGCACACCGCGACGATGCGCGCATGGTCGTACTTCCAAACGCCGGGCATGTCGTGCCCGCGGGAGATGCGGCCTGCGCCGATGGCACCGATGTTGATGCGCTTGCTCGGGGCAAACTGTCCCAGCACTGAGGAAGGGACGATCGCCGGCGCGCCAAACACGGCGGCCGCCGAGGCCATCCCCTTCGCCGACATCGTGACGAATTCGCGCCGGGAAAGCTGCTTCGGCTTCGAACCTTTCATTGCGAACCTCCCTACGCGCGGGAGCGCCTCCGGCATCTACTGAATTCGTTGCGCCTGGCGCTGCGCGCGCAGCACCAGCTCCGCTGCCAGGAAGCAGTGTTCCTGGGTCATGGCGGTTTCCGTGCGATTCACAATGTCGTTCACAAGCTGCTCGCCGTAGGGCAGCGGCACATCCTTGCAATCAATGTAGCGCGTCTCTTTCTGATCCACCAGGTAGAGGTGGCTGCCGTCGTTGGCGCGCGTGATGTCAATGTTCTTGCGGATTTCGATGAAGCCATCGGTGCCAAGAATCGTGAGCCGGCCGTCGCCCCAGGTAGCCAGGCCGTCGGGCGTAAACCAGTCCACGCGGATGTAACCCGCGCCGCCGTTGCCGCGCAGCATGATGTCGCCGAAATCCTCGAAGTTTGGATACTGCTTGTTGTTGACGTTGCCCACCTGCGCCGCCACCACGTCCGCTTTGCTCGAGCCGGTGAAATACAGGAACTGATCGGCCTGATGCGAAGCAATATCGGTCAGGATGCCGCCGTACCGCGCGCGCTGGAAGAACCACTCCGGCCGGGACTTCGGATTCATGCGATGCGGGCCGAGGCCGATGGTCTGCACGACCTTGCCGATCGCTCCGGCTTTTACCAGCTCCGCGGCCTTCACCGTGGCCCGATTCTCGAACCGCTCGCTGTACATGATCGAATAAATCCGCCTGGTGCGGGCCTGCACGCTGCGCACTTCGGCAAGCTGATCCAGGCTGGTGATGCCCGGCTTATCGGCCATGTAGTCCTTGCCGGCCAGCATCACGCGGATGCCCAGCGGCGCGCGTTCATCGGGGATCGCCGCGCTGACCACGAGTTGCAGCGACGGCTCCTCGATAATCTCCGCTTCACTCTTGGCCAGCTTCGCCTGCGGATAGCGCTTGGCAAACCCGCCGGCCAGGTCCGGCTCCTTGGCGAAGAAGGAGACCAGCTCGCCGCCCCCGCGAATCACCGCATCGGTCTGGCTGTAGATGTGATAGTGGTTCAGCCCGATTACGCCGAATCTGATTTTGGCGGCACTCTGGGACATCGCCATGCCTCCTGCTCCAAAAGCCGTCCGCGGCCACGCGGAAACCACGGCAGCGCCGGCAACTGCGGTGATGAACTTTCGTCGATTCACACGCCCGGCCTTCACGATGGAACTCCAGCGTTACGAATCAAATCATCCGGTGCAACCGCCCGTAGCTTACCACCCTGTTTCTGTTTTCGTCGCGCGCGTGGCCAGGCCGCGGAATGGAGTCCGGCTCTCCCGGCGCATCGGAAAAGGCTGAGCCCCTCCAAACCGCTTCAAGGGAACGACCCCGATACGATGGGAGAGTAGGAGGGAGACCCTGAGCTTGCCTGTAGCCCGTCCCTAGCCACTGGGACACTGCCCGGCTGACCCCTGCAACGTACTGTATAATTGAAACGTCTCTAAACTGTGCCCAGATTGGGGTCGCAGACGTGGAAGAAACCACAGTCGGCAGTTATTTTGTCTCAAACTATCCCCCGTATTCCTTCTGGAGCCCGAAGTACGTTCAGCAGGCGCAAGAGGCGCTGAACCGGCCGCCCGCGCCCGGCACACCCCTGGGCGTCTACCTGCATATCCCGTTTTGCCGCAAGCGCTGTACTTTCTGCTACTTCAAGGTCTATACGGACAAGAACGCCTCGGAAATCAAGCAGTATCTGGACGCTGCCATCACCGAGCAGGAACTGTTTGCGCAGAGGGCCTTCATCGGCGGCCGCAAGCCGGACTTCATCTACTTCGGTGGCGGGACGCCATCCTACATCTCGTCCGAGCAGCTCAGCTACCTGGTGAACGGCATGAAGCGCGCGCTGCCCTGGGACGCGGCCAAAGAGGTCGCCTTCGAGTGCGAGCCGGGCACCCTAAGCGAAGACAAGCTCAATGTAATCAAGGAAATGGGAACCACGCGGCTCAGCCTGGGCGTGGAGAACTTCGACGAGGAAATCCTCCGCAACAACGGTCGCGCTCACGGCGCAAAGGAAATCAGCCGCGCCTACGATTACGCGCGCAAGATCGGTTTTCCACAGATCAATATTGACCTGATCTCCGGCATGGTCGGCGAAACCGAAGAAAACTGGCGCGAGAACATTCGCCAGCTCATTGACCTTGCGCCGGAGATGGTCACCATCTATCAGATGGAAATTCCGCACAATACCGTCATCTTCAAGGAGATGAAGGCGCTAGGTAAGAGCGTGGCGCCCGTGGCCGGGTGGAAAACCAAGCGTGGCTGGGTGCTTTATGCCTTCGAGGAATTGGAAAAGGCCGGATACACCATCACCAGCGCCACCACCGCGGCGAAGGACCCGGAGAAGAACCGCTTCCGCTACCGCGAATACCTGTGGACCGGAGCGGACATGATCGGCCTGGGAGTGGCTTCTTTCTCCCACGTCGGCGGCACGCACTTCCAGAATGAGTCCAGCTTTGAAGCCTATGTGGGCAGGCTGGCGCAGGGCGAAATACCCATCTACCGCGCGCTTACGCCGAACCACGAAGAGCGCATGATCCGGGAGTTTATCTTACAAATGAAGTTCGGCGGCCTGCGTCCAGAGTACTTCGCGCAGAAATTCGGCTTGGACGTCCGCCAGCGATTCGCCGAACAGCTCGAGAACCTGCGCCGCCAGGGCCTGCTCGAACCGAGCGACGCCGAAATTCGCCTGACTCGCGAAGGCCTGATGCGCGTGGATGAACTGCTCCACGATTTCTTCCTGCCGCAGCACCGGGAGGCAATGCTTGTCTAAGAATTCCTTCGACGTGATTGTGATTGGAGGCGGCCCGGCAGGTTCCTCTGCGGCGGCCACGCTGGCCATGAAAGGCCGGCGCGTGGTGGTGCTTGAGAAGGAGAAGTTCCCGCGTTACCACATCGGTGAATCGCTGCTTCCCTATGCCTATTTCACGCTGCAGCGCATCGGCATGCTGGAGAAAATGCAGCGCTCTCATTTCGTCAAGAAGTACAGCGTCCAGTTCGTGAACACGCGCGGCCAGGCCTCGCATCCTTTTTACTTCTTCGAGCAGCTCGAACATGAAGCGGCGCAGACCTGGCAGGTATTGCGCAGCGAGTTCGACCAGATGCTGCTCGATAACGCGCGTGAAAAGGGCGCCGTGGTGCACGAAGAAATGCTGGTGCGCGAGTTTCTGCAGGAAAACGGAGTGGTCACCGGCGTGCGAGCCACCAACAAGGCCGGCGAAACTCTGGAGTTTCATGCGCCGATGACCATTGACGCCAGCGGACGCGATTCGCTGGCCATCACCCGCTACCGCTGGCGCAACCGGGATCCCTACCTCAACAAAATCGCCGTGTGGACCTATTACAAAGGCGCGCAGCGCGATTCCGGCGTGGACGAGGGCGCCACGACCATCGCCTATGTGCCGGAAAAAGGCTGGTTCTGGTATATCCCGCTGGCCGGTGACGTTCTCAGCGTGGGCGTCGTGGCAGAAAAACCCTACCTGCACCGCAAAACCGGCGATCCCCAAGCGATTTTCCACCAGGAAGTGGCGCAGAACGAGTGGCTCACCGATCACCTGCGGCCGGGAAAGCAGTTCGGCCCCTATCGCGCCACCGGCGAATACTCTTACCGCTCGCAGCACTGCGCCACGGACGGGCTGGTGCTGGCCGGCGATGCCTTTGCGTTCCTCGACCCCGTTTTTTCCTCAGGCGTTTTCCTGGCGCTGCGCAGCGGCGAAATGGCGGCGGAAGCTGTTCATGCCGCGCTTGCCGCCAGCGACGTGAGCGCCGAGCGCTTCGCTGAATATGGCCGCAGCCTGTGTTACGGCATTGAATCCATGCGCCGGCTGGTGTACGCCTTCTACGACCACAACTTCAGCTTCCGCGTCTTCGTGGATCATCACCCGGACATGAAGGGCGAGATCACCGACTGCCTGATGGGAAATCTGTTCCGCGATTTCGACCCGATGTTCCGGGCCATCGCGCATTTCGCCAAAGTGCCCGCGCCGGTGGGCTACGGCGCGCCGCTGCTGACAGCTTCTCGGGGCGAGCCGCTCATCGTCCAGCCGTAGGGCCAGCCTCGCCCCAGGGTTATTCTGCAGCGGGCGTGAGCGGAATCTGCGCGCGGTATTTTTCCGGGAGGGGTTTGGGCTTGCCGTTGCCGTCACAGATGACGTGCAATGTTTCGCCGGTGGCCAGGCGCTCGCCGGTAGCGTCGTTAAAGACCTCATAGGCGAAGCGGATGGTCTTGTTTTTCGATTCGGAAATCCACGTGCGAATCCGCAGCAGGTCGTCGTAGCGCGCCGGCCGTTCAAACGAACATTTCACTTCGACCACCACGGTGTGGCTGTCATCCTTCTCTTCCATATCCTTGTACGGCAGGCCCAGCGAGCGCAGCAGTTCCACGCGCCCCACTTCAAACCATACGAAGAAATTCGAGTGGTACACCGTGCCCCATTTGTCTGTTTCCGCGTAGCGCACCCGCACTTTCGTTTCGTGAAATCTGCTCATGGGCCGACCATCTTAGCAGACCGGACTTCTGCGGTTCAGCGCCGTCCGCAGGGGCATTGTGCTTCGCCGCTAATTTGCCGGCGGAGCGGGCGCGGGCGGCGGCAGTGTTTTCCAATCGGGCGGCTCGACACCCATCAGATTGTGAACAAAAAAATCCTGCAGCAGGCGCTGGCCATAGTTGCCGCCGGCGCCGTGGCGCCCGCCGGGAACAAAAAGCAGGTCAAACTTCTTGTTGTGCTTGATGAGCTGGTTGACCACCTGCAGCGTGGCGATGTGCGTACCCTCATTTTTGCTTCTCCACGCTGACCGGATAGGCCGCCGCAGGAAGACCTTTGCCCTGCAAAAAATCCGCTTGAGGAATCGGTGTCACATACCGCGTTTGGATTTGCTCATTGATTGACGTTCCTTGGTGTTGCCCTTCGCTTCGTCATAGCCTTCCAGCGTCTCGTGGCCGACCAACTGAGCCGAGGTCATTCCGCCCGCGTTGAAGCTGCATTGGAAGTCGAGCACGTTGCCGACACTGGTGCTGTTGTGATCGACCGGGGCAAGTCCCGTTGGTACTCTCGTGGGTGTGGAGATTAAGGTGGCGTCACGCCGAGCGAAGCGTGGTTGAACGGCTTAGCATCGTGGCTGCCTTCTTGTGGTTCTGTTTAGAAGCTTTGCGCAACCAAAGCTTAGCGAGCCGGTAATTTTGTGGAACCCCCTCACCTTCCTTGTAAGCCAAGGCAAGGTTATATTGGGCCTTGGAATCACCCTTTTGGGCGCTTTTTCTCATCCAGCGAACACCGAGCGAGATGTCCTTCCTTGTGCCCAAACCATCGAGATACGCAACTGCGAGGTTACATTGGGCCAACTTGTCTCCTAATTCTGCACCTCTCCGGTAGAGCAGGAAAGCACGGCGCAAGTTCCTTCTAACGCCCGAACCGCTTTCATACATTCGCGCCAAGTTAAACAGCGCTCCTAGGTGGTCTTTTGCCGCAGCAGATCGGTACCAGCGCGCTGCAGTCCTAGGGTCTTTTCGTATGCCCAAACCATGACTTAGGGCGTAGCCAGCAAGATATTGCCCGTGCACGTATCCACTTCTGGCTGCTTGGAGAATGTGAGGGACAGCCTTTCGATAGTTCCTCGGCGTCCTTATGCCATAGAAATACCGACGCCCGATTTCAAGTGGGTCTTTCGCATCGTTGACACGTCCGGGCTTTCTCTTGTTACTCTTACGGGGATTCACTTCTTTCTCTCCGTATGGGCTGGGATTTACCGCCTCCACTTTTCTTTTTTAACCCAGTCTTCCCGTTTTCTGTTCCCATTCATGGTCAGCGCGATGCCCGTGATCGCTTTCCCCGCATGCGCCGACAAGTCAACTCGCCGATAGTGCCACACATTCGAAGTGGTGTCGTCTACCAGCAACTGCCCGTCCTGGTCGTACGTGTTCCAATCCGTGTTCGAACCATCGCTGAAGAAGATACTCATGCCCCCGCGGAATCCTGGCGCCTGATACTGTCGGAGATACAGCTTGTCTCCAGCTTGCATCACCCGACCGCTGAGACCCGAAGGCAACGAATTGAAAATGAAGTATGCGTACTGACCTCCGCTCGAATTGCCCCAGATGCGCAACCGATTTTCGAAACTGTCGGCTTTAGCCAGGCGGCGCGAGCCGGCGTAGATGTAGTCACTCCAATCGTCATTCGAGGCGTTACGCTCGGCGATGACCTGCCCGCCAAAGTAGATGTACTCGGTGCTTTCGCTCCCTACCTGCTTCTGAGCCCGCTGGCCGTCAGCGTAGTAGGTGTACGCAGCAGCCGTCGAGTTCAGAGTCTTGATGCGATTCTCCGCGTCGTATTGATAGCTCTTGCCCGGCTCGGCGATGAGGTTTCCCGCCGCATCGTAAGTGTATCCAGGGTCGGCGATGCGGTTCAGATTGTTGATGGTCAGCTCGAGGTTGGGCGGCGCGCGCTTGGTGGTGGTGGCGCTCAGCAGGTTGGCCGTCGATCTGGAAGCGTTTTGTGACTGTGTGCGGGCCAACCTTGCTGGTCACAGCCATCTTGTCCTTCATGGGATTATCAGGCGTAACACCGGTCTGTGCACACTTGCCCGGACTGTCGCAGTACCCGACCTTTTTTGCATTGCCCTTGTCCAGCGTTTCGTTCAGTTCCAGTTTGTGCGGGTCGCTCACCGGAGTGATCTTGCCTTTTGAATCTTGCGGAACGACCGTGTAGTCGACGATCTGCTCCCGTGCAATGTTTCCATACTTGATATCGGTTTCTTTTAGGCGTTACCATCAACTCCGGTTGTTGTGGGTTATTCTGCGCCTACCGGTGAAGTTTTTTCTTCTGTAACCTCCTGTGTCATGGCGAGAAATCTGGTATCGGCGCTCTCCAGATGTGAAAGCCTCGTACTAAAGACCCACCGACCTGGGAAATGTCGGTGTT
>Ga0187894_10005987_pt1 | contig 12122 bp, 8 predicted proteins | sample GBC1701081metaG_FD_136650 | JGI IMG/M metagenome (GOLD analysis project Ga0187894, IMG submission 136650) | White microbial mat communities from a lava cave in the Kipuka Kanohina Cave System on the Island of Hawaii, USA - GBC170108-1 metaG ... | reverse complement strand
TTGTACGTAAGTCGGATCCAGCATGAAACCTTTCATTCCAATCTTCCAACTGTTTTTGACATGCGGGTTGCTCCTGCAAACCGGGACGGTCTCTTCACAGCAGCGGTCGCTCGGCCTGTTCGAGAAGAACGGCGACATCGGCGCGGTCAAATTGCCTGGCTCGGTCGAATACGACGAGGCGAAGAAGACCTACACCATCGCCGGCGGCGGCGAGAATATGTGGGCGACGACCGACGCGTTCCACTACGTCTGGAAGCGGGTGTCGGGCGATCTTTCGATTGCCGCGGACATTCAATTCATCCAATCCATAGGGGCGGGCGGCAATGCGCATCGCAAAGCCTGTTTGATCATCCGACAGAGTCTCGACGCGGATTCGCCGTACGCCGACGCCGCGTTGCACGGCGACGGCCTGACCTCGCTGCAATACCGCGAAATTAAGGGCGGCCCGACGCGCGAGATTCAATCGAACGTGAAGGCCCCGCGCCGCATTCAGATCGAGAAGCGCGGCGATTACGTCTTTATGTCCATTGCCCGCGAAGGCGAAGCGCTGCAATCGGCGGGCGGTTCGTTCAGGATGAAATTGACCGAGCCGTTCTATATCGGTCTGGGCGTCTGCGCGCACGACAACAACGTCATCGAGAAGGCCGTCTTCTCGAACGTCGAAATCAAGCAGAGACCGCAGCCGATCCTTGAAAGCACGCTGGAGACCGTCGCGATCGCTTCCAAAGATCGCCGCGTGGTCTACACCAAGCGCGCGCACTTCGAGGCGCCCAACTGGTCGCGCGATGGGAAATACTTTTTGTTTAACCAGGGCGGGCGCATCTACAAGCTGCCGGTCACGGGCGGCGAGCCGCAACCGCTCGACACCGGCTTCGCCACGCGCAACAACAACGACCACGGCATCTCGCCCGACGGTACGCAACTCGTGATCAGCGATCAGTCGCAGGAGCAGCGCCGCTCGCTGATCTACGTTTTGCCAATCACAGGCGGAACGCCGCGGCGCATTACGCAGCTTGCGCCGTCGTACTGGCACGGTTGGTCGCCGGACGGAAAGACCCTTGCCTATTGCGCCGAGCGGAACGGCGATTACGACATCTACACCATCCCGATCGAGGGCGGAGAAGAGAAGCGATTGACGACGGCTAAGGGCCTGGATGACGGCCCCGATTATTCGCATGACGGCCAGTACATCTATTTCAATTCGGAGCGGACGGGCTTGATGCAAATCTGGCGGATGAAGACCGACGGCGGCGAGCAGACACAGATCACTTCCGATGAATACAACAACTGGTTTGCGCACCCTTCGCCCGATGGCAAATGGCTCGTCATTCTCTCGTATGAAAAAGACGTGAAGGGGCATCCGGCGAACAAGGATGTGATGTTGCGGCTGGCGCCCGTGGGGGGAGGCGAGATTCAAGTGTTGGCCAAACTCTTCGGCGGACAGGGCACGATCAACGTTCCGTCGTGGTCGCCGGACAGCCGGCAACTAGCCTTCGTGAGTTATCGGCTGGTAGATCCTTAAATGGAAAATGGAACTCTTCATCCAATCCGTGTACTATTCCGACCTCGCAAAAGTCACACTCAAATTACAACCGGAGGATTGCCCATGAAATCTGGCTTTTCTCGTAGAGATATGATGAAAGCCGCAGGCGCCGCGGCTTTATTGCCTTCCGCGTCGCCGTCTCTCTTGAATGCCGCGCAAAATGGCTCGTGGCCGCCGGCGGAAGGACCCAACACCCCCAAGATCTGCCTCGGCGTCAGACCGGACATTGATGAAGCCGGGATGCGCCGGGTCAAGCAGATCGGCGTTGATTATGTTCTGATGGGCGGGCCGCCTATCCCCTGGACGGAAGAGGCTCTCCGCGAGCGGATAAGCCGCTTCAAAGCGGGCGGCCTGACCATCTGCAACATGATGATCTCCGGCTTCCCCAACACACTCTACGGCAAGCCGGGCCGCGACGAAGAGATTGAAAAGGTCAGACAGTCTATTCGCGCGGCGGGCAAGGTCGGGCTGCCGGTGATCGAATATAACTTCTACGCGCATCGCATTGTTGAGGGCTACTACGAAGAGCTTGGCCGCGCTGGCGCGGGAATGACGGCGTTCGATTACGACAGAGTGAAAGACCTGCCTCCGCTGCCCAACATCGGCGCGCATAGCCTCGAAGCGATGTGGAACAATTGCGCCTATTTCCTGAAAGCGGTCGTCCCGGTGGCCGTGGAAGCCGGTGTGCGGTTGGCGCTCCATCCCAACGATCCACCCGCGCCGATCAGTCGAGGATCGGGGCAGATCATGTCCACGCTGGCCGGATGGAAGCGCCTGGTGGACATCGTCAAAAGCCCGGCCAACGGCATCACCTTCGATTGCGGAGTGACGCGCGAATTGGGCGAAGACCCGGTGGCGGTGGCGCGATATTTCGGCGCGCGCGATTGCGTCAACCACGTCCATTTCCGTAACGTCATCGTCAGGAAGCCGTATGAGAAATACACCGAGGTGTTTTTGGACGAGGGACAGGTTGATATGTTCGCGGTGATGCGCGAGCTGGTGCGGCAAAAATATTCGCGCGGACTTTACCCCGAACACCCGCGCGCGATTGATTACGACCGCGTGCGCGAGGGCAGCATCGTGGGGCAGTATGCGAAGGTAGGCGGCGGCGGATTCGGCGGAGAGATTTACAACGTTGGCTACACCAAGGCGATGTTGCAGGCGGCTTTGTCGCGCTGAGACGCATTAATGAACACGCATCAGCAAATTACCATTGATCAATTCACTCGTCAGGCTACGCCATTTTCCCAATCGCCAGGGCACACGAACGAGGAATCCCTGCGGTTGTTGATCGAGATGGCGAGATTGTCCAGCGAAGATACTGCGCTGGATGTGGCCTGCGGCACGGGAATGGTGGCTTGCGCGTTTGCGGAGATCGCCGCGCACGTTACCGGCATTGACATCACGCCCGCGATGCTCGAACAAGCTCGTCTGCTGGCGGAACGGCGTGGATTAACGAACCTCTCGTGGCGGCAAGGCGATATTGAAACGCTCCCATTTCCTGATAACAACTTCTCCTTTGTGGTAAGCCGTTACGCTTTCCATCATTTCTTGAATCCCGATGTTGTTTTGGCCGAAATGGCGCGAGTCTGCCGTCCCGGAGGCGGGATTTTGATCGCCGACGGCTGCCCGCCGCCTGAGAAGATTGACGCCTACAATCGGTTTGAAAAACTCTTCGATCCATCGCATCACCGCGCTTTGACTTTGGAAGAGTTTCTGATCTTGATGAGCGACGCCGGGCTGCAAAACGCGCGTCTGGCGAATTACAAGATGGAGATGGAACTGGAGCGACAGCTTGCCGCCTCGTTTCCCAATCCGGGTGATGACGAGAAGCTTCGACAACTTCTCCGCGAAGACATTGGTGTTGATCGGATTGGCGTTGGCGCGCATTGGCGTGGAGATGAGATACATTACGCCTATCCTGTTACGGTCATTGTCGCGGAGAAAGCAGTTTAACTTGACCGGCGGTACGGTACAGGGAGTGGCGCACGACTTGGAAAGTTACCGGCCCGGCTGGCGAAAATGCGCTCACGGCGCGAGGCTATTGGCTATTGGCTATTGAAAATTGGTCATTGAAAAGCAGGGAAGAAAGCGTCTTCTCCCCGGATGATAATGACCAATAGCCAATAGCCAATGGCCAATGCCCTGTGCCGTACCGCGTCCCTGAAGCCTGACTCTGAAGAGGTGATCTGATGAAGACAACTATGAGCAATGCGCAAATGACATCATTCGGTTCCATCTCGCGGCGGTCGTTCCTGGCCTTGGCGGGAGCGGCTCCGTTCGCGTTCGCTATGCAAAAGGGCAAGCGCGTTCCGGTCGGACTCGAACTCTATTCCGTCCGCGACGAACTCGCCAAAGACCCGATGGGCACGGTTCGCGCGGTCGCGAAGATGGGGTATGAAGTGGTCGAATTCTTCTCGCCCTACTACCAGTGGACGCCCGATTACGCCAAAGAGGTGCGAAAGCTGCTCGACGATCTGGGCATTCGCTGCCCGTCCACTCACAACGGCCCGAACGCCTTCACGCCGGACGGCATTCAGAAAGCCATCGAACTCAACCAGATTCTGGGAGCCAAATATATTGTGATGGCCAGCGCCGGACGCGTGGCGGACCTCGATGGCTGGAAGGCCGTCGCCGAAAGGCTCGGCCAGGCCTCGGAGAAACTCAAACCTTTGGGCATGCGCGCCGGATTCCATAACCACAAACTGGAATTCGTTCCGTTGGAGGGCAAACGCCCAATGGAAACGCTCGCCGCCAACACGCCGAAAGATGTGACATTGCAACTCGACGTGGGAACCTGCGTGGACGCCGGCGCCGATCCGGTCGCCTGGATCAAGGCCAATCCTGGCCGCATCACTTCTATCCACTGCAAGGAGTGGGCCGCGGGCGAGGGGAAAGGCTATCGTGTGTTGTTCGGTGAGGGCGATGCGCCTTGGCTCAAAATCTTCGAGGCCGCCGAATCCGTCGGCGGAGTGGAGTATTACCTGATCGAGCAGGAGGGCAGCCGCTTCCCGTCGCTCGAAACGGCGGAACGTTGTCTGGCCGCTTACAAGAAGCTGAGGGCCTAAATGGTACCGCGCCGTTCCAAAACGAATGAATCGCCGTCCTATCAATCTCGCGTTATATATTGGGATTTGGACACTGCCCGGCTTGATGTCAGCCGGGCAGGTTTACTCCGAGGCCTGGTTCGATTGCAAACCTATCGCCTGGAGCGAGGCGGTCCTCTGGCAGATGCCGGAGATGAACGGGTTCGAGGTATTGCGGCAAGCCGGCGTCGCCCCACTGCCGGTCGTAATCTTCGTCCCTTTGTGTTGTTTTTGCTTTTCTTCGCTAACTTTCCAAGGCGGGTTCTCTACCGCAGACTGTTGAACATCGCGGTGACCAGTGATCCGTCATCCCCGTCGGCGGACCAGAGCATCAGGCCCCCCAAGCCGTTGGATTTGACGTATGCGCCTTTGAACTCGATGAGCATTGGGTCGTCATACGACCAGAACTCATTTCCGTCGTAGAGCCAGAACGCCCCATACGTCGAGTCTCGGAAGCGGGGGCCGGGTCGGGTCTTGAGCACGTCGTAATCCTCGATGCCCATCTCGAACCTGCCTTGCGCCGGGCCTGCGGACGACTGGTACAGCCCGTTGCGGTTGCTCGGGACGCCCCTCCAGCCGCGCCCATATGCGGGCAGGCCGACGATAAGCTTGGCCGCGGGCGCGCCGCGCGAGACCCAGGCTGTGACCGCGTTGTGGATCGAGAATCTGCGAGGGTGCGGGTCATCCGGCGGGCTATGGAGTTGCGACTGGTGGTTAGTCTGGTTCTCCCAGGCGCCGTGGAAGTCGTATCCCTGTAACGTGGCGTAGTCGAGGTAGTCGAAGATCCTGTTTACCTCGAAGCCGGCGTCGATCTTGCTCGGATCGGCGGGCAGGAATGCGCTCAGCGTGTAGGAGCGCCCGACCTGCGCGCCATAGGCGTCGAGTTGGGCGCGGAACTCGGCCAGCATCGCGGTGAAGTTCGCCTTGTCCTCCGGCCGGATCACGTTGCCGGTGTTACCCTCGCTGCCCGGCCACTCCCAGTCGAAGTCTATGCCGTCGAAGACGCCGAAGGCGGAGCCCGGCCCGCCCTGCGGATCACCGCCGAACACCGGCAGGTTGCCCTTGATGAACAGGTCGAGACAGCTTTCCACGAAGGCCCTCCGGTTGTTGGGGAGCGCCGCGTTGGAGAAGAACTTCGACCAGGTCCAGCCGCCCAACGAAAAGATCACCTTGATGTGCGGATGCTTCTGCTTGAGTTTCTTGAACTGGTTGAAATTGCCGGCGAGCTGCTGGCTGAAAACGTCGCCGACGCCGTCAACCGACTCGGCGGCGGTGAACCGGCGCTGGTAATCGGCCCAGGCGTCGCCTTGGCCCATCTGGTTGGCTACAAAGCATCGCCCCTGTTCGTTGATGTTGCCAAAGGCGTAGTGGATGTGCGTCAGCTTGCTTGCCATCCCGGTGGTGTCCAGGTCCTTCACCTTGAAGTTACGGGCGTCGTAGATACCCCATTGAGTGAAGTATGCGATCGTCTTGCGCGTCCCGATCGGCAATGGTGTCGGTGTCGGTGTCGGAGCTGGCGTCGGCGTTGGCGTTGGAGGTGGGCCGCAAGGGCCGATCAGCCGCCAGGGGCCGCTTTCGCCGGAGTTGGTCGCCGGATTCTGGTTTTGGGTCCACCACTTGGCTTCGTAGATGAAGCCGTTCAGGCTCGCGCGCTGGCCGCCCGTGAAAATCGCGGTCGCAGTCCAGGTCGGAATCCCACTGCATCCCGGGCCCGGCGTCGGCGTCGGTGTTGGCGCCGGTGTCGGAGTTGGTGTCGGCGTTGGTGTTGGCGTCGGCGTGGGAGGCGTGGGAGTAGGAGTGGGTGTCGGGCCACCGGTACACGAGCCGCCCGTGCGCCACAACGAAGGAGTCGCGGCCGGATTCCAACCGGCGCCGACATGCGCCGTGTGAGTCTGGAGAGCGGTGTAGGTCGCGCCGTTATATCTAACGGAGTCGCCCGCTGTGTACGTATTGCCTTCCGCCCAGGCGCCCCTGCAAGGACCTTGAGCGGTGGCCATGTTCATTGTCGCGAATACCAGCGCGCCGATGACGAACGACGACGCGCAGAGCGCTATAAGCGATCTTACATGTTGACGCAGCATCTTTGATCCTCCATGTCTGTTAGGGATTGCCCTCTACGCAAATGTTGAGTTGTTGGTGACTAAAACGGCCCAGCAAAGATTGGTATAAAGGCCCCGAATGATTGCTCCGGTTTAGACTTCAGGAAGTAAATAAACAAGGGTGTTTACTGATACTTAACCTATCCGGTTAACAGTTAATCCTCTCCCTTCCATCACTCGTCTATTGATCGAAGTCGAGCACGCTGGAAGCGATGCGTACCCAGGGATTTTCAGAGGAACATTATGAAGCTGATTTACGCGCTCGCTATAAGTTATTGCCTTGCGTTGCCTGCGCAGGCGCAGAACTGGCCTTCATTCCGTGGCCCGCAGGCTTCGGGCGTCTCCGACGGCCGCGCGCTCCCGACGACCTGGGACGCTGAGAAGTCGGTCAATATCCGGTGGAAAACGCCGATCCCTGGTCTTGCCCACTCAAGCCCCGTCGTGTGGCGAGATCGCATCTTCCTCACGACCGCCATCAGCGCCGCGGATAATCTGACTTACGTTCCCAAAGACCGCGGCATTGATCTCGCCCGGGATGACGCGAAGCACACCTGGCGAATCTACTGCCTGGATAAAAACACCGGGCGGATCTTGTGGGAGCGCACGGCTCACGAGGGCGTTCCGCGAGTCAAGCGTCACATCAAGGCCACGCAGGCCAACGCCACTCCGGTGACCGATGGCAGATATGTCGTCGCATTAATGGGGTCGGAAGGAATGTTCGCTTATGACTTCAACGGCAAACTGCTGTGGAAGCGCGATCTGGGCATTCTCAATCCCGGGCTGTACGACGATCAGACCTCGGAATGGGGACACGCCGCTTCGCCGGTCATCCACAAAAACTTGGTGATCGTGCAATGCGACGGCCACCGGCAATCCTTCATCGCGGCCTTACTATTGTACAATTTGTGCTCTTTGTGCTTGGACACCCCTGGAACGACTGATTCCGGATGCGCCGGCTCAAGTATTTAGGGTTGAACTGAACCCTTCAGCAATTCTCGGTTTGAACGTATCTAAAGGGTTCACAGCCGCATCTTCCTGTCCCTCATTTTCCTGTTCCGGAGATCAACAGGGAAATGAGGACAGGAAGATATCAATACTGTCCGTGACCATTACCTCTGAGGTTATGGACTTTCCCATTCCTGCAAATCATCATTAGCAGCAGGGGTAAGAACTCATATATAGGAGTCGTTCATGTCGTCTTTGGCGTTGTCTTGTACCGTAGGTTGTCTAAGATGTCGGAGGGCCTGCGGAGGGCTTCATCATCAAGCCGCCCGGCGCCAATTGAACGATTCCTCAACCAAGACGTCCGCAGGTTGGACAACCTGCGGTACATTTTTTCGGAGGATTCTCGCATATGATCCGCGCAAGTCTCATTGTAGTCGGCCTCTGTCTGTGCTTGGCGTCTCACGTCGCCGTCGCCCAGACGTCCGGCGCCTCGCTGACGGCCGCCGCCAAGCGAACGTCAGACTTCATCAAAGGAAACATTATCAAGTCGGCTGAAAAGATGCCGGAGGAAAATTACTCGTTCCAGCCGACGCCGGAGGTCCGGACCTTCGGCGCGATGCTGGGACATATCGCCAATAGCAATTACAGGTTCTGTTCCCAGGCGGACGGCGGCGCGAACCCCGCAAGGACCGACATCGAGAAGACGGCGACGTCCAAAGCGGATCTCGTGAAGGCGCTGACCGAATCGTTCGCCTATTGTGACGGCGTCTTCGCGAAAATGAACGACAAGACTGGCGGCGAGCTCGTAAAGTTCCCTGGCGGTGATATGCCGAAGCTGGGCGTGCTGGGCGTCAATACGGCGCACAACTTCGAACACTACGGCAACCTGATCACGTACCTGCGGATCAAGGGCCTCGTGCCGCCGTCGAGCGAACGCGCGCGCTAAATCAAAGCGCGCAACTTTGGGTACGGATCAACCACGGGGAGCGCGGGGAACACGGGGAGGCTTATCTTTATTGCCTTTCCTCGTGTTCCTCGCGCTCCTCGTCGCTATTTGCAGGCTCTTTGTTGATGGGAAAGCGCTTCCACTGAGGCTAAATCAGAACACGCAACATCAGGGCTACATATGGCATATCGCATAATATATGTTACAAAGACATCGTGACGACCGGGAGCGGCTGCAAGAACTTCACCGGCTTCCTGCTTTCCATAACAATGAGGGAGATACTGCAATGCTGAATCGAAAATTCCGAATGGGGGCGTGTCTGACCGCCGCGCTTGCCTTAGGCGCCAGCCTCGCATTTACCTCAACGACGAACGCGCGTCTGGGGATGGGACAGAGCGCAGTGGGCAAAGTTTCAGACACGCCCGACCTGAAAGACCTGGATATTTCCCAGAGTGAGCTGCGCAGCCTGATTGAGCGCTACGTCGTGGACCGCGGCAGCCTATCTCGCTCCTACCCCGTCGAGATTTCGCCAGCGCGCCAGGCGCGCTTCAAACAGTTCTACTCCGACTGGCTAGCCGCGCTTACCAAGCTCAACTTCGACACGCTAAGCCAGGATGGCAAGGTTGATTATCTGTTGCTCAGAACGCATCTCGGCCACGAGCTGCAACAGTTGGAATTGCAGAACAAATCGCTCGCCGAGATCGCGTCGCTCATCCCTTTCGCCCAGACGATCACCGATCTGGCCGAGGCGCGTCGCCGGATGGAGAAGATTGATCCGGCGAAGGTCGCATCCACGCTCAACGCCTTGAACAAACAGATCGAAACGGCGCGCCGCACGGTCGAGGCGGGAGTGCGCGGCGAGCCAGGAAAGGTCAAGCGCACAGTCGCCAATCGCGCGGTCAACGCGCTAAACAACCTGCGCGGTACGCTGCGGACGTGGTTCGGGTATTACAACGGTTATGACCCGCTCTTCACCTGGTGGGCTGATGAGCCTTACAAGGCGGTGGATCAATCGCTCGGCAACTATGCGGCTTTCTTGAACGAGCGCGTAACGGGCTTGCGGCGCGCTGACGCCGCTCCGACGATGGCTGAAGCGCGACCGGGTGGCGGACCAGGCGGCGGACGCGGCGCCGGCGCTGGAGGAGGAGGCGGCGGCGGCCAGCGAGGAGGAACTGGCGGCGGCGGCGCGACCAACGCCAGACCGGGCGATTCCAGCGACATCATCGGCGACCCGATTGGCCGCGAAGCCTTGATGATCGAGTTGGCCTCGGAGATGATCCCCTACACGCCCGAAGAGTTGATCGCTATCGGATGGAAAGAGCTGGCCTGGTGCGAAAATGAGATGAAGAAGGCGTCGCGCGAACTTGGCTTCGGCGACGATTGGCATAAGGCGCTCGAACACGTCAAGAACAAATATGTCGAGCCGGGCAAACAACCGGAGATGATCCGAGATCTGGCGTACGAAGCGATTGAATACGTCGAGAAGAACGACCTTATCACTGTGCCGCCGCTGGCGCGCGAATCGTGGCGGATGGAGATGATGACGCCCGAACGCCAACTGGTCGCCCCATTCTTTCTGGGCGGTGAGGTGATCCAGGTCTCTTATCCCACCAACACGATGGCGCACGAACAGAAGATGATGAGCATGCGTGGCAACAATCCGCACTTCTCTCGCGCGACCGTGCATCACGAATTGACTCCGGGGCATCACCTGCAAGGCTTTATGACGGCGCGCTACAAACCCTATCGTGGATTGTTCGGCACGCCGTTCTGGGGCGAAGGCTGGGCGCTTTACTGGGAACTGCTGCTCTGGGATATGAAGTTCCCGAAGACGCCCGAAGACCGCATCGGGTTCCTGTTCTGGCGCAGCCACCGTTGCGCGCGCATCGTCTTCTCGCTCAGCTTTCACATGGAGAAGATGACGCCGCAGGAGTGCATTGATCTGCTCGTCAATCGTGTCGGGCACGAGGTGGACAACGCGACGGCGGAGGTGCGGCGATCTTTTGCGGGCAGCTACGGGCCGCTCTATCAGGCGGCGTACCTGCTCGGCGGGTTGCAGATCTATTCATTGCATAAAGAGCTGGTGGATTCAGGCAAGATGACCAACCGCGCCTTCCACGACTCGATCCTCAAAGAGAACCGCATCCCGGTTGAGATGGTTCGCGCGCTGCTGACCAAACAGAAACTCACGCGCGATTTCAAGTCGGATTGGAGGTTTTACGGGCCGATTCAGGCGGGCAATTGATTGAGGAGAAGAACGGCTATTCTACGCATCTTGAGGTTTTGCTTGGCGTATTATCCTAACTAGAAATATCCCGGTAATCGCCCCAGCAACGCCGCCGCCTAAAGCTCCGCTCAACACATATTCGAGCGCGTCGAAATGCATATGCGCATTTTCATCGGAATAATTGAAGACGTAATTAAAAAAGCGATTGAGATTGGGTAACGCGGCGACCAGGGCGCTAATCCCGCTTGTAAGCAAAGGGAGCATAAGGTATGACATCTTCCATTTCGCTTCAAAGATCTGTCGAAAGCCTGCCAGCCAGTTGGTTACTCCGGGGATAATTCCGCTGACTGCCCCGACTAAAATAAGAAGTCCCAGCACGCGTTGGGCCGGTGGGCTCCAGTTAAGAAAGATGCGCCACCAGCTAATAAGACCGTAGCCCCAAAATAGGCCTAAGGCCGCGCCTATGCTGCAAACCAGAACGTGCAAGCCGAACCCGTGTTTTGAAGAGGCCACTTTGCGAATCCTCATCAGGACAATGACCGCAAATATCCAAATGAAGACAACCACCGCGCTCATTGTTTCAAACATTGAGTAGTTAAATATGCCGGCAAATGACAGGCCCATCGGCAATCCAATCGCCCATCCCAAACCGTTCGACAGTGTCCACCTGAGCCATAAACGGAAGGCCGATTTTGCGCCTCCGGTTGTTTTCCTCCCCAGTTCTTCGTGCTCGGCCAGGATTTGGATTACCAGAGATTGAACCTTGCGGCTGTCGTCATCGGTCAGGCTCTTCAACGCATCGAGCGCCGCCAGCGCGAGAGCCTTATCGCTGCTTTTCAACAGCCGCCCCAGTTCCCGCGCCGCGCCCTCCCGCACTAGGGCATACGGCGATTCGATTGATTGCCGTAAATCAACCGGCAGTTCTGCGGCCCGGATCACTTTGGGCCGTGGATTCTTCGCCACGATCAAATCGCCCTGCTGGCTGTAAGTCCATTTCTGCGGAGTCTGCTGAGGCGTTTGAGTGACGATCTTCGCGTAGGCGTAGTCGTACCAGTCATCGAGGGAGATAAGTCCGTCGTTGTTCACATCGGCTTCTCCCGTGACCAATCCTTCGAGCAGGTAGTAGCTGAAGAGGGAAAGCTCGGCCTGTTTGATGACCCGGTCGCCTTCGAGCGCGTACTGAGTCGAATTGGAGGCGGTCAGCACCACGCGGCCATATCCATTGCCTTTGAAAGTCGTTTCGTTGAAGGACGCCTGGCCTTTGCCGCCGCGAATG
>Ga0187894_10005986_pt1 | contig 12124 bp, 8 predicted proteins | sample GBC1701081metaG_FD_136650 | JGI IMG/M metagenome (GOLD analysis project Ga0187894, IMG submission 136650) | White microbial mat communities from a lava cave in the Kipuka Kanohina Cave System on the Island of Hawaii, USA - GBC170108-1 metaG ... | reverse complement strand
TTCCGCGCGCCGAGCGCGCTGCTCTCGGGGCCGGCTGGCGGCGCGATAGGCGCCGCGCGTGTCGCCGCGGCGGCGGGCTTCGCGAGCGCGATCGGCTTCGACATGGGCGGCACCTCCACCGACGTCTGCTTGATCGCGAATGGCGAGCCCGAGCGCGCGTTCGAGACCGTCGTCGCCGGCCAGCGCGTGAAGGCGCCGATGCTGCGCGTGCACACGATCGCGGCGGGCGGCGGCTCGCTCTGCCGCTTCGACGGCGTGCAGCTGCGCGTCGGCCCGGAGAGCGCCGGCGCGGATCCGGGCCCGCTTTGTTACGGACGGCCGCACGCGCGCGAGCTGACGCTCAGCGATGCGAACTTCTGGCTGGGCCGGCTGCCCGCGGAGCGCTTTCCGTTCCCGCTGCGCCGCGAGCCGGTGGAGCGCGCGCTGAAAGAGCTGCAGACGCAGCTCGCGGACGCGGGCCACGCGCGCACGCTCGACGAGATCGCCGCGGGCTTCCTCGAGATCGCGAACGAGCGGATGGCGCTCGCGATCGCGGAGGTCTCGATCGCGCGCGGCGTCGATCCGCGCGAGCTCGCATTGGTGGCATTCGGCGGCGCGGCGGGTCAGCACGCGTGCGAGGTCGCGCGCCGACTCGGGATGCGCACGATCCTGCTGCACCCGCTCGCGGGACTTCTCAGCGCGTACGGCATCGGCGTCGCACCGCGCGGCTGGGACGGACAGCGCGATGCGGGACGCGTGCGGCTCGGTACGAATGGCGATGCGCCGCGGGAGGTAACGGAGCTGCTCGGCGAGATCGAGCGCGAGGGCATCGCCGCGCTCGCCGGCGAGGGACTGCCGGCCAGCGAGCTCTCGGCCGAGCGAGCCCTCGATCTGCGTTATCAGGGCGCAGAGAGCGCGCTCAGCGTGGCGGCCGCCGAAGGCGAATCATGGGCAGCCGCATTCGAGCGCGCGCACCGAGCCCGCTTCGGGTACCTGCGCGCCGGCCGACCGATCGAAGTGACGGTCGCGCGCGTGCGCGTGACGGGCGCCCGAGCGGCGGAGCCTCGCGCGGCGCTGCGCGGTGCGCGGGAGTCAGCCGCCCGCGCACAGCCCGAGCTGCGCGAGTGCTGGTTCCCCGAGCTGGGCCGCGCACGCGTCCGGGTGCACGCGCGAGAGATGCTCGGCGCCGGAGACCGGCTCGACGGCCCCGCGCTGATCGTCGACGACGCGACCACGCTCGTCCTCGACCCGGGCTTCGCCGCCCAGATGGGTGCGGGCGGCACGCTCGCGATCGAAGACACGCGCGGCGCGACCGCGTCCGCCGCTGAGAGCGGCGCCGCCGCGCGCGACGCCGACGATCCCGTCGCGCTCGAGATCGCCGGCAGCCGCTTCATGTCGATCGCAGAACAAATGGGCGCGGTGCTCCGGAACACCGCGGTCTCCGTCAACATCAAGGAGCGCCTCGATTACTCGTGCGCGGTGTTCGATGCGTCCGGCGGCTTAGTCGCGAACGCACCGCACATTCCGGTGCACCTCGGCGCGATGAGCGCGACGGTGCGCGCGGTGCTCGCGCGCTTCCCGGCCCTAGAGGACGGCGACTCGATCGCGACCAACGATCCCTCCGAGGGCGGCTCGCATCTGCCCGACGTCACCGTCGTCTCGCCGGTGTTCGTGAACGGGGCGCTCCGCTTCTTCGTCGCGAGCCGCGGCCATCAGGCCGAGATCGGCGGCAAGGCGCCGGGCTCGATGCCCGCGGACTCGCAGACGCTCGATGAAGAGGGCGTCGTGATCCACGCGTTCCCGCTCGTGCGGGCGGGGCGCTTCGACGAGGCCGGCCTGCGGGCGCTGCTCGGCGGCGCGCGCTTTCCCTCGCGCGCGCCCGATGACAACGTCGCGGACCTCGAGGCGATGGTTGCGGCGAACCGCGCCGGCGAGCGCTTGTTACGCGAGTACGCGGCGGAGCAGGGCGAGGCGGCGCTGGCGGCGCGCATGAGCGCGCTCCAGTCTGCGGCGAGCCGCAAGGTCTCGCGCGAGCTCGCGCGCCTCGGCGACGGCGAGCGCGAGTTTGCCGACGCGCTCGACGACGGCACGCCGATTCGGGTGCGGCTGCGCATCGCGCAGGGCCGCGGCGAGCTCGACTTCTCAGGGACCGGCCGCGCACAGCGCGGCAACGCGAACGCGCCGCGCGCGGTCGTCGAGGCGGCGGCGATCTACGCGCTGCGCTGCCTCGTCGCGGAGCGCATTCCGCTGAACGGCGGCTGCCTCGCGCCGGTCGCGATCCACGTGCCGGCAGGCTCGCTGCTCGATCCGCCGCCGGGCTCCGCGGTCGTCAGCGGCAACGTGGAGACCTCGCAGCGCCTCGTCGACGTGCTGCTCGGCGCGATGGGCGTCGCGGCGGCCAGCCAGGGCACGATGAACAACCTGACGTTCGGCGACGAGCGCTTCGGTTATTACGAGACGCTCGGCGGCGGCGCGGGCGCGACGCCGGCGGCAGCGGGCGCCTCGGCCGTCCACACCCACATGACGAACACGCGCATCACCGACCCGGAGGTGCTGGAATCGCGCACGCCGGTGATCGTGCGCGAATTCAGCGTTCGGCGCGGCTCGGGCGGAGCCGGCGCGCAGCCCGGGGGCGACGGGCTCGTGCGCGAGCTCGAGATCAGCGCGCCGCTGGTGGTCTCGCTGCTGACGGAGCGGCGCGTGCTCGCGCCCTGGGGCGCCGCGGGTGGAGAGCCCGGCAAGCGCGGCGAGAACTGGCGGATTCGGCGGGACGGCGCGCGCGAGCCGGTTCCCGGCCGCGCCACGCTTGCGCTCGCGGCGGGCGAGCGGATTCGGATCGAGACGCCAGGCGGCGGAGGCTGGGGAGCGCCATCGGATGGTTGACTGACCGGATCAGTCAGTTAATGTCGCGGCCGCGCCTCGGAGGACTCCCATGCGGATCACCGCTGTACGGCTTCGCAGCCGTGCGCTCTGCGCGAGCCTGCTGCTCGCAGCGAGTGCAGCCACGGCCGAGGATGGAGCCGGAATCGCAGGGCTCTGGGCGACTCCCGGCTTCGGCTCGATCGTCGAGCTCGCGCCCTGCGCCGGAGCGCCCGCGACAGTCTGTGGGCGCATCGTCTGGCTCTGGGAGCCGAACGACGAGCGCGGTCGCCCGCGCGTCGACCGCAACAACCCGGATCGCCTCATGAGGACGCGCCCGCTCGTCGGCACCGAGATCGCGACGGGCCTGCGCGAGACGGCGCCCGGCGTCTGGAGCGAAGGGCGCATCTACAACCCCGATGACGGGCGCACCTACACCGGCGCGATCCGCGCGCGCGGCGTCGTGCTCGAGCTCGAGGGCTGCGCGCTGCGCGTGTTCTGCGAGACGCAGACGTGGCGACGCCCCGCTGATGTCGTTGCCGCCGTGCAGAGTCTCGCCCGATGAGCGCGCACGAGCCGGCCGCGAGCCGCGCATCGGTCTATTTGCCGCTCGCGATGCATCTCGTGCCCACGCTGGGAATCGGCTTCCTCGTCGTGATTCCGCGCAGCTGCATCGCCGGAGTGAACGAGCTCACGATCGGATTCGCAGCGGCGAACCTCGGCTTCGCGCTGAGCTACGTCGCGGGCATCCGGCTCGCGCGCAGTCGAGCTCGCTCCGATGCGTAGGCCGCGCTTCATCGCCGAGCAGGCGCGCAACGCGCACGGGCCGCTCGGCCGGCTACTCGCGTGGGTGATGGCGCGCGAGACCTGGCGCGAGAACCTCGCCGCGATCGATGCGCTCGACGTGCAGCCGGGCGACCACGTGCTCGATCTCGGCAGCGGCCATGGCCGCGGCCTCGCGGAGCTCGCGCGGCGTGCGCCGCGAGGCCGCGCTGTCGGTGCGGATCCGTCGCCGCTGATGTGCGAGCTGGCCGCCGCGCGCAATCGCGAGCGCGTGCAGGCGGGGCAAGTCGAAGTCGTACTCGCGAACGCCGAGCGCCTGCCGTTCGCAGACGCGTCGTTCGACAAGGTGCTCTGCGTACACGTCGTCTACTTCTGGCGCGATCTCGGCGCAGCGCTGCACGAGATCGCGCGCGTCACGAAGCCCGGTGGGCGCCTCGCAATCGCTGCGCGCACCGCAGAGAACCAGGCCGCGGTCGCGGCGTTTCCGACCGAGGTCTACCGCTTCCCCACCTCGGCAGAGCTCCACGAGGCATTGCTGGAGGCAGGCTTCGCGCCGCCCGAGCGGACCGCTGAGCGCGACGAGACGCGTGAGAGCGTGTTGTTAGTGGCCGGGCGTGCAGCGCGGCCTCGGCTCGCGAAGGGTTGACGCATGGCGCGCTCGATTCCGCCCGATCGCTTCGACGCGCTGATCCGCGCCGCGACGCGCGTGTTTCTGCGCCAGGGCTACCGCCGCACGCAGATGGCGGACGTCGCGGCGGAGCTCGGCGTCGCGAAGGGCACGCTCTACCTGTACGTCGAGAGCAAGGAGGCTCTGTTCGAGCAGGCGCTCGTGCACGCCGATCGCGCGGAGGCGATTCCGACCCCGCGAGAGCTGCCGGTGCCGACGCCGCCCGCTGGCAGCACGCAGCGCAAAGTGCGCGCGCGAATCCAGCGCGATGCGAAGCTGCCCGCGCTCTCGGCGGCGGTCGCGCGCCGCGCTCCTCACGACACGCGAGTCGAGGTCGATGCCATCGTGCGCGAGCTGCTCGGCCTGCTCTCCGCGCATCGCAACGCGATCAAGCTGCTCGATCGCTGCGCCGCGGATTTCCCGGAGCTCGCGCGGCTGTGGAGCGAGGGCGGGCGCGGCGGCGTCGTCTCGCTGCTCGAGAGATACCTGCGCCAGCGCAGCGCGAGCGGTCGCGTCGCGCCGGTCGCCGACCCGGCGCTCGCGGCGCGCATCACGCTCGAGGTCGTCGCGCATTGGGCGGTGCACCGCCACTGGGACCCCGCGCCGGACCCGCGCTTCGCAGACGACGCAGCGGTAGAGAAAGGCGTCGTCGAGTTCATCACGCGCGCTTGGATGGGAGACCTGCCATGAGTTTTTCGAGCACGTTCTCGTTCGTTTGCCTCGGCGCTTCGATCGCGCTCGCCGCGGTGGCCGAGCCTGCGGCCCAATCGCCGGTTGCTACGCCGGGGGCCGCGGAGTGGCGCTACACGGAAGGCGCGCCCGGCGGCGGGCGCTTCACTCCGCTGACGGACATCACACGCGAGAACGTGAAGGGCCTGCGCGTCGCGTGGCGCTATCAGCACGAGGACTTCTTCGCCGGCGCGTTTCCGCTCGAGCGGAATGCCGGAAGCGCGGCGGAATCGACGCCGATCGTCGTCGACGGCCGGCTGTTCATCACGACGCCGATCAACCGCGTGATCGCGCTCGACGCGGAGAGCGGCCGCGAGCTGTGGGTGTTCGATCCGAAGCTCGAGCGCGGGCGCGCCTACGCGAACATGTGGATCAACCGCGGCGTCTCGTACTGGCGCGATCCGGCCGCGTCCGGCAGTTGCGCCGCGCGTGTCTTCCTCGCGACGCTCGACGCGCGCCTGTTCGCGCTCGACGCTGCGACCGGCAAGCCGTGCGCCGGCTTCGGCCGGCACGGCGTCGTGAACCTGCTGGGCGGCATAACACCCGTCCTCGACGACTGGGAATACAACGTGACGTCGCCGGGCGCGGTGGTCGGCGACGTGATCGTGGTCGGCTCGTCGATCGCGGACACGCTGCGCCCCGACGCGCCGCCCGGCGACGTGCGCGCGTTCGACGTGCGCAGCGGCGCGCTGCGCTGGACGTTCCACACGATTCCGCACGCCGGCGAGCCGGGCCATGAAACCTGGGCGAGCGGAACGCGCCTAACAGGCGCGACGAACGTGTGGTCGACGATCACGGCCGATCTCGAGCGCGGGCTCGTGTTCCTGCCCGTCAGCACGCCGAGCCCGGATTTTTTCGGCGGCGACCGGGTCGGCGACAATCTCTACAGCGATTCCGTCGTCGCACTCGAAGCGCAGACCGGGAAGAAGCGCTGGCACTTCCAGACCGTCCATCACGACCTCTGGGATTACGACCTCGCTGCGCCGCCGCTGCTCGTCACGCTCGAGCGCGAGGGCAAACACGTCGACGCGGTCGCGCAGGCGACGAAGCACGGCTTCGTGTTCGTGCTCGACCGGGAGACCGGCGCGCCGGTGTTTCCGGTCAACGAGCTGCCCGTTCCGCAGAGCGATCTCCCCGGTGAGGTGACGTCGCCGACGCAGCCGTTCCCGAGCGCGCCGCCGCCGCTCGTGCCGCAGCGATTAGGGGAGGGCGACCTCTACGCGCCGACACCGGAGCACCTCGCCGCGTGTCGCGAGCAGCTGGCAAAGCTGCGCAACGAAGGGCTGTTCACGCCGCCGAGCCCGCGCGGATCGATCACGTACCCGTTCACCGCCGGCGGTGCGAACTGGTCGGGAGCGACCTGGGATCCGGGGCGCCAGCGGCTGTTCGTTCCCGTCAACAACTTGGTGCACGTGATTCGGCTCGACGAAGTCGCCGAGCGCGCGACCGGCGGCGGCGCGGACGTGAAGCCGCTGCATGGCATCGGCCTGCGCAATGCCCTGTGGCTGATCACGGGGCGCGGCACCGGCGAGCGCTATCGCCTGAGCCAGATCAGCGGCCGCACGATTCTCAGCCACGACGACGTTCCCTGTAACAAGCCGCCGTGGGGACGTCTCGTCGCAGTCGATCTCGCGCGCGGCGCGATCGCGTGGAGCGCGTCGACCAGCACCGGCCCGGACGATCCGGGTCGCTCGGGCTTCGGCCCCGCGCTCGCGACCGCGAGCGGGCTCGTCTTCCACGCCGGCACGCGCTTCCCGGTGCTGCGCGTGCACGACGCCGACAGCGGCGAGCGCATCGCGACCTTCGATCTGCCCGCTGGCCTCCACGCCGGCCCCATCTCTTACAAGCTGCGCGACGGCGGAAAGCAGTTCCTCGTGATCGCGCCCGGCGGCCACATCGGCGTCGGCTCGAAGCTCGGCGGCCACGTGATCGCGTACACACTGCCGTGAGGCGCGCGCTCGGTTTGGTGACGCTTTGGCTCTCGCTCGCGAGCGGGGCGACGGCGCGTCCCGAGCTCTGGCAGACGAGCTCGCTCGGCGACGACGTGCACGTGATCGATCTCGAGACGCGCACGTTGGTTCAGCGCGTTCGCGTCGGCCCGAATCCGCACGGGATCGCCGCGCCGCGCGATGCGAGCGTCGTGTTCGTCTCGATCGAGACGGACGGCAGCGAGCGTGGCGAGCTGCTCTGGATCGACCCGCGCACGCTCGCGATCGAGCATCGGCTCGCGGTCGGACCGGAGCCGCATCAGATCGCGACGACGCCGGACGGGCGCTTCGTCTACGTGCCGTGCCGGGACGGAAGTTATTGGGTCGTCGACGCGCGCGCGCGCCGAGTCGTCACGCGGATCGAGACCGGTGGGCGCCCGCACAACACCTCGGCCAGCGCGGATGGCAAGCGGATGCTGCTCTCGCCGATGGGCACGCCGCGCGGCGTCACGGTCGTCGACGTCGCGCGCGGCCATCGCGTGATCGGCACGATTCCGTTCGCCGGCTCCGTGCGGCCGCCCGCATTGTCGGCCGACGGGCGCCGGCTGTTCCAGCACGTCGACGGGCTCAACGGCTTCCAGCTCGCCGACGTTCCCACTCGCCGCGTGATCGCAACGATCGAGCACGCGACGCCGCTCGGCTGGCTGCTCGTGCATCCGAAGCTCGGTTGGCTCGGCGCCCGCGGCCTTCAGCGCTGCCACGGGCTCGCGATCACGCCGGACCAGCGCGAGATCTGGTCCGTGTGCGGTGACGCGATCACGGTGCACGCGATCGACGAGCCCGCGCTGCGCGAGCGCGCACGCCTCGAGAGCGAGGGGAAGGGCTACTGGATCACGTTCTCGCCCGACGGGCGCTGGGCCTTCGTCGCGATCACCGAGCGCGACCGCGTCGCGATCATCGACGCGCGCCGCAAGCGGATCGAGGCGTACCTCGAAGTAGGTTCCGGCCCGAAACGAAATCTGGTGCTGGATGTCGAGCGCGAGGCGAGCCGCGCTGCCGCGTCGTCGCCGGATTGATGGCGCGAGGCTTCAGTGCGCGGCGCGCAGCTCGCGCACGACGTCGAGCAGATCGCCCGCGTCGCGCCGGAACAGCCGCAGCTCCGAGTGCCGCCACCACACGCGCTTGTCCTCGCCGACGACGACCAGCGCGCGATTCGTGTTGATGCGCGACGTGAGCACGCCGTACGCGCGGCACACGCGGCGATCGACGTCGGAGCACAGCGTGAACGGCAGCTGGTAGCGCTTCGCGAACTGATCGTGGCTCTCGACGCTGTCGTGGTTGATGCCGACCACATCGATCTGCAGCTGCGCGAACTCGGAGAGGTGATCGCGGTAGTTGCAGAGCTGCCGCGTACACACGAGCGTGTCGTCCTTCGGATAGAACACGAGCAGCACCGCGCTCTCGCTCAGCCGGTCGTAGAGGCGAAACGGCCCATCGATCGACGGCAACGTGAAGTCCGGCGCCGGATCGCCGATGTCGGGAATCGCTGCCACGAAGCGCCTCCGTCGTCCGCTGCTCCCATACGGAGCCGAACCTGATTCGGCCGTGCGCGCCGCCGACTTTTCCGGCGCGGAGGCGCGCCCCCCGCTCCGACGGGCCCGCCGTCCCTTGCCCACGCCAGGCGAAGTCCATACTTTCCGCCGCCTTTCGGGGCGCGTAGCTCAGCTGGTAGAGCAAGGGACTCTTAATCCCTAGGTCGAAGGTTCGATCCCTTCCGCGCTCACCAATGATTTCGAGTGGTTACGTCGGTGTGGCAAACGACGTTCCGCGAGCCCGGAAGCCAGGCGGAAGCGGGCGGACGCAAGTGGCTTGTCAAGGGGCGCGGTCGCGATCTGAGGGCTCTCCTCGTCATCATCTTCGGGATCCCCGCGGTGCCGATGCCCGCTCTCGCCGACGAGCACGCGCGCCTGCTGACGCAATCATGCCTGCATTCGCATTCCGCCCGAGTCCTCACGTCCGCTGATTGCGCGCTTTGCTGCGCGGTCGCGTGGGGTTACGCAGCTCGGTTGCATCGATTGGCTGCGCTTGGTTGCAGCCTGTGCGCATTTTCGTCGCGCAACCGGAGAGCAAGAGCGATTAGGATGAGCCCGAACCTTAACAATGTCTCGGTTGCACGAGATGGCGCGCCCAGCGTTCGAAATCGCGAGTGCCCTCACCGCGGCGAGTGTCCGGCACCCGCGCCGAACGCTTGCGCTCTGGCTCGCGCTGACCGCCGCGCTCGCATTTCAGGCGGCGCACCTCCGTAGCGAAGTCGGATACGCGGCGTACTTCGGCCCGCACGATGCGGCGGTCGAGCGGCTGGAGTCGTTCTTCTCCGAGTTCGACAGCGGCCTTCACGTGCTTGTCGCGTTCTCGTGTCCGGGCGAAACCGTGTGCACGAGCTTCCGCGAGGACGCGGCACTCGAGCTACTCGGGCGCTTGCAGATGGGGATCGACGCGCTTCCGAACGTGCTGCGCACGCGCAGCTTGCTCAACACGCCGATCGTCACGGGCCCACTGGAGACGCACACGATCGGCCGGAGGCTCGAGGACCGCTATGCGCTCGCTCCCGATTGGGAACCGCTGATTGCGCGGTCGGCGGGCGAACCGTTTCTCGCGGAGCTCGTCATCTCGAAGGACGAGCGCACCGCCGGCGTCGTGGTGGAGCTCCAGTCCCTCGACAGCGATCGCGTGCGGGAGTTCGTTCACCAGCTCCTGGAGCTCGTCCCGCGTTTCGAGCAGTCGCTCGGCGGCGAGGTGTTCGTGGCCGGGGACCCTGTGTGGACGGTCCTCGCCGACGATGACCTCGACGCGGACTCTCGGAACCTGACCCTGCTCATGTTCGTCGTGATCACGGCGCTGCTCTGGATCTTCTTCCGTTCCGTTCAGTTGGTCGTTCTACCCCTCGTCGCCGCGGGCATCCTGGCGATCGCCGTGCATGGTGTGATTGCGCTGCTCGGCTTCCCGATGACGGCGATCCTCGCGGCACTCCCGCCGCTGCTGCTGGTGATCGCCCTGATCTCCTCGATCCACCTGATGAGTGCGCGGCTGCGAAGTCCGGCCGGCGAGGAGGGCACGGCCCTGATCGCGGCCTGCCGCGAGATCGCCGCGCCGTGCCAGTGGGCCGTGCTCACGACGGCAGCTGGCTTCGCCTCGTTCGTCTCCAGCGACCTTGCAAGCTTCCAGCAGTTCGGATTCGTCTCGGCCCTCGGCCTCGCGATCGGATTCCTGACGACGTTCTCGCTCCTCCCCTCGCTGTTGACGCTCTGGCCGCTCCGAGAACGCCTTGCGCTCCGGGCACCCGCGATTCGAGCGCTGCTTGCCTCGATGCTCCGAGGCGCGGCTGCGCGCCCAGCCTTCGTGCTCGCAGTTGGCGTCGCCCTGATTTCGCTCTTCGCCGCCGGCCTCCCGCGGCTGTACTACGAGGTCGACTTCGGCGACCAGTCGCTCGTGCTGCGGTCCGTCCGCTTCATGGAGGAAAGCTTCCGTGAACCGATGACGACGGAGCTCGTCGTCACCATTCCGGAGGGTCGCCGGATCTACGACCCCGAGAGCCTGAGGCTCCTGGCGCGCATCGAAGACCACTTCTGTGGCGAGCCGAGCACGGGCAGCACGTGGAGCTTCCTCGACTTCCTCGAGCAGGCGCATCGCGTCAACTTCGGAACGACGCCGGAATCCTTCGAAGAGCTGATCCGCTCGGTTCCGGCGGACATGCCGATCGTCGCGTCCTTCGACGGGCTCGCCTCCTACTGGAGTGAGACCACGACGGAGCGGGGCGATCGTGCGGTGCGATCGCGCGATCGCGCCCGCGTATCTGTCCACCGCAGCTGGCTGGATGGCGCCGAACAGCTGCCCTACGTCGATCGCGCCAACGAATTCGTGAGCCAGCTGAACCGCGAGCTTCGCGGCAGCGGTTATCACGTCGAGCTCAACGGCGGCCTCGAGCTCGCCGCGCTCGCCGAGCGTCGCATTCGCGAGACTCAGTGGGGGAGCTTCGGGCTCTCCTTCGCCGTCGTTGCCGGCACGCTCGCGCTCGTTCTCGCGCGATCGCCTCTCGTGGCGGCGCTCGCGATCGCGGCAAACCTGTTGCCCGTCGTTGGCCTGCTCGGGCTCATGGGCTGGGCGGGAATCGCTGTCGATCCGGCGAATTCGATGGTCGCCGCGATCCTGCTCGCCGTCGCTGACGACGACACCGTTCACATGACGCTCCGCTACGCGGCCGAACGCCGCGAGGGCAGAGCGCCGCTCGAGGCCCTGCGTGAGGCCTTCGCTTCGTCGGGCGAGGCCATCGCAATCGCGACGATCTGCCTCGCGTGCGGGTTCGCCGTCCTCATGTTCTCGCGCTGGGGCGGCCTCGTCTCTTTCGGCCTCCTCGCAAGCCTGGGCGTGCTGTTCTCCCTGCTCGCCGACCTTCTGCTTTTCCCCGCGGCGATTCTGGCCTTCGGGAAGAAAGCCTGAGATGCCCGACCTCGGATCGCGGCGCAGGGTGCTCGTCGCACTGCTGCTTGCGGCGACGGTGCTTGCGCTCCTCCCTCACCCGGCATCGCTCGTCGAAGAGCACCGAGCGATCGATGCGCCGATCGACGCGACGCTGCGCGTCCCCTTCGGCGCCGCCTTCTTCGCGGCGACAGAGATCGATCTCCGGCCCGGCGATCGTCTGCGATCTGTGCGCGCGTCCGACGGCGCGCTTCAGCTTCCGCGAACCTACGCCGACCTTGCCAGCATCGTCGCCGCGGTTCCTAACAGCTCCGAAATCACACTCACGGTGCTCAGGGATCGCGATGAACGCGAGGTGAGGGTCAGCGTCGCCACCACGCGCGGCTTGCATACGATTGCGCCGCTCTGGCCCATCATCGTCTCGGCCACGCTGTTCCTTCTTTTCGGCTTTGCCGTCGCAGCGGGGAGCGAACACCCCATCGCGGCTCCCATCCTGTCCTGCTGCTGGTGCGTTTCGGTTGCGATCCTTTCGGATATTGGCCTCGCCCTTCCCTGGGACGAAGGCCTCCTCGGCCTCGCGCAACTTCGGCCGCGACTCGGGGCAGCCGCGCTCGCCTTGCTCCCGGCATCGGTGCTCCATCTCGCCATGCGCTTTCCGGTCGTTGCCCCGGGCTTCCGCGCTTCTTCGGCGGCGGCAGCCCCT
>Ga0187894_10005985_pt1 | contig 12126 bp, 12 predicted proteins | sample GBC1701081metaG_FD_136650 | JGI IMG/M metagenome (GOLD analysis project Ga0187894, IMG submission 136650) | White microbial mat communities from a lava cave in the Kipuka Kanohina Cave System on the Island of Hawaii, USA - GBC170108-1 metaG ... | reverse complement strand
GCAGGGTCTTGAGTTTCTCCAAATCCTTGGGTATCTCCGGAATGCCCGGCGTCTTCTTTTCCTTCACGAAGTTTGACCACCAGATTGCGCCCCAGAGCATCGGCACGCCATGGTCAACAGGGAAATTGAAGAACAAATCAGGAGGCGAAACCTGCGGCACAATGCACTTGAGCGCGGGATGCGCCTCGACAGCGGCGGCCCACTGTACCCAACCGCCGTAACTGCCGCCGATCATGCCGACCTTTCCGTCCGACCAGCTGTGCATGGCGATCCAATCAATCGTGTCGTAACCGTCCTTGCGCTCGTTGACCAAAGGCGTCCACTCGCCACCGCTCTCATTGCGCCCGCGCGCGTCTTGAACGATGTGCGCGTAACCGCGCCTGGCCCACCATTCGCCCGCGAGTTGCGAAAAGATTTCCCGGCCATAGGGCGTTCGTTCGAGGATAGCGGGATATTTGCCGTCATCGGCGGGGCGGACGATGTCGCCGACAAGTTCGACGCCATCGCGCATTTTGATCTTGACGCTCTTCTCGACCTTCGTCTTCATTGCGGGCTGGCTCAGCTCATGATGGAGCGTGGTTGTGTCTACCAGAAAGGCTTCATAACCCGATCTGATGGCCTGCAACTTTTGCGAGGGGATATCCAGGGCGGCGAATTGCGAACCCTGAGCGAGATGCACATCGAATTCCACGCCGGGAAAGCGCACCAGATAAACATCGCCGACTTGCTTCTTTCCGCCGACCTCGATCGTGCGCGTTTTCTTCTTCAACACATCCACTTTCACAGTGGTGGCGGCGTCAAGCACGAAAACCTCGATGCTCTGAACGCCTTCTTTCGCCGGGTCGAGCGCTTTGGCCAGCGTTTCGGTGAAAACAGGATGAATGTTGCCGAACAAAACCTTTGAGGGTTTGTATTCCACTTCCCGCGTCTTTTCTCCGGCAGTGATCCGAGCCTTGCCGTCTTTCGCGGATGTCTTTACTTCCACGCTCCCCTGGTGATTGACGATTTCGAATTCCGTGATAACGCCGTCCACGAGTTTTCCGGTGATCCGGCTCTTGAGCGCCGTACCCGCGACGTTCAGTTCCGTCACCGATTCGAACTTCCCATCCGGATGGGGCTGGTAAGTGCTGGTTCCCGCATCATTGCCATTAAACTTCCATTTGATGATCTCCGGGTTCTGCGCAGCGGCCAAGGAGTCCCTTTCATCATCCGATTGGTTCCGGCTCCACACCGCAAACGGTTGCCCCAAAGCCAACATCGCTAACAGAATCAACCATGCCAATTTTTTAGTTGAGGGCTTCATCTTTATCTCCTTTTCATAAGGCGACGCGAACCGTGAGCCTATGTGATCGAGTTGCCGTTGTTGATATTTCAGCGCGTCAAAGATCACGCCGCTCATAGATGCGAACAGCAGTGAACATGAAGATCGCCGAGAGAATCAGGCTGATCAGCAGACCGAGCCAGGGAATCTGTCCGTGGTGAAAGTAATTCTCGCCCGCCATCACGCCGAGGATGTTCCACCAGGGGCGCGATCCGAAGGACCGAAAAGGCAAGAACAGCGCGAAGAGGACAGTCTCCGCCACTACAAAAGCCACAATCCAATTGCCCAGAATCACCGTCAGTAGAAACGAGAAACAGAAAAAGGCCGCTCCGCCGAATATCGTCAGCAGTGTGTAAACCAAAGCGTCCTTCCACGAAAACCATTGCCCATTGAAGCGCGCAATGATCGGCAAAAGCAGCGACGGAATAAGAGCGATCAGAAACATCTCGCCGAAACCAACCGCCGCCTGTGACAATAAAACTTTGCGGCGACTGATCGGCAACGAGAGCGTGAACAATCTGGCCGCGCCTTGAGAGGGTATCCACGGACAAGAGGTCATCAAGCACACCGCCCCCATGACCACGGCGTAATCGGCCCAAACGAAATTAAACAACAGTTTGAACCAAAGCGCCCAGGTTTGACCTTGATAGTTGTTCAAAACCCGTCGTTCGCTCTCGCTCAAGCCTGTGTTGCCCTGCAACCGCGCCGTCCAATTCGCCGCGTCATACTCGATCCCAAACGTCAGAAGGTACGCCAAAAATATCGCGCCCAGACCAATCAGGAACAGCCAGCGCGTTTCCCACCAACTCTTTTTCCAGAGCATAAATCCTCCCTTCAGAAATCGCGCCGTTCGTAGATGCGCGCCGCGGCAAACATCATCAGCGCGGAAACCGCGAGGCTTGCGAGCAAACCAAGCCAGGGAATTTGTCCGTAGCGGAAATAGGTCTCGCCTGACATCTCAATAGCTACAAACGCCGCTTGCGTAAGCAGCGCCTTGCGCCGTGAAACCGGCAACGAAAACGTGAAGCGGATTGCCGCCCCTGGCGCTCCTATCCGCGGACACGAAGATCGGCTCAGGGCCACCGTCATCGCCATGGCATAAAGTGGCCAGGACACCATTAAGCCGTTGAACCATTTCCACCACACGTAGCCAGGCCAGCCGCTGAGCAAGGTCAGAAACCGCTTCTTTTCGCCCCAACCCGACCCGTCTTGTTGCATCTGCGCTGTCATTTGCACCCACGCCGCCCATCTAGTCAGATCTGGTTGTTCCCACGGTGGTATTGAAGCTACAAGCAGAAGCAGAAGCATCGTCCCCAGAATCGTCAAGAATATCCATCGCGTCTCCCACCAGCTCTTTTGCCAAAGCATAAACCCTCCTCTCTTTCGGCATCGATGTCACAAGCGAGACAACAACAAAACGCGTCAACCCCTCGCCGGAAAATGAATAACGGCGAAGAAGAGCGCATACAGGATGAACTTCCACCACGCGGCATTGCCCGTACCCGCTTTGAGCATGAAATAGGCGTCCAGTACCGCCAGTTGCAAAACGATCCCGCTGGCGACGAGATTTCGGAGCGATTGATTCATTTGGCGCCTCCCGCTTCATTCCGCGCGCTTTCCAGAAAAATCTCCTTCAACGTGACCGGCGCGACGTCAACCGAAACGGCGTTGTGCAGATAGGCTTGATCAACAATCGCCTCCACATTACTTTCCGCGAAGACCGTCAACGAACGCCCCTCGCGCCTGAATTGCGCCGCGCCCGCAGCCGCCAGCGCCTGCTCCGGCGCTTCATCTTCAAACACCATATGAATGCGGCGGTAATTCTCTTTCAGATCGTCGAGCGCGCCTTCGACGACTATGCGCCCGCGCTCAATGATGCTGATGTGATCGGCGATCTGCTCGACTTCGTTCAACCGGTGGGACGAAAAGAAGATGGTCGTTCCACCCGCGGCCACGCCGACCAGCAACTGCAGCACGTCCTCCGTGATCGCCGGATCAAGCCCTTCCGTCGGCTCATCCAGCACGAGCAGATCGGCGCGTCGAGGCAACGCCACCAGCAGCGCCAGCTTCGTGCGCATCCCCTTCGACAGCTTCCTGACCGATTGCCGCAGCGGCAGTTCGAACAACGCGATCAATCGCTCTTCCATCTCCCGGTCCCAGTTGGGAAAGAACGAGCGCGTGAAGGAGATCATCTGTCCGACCTTCACGTAGTCGTACAACCCTTTGTCTTCACTGACGAAGCCCATGCGCTGGCGGATGCGCACGCCTTCTTTCCGATCACCCGGCCGCAGGCCGAAGACCCGCGCCTCGCCCGAAGTCGGGTGGGTCAGGCCGAGCAGCATCTTGATCGTCGTCGTCTTGCCGCTCCCGTTGCGGCCCAGGAAGCCGTGGATCGAGCCGCGCTCGACCTCCAGGTCGATCTCATCCACGGCCACTTTCTCGCCGTAGCTCTTCTTCAGTTTTTTAGCCTCGATGATCAGCTCCGACATATTCACCTCTTGCTTGACGCCTTTGGCAGGCCGTTTTCGCGCAGGTTCGTCAATTCGGCTTCGAACAACCGCCGCATCTCCTCTTCACTCAAATTGAGCGCGGCCAGCTTTGAAACCAGATGTTTGATCAGCGGCGCCGCGCGCAAAATTTGTGGACGCACGATGGCCTCCTTTCGTTCAGCGACGAACGCGCCCGTGCCTTGGCGCAACTCGATCACTCCCTCGCGCTCCAGCTCGCGGTAGACTTTGGCGACCGTGTTCGGATTGATCACCAGCTCTTCCGCCAGCTTGCGGATGCCGGGGAGTTGCTCCCCGGCGCGCAGCGCGCCCGTCTCAATGGCGTGCTTGATCTGCCCGATCAATTGCAGATAGATCGGCACGCCCGATGATGGATTCGGTTTCAGCAACATCCGCCCTCACCATACTGTTTTACCATACTGTGCTACTGTACTAGTACACTATGACTGTAGTACTGTCACTCTCCGCTGTCAAGCGAAAAATTCGCGGGAGGAGGAAATTTGATCGGAGGCTTGACGATCACAATCCGAGGGCATAGGCTAACGCCTCTCTATCTTTGTCAATGTTTGGGCATGGACAAACGATGAGCTTCATTACTCGACAATTCGGCCTTGTTCCGTTTTGCCCGGCGACCAGATATTGTCGCTGTAACGGCTGTCACTGTTAATCTGTCGTTCCCTATCCCGACGACAACTTATCAACTCACGATTTTGAAGGAGAAAGTCATGGCATTGCGCATTGGTGAAGTAGTTCCTGATTTCAACGCGGAGACGACCGAAGGCCCGATCAACAGCTTCCACGAATGGATTGGCGACGGTTGGGCGATCCTCTTCTCGCATCCGAAGGACTTCACTCCGGTCTGCACCACCGAGCTTGGATATATGGCCAAGCTCAAACCCGAATTCGAGAAGCGCGGCGTCAAGGTCCTCGGTCTGAGCGTCGATCCGGTTGATTCGCACAAGAAGTGGGCCAAGGACATCGAGGAGACGCAAGGCGCGGCGCTCAACTTTCCGGTCATCGCGGATTCCGAACAGAAGGTCGCGCGACTCTACGATATGATTCATCCGGAAGTGAGCGACGTCTTCACGGTCCGGACGGTCTACCTAATCGGGCCGGACAAGAAGGTAAAAGCGATGATCACCTACCCGGCGAGCACGGGCCGCAACTTCGACGAGATCCTGCGCGTCGTGGATTCAGTCCAATTGACGGCCAAGTACAGTGTGGCGACGCCGGTCAACTGGAAGCAGGGCGAAGATTGCATCATCGTCCCAGCGCTCTCCGACGAAGCGGCCAAGGAGAAATTCCCAGCCGGCTGGAAGACAGTGAAACCCTATCTGAGAATCGTTCCGCAACCGGGCAAGTAAGAAGACAAGGAGACAGGGAGACAAGGAGAAGGGGAGACAAGGGGACAAGGAGACGCGTTCCTACGCGGCTCGCCGGCAACACGACGACGAGAGACAAGGAGAAGGGGAGACAAGGGGACAAGGAGACGGGGTCTCCCTGTCTCCCCCTCTCCTTGTCTCCCTGTCTCCCCTTCTCCCGCTTACACCGTCCTCGTCACCTTCGAGAGCGACCTCGGTTGATCAGGGCTCAGCCCCTTAGCTTCGGCCAGCAGCGCGGCGAAAATTTGCGCGGGGATGATGTAGGGAATCGGCGAGAGCAATTCACTGACGCGCTCCGGGATTCTGATCTGGCGCGAAGCTGATTTGAGCGCGGATGGTTCACTGGAAATCACAATCGTCTCAGCGCCGATGGCCTCAATTTTCGCCAGCAGTTCTTTTGTTCCTTTCAAAGTCGGCCCTGGCGGCGCAAAGACGAAGACCGGGAAGCCATGGTCAATCATGGCGATTGGGCCATGCAGGAAATCGGCGCCCGAAAATCTCTCGGCCACCACATAACAGGTCTCCATCAGCTTGATCGCAAATTCAAAAGCGTTGGCGTAATTCAGCCCCCGCCCGACAACGACGCATTGCTCCATAAACGCGTACCTTTCGACAATCTCGGCGATGCGTGATTGGAGAGTGAGCGAGTTTGCGGCCAACTCAGGCAGCCGTTTGATTTCGGCTTTGTGGCCGTTTCCTCTGAGCGCGCTCGCAAGCAGGTGGAAGATCAGCAACTGGCCGGTGTAGGTTTTGGTGGCGGCCACGCTGCGTTCGCGTCCGGCGTGGATCAGGAATGTTTCGTCGGCGAGTTTCGCCATCGAGGATTCGGCCTCGTTCGTAATCGCCAGCGTCGTCGCGCCGCAACGCTTCGAATTTTCCAGCGTCAGGTTGATGTCAACGCCTTCGCCAGATTGCGAAATGCCGATGACCAGCGCGCCGCGCAGATCCATTTTGGTTTTATAAAGCGTGTGAATCGCCGGCGCCGAGAGAGAGACCGGAATGCCCGTCGTCATTTCGATCAGGTAACGCCCGAAGAGCGCGGCGTTGTCGGAACTGCCGCGGGCGACGAGCACGATCAGACGCGGGCGATTGGCTTTCAATCCCGCCGCGAAGCTTTCGATCTTTTTCGATTCGCGCTTGATCGTCCGTTCAATCGCGGCGGGTTGTTGGTGGATCTCATCGAGCATCAAAGACATAAAATTTGTGTCAGTCCTCCTATAGTTCACTGCATTGAAAAGTTGACATGCGCCGAGTCAGCGCCGCGAGCGGTAGCGAGCGTGGCCCTATCAATCGGTTATTGATAGGGCCACGCTCGCTACCGCTCGCGGTACTGACTCGCTGAATTCATTTCCCTTTCAGTCGGTAATTTCCGCCCGGCAGCTTTTCGTAATTCGGATCGTTCTTCAATTTTTCGACAGCGGATTGCGTGCGACTGATGAACTGGGCCAGTTCCCCGCGCAGCAGGCCTTGATTGAGCGTTACGCCGATCATCTCAATCGCGCCCTGCAATTCGGCCAGTTTTCGCTCCATCAATTCAATGTTGATGGCGCCAGTCTGTTTTTGAAACAGCGGTTTGAACACGTTGTCGCCGCTATCGCCGGAGACCTGTGTCCAAACGCGCAACCCAGCGCGGGCGCGCTCGTCGTAAAGCAGATTCAACGCGAGATCGAACGATTGTTGCGGGTTGTAATTGCGCGAATCCCATGCGTAATCGGCGGCGGTCGCAATCGGAAGCATTGAAGCTCTTGGCTCATCTCTCGCCGCCGCAATGAATCCGCTTGTGTCTTCGTTGAGCCTGAGCGATGCGCCCCGCGTGACGCCAATAAACAAACGCCACGGCTCATCGTCATTGGCCGCGAAATTGTCCCAGACGACGGGACGGCGATTGGCGAGCGCGCTCCATTCACGAGCCTGCGGGTTCACATTGGCGCCGGGCCGGAAGAACAGAACGTCCTGCGGAACCGCCGCTCCAAGCTCTTTCAGGTAATCGCCGCTGAGTGGCGCGGAGGTTGTGACGGTGGGCATGACGTAAAGCTCGAAATCGGCGCTGGATTGTTTCAAACGCCCATAAACGAGATTGATTAAATGCGCTTGCGCTGAAGCGAGAGTCTTGAATCTCGCGCGGTCTTCGTCATTTTGCAAAGTCGCGGGCGCGTCGTCGAAACAGATCGCGAAACCTCGCGCGCCCAACGTGGCCATCGCATCCAGTTTGCGAACGAGGACGCCGGTGTCTTCGTCGCTCGAATACGTGATCAAACTTCCCAATCTGACGGTGTAAACGAAGCGCACGAAATTCTCTTCGGCTGCGCGCAGCAATTGTTTGAATCCTTCCAGGTCTTCATTGCCGTAATCCTCGCGCCAGCGTTCGCCTTTCGGCGCATATACGTAACGGTTCATCCGCGCGAGACCGAGGAACCGCAGAGTCTCCAAACGATCTCCGTGCGACCAGGGCGCGCCGCGAAAAGCTTCGGCGACGCCGCGCCAGGCAAGCGACGGCGATTCGCTGATCTGAAAATCCTCCGCGAGACGCCCGCCGGCGCCGAGCATCTCCAATTTGCTCAAGGCGTAAAAGACACCCTGATTCGACGGCGCCGTGATCGTTACGCGGCGCGCCTCCCCCTTTCGAGAGTTCGAGATCGTGTAACTCTCCTGCGATCCCTGCCGGGGCGACAACTTGACACTGATTCCAACCTCTCCGACATCGCTCTTGAAACGTCCCCAATCGGTCGCCTCGAAACGCCGCGCGATTCGTTCGTCCAGTCCTTCGCTCTCCAGAAACCATCTGGCGCGGGCGCCCGGCGCCGACAGTTCCGGGAAATTGATCTGCGGGATATAGACCGATTGCCTGATCTCAGCCTCGGATGTTTTCCGCGTGGGAAGACGGACCTGCAATCGCTGCGTCATCGAGATTTCAAACCGCGCGCGTTCGCCCGCGCTGAGCAGGATCGCGTGGATGTTGCGTTTGAACTGCTCGTTGAAAAGCTGCTCGGCGCTCTGTTTGACCTGTTCGAAGGCAAAGGCCTCGGCGCGTTCCGTCGCGGCTTCCAGCCGGTCCGGATCGGCTTTCAACTCGCTTTTGACAAAATCGTCCAGCTTCGGGCGAACAGTCAGCGCGTAGGCCCAATCGGTCAAATAGCGGCTAAAGAGCAGGTCGAAATGGGCGCGGTCGAATCGGCGCACGCGCGCTATGTCGTCGCGCATGAATTTGACCGCGTTCAAAAACGCCGATGTGTGCGTGATGGCGCGACTGACCGCGTCTGTCGAAGCGCCGCTCCGCGAAATGGGTTCGGACGAAGCGTAAGAGATCAGCTTGTCGAGCAGTTTGCGGCGTCGCAACTCGGCGATCATCGCCTCCTTGCTCTCTTTTGTTTCGGAAAGGTCGGCGACGGCGACTTTCGCTCCGCTTTCGATATTCCGCGCAATCGCATCAATCATCGCATCGCGATTAGCGTCCGGCGTCCGCAGCGCGTGAATGAACAGCAACGCGTCAAGCGAATCAGATTGCGAAGGTTCGACGCCGCCAATGGCTTTGATCGTCGCGCCGACTACCGCGCTCAGCGGCAAGTTAGAAATGACGGAGTTTCGCCCCTCGACGGAAGAAAAGACGGGGAAGATTTTCGGGGTGAATCCGAACCTGCGATTCAGCATGCGCGAGAGCAGGATCATCGTCGCCGCATCGAGGTTCGGTTCAATCGCAACCCTGCCGCTCAACCTTCGCGCGGCGATTTCGTCGGGCAATTTCGAGCGCGACGCGCTATCGCCCGAAATCAGCAAAAAATCCAGCGCCGACTCCGCGACCAGATTCAAAGCCGATTGAATCAACTGATCCGATGAACCGGCGGTGAAGGCGTAGATCGCAATTGACGGACGCCGCGCGCGAATCCATTTGACGACATCCGGCTGCTGTGGCTGTCGCAAGCCGCTTGCAATCGCATCGAGCGAAACGATCACGCCGTCCGCATCGGCGTAATCAACACTCTTTGCCCACTCGATCAACGTATCAGCGCCAGCCATCGCCTGCGCCGGAGGCGCGCTCAAATCGTGATCAGCGACTCGCGCGAGCATTCGAGGTTGTTGAAATAACTGCGGGCGTTCGTCGCGCGTAATCAGAATAAATTTTCCGGCGAAGTAATCTCGCGCGGCTGGGCGCAGAAGCGGGCGGCGCTGCGCAAGTGAAGGAGCATACCGCGCGCGATCATAAATTGAGCATTTGAGAGTGGAAGCAAAAGAGGAAGCAAAAAGGGCAAGAAGGGCAAAAAAGGCGAAAAAGGCAAATAGGGAATGGGGAATGGGGAGTGGGGAGTGGGGACGAGGAAATTGCTTTCCCATTCCAATTCCCCACTCCCCATTCCCCATTCCCCATTCCCTTTTCGCTTCTCCTTTGTTCAATTCAACAATTGCCTCATTGGGGCATCAGTTAATCCGCTTTAGTTCCTGGGCCTCACCCTGCGCGGCGGCGAGGATGACGGAATGCCGGATTTCAGGCGTTGAAAATCGTCGGTGTTACTCCGGCCTCTTTGGTCGGAACCACGCAGGCGTTCGTCAATTTCGCGGCGGGTGTTCGTGGCGCGCTCTCCCGGAGGCGGGTGACTGGCCAGAACTCCTCCGAACGCATTAGGAGAACTGCTGCTGACCTGTTGAAGTATCTGGAACATCTCGACCATCCCGCCGGTGTTATAATCGGCGTCTTTGAGATTGTAGAGCCCCAGGTAATCGGCCTCGCGTTCAGCGTCACGGCTATGTTTCATCAGGTAACCGCCGGCGATCATATTGCCGGCGAGTTCGCCGATGCCCGCGCCCGCCTGCCCGCCAAGAACGGCGCCGGCGATTGTCGCGAGGCCGGCAAGCGCGCCGTATTTCTGCGATTTTTTGACGTTCTCCAACCCGTGGCGGCCCACGATGTGGCCGACTTCATGACCGAGCACGCTGGCCAATTGCGACTCGGTTTTGGTCGCGGCCAGCAAACCCGTATGAACGTAAACGCGCCCGCCGAGCGTCGCAAAGGCGTTGATTGATTTGTCGTCAACGACATAAAACCGCCAGGGAATGTTCGGCCTCCGCGAGTTGCGCGCCAGGCGTTGGCCCACCGAATTGACGTACTCGTTGATCGAGCGGTCTCCGACCAGGCGAGTCTGTTTGAGAAGCTCCTGGTGAACCTGTTCGGCGAGTTTCAGCTCATCCTCTTCGGAGAGATAGCCTTTGTTCGAGTACTCTCGATTGCGGTATTTGTCGTAGGGGTTCGACTGGGCAAGAACATTGATGAAGAGCGCGCCGATGATTGCGACAGCCAGCATTCTCGGCAGACCATATATTCCGTTCATTTTCCATCCTCCCTTTGTTTGAGCGAGGGAGTGGGGAATAGGAAGTAGGGAGTGGGGAAAAGGCGCCTTTCCCCACTCCCCACTCCCTACTTCCCATTCCCCACTCCCGGTACCGATCCTTCCGTTAGCAAAGCGATTGCATGCGGCAATAGGCGGGCAATCGCCTGAAGATTTTCACGCGCGCCGCGCACGCTGCCGGGCAGATTGACAATCAACGTCCGGCCGCGGGCGCCACACACCGAACGCGACAGCGCGGCCAGCGGCGTGATCTTCACGCTTTCGGCCCTCATCAATTCGGCCAGCCCCGGAGCCTCGCGTTCGATCACGTCGCGAGTGGCTTCGGGCGTAATGTCGCGCGGGCTGAGACCGGTCCCGCCCGTCGTTAGGATCAGATTCGCCGCGCCGGTATCGGCGTAATGCCGCAGCCGCGCCGCGATCCGTTCACGCTCATCGGGGAGAATTTCGGTCGCGACAATCTCCGCTTTGAGCGATTGTAACTCGGAGACGACCGCCGGGCCTGACAAGTCCTCGCGCTCGCCGCGCGAAGCCGAATCACTGATGGTCAACACCACCGCCTTGATTGCCTGGTTACTTATTACTGCCATAGGGGTGCTGAGAGTGTAACTTGGTTGAGACGGGCGATTCAACAAGAGGGAAAAGTTTGTAGTCCCGCCTTCAGGCGGAAGCGTTTGGAAAATAATCCCCTTCCGCCTGAAGGCGGGACTACAAACTTTTACAAACTCTTACTGCCGCTCAATCCCCGAAAGATTGTAGAGCGCGACGCCGGAGCGCAGGCTTTCGATCATTCGCCGCGTGACGATGAACAACGGCCGGGGCAAATCGTCGAGGTCATACCAATCCCAGCCGTCGCACTTTTCCGGCTCCATCAATTGGGCTTCGCCCGCCGGCGCTTCACAAACGAAATCAACGTCAATGTAGTGCCGCTCGCCGTCATCGCGTTTAAAAATGTAATTGCCGACCGACAGCAATCTCAGCTCCGTAATCTCCAGCCCGGTTTCTTCGCGGACTTCACGGCGGGCGGCCTGTTCAAAGCTTTCGCCGAATTCGATGTGGCCGCCCGGAGCGGCGTAATCCCCGACGCCGTGCGATCCGCGGCGGCGGCCCAACAACACGCGCCCACGCCGCATCACCAGAACACCCATTCCGACTTGTGGTCTTTGATTTGTCATCTGTTCTTACGCGCCCAATCAATCACGCGTTCGTAGAGTCTCTCGTATTGCGGGATCACAGTTTCGGTGTTGAACCGTTCGACCGCCCACGCGCGGCCTCTCACTCCCATTCGCCGCCTGTTTTCGTCCGACAAAATTTCGACGGCGCGCTCGGCCATCGTCCGCGTGTCCCCGACCTCGACCAGATAGCCAGTTTCACCGTCGAGCACGACTTCCGGCAACCCGCCCACGCGAGTGGCGATCACCGGCGTTTCGCAGGCCATCGCTTCCAACGCGGCCAGACCGAACGATTCGGTCTCGCTCGGCAGCAGCAACAGGTCGGATACCGAAAGATAATCGGCGATGTTCGGCGCCAGCCCGGCGAAGATCACGTCATCAGCGATGCCGTAATCCCGCGCCAGATTC
>Ga0187894_10005984_pt1 | contig 12126 bp, 15 predicted proteins | sample GBC1701081metaG_FD_136650 | JGI IMG/M metagenome (GOLD analysis project Ga0187894, IMG submission 136650) | White microbial mat communities from a lava cave in the Kipuka Kanohina Cave System on the Island of Hawaii, USA - GBC170108-1 metaG ... | reverse complement strand
GCTTCCAGCTCACTCAGGGACTCTGCCATTTTGCGGCTCCTTATCTGCATGATGTAATAGCATGCAGATAATAGCCCCCGCTGCCAGATTACGCAACCCACCCACAAACATGTCGCACACCCGGCGGTCACAAACTTCTTGACATCACCCATGAAACAGACTAGAGTGCCGCGCACTCCCGATTCTAAAAAGCTCGACAACCTATTCGAAGTACTTTTGAAGCAGAGGTCCTGTGCTCTGCTATCTCTCTCACAACTAAGGCTCGCCCTTGGTTCACTTTCTAAGTGAGGGGACTCATGACTCTGGTCGATCCCCCAAAGACTTGAGCTGCCTTCAATCTCAAGCAGGGTTTCCAAATTAGGGCAGAACCATGCAGTTTGCCGACGGGTCAACTGTCCCGTTCTGCTATCCAACCGCGTTTGCAGCTCCTAGGAGGTGAAATTTCACATGAGGAAAGTCTTACCTATCCTGACTCTGTTCTTGTTTGTGGTGGCGCTCATCTTACCCTTGAGTTCGCCGCAAACTGTCGAGGGTCAAGCCGCAACCGAAGCACTCACCACCGACATGGACGCCAAGACCGACGATCTTTTCAACGGCTTTGGCGCTCTGGGAACCCCGATCGATGAGTGCGTAGCCGAACCTGTGCCACCCACCGCCCGTGGTAATGGCAGGTTTGAGGACAACAAATTCATTTTCTCTGAACGGGAGACTATCGAGGATGGTCTTGGACCAACCTACAACGACGTCGGCTGCGTTGAGTGTCACCAGTCAGTTGACGTTGGAGCATTCGGCCAGCAAATGGAATTCAGGGCCGGCCACCTTTCGGGCGGCGCGTTCGTCGATGCTCCCGGCGGACAGCTAATACATGCTCGCGCGACCGACTCAGACATCGTGGAACACATCTCGACTGCTGAAACAGTCAAGGCATTCCGTATTGTGCTAAGCACGCTGGGTGACGGCTTTGTTGAATGTCTTGCCAACGCCACACTGCAGAACAACGTGGCGGCGCAACCCGCGGCGCAGCGTGGTACGCTTTCCCAGGTTCCAGTCACCGAAGCAAACAACACGCTTCGCTTCGGCCGGTTTGGTTGGAAAGCTCAGCACGCGAGTCTGGTTTCGTTCTCGGGCGATGCCTATCTCAACGAAATGGGTATTACCAATCCGTTCGACGGTTTCGGTGGCCGCAGTTCCAGTGCTCCCGATGCCGGAACACACGAGAACCCGGCCAGCACGGCTGAGGGCGTGATCGACGTTACGTTCCCGTCGCCTTTCGATCCGGTCCCGGATCCTGAGGATGATGGTCTTGACGTCCTGGCTTTTGCCGACTTTATGGCCGCAACACGCGCTCCCGGCCGGCAAAATCCAATTCCGGCGGCCGCCACGCGTGGCGACCCGCTGTTTACCGCCGTGGGCTGTGCAGTTTGCCACACGCGCACTTTCACGACTGCTGCTCCGGGCACGCTCATCAATGGTGGCGCGTTCTCGGTTCCGGCAGCCCTCGGAAACAAGATCATCCATCCGTTCAGTGACTTTGCCTTGCACAACATCGGCACTGGCGACGGCATCGTTCAAAACGCCGGACAGAGTTCAGCCAACCAAATGCGCACTGCGCCGCTGTGGGGCATTCGCGCCCGCAACCGGCTGATGCACGAAGGTCTGAACATCACGATTTTCGATTCGATCCAACTTCACGCCGGTCAGGCGACGACAGCGAGAAACAACTTCAACTCGTTGTCTGCCGGACAGAGAAACGATCTGATCGCGTTTGTGTTGTCGCTATAACTAACGCGACAGCGGGACGAGACACTACCCGAAGCTCGCCGGACCCGAACCCGGCGGGCTTCCCTTACCTCCAATCGCACTTATGAAGTCACATCTTCCTTTAATCGTCACTTTCCTTTTATCGATTTGTGTGGCAACAGGCTGTAGCAGCGGCACTAAGCAGGCGGTTGTCGAAACAGCCCCAGCCACTTATCAACCAACGCCGGAATCGCCGCCGGCTGACCGGCTGCACTCTGTCGCGGCGCCGAAACTCTCCGAAGTTGAGGAAGCAGTAAAGCGAGTCTTCAAAGACGTCGCCGTGATTCATCCGGATTACAAATCGAGTTTTCTAACCGGAGATTTCAACGGCGATCTCTCGCAGGATTTGGCAGTGGTGTTGAAACCGGTGCCTGAAAAGTTGGCGGACATGAACGAAGAGCATCCGCGTTGGCTATTGCGCGATCCGCGTGTGCCACACAATCCGCGAGAGCCGCTGCACGTCGAGAAAGACGAAGTGTTGCTGGCGGTGATTCATGGTTATGGCAACAACGACTGGCGCGATCCGGAAGCGACGCAGACGTTTCTGCTCAAGAACGTGGTCGGTTCCGGCATGCGCGTGCAGAACGGCACTGAGTTTGTCAAAAACTTTCGCAGCGAAAAGAAGCCGCGCCCACAAGGTGACCTGATCGGCGAAACGCTCAAAGGCAATGAAGGCTATTTGTATTACAACGCCGCCACCTATTCGTGGTACGACCCGAAGACATTTAAAGGTGAGGCCGAAACGCCGGGTGTATTTCACGGCCGCAGCGCGAGGAGGTAAAGCTGAATGTGCAATAGTAAATTGCTCAGTGGTGTAATTTGGTTCGTTGTGGTCTTGAGCTTCGCGGCCGCGGCCCAGGCTCAGCAACCGGCTGTGAATACGATCACGGCTGAAGAACTGAAAACAAAGATGGCGAAGAATGAGCAGGTGACCGTCATTGACGTGCGCTCATCTGAAGGTTTTGCCAACAGCACTACGACCGTGAAAGGCTCGATGCATTTCAAATTGAGAAAACTGAAAAGCCGGCTCAACTTTGCGCCGTTGAAAGACCTGCCACGCAATCGCGAGGTCATTACCTACTGTGCGTGCCCGAAAGATGAATCGAGCTTCGCGGCCGCGCAAATCCTGCAAGCCGCCGGTTTCACCCGCGTCAGAGTATTGCAGGGTGGCTGGCGCGAGTGGTTGCGCGTCAACGGCCCCGTTCAACCGCGGTTGAGGAGTTAGATATTGCCGATTGCCGATTTGCGATTGCCAATCTTCAAATCGGCAATTGGCAATCCGCAATCGGCAATGATTACAATGACCGCGGAGGAAAATCGAATATATTAGAAGTCAGCAAACTCGGCTGCGTTCGTGGAGATCGGCGGTTGTTTAGTGGTCTCGATCTTTCGCTTTCGCCCGGAACCTTCGTCCAGCTCACCGGACCTAACGGAAGCGGCAAGACCAGTTTGCTTCGCATCTTGTGCGGACTGCTGTCGCCGGCCGAAGGTGAAATCTCATGGCGAGGTGCGAATATTCGCGCGCTGGGTGAGGATTATGTCACGGAGCTGACTTACCTCGGCCATCGTCCAGGCGTAAAAGACGAACTGAGCGCGCTTGAGAATCTGAGAATCTCGAATGCGCTGAATGGCGTCGAAGTCAGTCACGAAGGCGCCGTCGACGCTCTGCAACGCATGGGATTGGCCGGCCGCGAGCATCTTCCGGCACGGTACTTGTCAGAAGGCCAACGCCGGAGAGTAGCACTCGCGCGACTGCTTCTTTGCAACACGCGTCTTTGGTTGCTGGACGAAGTGATGACTTCGCTGGATAAAGGCGCTGTCGGACTGGTTAGATCTTTGATTGAGAACCATGTGAAACGCGACGGCATTGCGATCGTCGCGACGCATCAGGAGCTGGAGTTGGCGGCCGGCGTGACCAAACGACTCGAACTCTCCACGTGAACGCACCTTCGAGCCTATCGATGTTGCGCTGGATCGTTTGGCGCGATCTGATGCTGGCCTGGCGCCGGCGTTCCGACATGCTGTCGACGGTCTTCTTCTTTGTAATCGTCGTCAGTCTGTTTCCGTTGGGAATTGGACCGGAGACACAGTTGTTGCGCTCGATTGCGCCGGGCGTGGTTTGGGTCGCGGCGCTGTTGGCGTCGATGCTGTCGCTGGGCCGGTTGTTTGCCAACGACTACCAGGACGGAACGCTCGAGCAGTTATTATTAACGCCGCAGCCGCTTTTTCTGGTCGTACTCGGCAAGGTGCTGGCGCATTGGATCGTAGCGGAGATTCCGCTGGTTTTGATCGCGCCGCTGGTTGGCGTGCAGTTTGATTTAAGCCCGCAGACGTTGCGTGTGTTGTTCGTAAGTCTGCTGGTGGGCACGCCGATTTTGAGTTTGATTGGATCGGTCGGGGCGGCATTGACGTTGGGATTACGTGGGGGCGGCGTTTTGATCTCGATCCTGATACTGCCGCTGTATATTCCGGCGTTGATCTTTGGAGCTGGAGCGGTTGAGGCGACGATTATCGGCATGAGCCCCACGCCGCATCTCTATTTGCTCGGAGCATTCGCGATCGTGTCGTTGTTGTTCGCTCCGTGGGCGGCGTCCGCCGCGTTGCGCATTTCACTGGAGTAGCCAAGACGCCGAAGGCGTTGGCGAGTTTCAGCCCAGGGTTGCCCAACCCTGGGGCTTGATATGCCCTAAGAAGATCAACGCTGGAAGCGTTGGCGAGCGTTCGGCGGCAGGAACTCCTTTAGAGTTCTTTGATTTAGGTCCACCTTCTATCCCAGGGTTGAAGCAACCCGGGGCTGAAAGTCGGGAACGCTTTCAGCGTTTAGGTTAAGGAAAATGAATCTTTATAAATACGCTTCACCAGCGACGTTTTATCCTCTCGCGGGCAAGATGATTCCGTGGTTTGCGATCCCGTCGGCCATCTTGTTCGCGGTTGGTTTGTACGTCGGTTTCTTTATCGCGCCCACTGATTTCCAGCAGGGCGACGCGTACCGCATCATCTTTATTCACGTGCCCGCGGCGTGGATGGGAATGTTTCTCTACGTGCTGATGGCGATCTACGCAGGCGTTGGTTGGGCGTTCAACGCGCGGCTGTCGTCGATGATGGCATCGGCGATCGCCATCACGGGAGCGATGTTTACGCTGCTGTCGCTTGTGACCGGCGCGTTTTGGGGTAAACCAACTTGGGGCACCTGGTGGGTTTGGGACGCGCGCATGACCTCGACGCTCATCCTGCTGTTTCTCTACGCCGGTTTCATTTCGCTTCAAGCTGCGATCGACGATCCGCGTCGCGCCGATCGTGCAGGCGCAGTGCTCGCCCTCGTCGGCGTAATCAATGTTCCGATCATTTATTTTTCCGTGCAGTGGTGGAATACACTGCACCAGGGCGCGACCATTCGCATTCTCGGTAAACCGACCATTGCGGCGCCGATGCTTGCTGCGATGCTGATCACGCTGGCTGCATGCTGGTTCTACTCGGTTGCCGTCGTGCTCTCACGCCTGCGTTGCATTATTTTAGAGCGAGAGCAGAACGCTGCCCGCTTTGCGGAGGTGAACGCCTGATGCACTGGCCAGATCTATCGATGGGAGGTTATGGTTTCTACGTTTGGGGATCTTACCTCTTTTCTTTAATCCTGATTGTTTGGGAACTGTTGAGCCTGCGCCAGCGCAAGAAAGCATTGCTCAAGCAGGAAGAAAACTCGCCCGCTCTGCGTCCTACGGTTTTAAGAGGAAGTACGAATGAAACGACGTCATAAACGGATCGGAATTATCATCGTCGGACTCGCCGGACTCGGCATCGCCACTTTTCTGGTAGCGAGTGCCTTTCGTCAGAATCTGGTTTTCTTTTTCAGTCCTACTCAGGTGGCCGCGAAAGAAGCGCCGATCGATCGTACGTTTCGCATCGGAGGACTGGTCCAGGACGGCACACTCAAACGCGACGCTGACGGTTTGACGGTGCGCTTCACAGTGACCGACACGGCCGCGAGCATTCCGGTGGTCTATAAAGGCATCCTGCCCGACCTATTTAAAGAGGGCCGCGGTTGTGTGGCGCAAGGAAAGATCGGTCCTGACGGCGTGTTTCAGGCGGATCAGGTGCTGGCGAAACACGACGAGAACTACATGCCGCCGGAAGCCGGTGATGCAATCGATAAGGCGAAACACGCCCGCGAAGCAGCCAAAACCGTCGTCCCTAATTAATCTGTGAAGTCCGTGTTAGTCTGTGAAGTCCGTGGCTAATAAATGATTCCCGAAATAGGTCAGTTCGCACTCGTTATCGCCCTGCTACTCGCGTTAACCCAGGCCACGTTGCCGCTGATCGGCGCTTCGCGCGGGCATAGAACGTGGATCGCGCTCGCCGCGCCGGCAGGCCAGGCGCAGTTTCTCTTTGTGACGATCGCGTTTTGCTGTCTCGGATATTCTTTTATCACCAACGACTTCTCCGTTCTCAACGTCGCCACCAATTCCAATTCGCAACTGCCGTTGCACTATCGACTCGCGGCGACGTGGGGCTCGCACGAAGGTTCGCTGTTGTTGTGGACCTTGATGCTCGCGCTGTGGACCGTTGCGGTTTCGCTTTTTAGCCGGCATTTGCCAGACGAGATGGTCGCGCGTGTGTTGAGTGTGATGGGCATCTTGAGCGTCGGTTTTCTGCTGTTCATGTTGCTCACGTCGAATCCGTTTGCGCGCATCTTCCCTGTTCCACCTGACGGGCGCGACTTGAATCCGCTGCTTCAGGATCCGGCGATGGTGGCGCATCCGCCGATGCTCTACATGGGCTACGTCGGGTTCTCGGTCGCGTTTGCTTTTGCGATCGCGGCGCTGATTGGCGGGCGGCTCGATGCGACGTGGGCGCGCTGGTCGCGGCCGTGGACCACGGTCGCGTGGATGTTTCTTACTTGCGGCATCGCGCTCGGAAGTTTCTGGGCCTACTACGAACTCGGTTGGGGTGGCTGGTGGTTCTGGGATCCGGTTGAAAACGCTTCGTTCATGCCATGGCTCGTCGGCACTGCGTTAATTCATTCTTTGGCGGTTACTGAAAAGCGCGGCGGATTCAAAAGCTGGACAGTGCTGCTGGCGATTGCGGCGTTTTCGCTTAGTTTGCTGGGCACGTTTCTGGTTCGCTCGGGCGTGCTCACTTCCGTGCACGCGTTTGCGACGGATCCGAAGCGCGGCATTTTCATTCTCGTGTTTCTTGTGGTGGTTATCGGTGGATCGTTGCTGCTCTACGCGTGGCGCGCAAAACAGGTCGGACTCGGAAGCAAGTTTGACATCGTCTCGCGCGAGTCGTTGTTGTTGTCGAATAACGTGCTCTTAACCGTAGCTGCGGGTTCGGTGTTGCTCGGCACGTTGTATCCGCTGATCGTCGATGCTTTGGGCATGGGCAAACTTTCGGTCGGCCCGCCTTATTTCAATCTCGTATTTGTGCCGCTGATGGCGCCCGCGATGTTTTTGATGGGCATTGGACCAGTGGCGCGCTGGAAGAAAGCGGAACTGCCGGATCTGGCGAAACGTCTGCGCTGGGCGTTTGTGGTCAGTGTGGTTAGTGCGGTTGCGCTTCCCTTCATTCTTGGCGGTTGGAAGTGGCTCGTGAGTTTAGGACTGCTGCTTGCGATCTGGATCGTCTCGACGGTCTTCGTGAATATTTGGGAGCGCGTGCGCGTCACCTCGGGTCAGTTGACGACGTTCCAAAAGCTGCGCATGCAGAGTCGTAGTTACTACGGCATGCAGGTCGCGCATCTCGGCGTCGCCGTGTTCATCGTTGGCGTGACGATGGTCACGGGTTATCAGTCCGAACAGGACGTGCGCATGGGAATCGGCGACAGCGTTCATGCCGGTGGTTATCAGTTTCAGTTCAACGGCGTGAGCGACATAACAGGTCCGAACTACGTCGGCGCGCGCGCGGAGATCATTGTCAGCCGCCATGGCGTGGAAAAAGAACGGATGTATCCGGAGAAACGAAACTACACCGCGAGCGGCAACGTGATGACCGAGACCGCGATCGACAGCGGACTGTTTCGCGATCTTTACGTTTCGCTGGGTGAGCGGGTGGGCTCCGGCGCTTGGAGCGTGCGCGTCTATTACAAGCCTTTTGTCGGCTGGATCTGGGGCGGCGCGGTGTTGATGGCGCTCGGCGGCGGACTCGCGTTGAGCGATCGACGTTATGCCTTGGCCGCGCGAAAGGAACGCGAAGCGCGCGAAGCCGTCAAGAAAGCCGCGGAAGTCCCCGCGACCGTCGCCGCGCGAACTGAATCTGTGTAATCTGTGGTTTGAAATGCTGCGTTATCTAATTCCGCTCGGCTTGTTTCTCGTGTTGGTGGTCTTTCTGGCGATCGGCCTGGGCCGCGATCCGCGCGAAGTCCCTTCCCCGCTAATCAACAAAGCCGCGCCGACATTTCGTCTGCCGCAACTGAAAGATCCGGGCGAGACATTCTCCGCGGAAGACATGCGCGGGAAGGTTTGGGTGTTGAACGTGTGGGCGTCGTGGTGCGTCAGTTGTCGCGACGAGCATCCGCTTTTGATTGAGTATGCGAAATCAGGAGCAGTTCCGATTTACGGTCTGAACTGGAAAGACAAACGCGAGGATGCGCTCGATTGGCTTGGCGAGTTGGGAGATCCATACGTTTTGAGTGCCGCTGATCTCGATGGGCGCGTGGCGATCGATTACGGCGTCTACGGCGCGCCGGAAACGTATCTCATCGATCAAGGCGGCGTCATCCGTTACAAACACATCGGCCCGGTGACGCCCGACGCCTGGAAAGACAAGTTTCTGCCGCTGGTCCAACAACTGAATCGCGAGGGAGCATCGAGATGAAACGCTCGCGCGTCAGGCTAATCTTACTGTTGTCGGTGTTATTACTTTGCGTGATTGCTCCTCTTGCGGTCGCGCAAGTGCGACGCCCACAACCTGTGATCGACGATCCCGCGCTCGAACAACGACTCCACAAACTCTCGCAAGAGCTCCGCTGCCTCGTCTGCCAGAACGAAACACTGGCGGATTCACGCGCGGACCTGGCCGAAGATCTGCGCGACGAGATTCGCCAGCAGATGAAAGCCGGTAAGAGCGACAAAGAGATCATCGCGTTTCTGACGGAACGTTACGGCCAGTTCATTCTCTACCGGCCGCAAGTCACGCCGACCACTTACCTGCTCTGGTTTGGTCCATTCGTGCTGTTGCTCGCCGGACTCGCGGTGCTCTTTCATTTGATCAAACAACGACGCGATCTGATCGCCGAGCAGCCGCTTACCTCCGACGAACGCAAACGCGCGGAAGAGATGTTGCGCGCCGCTTCAGGAAAGGAGCGGGCGTGATTCTCTTTTGGGTCATTTGCGTTGCGATGCTGGCCGTGGCTTTGCTCTTCGTCTTGCCGCCCGCGCTCGGTACGGCTGCGTCGCGGGCAACAGCAGAGACTGCCAGGCGCAACGCCAACATCGCGATTTATCGCGATCAACTTGCCGAGCTCGACGACGATCTACGCAACGGCATCGTCAGTCAGGAACAATACGCGCAGGATCGCGACGACATCGAACGCCGTTTGCTCGAAGACACAGCCACGGAAAAAACCTCGAGCAAACCGATTCAAGTCTCCGCCGACGCACGCAAGCACGCCTACATGCTGGGCATCGGACTCGCGCTCGTAGCCGTCATCTTTTACCTGCGAGTCGGTAATCCCGAAAGCATCACCAATGCGGCAACACCAGTAACTGCGAACACGACCGCAGCTCCCGAAATGGCGCCCGGCGGAGGACGCTCCCAGGCACAGATCGAAGCGAGCGTCGCCGCACTGGCGAAACGTCTTCAGTCGAACCCTTCGGATGTGCAGGGTTGGGCCATGCTGGCGCAGTCGTACACTCAGATGGAACGATGGGGTGAAGCTGTCGGCGCGTACGCCAGACTTACCGAGTTGACGCCGAATGACGCTGACCTGTGGGCCGAGTACGCCTTCGCAGTCGCAATGGCCAGCGGCCGCAAACTTGAAGGCAAGCCGATGGAACTGATCGATCACGCGTTGAAGATCGATCCGAACAATGCGCGGGCTCTCGGACTCGCCGCCAACGCAGCGTTTGAAGCGAAGAATTACCAAAAGGCCATCGACTACTGGGAACGCCTGATAAAGCAAGTGCCCGCAGGCTCTGAGATCGTTAAAACAATTCAGGCGCGTATCGACGAAGCCAAGGCGCAGATGGGCCACAAAGAGGCACGAGAGACACAAAAGTAAGTTGGACATTTGAAGCCTTAAACTGCCCCTGTGCCTTTTCTACCTCTTTGTGGCCGCTTACTGAGAAACAATGAACAGAGAAAACTTACTTTTCGCCGTTATCGGGCTGCTATTGGGTTTCATCGTTGGCTTCATGTTTGCCAGTTCCATGAGTCAAAAGATGGCGCAAACGCAGATGGCCGGCGCGTCACAGAACCTTCCCGCCGATCATCCGCCGGTCGGAGGGCAAAACGCGGGCGATCCCGCGGCGCAGCGCGAACAGGTCATGGCTCAGATCGAGAAGGCGCGCAACGAACCGACAAATTTCGAAGCGCAGATGACCGCTGCGCAGCTCTACTACCAGATTCAACGTTACGATCAGGCGATCGAATACCTGCTAAAAGCCAATCAACTCAAGCCGACGGATTTTGACACCGTGTCTGCTCTGGGAGTCGTCAATTTAGATGCCGGTCACTACGATCAGGCTGAACGATGGTATCGCGCAGCGCTGAAGATGAAGTCGGATGATGAGCGCGCACTGGCGGGTTTGGCGGCAGCGACGTTGCAGAAAGGCGATGCGAAGGCCGCGCAAGATGCGGTGGCGCAACTCGAGAAGGCTTATCCGAGTAATCAGGATCTGCCGCAGTTCAAACAGAAGCTGGAAGGTTTGAAGAAGTAATCCACAGCTTACGCAGATTTCTTCATAAAGCGTGGCAGAGTGGTTTTAAGGAGCGATCGACACGCGCACCACGTTTGCCAGCAGGAACCGATCGATCTTCCCGTCGGTGCCGACCACTACAACCTGACCCCTTTCAACAGTCACACGTTTGACGCTACTCATCGGTCGATTGATTAGCGTTCCATCGTTGGTCTCGATCACGAGCCGTGGTCCGGTTTCGGGTGGTGGCTCGGGCTTCGGTTCTGGTGTGGTCTCCGGTTTGGCTTCCGATCCGGCCTCTGTTGTCGGTCGTTCGACTGGTGTGCGTGCAGTTTCTGTGTTGCGGGGTGTTGTTCTGCGCGCCGGTGGCCTTCGTCCACGAGTAGTCCGCGGCGCTGGCCGGACGGTTTCTGTAGTCTCGGCGGGTTTCTCTTCCGCAGACTTTGGCGGCTCAGCAGGCTTTTTTTCAGGTGAGGCTTCAGGCGTGGGTCCCGGCGTGGGTCCCGGCGTGGGTCCCGGCGTGGGTTCCGGCGTTGGCGCCGCGGCGACTTCCGTCACCGGCGGTTCGGGTTCTGCGATCCTCGCGCCCACTGACGAAACGCGTTTCGTCTTCCGCCCACTCGCGGTCGTCTCTGTTGTTGGCAGCGTGGGCGTTTCCGTCTCGGTGATGTCCGGTCCGCCAACGATGGGCTCAAACGAACCACCAAAGAACAAGCGATACGTTCCCTCGTCATCGTTCGGGCTACGCGCTTCGACGCGCAGGATCAGATCCTCACGCCGGCGTAGATAGATGCCTTTTGTGACCGGCGACGAGCTTTCGGCATACAGTGTGAGCTTGAGTAGCGGACGCAGCGTGCCGGCGGTGAATACATCGATGTCGCCGTTGAGATTCTGACTCTGCACCGTGATCAGCAGATCGCCGGGCGTACCCGTGAACGCGTAATAGTGATCGGTCAACCGTGCGTCGCCGAGATCGCGCGCGGCGATGCGTCCCGTGACGCTGTTGGTGCGCACGGGCGCGGGTGCATTCTGATCGAGAGACTGCGCACACAGCGACGTCGCCGACAAAAGCAGTACGGCGAGCAAAGCACACAAACAGATGACGTTATTGTTAAGTCGCTGCGGACGGCTCATTCGCGCCAAAGCATATCAGATTTAGGTTATCCTAGTCGCATGAAGTCGTTTCGCATCATCCCGCTTTTTGTTCTCTTAATCCCTGCAACAGGACAAGAACTCTGGCGGCGCAAAGATGTCTCACTTGACGAAACCGACGTCGCGCCAGTTCCCGGGACAGACCTGCTGCTGATCAGTTTTGAGAGGGAGATAAAGCACGGATTGAAGCAACGGATCTTATAACCGGCAACTCGATCTGGCGTAGCGACAAGATCAAAGGCGCAGTGATGCAAATGGCCGTCGATCCTGCCGCGAACCTACTTGCGGTCGTGATGGCGAAAGACGCCAAGAGCCGCGCGCG
>Ga0187894_10005983_pt1 | contig 12126 bp, 7 predicted proteins | sample GBC1701081metaG_FD_136650 | JGI IMG/M metagenome (GOLD analysis project Ga0187894, IMG submission 136650) | White microbial mat communities from a lava cave in the Kipuka Kanohina Cave System on the Island of Hawaii, USA - GBC170108-1 metaG ... | reverse complement strand
CCTCGGATACGAGATCATCGTGTCCGCCGATGGGGACGACGGCACGAGGGAGGCGGCGGCCGGGCTGGCCGCAGGCGATCCACGCGTCGTCGTTATCGGCAGCCCGGAGCGCGGCGGAAAGGGACGAGGCATCCGTCAGGGCGTCGAGCGCGCCCGGGGCCGGATGATCGGCTTCGTGGATGCCGACTACAAGACGCCGATCGAGGAAGTCGAAAAGCTCTTGCCCTGGATCGACCGTGGCTACGACGTTGCGATCGGCTCGCGCGGCCTCGACGACTCTCGGATCGAGGTCCGGCAGCGGTGGTACCGACGATGGGGATCCCGGCTCTTCGGGATCGGCATGCATCTCACGCTCGGCCTGTGGGACATCCGGGATACGCAGTGCGGCTTCAAGTTCTTCCGCGCTCCAGTGGCCCGGGACCTGTTCGCCCGCCAGCGTATCGACGGGTACATGTTCGACGTCGAGGTGCTGCACCTGGCCCGGCGCAGCGGGTATCGCATCAAGGAGGTCGGCGTCCGCTGGCGCGACGACGCGGACAGCCGGCTGGACCTGGTGTCCGGCAACTGGCAGAACGCGCTCGACATCCTGCGCATCCGCATGATGTCGTACCGGCGAGCCGGCGCCGCCAAGCTCGCCGCCGATGGCTAGCGCGCAGCGGCCACGGGCCGAAGGCGACGCGGACTGAACGGGACCGGAGCCTCTCGGCGCGTGCACCACTTCGCCCCCCGCAACGGGCGGGATACGCCCCGCTGTAGCGGGTGAACTGGCTCCTCGCTCGCCGGGGAACGTCGGAGTCGGCTCGTCTCTCGCCCGCCGTCGCCGCCCCGGGGGAACACCTCGCCGTGTTCCTCGTCGTGGCCGGCACCTGCTTCTTTGCGAACTATCTCCTCAGCGAGGGCTTTGGACTCTACGAAGACGACTACTGGCTCATCCTGCCCGCGCTCGGCTGGAGGTGGTCAGATCTCCTGAGCTCACTCGAGAGCGTCGTCCACCAGGCGCCTCAGGGCCGGCCCCTCGGCCACCTGCTGAACCTGCTGCTGGCATACGCGACCGGCACGCCGCATTCCCTGCTACCGGCCTATCTGACGGGTTGGCTGATCCTGTCCCTCAATGGCTTCCTCGTCTCTCGACTCCTTCGTCCTCTGCTCGGGCCGTTTCCGTCGCTGATCGCCGCGCTCGTGTACGTCACGTATGCGGTCGACGCGTCGAAGATGATCCTGATGCACCGCGCGTTCCTGCATCTGAGCACGACCGAGTTGCTCGGCGCGCTCTGGCTCTTTCAGCGGGGATGGCCCGTCGCGTCCTACGTCGTGGCCGTGTGCGCGCTCGTCTCCTACGAGTCGTTCTACCTTCCATTCGTCATCGCGCCGCTGCTCTGCCTGGAACGGGAACGACGGACGCTGTCCTGTCTGGGACGGCACGTGGTCATCGTCGCGCTCATCGCCCTGTGCGTGGTGGCCGCGCGGTACCTGCTGGGCGAGGAGAAGGCCACGGTCCTGGCCGCCGCCGGACCGCTCCAGCTCATGCGAATGGTGACGGCGCCCTGGTTCGGGGCTGGGGCGGCCCTCTGGGCCTTGATCGCCCGTCCCATCGACGTCGTGCTCTCGATGAGTCTCTGGCTCTGGCTGACCGCCGTGTTCGGCGCCGGAGTCCTGTGGGTCGCGCTCGGCTGGGCCGAGCCTCGCCTCGGCAACGCCGAGCCCGACGCGGGCCCGGACATCGCGCCCGCCACGACGTGGTCGCTTGCCTTCACTGGCCTGGCCGCCCTGGCGGTGACCTACGTGCTCGCGTTCCGGCCCTGGTACTACCCGCCCATCACGAACATCGGCCGGCTCTCGGGCGTCCACGCGGCGGGCGCATTCGGAGGGAGTCTGTTCGTCGCCGCGCTCGTGGCGCTCGGCCGAGCGCACGCGCGCCGGATGTGGCTCAAGCCCGTCTGTGTCGTCTGGCTCGGTCTCCTGGTGGCGTACGGCGTCCAGATCCAGTACGCGGAATATCTGACGTCCTGGGCATTGCAGCGCACGCTCTGGCGGTCGGTCGTGCACCAATCGCTCGACGCGACGGATGGCACGATCGTCGTCCTCGATTCGTCGACGGCGGCGTCGAGGACGCGCGGCTTCGTGACCGTCCTCTCGGCGGTCATGAACTACGGGGTACTGTCCCAGTTCCTCGGGTCACCGGCGGGGTGGCGCACTCCACCCGTGTTGACCTGCAACATCGACGGCTACAACCAGGCCGTGGAGGTGACGGGCGACGGGGTGGTCATCAAGTGCCCGGGCTGGTGGGGCCAGTGGCCAACCATTCGAAGCGGGGAATTCATCCGGTTCCGGTACGCGAACGGGGCCTACGAGCGCGTCTCGGACGACGTCGTGATCGCCGGTCACCGCTTCACGCCGAAGCCGATCGGACCATCGAATCCCGAGCTTCGCACGAGCCGAGTCTACCGCCTGCTGCTCGAGACGAATGCCAGCGACGCGTGGTTCAGGTTCGGTCGAACGTGCTGGGAGCCGACCACGTGCGATCGATAGACGCCGCCGCCATGACGGTCCGGCCCTGGACCGCGAGCGTCGTGGACCTCGACCGGCCTGGACTCAGCGCCGCCGGCCGTCGGGGCCCCGGTCGAACACCCAGTCCACCGGGCCGCGCGCTTGGCGGAGCGCCTCGCGGCGATCCTTCGTCGCCACCTCGTCGACGGCCGCGCCATCGGGCGTGAACGCGACGCCGTAGACCTCACGCGCGGTCTCGCGGGAGACCTTGCCGTCGAGCACGTCGGCGAGCACGCTGTCCGGCTCGCGGTCCAGCGGATCGCCGTGGCCGGCACCCCCGGTGACGTACTCCCACAGCTGATCCCCCGGGTGCAGCACGATCATCTTCTTCGAGGGCAGCGCCTCCCGCACGCCCCCCTTGCGCAGGATGAACGCCTGCGCGCTCGGCCCGGGTCGGCCGCCGTGAAGGCCCCACGGCGCGGAGGCGAAGCGCTCGCCTCGATGCGAGATGGTCACGTCCGTCGTCGTCGCCTCGAACACCTTCACGAGCCCGAGGCCGCCCCGGAAGCGGCCGGCACCACCGGAATCCGCCCACAGCCCCGCGCGCGGGATTCGCAGCGGAAAGTTCATCTCGACGGACTCCACCGGGATGTTCATGCAGTTGGTCACGTCCGTCTCGACGACGTCGATGCCGTCCTTGTCGGGCCGCGCGCCCATGCCGCCCGCGGCCAGCTCGCTCGCCACGAACGGGCCGCCCGTCTCGGGATGGCGGCCGCCAAACGCCATCACGAGCAGCGTGCCCGAGCTGGCGGCGGGCATGCGCTCGGGTCGGGCACGGACGAGCGCGCCCAGGATGGTGTCGGCGATGCGCTTGATGGTCGCGGTGCGGCAGCTCACCGGCGCCGGCGGTCGCGGATTGACGATCGTCCCCTCGGGCAAGATCGCCTCCACCACGCGGAAGCAGCCGCCGTTGTTCGGCACGGACGGATCCGAGATGGCCCGGATCGCATAGTAGATGGCCGAGAGCGTCGAGGCCGGCACCGAGTTGAAGGGGCCGCGCACCTGGGGATCGGTGCCCGTGAAGTCGAAGATCATCGACGAGCCCTGCACGCGGACGGTGACCGCGATCTTCACGCGCCGGTCGAGGTCCACGCCGTCGTTGTCGAGGCAGTCCTCGAACCGGTACTCGCCGTCGGGGATGCTCTCGATCTCGCGCCGCGTGAGCACCTCCGCCCGCGTGAGCAGCGCCTCGATGTAGGCGAGCACCGTCGCGGCGCCGTGCGCGTCGAACAGCTCGCGCAGGCGGATGCCGCCGAGCCGCCCCGCCGCCACCTGCGCCATGAGGTCGCCCGTGAACACGTCGGGCAGCCGGACGTTGCGCTTGAGCAGGCCGAACAGGTTGTCGTCGAACGCGCCCGCCCGGAAGAGCTGCGTGGGCGGGATGATGACCCCTTCCTGATACAGCTCGGTGGCGTCGGTCGGCACGCTGCCCGGCGTGCGGCCGCCCACGTCCTGGTGATGGCACATGGTGCACGCGAGCGCCACCACGCGGCCATCGGCGAGCACCGGCACGGCCAGGGTGATGTCGGGGAGATGCGTGCCGCCGTCGTACGGGTCGTTCAGCAGGAACGCGTCGCCGTCGTGCATCGTCTCGGGCGGGAACGCGCGGACGATGCGCTGTGCGGCGCACTGGAGCGCCCCCAGGTGAATGGGAATGGCCGCCGCCTGGGCGATCGTCTCGCCGGCCACGTTGAACAAGGCGGCCGAGGCATCGAGGCCCTCCTTGACGATGGGCGACGCGGCGCTCTTGAGCAGCGTCAGCTCCATCTCGTCCGCGATGGCTTCGAGCCGGTTGCGGAGCACCTCGAGAAGGACAGGATCGAGGGCGGTCGGGGCGCTCATGTCGTTCTCCTGATTCGCAGGTTCCCGGCTGCGTCCACGAGGGCCGCGTGCCCGGGCGGGATCACGGTGGTGCTGTCGGCCTGCTCGACGATGGCCGGGCCCACGACCTGGGCGCCGAGCGGCAGCTGCGCGCGGTCGTAGACGGCCGTCGCGAGGAAGCCGTCGGGCGAGAAGTACGCGCGGCGCTCCCCGACCCGCGCGTCGCTCGCGGCGCCCGACGCCCGCACGGGCGGGCGGACGCGCGGGCGGGGCAGCGGATAGCGGTGGACGGCGCGGAAGTTGACGAACTCGACGGGTTGCTGCTCGCGCGCGTAGCCGTAGACGCGCTCGTGCACGGCGTGGAATGCGCGGACGGCGCCGGCGACGCCCCCGGGGCCGAGCGGCGCGTCCACGGCGACCTCCAGCTCGTAGGCCTGGCCCACGTAGCGCATGTCGGCCGCACAGGTGACGCGGACGTCGGCTGAAGGCACGCCTTCCTCCTGCATGCGCGCCCGGCCTGCCGCGTCCAGCTCGGCGAGGCATCGGTTGACGGCGTCGAGGTCGACGGCCTCCGCGTGCGCCTGCAGCGTGCGCGCGTGGTGGTGCTCGACGGCCGCAGCGAGCAGGCCGAAGGCCGCGAGCACGCCGGGCGCCTCCGGCACGATCACCTCGGGCATGCCCATCTCCGCGGCCAGCGCCGCCCCGTGCACAGGCCCGGCCCCGCCAAGGACCACGAGCGCGAACTGCCGGGGATCGTAGCCGCGCTTGATGGTCACGAGGCGGATCTGATCCGCCATGCGGGCGTTGATCACGCGGTGGATGCCCGCAGCCGCGGCGTTCGCGTCGAGGCCGAGCCGGTCCGCCACCGCGCCGACGGCGCGCCGCGCTCCGTCCACGTCGAGCGCCATCAGCCCGCCCGCGAAACGGGCCGGATTCAGGTAGCCGAGCAGCAGGTTGGCGTCGGTCACCGTCGCCTCCCCGCCGCCACGCCCGTAGCAGGCCGGCCCCGGATCCGCGCCGGCGCTCCGCGGGCCGACGCGCAGTCCGCCCGCCCGATCGATCCACGCGACGCTCCCGCCGCCCGCGCCGATCGTGTTGACGTCGACCATCGGCGTGCGCACCGGGTACGGGCCGATCGCGCCTTCGGCCGCGATCATCGGTTCGCCGCCGCGCACGACCGCCACGTCGTTGCTCGTGCCGCCCATGTCGAGGGAGACGAAGTCGCGGACGCCGGACCGCTCGGCGGCGAAGCGGGCGCCGACGACGCCGCCCGCGGGCCCGGACAGGAACAGCGTCACCGGCTGCTGCGCCGCCACGCCGGCCGAGACGATGCCGCCGCGCGAGCGCATCACGAGCGGCACGCTCGTGATGCCGAGCCCCCCGAGAGCCTCGGCGAGACCGGCGAGATACCGCTTCACCACCGGCCCCAGATAGGCGTCGAAGGCCGTCACGCAGAGCCGCTCGTACTCGCGGAACGTCGGGTCCACGTCGGACGACAGCGACACGCTCAGCTCGGGCGCCAGCTCGCGGCAGATCTCGCGCGTGCGGCGCTCGTGCGCCGGGTTGACGAACGAGAAGAGGTAGCAGACGGCGATGGCCTGCACGCCGTCACGCTGGAGCGCGGCGACCGCCGCCCGCACCTGCCCGTCGTCGAGCGGCACGATCACCCCGCCGCGCGCGTCGAGCCGCTCGCGGATGCCGACGCGCCGGCGGCGAGGCGCCACGAACGTCGGCGTCTCCGGGTCCATGTCGAGGTCGTACATGCGCGAGCGCTTCTGCCGCCCCAGCTCGAGCACGTCCTCGAATCCCTCGGTGGTCAGGATGGCCGTCACCGCGCCCTTCTGCTCGAGCACGGCGTTGGTCGCGACCGTGGTGCCGTGGATGAATCGCTCGACGGCGGAGGCCGGCGCTCCGGCCAGCGCGAGCACGCGGCGCACGGCGGCTGCGATGCCCTCGAGCAGGTCCTTCGGCGTCGACGGGACCTTCGTGAGCACCAGCTGGCCCTCGCGGTCGAGGGCCACGATGTCGGTGAACGTGCCGCCGATGTCGACGCCGATCTGCATCGGGGGGATTCTAGCGCGCCGCGCGGGGCGCTGACGAGCGCGTTCACCGGATGTTCGCCCTCGCGTCACGACGAGTCATCTTGACAGCCCCGGAGAGGGGCGATAGCCTGACGGCGTTATGTGCTGGTCCGTCGCGCACTTCCCCGTTCCCTCGCGCTTCAAGCCCCTCGCGTTTCGCCTGCCCGGTCGCGGCGTCTTCTGAAGCCTGCTCCCGCGCGCCGCAGGCGGGAGCGCACGCATCCCGCAGGCGGCGGGTCTGCCTGCTGATCGTCGTTCGACGTCGCTTGTTTCACGCGCCATTCGAAGAGTTGCCGCTCGACCGCCGTCGAAGACACGAAGAGACTCGGTGTCGCCGACACGGAACGAACTGCTACAGGCCCAGGTCCAATCGGAGGAGTGAGAGTCATGCCCCAGCTCGAATCCACGGAGGCCATGCGCGAGGCCCTCCCCGCGTACCCTGACCGGAATCACCGGACGAGAGGCCGAACCCACGGCATGGTCGGCGCCGCCGAGCCAATGAGGGAGGTGCACCGCATCGTCGATCGCGTCGCGCCGACCACGAGCACCGTGCTCGTCCAGGGAGAAACCGGGACCGGCAAGGAGCTGATCGCGCGCGCCATCCACTCGTCGAGCCGGCGGAGCCATCGCCCGTTCGTCACCGTCGATTGCAGCGCGCTCGCCGAGAGCTTGCTCGAGAGCGAGCTGTTCGGTCACGTCAAGGGCGCGTTCACGGGCGCGGTCGGCGACAAGCGCGGACTCTTCGAGGCGGCCGCCGGCGGCACGTGCTTCCTCGACGAGATCGGCGAGCTGAGCCCGTGCGTGCAGGCCAAGCTCCTTCGCGTCCTCCAGGAACGCGAGGTGCGGCCCGTCGGCGGCACGGACAGCGTCAAGGTGGACGTCCGGGTCATCGCCGCGACCAACCGCGACCTCGCCGCGCTCGTCGGCCAGGGCAAGTTCCGCGAGGATCTCTTCTACCGCTTGAGCGTCGTCACGATCGGGCTTCCACCGCTGCGCGAGCGCCGCGAGGACATTCCCCTCCTCGTGAACCACTTCCTGGCGCTGTACGTCGCCGCGAACGAGCAGTCGCCCATCGACATTTCCCCCGATGCCATGGCGCTCCTCATCACCCACGACTGGCCGGGCAACGTGCGCGAGCTGCAGCATGCGGTCGAGCACGCGGCCGCGCTCGCGCCGGGGCCGGTGCTGCTTCCGGGCGACCTGCCTTCGAGGCTCGCGAGCGGCGCGCGCCCGAATCCCTCGAGCGGCGAACGCCCGAGCGATCCGGGCGGCGCGCCGACGCTCCGCCTCCAGGAAGTCGTACGTGGTCATCTCCGGTACGTCCTCAAGGAAGCGCGCTGGAACAAGAAGCTCGCCGCGCAGCTCCTCGGCATTCCTCGGCGCACGCTCTATCGGCTCACGAAGCGGCACGGCATCGCGCTGGGCGAGCGCGAGTGAGACGAGGGGACTCACTCGGGCCGCGAGGGACACACCTCGTCTAAGCCGCCGGAGTTCCTCGCTTCCCCGAATCAGCGGAAGGCGAGCGTGAGACGCTTTGACCCGTTGCATCCGAGACCCATCCGAACAAGTCCGAGCGGAGGTTCCTCGAAGCGCCTTTCCCGTCAGTCGTTTATCGCCACCGTCCTCACGGCGCTCGCTCGCAGGCGAGATGGCAAGACGCTTGCGACACGTGTCGAGTCGATGGACGACGAAGCGAAGTCAAACGACTCACTCACGGGACAAGGAGGCAGAGAAATGATGTTCGACAGTCAGGCGCACTTTGGTCAGCAGGGCGTCGCATCGCCGTTCGCGCAGCAGGCGCTCCTGGCCACGTTGCCGATTCAGTTCGGCCAGGCGATCGGGCAGGCGATCGGCCAGAGCATCGCCGCGTGCCTCGGGCAGCAGCTTGTGGGCGGGATGGGGCAACCCGGACGCTTGCTGCCGCTCGAGGCCACGCTGGGCCCCATGGCCTTCGGGCAGCACGGCCTCTTCCCTGGCATGCCAGGGGCATTCGGCCAGAGCCACCAGGGCGGCTGGGGCCAGCCGTACGGCGTGCCGCCGCAGGTTCTGCACGGCTTGATGCAGCAGGGCCTCTTCGGTGGCCTGGGGACGCCGCAGACCCTGTTCGGCCAGGGAATTCCCGGGCTGGGAAGCCAGTATGTCCAGCCGGGCATCGGAAGCTGGATCAATCCCGCGCAGCTCGCGGCGATCGCTCCGCAGGTGCTCCTCGGCGGTCAGTACGGGCCACAGCTCGGCGGTGCGATCGGCGGGTGGCCGGGACAGACGCAGCTCGGGCAGTTCGGCGGCCTGCAGGGCCGAGGCTTCGGGCCATACCAGCAGTTCACGCCGTACCAGCAGATCGCGCCTCAGCTCGCCTACGCCGGCTGAGCGGAGCGTACGCCTCGACTCGACCACGGGGGCGGGCGGCCAGTGCCGCCCGCCCTGCTCGCGCGTGAACATCCGAGCGCACTTCGAATCCACTGTGGAGGATGCCAATGGCTGAAGACAGCACGAAATCGCCGAACGCCACCGGCGCCCAGGCGATGCGGATCGTGGATCAGGGCAAACGTCAGTTCATCATCACGCCGCGCCGGGGCAGCCAGGCCCTGACCGCCGGGCTCAGGCCCATGTCGGCCGGAGCCGTGCGTGCCGTCCTCGGCCAGCTCCCGGGTCTCGAGGTGACGCGGGTCCTCAAGCCGCGGCGCGCGGCCTCCGCGCTATCGCTGACTCCGGACGAGGCAACCGAGACGTACGTCGCGCGCATCGATCCCGACCGCGCCCAGCTCATCAGGCACATGGCGCCACCACAGCTGGTCGTGGAGGAGGACGTCGCGCTCGACTACGGGATCGCGGCCGGCCTCGGCCGCCCGGCGCCGACGCGGCTCGCCGGGTGGAGCTCGACGTCCGGTCTCGAGAATCGCCAGATTCGCTTCCGGGTCACCGGCGAGGGCGACAAGCCGCTCGCGAACGCCGGCGTGAGCCTCGCTGGGGAAGGCTTTCCGCAGGAAGGCCGAACCGACAAGAAGGGCGAGGTGACGCTGCCGTTGATCAGCCTGCCGGGGCGGCGGGCCCGCGCGCTGCTGGTGACGGCGCCGACCGGATACTGGGATCAGTATCTCGCGGAGCCCGACCTCGTCGACAGCGAGTGGAACGTGGTTCGGCTCAAGGCCATCGACGAGACGATCGCGGGATTCCCCGACCATTTCCGATACGGCTGGGGACAGCTCCAGATGGGACTCGACCGCGTGCCGGAGGCGCTCACCTGCAAGGGCGTCAAGATCGCCATCGTGGACTCGGGCGTCGACACGAGCCATCCGCTGCTGCGCCACGTTCGCCTCGGCCTCGATCTCACCAACAACGCCGATCCGCACACGTGGACCCAAGACACGATCGGGCACGGCACCCATTGCGCCGGCATCATCACCGCGCGCGACGACGCGGGGAAGATGCTCCGCGGGTTCGCGCCAGAGGCCGAGATCCACGTCCTCAAGGTGCTGCCGGGCGGGCAGTTCAGCACGCTGATCGAGGCGCTCGACTACTGCCTCGAGCTGGACATCGACATCGTCAACCTGAGCGTCGGGAGCCCGCAGCGGTCGCAGGCGATCGAGCAGAAGCTCGAGGAGGCGGCGCTCTCCGGCATCGCGTGCATCGTGGCGGCGGGGAACTCCGGCGGCCCGGTGCAGTATCCAGCCTCGTCGCCGTACACGCTCGCGATCGGCGCGGTCGGACGGCTCAACGAGTATCCCGACGCGGCCTGGTCCGCCACGACCGTGGTGCCGAACCTGGTGGCCGGCGACGGCATGTTCTTGCCGAGCTTCAGCGCGTTCGGGCCCGAGCTGGCGGTCTGCGCTCCGGGCGTCGCCGTGGTGTCCACCGTGCCGGGCGGCTTCGAGCCGCTGTCCGGCACGTCGATCGCGGCGCCGCACGTGACGGGGCTCGCTGCCCTGCTCCTGGCCCATCACCCGACGTTCCAGGGCCCGCTCCGCGTCCGGAGCCAGCAGCGCGTCGCGGCGCTGTTCAACATGATCCGCTCGATGTGCGTGCCCTACGGATTCGGCACGCAGCGCGCCGGCGCCGGGCTTCCGCGCATCCACGGGCTCGAGCAGTTCCTGTTGCCGAGCCCGCGGCGAGACGGACGCACGGGCGTCGCCAACGGCCAGACGGCGGCACCGGTGGGCGCGCCGGCGTCGGCGATGCCCTACGCGCAGGGAGTCGGCAACGTCGCGATGGGGCCGACGCTCGCTCCCGCCTTCGTCCCGCCGCTGCTCGGCCAGGAGGGCATCGAGGCGGCGCACCTCGCGCCGGTCTACATGCAGACGCCGATCGTCGCCCAGGCCTGGCCCGTCCAGGCACTGCTAGAGTCACTACGCCGCCAATACCTGGGAGGAAGCTGAGCCGGAGCCCGCCCGCCGAGCAGAGCGGCGAGGAGGATCCAGATGCGAGGCGCCGCCCGACGGCCGCACGCGAGGCGTACGGTCGCCGGGCGAGCCGCAGCCACAGGCGAGGCGAGCGAATCCGGAAGTCCGGGCGAGCGTGAGCGAGCCGCGTCGAGCGTGCGGCCGAGGGCGGCAACGAAGCTGGTGGGCCCTCCCCGGCGCTCTGCGCCTAGCCCGCGGGCTCGCCCGCGTTGACGGCGAGCACCTGACCCGACACGCTCCGGGTCATGTCGCTCGCGAAGAAGATCGTCGCCTCGACGATGTCGTCGGCGGTCACCATCCGCTTGAGCGGCGCGCGCTCGATCATCGCCTGGCGCATCTGCTCCACCGAGATCCCGCGCACCCCGGCCTGACCGGCGATGACGCGATCGATGCGGTCGCCCTCGACCGCGCCCGGCGCGACGCAGTTGACGCGGATGTTGTACGGCGCCAGCTCGAGGGCCATGCCGAACGTCATGCCGACCTGGCCGGCCTTCGCGGAGCAGTACCCGATGCGATACGGCAGGCCGCGTCGTCCCGCGCCCGAGGAGATGTTCACGATGCTGCCGCCCCCCGCCTTGATCATCTCGGGCACGACGAAGCGCATGCACACGTACGAGCTCGTGAGGCACGAATCGATCGTGTAGCGCCAGTCGTCCATCGTGTAGTCCTGCACGGGCTTCGTGGGCCCCCCGTCGCCCGCGTTGTTCACGAGCGTGTCGATCTTGCCGAAGGCCTCGACGCCGGCGGACACGAGCCGGCGCACGTCGTCCTCCCGGGCGGCGTCGCCCACGACGGCGATCGCGCGACCGCCGGCGCGCATCACCTGCGCCGCGGTGTCCTTCACGAGGTCGCCCGAGCGCGCCGTGCAGACCACCGCCGCGCCCTCGCGGGCGAAGCCGAGGCTCAACGCCCGGCCGATGCCCTTCGACGCCCCCGTGACGATGGCCACCTTTCCGTCGAGCAACCCCATGTCCGCCTCCTGTCGGCCCTGCCGGGATTCGAGCGGTCCACACTATAGCAGGCGAGGACGGGCCCGGTTTTTGGGACCGGCTCCAACTCTGCGCTACGCTACCGGCATGGGGAAAGCTGCTCCGTGCCCCAGCATGCCGGCCTGATCGATCCTGCGGCCGATCGCCTCCGCGAGGCGGAGGCGTGGCTGGCGATCTCGACGACGGTCAACTCGACCCTCGACGTCCGCGAGGCGCTCCGCCGCGTCTGCCGGGAGGTGGCGTTCCTGCTGGGCGCCGATACGGCCGGGGCCTACCGCCACACCGGCGCGG
>Ga0187894_10005982_pt1 | contig 12127 bp, 11 predicted proteins | sample GBC1701081metaG_FD_136650 | JGI IMG/M metagenome (GOLD analysis project Ga0187894, IMG submission 136650) | White microbial mat communities from a lava cave in the Kipuka Kanohina Cave System on the Island of Hawaii, USA - GBC170108-1 metaG ... | reverse complement strand
GCCTGCCTCGGGGTGTCGGAGGTCGGCGCCGGCTCGGACGTGGCCTCGATCAAGACCACGGCGCGCCGGGTCGGCGGCGACTACGTCATCAACGGCGGCAAGATGTGGACCACCAACGGCACCCAGGCCGACTGGATGTGCCTGCTGGCCAACACCGGCGAGGGATCGGTGCATCGCAACAAGTCGCTGATCTGCCTGCCGATGAAGACGACGGGCGTGCAGGTGGTGAAGAAGCTCGACAAGCTCGGCATGCGCTCGTCCGACACGGCGCAGATCTTCCTCGATGAGGTCAAGGTGCCGGTGCGCAACCTGATCGGCCAGGAAGGCATGGGCTTCACCTACCAGATGCAGCAGTTCCAGGAGGAACGGCTGTGGGGGGCGATCAGCGCCGTCGTCGGCATGGAGCGGCTGATCGACCAGACCGTCGAGTACACGCGCGGCCGCAAGGCGTTCGGCCGCTCGCTGCTCGACAACCAGGTGATCCATTTCAGGCTGGCGGAGCTGAAGACCGAGGTCGAGACCCTGCGCGCACTCTGCTACCGCGCCTGCGAGGACTACATCGGCGGCACCGACGTCACGATGCTGGCGTCCATGGCCAAGCTGAAGGCCGGGCGCGTCGTGCGCCAGGTCGCCGACGGCTGCCTGCAATACTGGGGCGGCGCCGGCTACCTGTGGGAGAGCCCGACGGCACGCGCCTTCCGCGACACGCGCCTGGCCTCGATCGGCGGCGGCGCCGACGAGGTCATGCTCCAGATCATCTGCAAGCACATGGGCACCCTGCCCCGCCTGGAGAACCGGTAGGAACCGCTTCATGGTGAGCCTGTCGAACCATGAAGCGACCCGCACCCCCGCCGGTGCAACGCCTTCATGGTTCGACAGGCTCACCATGAAGGCTACTCTCGCCTCGTATTGCCCGGAGTGACGTCAATGACCGACTTCCGCCCCACCTACGAGACGCTGATCCTGCGCCGCGAGCGGGCGCGGCTGTACGTGACGCTCAATCGGCCGGAGGTGAAGAACGCGCTGAATCCGACCCTGCTGGGCGAGTTGAGGGAGGTCGTCGGCCTGCTGCGCGAGCGGCGTGACATCAAGGCCGTGGTGCTGCGCGGCGCCGGCGGCACGTTCTGCGCCGGCGCCGACCTGCGCAACATGGAGCGGAGCATCGGCGAGGCGCCGAAGCCCGGCGAGAAGGATCCGATCGCTACAGGCAACCGCGAGTACGGCACGTTCCTCGAGGCGCTGGGCAGCCTGCCGCAGGTCGTGGTCGCCGCCGTCGAGGGTTACGCCATCGCCGGCGGCTTCGGGCTGGTGTGCGTGTCGGACATCGCCATCGTCACCGAGGATTGCGGGTTTGCGATGTCGGAGACCGCCATCGGCATCGTGCCGGCGCAGATCGCCCCGTTCGTGGCGGCCCGCATCGGGGTGCCGCAGACGCGCCACCTGGCGCTGACGGCGGCACGCTTCAAGGGCACCGAAGCGGTGCGCATCGGCATCGGCCACCACCTGGTGAAGGATTCCGCCGCCCTCGACACGAAGCTGGAAGAGGTGCTGAAGCAGATCGACCGCTGCGCGCCGCTCGCCAACGCGCTCACCAAGCAGGTGATCATGCGGGTGGGCACGGAGCCGCTGTCGCAGGTGCTGGACTTCGCCGCCGACTGCTTTGCCCAGGCGCGGCGTAGCCCGGAGGCCGCCGAGGGCCTGCGCGCCTTCGCCGAGAAGCGGCCGCCGCAATGGGCACAGTGATCATTCACCCTTCTGCCGCTCTGAGGCCGGGAGGCATCGCCATGCCGGACCATCCTGTCAGCGTGAATGCTGCCGACCTGCCGGAGAAAGTCGGTTCGGATTACCCCGCACCGCACGACCAGCCCTGCCGGCTCCGCAGCCGGTGGCGGCTGGGCGATGCGTTCGGCCTGAGCCAGTTCGGCGTCAACCTGATGGAGCTGCCGCCCGGCGCGTGGTCATCGCAACGCCACTGGCACGAGCGCGAGGACGAGCTCGTCTACGTGCTGGAAGGCGAGGTCGAGCTGGTCACCGATGCAGGCGCCACGACCCTGACGCCCGGCATGGTGGCGGGCTTCCGCGCGGGCGAACCCAACGGGCATCACCTCGTCAACCGCTCCGACAAGGTGGCGCGGGTGCTCGAGGTCGGCACCCGCACCAACACGGATGTCGCGTACTATGCCGACATCGACATGATGGTCCGCGACGATGAGAGGGGTGGCACCTACTACACCCGCGACGGGCGGCCGTACGGGTGAGCCGGTGACGTCGTGATGGCAGGTTCCGTCGATGCCGCCGGAAGTGACGGGTCGGACCGCGTCGCTCCAGCGACGCACCGGCGCGTAGCGCCGGATCATGAGCGTGGCCATGAGCGCCGCTGGAGCGGCGCGGTCCCAGCCGTCACCAGCAGCACCCCACACCGTCTCGAACAGATGATTGGCGGACAGGCGCGATGAACTTCTCCAGGATCCTGATTGCCAACCGCGGCGAGATCGCCTGCCGGGTGGCGCGCACCGCCAAGGCGCTGGGGTACCGCACGGTCGCGGTGTATTCCGACGCGGACGCAAGCGCCTTGCATGTCGAGGCGTGCGACGAGGCGGTCGCTCTCGGCGGCAATCTCGCCGGCGAGACCTACCTCGACATCGCCAAGCTGCTGGACGCGGCGCGCCGCTCGGGTGCCGACGCCGTGCACCCCGGCTACGGCTTCCTGTCGGAGAACGCGGCCTTCGCGCAGGCCTGCGTCGATGCCGGGCTGGTATTCATCGGCCCGCCGCCCTCGGCTATCGAGGCCATGGGGAACAAGGCAGCGGCCAAGCGGCGCATGATCGAAGCCGGGGTGCCCTGCGTGCCCGGCTACCAGGGCGCCGACCAGGGCGACGCCACGCTGATCGCCGAGGCCAGGGCGATCGGCCTGCCGGTGATGGTCAAGGCGGCGGCCGGGGGCGGCGGCCGCGGCATGCGGCTGGTGACCGTTGAGGCCGATCTCGCCGAGGCGATCCGCACGGCGCGCGACGAGGCGGCCAACGCCTTCGGCTCGGGCGAGCTGATCCTGGAGAAGGCCGTCGTCGATGCACGCCATGTCGAGATCCAGGTCTTCGCCGACGCGCACGGCAACGTCGTGCACCTGGGCGAGCGCGACTGCTCGGTGCAGCGCCGCCACCAGAAGGTGATCGAGGAGGCGCCCTCGCCCGCGGTCGACGGCACGCTGCGCAGCCGGATGGGCGCCGCCGCCGTCGCCGCGGCGCGCGCCATCGGCTATCGCGGCGCCGGCACCGTCGAGTTCCTGCTCGGCAGGGACGGCGCCTTCTATTTCCTGGAGATGAATACACGCCTTCAGGTCGAGCATCCCGTGACCGAGATGATCACCGGCCAGGATCTCGTCGCCTGGCAGCTGAGCGTCGCGGCCGGCGAGCCGCTGCCGCTGAAACAGGAGCAGATCGGTTTCGACGGCCATGCGATGGAGGTGCGCCTCTACGCCGAGGACCCGTACAACGGCTTCCTGCCGCAGACCGGCATCGTGGCGGTGTGGCGTCCGGCCTCGGGCCCGGGCCTGCGCGTCGATCACGGCATCCGCGACGGCCATGCGATCTCGCCCTGGTACGATCCGATGATCGCCAAGGTCATCGCGCATGGCGCGACCCGGGCCGAGGCCTGCCGCAAGCTGGCCCGCGCGCTCGAGGACACGGTGGTGCTGGGCCCGACCACCAACAAGCACTTCCTCGTGCGGCTGCTGCGGCATCGCGCTTTCATCGCCGGCGACGCCACGACGGCGTTCATCGGCGAGCATTTCGCGCCGCAATCGCTCGCCGTGCCGACGCCGACGGATGCGCACTGGGCGGTGGCGGCGGCGCTCGTCTACGACGCCGGCCGGGCCAGGGCCGGCACGCTGCTCGGCGGCTGGCGCAATTCGAATCCTGTCGCCACGCTGGTCCGCCTGCGCGCCGGCAACGCGCGGCAGGAAATCGGGCTCGACCGCCGCGACGATGGCGTGCTGGTGGCGGCCGTCGGCGGCCGGTCGCTGACGCTCAGAATCGGCGCGGTCGACGACTCTCGCGTGCATGTCGCCATCGACGGTGTCCGGCGCACGCTGCAAGCCCATGCCGCCGGCGATGGCTGGCTGGTCGAGATCGACGGCCTGTCCTTCGCCTTCGCCGACGTCACGCACGAGGCGCCGCAGGGTGCCGACGCGGCCGGCGACGGCATGCTGCGGGCGCCGATGGACGGCCGCATCGTGGCCGTGAGGGTCGCCGCCGGCGAAGCCGTGGTGCGCGGCCAGACACTGGTCGTGCTCGAAGCCATGAAGATGCAGCACCAGATCCGCGCCGCCGCCGACGGCACGATCGCCTCGGTGCCGGTCAGGGAGGGCGAGCAGGTGTCCGCGCGCACCGTGCTGGCGACCATGACGCTGGCGGCGGGGTGAGAGGTTAGCCCTCCAGTAACCTTCATGGTGAGCTTGTCGAACCATGAAGGCATCGCACGCGCAGCGGTGCTTCATGGTTCGACAAGCTCACCATGAAGCGATTGCCGCCGTTTTCAGTCAGGCTCTGCGAGATGGGCGCTCCCGGCATGACACGGAAGCGTCATGTGACGGCCCACGCCACGGTTGACAATCGGGGCAACTGTGTCGACCCTGCGGCCATGGTCCAGGCGTTCACGTATGTCATTTCCGGCCGCACTCAAGCGGCGCTCTCGGTCGCCCTCCTGATCCTTGCCGCCGGCGGCGATCCGGCAACAGCCCAGACGGCCGACCCTGCCGTCAAGGAGGCGGTGCGGCAGTTCAACCTCAGCCCGACCTGCCGCCGGACCTACGAGAAATACCTGAAAGGCGGTGCGATCCGCGCTTTCGCCACCAACCGGCGCGGGCAGTGCGGTTACGGCGCCAACTACCGCAGCACGGAGGCGGCGCAGGTCGCGGCCATCGGTTTCTGCCAGCGCGGCAACGCCGAGGGCTGCACCGTCGTCGCGACCTTCAGCGGCTTCGGCGCGTCCAACCGCGCCGGCGCCGAGGTGTCGGGCCGCATCGCCTGGCCGCCGGACGTGCCGGCGGACGAGCCGACCGATGCCGGCGCCATCGGGCTCGGCGGCACATGCCGCGAGCTCTACGACACCTACCTGCTGGGGGCGCCGAACCGCGCCTTCGCGCGCAGCGCCGATGGCCGTTGCGGCTACGCCACCGGCCATCGCGCCGTCAGCGAGGCGCGCAAGGCTGCCATCGAGCAGTGCGGCAAGCTCGCCCGCTCGACGTGCGATGTGATCGCATCGGCGGAGCACGCCACGATACCCGACGGGCTGCAGAGCGCCATTCAGCCCCTGACCCTGGATCCGCTGTTCCGCCTGCACGGGCCCGGCCGCGCGGCGGGCGCCATCATCTGGAGCCATGGACGTGCCGTGACGTCCGACGGTCGGCGCGCCGACCGGCGCTCGGCACCGACGGCGACGATCATGCGCGCCCTGGGCAACGCCGGATGGGACGTCTACCGCGCCGACCGCACACCGCTGTACGACACGAACACCTGGGGCACCGCGGCCGTGACCCTGGGCGTCGAGAAGCTGCGCGCCTTGGGCTATGGCAGGATCATCCTTGCCGGCCAGTCGGCGGGCGGCTGGATCTCGCTGACGGCGATGGACCGGATCGACGGCCTCCATGCCGTGGTGGCGCTGGCGCCGGCGACGCACGGCAACCGCACCGTGCGCACGGCGCAACGCACCGGCGCCCTGCGCGAGTTCGACGAGCTGCTGGGCAAGCGGCGGTCGCCGGGCACACGGGTCGTGATCGCGTTCTTCGACGATGACGACTACGACCCCGACCCGGCCCAGCGCGTGCGGATCGCGCACGAACGTGCCGGCGCGCCGGGCATGCCGCTGCTGCTGATCGACCGGCCCGGCGATCTCAGCGGCCACACCGCCGGCACCGAGTTGCCGATGGCGCAGCGCTTCGCCGGCTGCCTGCGGGATTTCCTGACCCGCCCCTCGGTGCCCACCGGCGTCACCACCTGCCGGCAGTAGACCCGTGACTGACAAAAGGGGAATCGCTTCATGGTGAGCCCTGAGCTTGCCGCAGGGTCGAACCATGAAGCGACCGCCCAACGCCTGCGACCGCCTTCATGGTTCGACAAGCTCACCATGAAGGCTATTGAGGCAGCGCATATTCAGTCAGGTAGTAAACGCGTGAGGCGGCCTTGACCACCGCGCGATGTGCCGTGACGTTGCTCGCGCTGTGTGTCGCCGCGCCGGCGGTACCCGCGCGCGCAGCCGATCTCGAGGTCCTGAGCGCCGGCGCGCTCGAGGCCGGCCTGCCGGAGATCATCGGCGCCTTCGGCCGATCGACCGGCCACAACATCCGCCTGGACATCACCACGCCGCCGGTGATCCGCCGTCGCCTGGCGGCCGGTGAGACGGTCGATGTCGTGATCGTGCCACCCGTCGTGCTGGACGATCCTGCGATATCGGGCCGCATCGATGGCAAAAGCCGCCGCACCATCGGCCGCGCTGGCGTCGGTATCGCCGTGCATGTCGATGCACCGGCGCCGGCGATCACCACCAGGGACGAGGTCAGAGCGGCGCTGCTGGCCGCCGCCTCGGTGGTCTACAATACGGCCTCGACCGGCACCTACTTCGTGAAGCTGATCGACCAGCTCGGCATCGCCGACGCCGTGAAAGCGAAGGCGACGATCTACGGCAGCGGCCAGGAGGTCATGGCGCATATCGCCCGCGGCCAGAACCCGCGAGGCGAGCTGGGCATCGGCCCGTTGACCGAGATCCATCTCTATGTGCGCAAGGGCGTGCGCCTGGTCGGACCGCTGCCGCCCGAAATCCAGAACTACACCAGCTACGTCGCGGTCGTGATGACGGACAGCAAGGCGCCGGCCGCCGCGGCCGCGTTCGTTGCCGCCTTGCGCTCGCCGCAGGCGCAGGCCGCGTTCAAGGCAACAGGCCTGGAGATCATCGCCCAGGATTGACGTCGCGCCGGTTCACTCCATGGGCGAGCGGGTCGCCTGCACGCTCGCTCGCGCGGCCATCGCCTGCCGCCAATGTTCGACGCCTGGATGCGCCGCCAGCAGGCGGGCACCCTCGTCGGCCAGGCGGAACAACGCGAGCATGGGATAGGCGTGCAGGTCGGCGAGCGTGAGCGCCGGGCCCGCGAGCCATGGGTCGCTCGACAGCAGCTGTTCGAGGACGCCCAGGCAGGTCCGCGCGCGCACCACGGCGGCGGCGATGCGTGCTTCGTCGGAGATGCGCCCCTGCGCCGGCACGCGCACGCGTTCGACGAAAATGTCCCACACCATGGTGCGATAGGCGTAGCTGTCGCAGATGCTGATGACCTGGTTGACCCGCGCCCGGCCTCGCGCATCGGACGGCTGCAGCGCCGGTCCGGGAAACGACTCGTCGACGTAGCGGCTGATGGCGCCGCTCTCGTACAGCCGCAGTCCGTCATGCTCGAAGGCCGGGATGCGCCCGAACGGCTGGCGCGCGAGATAGCCGGCCGGCGGCCCACCCGGGGCGAAGATGTCGATCTCCTCCAGCCGATACGGCACGGCTTTCTCCTCCAGCACCAGGCGCGGGATGCGCGTGTAGACGCTGTACGTCGCGCCGAAGAGAGTGGGCATATCGGTCGTCGTCATGTCCGCCTCGTTTCATCGTGCTGCCATCGTAACGGGCGAATGTTCTGCCGCGTCAAGATCGCACTTAGGCCTGCGCATGGACTATCGTCGTCCTGAGCGCAGCGAAGGACCTTGCGGTGCGTCGATCAGTCGTCATTCCGAGCGTAGCGAGGAATCTCCTGCGAAAGGAGACTCCGTTACCGGAGATCCCTCGCTGCGCTCGGGATGACGGTGTGAACGACCACCGCAAGGTCCTTCGCGCCCGCCCTGAGCGAAGCCGAAGGGTCGCTCAGGACGACGGGAATACGCCAAATGCGATTGCCCTGTTGGTCGATGCCGTCCGCGTTGACCCTCCTCACCACGGCCGCTAGGGTCGCCGCAAAGCAACCGACCATCGGCGCCGGGGAGGCCCATGCTCAACAGATTTATCGCGGCGCTGGCCGCCATCGTGACCCTGGGCGCGGCGCTGGCCGCGTCGGCGCAGGAGAAAGTATCGATCGCTGCCCTGCGCTTCGTGTCGTCGGCGCCGATCTTCATCGCCCTGGAGAAGGGCTACTTCAAGGAGCAGGGGCTGGAGGTCGAGCTCAAGTTCTTCGATGCCGCGCAGCCGATCGCCGTGGCGGTCGCGGCGGGCGACGCCGAGCTGGGCATCACCGGCTTGACCGGCGGCTTCTTCAATCTCGCCGGCAAGGGTGCGATCAGGATCATCGCCGCCCAGTCGCGCGAGGAGCCGGGCTACGACTTCGTCGCCTACATCGCCAGCAGGAAGGCCTTCGACGCCGGCTTCACAGACCCCGGCAAGTTCCCGGGCAAGAGCATCGCCATCACCCAGACCGGGTCGACCTTCCACTACATGCTGGGCCTGCTGGCCGAGAAGCGCGGCTTCAAGCTGACCGACGTGACGCTGAAGCCCCTGCAATCGATCGCCAACGTGACGGCGGCGCTGAAGGGCGAGCAGGTCGACGGCGCGCTGCTGCCGGCCAACAACGCCTACACCGCCGAGAAGGACGGCTTCGGCAAGATCATCGGCTGGGTGCACCAGGAAACGCCGTGGCAGCTGGGGGCGCTGTTCGCCGGCAACCGGGTGATCGAGCAGCGCCGTGTCATGGTCGAGAAGTTCGTCGCCGCCTACCTGAAAGCCTGCGCCGACTACGGCGAGGCCTTCCTGCAGCGCGACTCCTCGGGCAAGCGTGTTTTCGGCGACAAGGCCGAGGCGCTGATCCCGATCATCCAGAAATACGTCGAGCCCAAGCCGTCCGCCGACCAGGTCAAGGCCAGCGCCTCCTACATCGATCCGCAGGGCCGGCTGCTGGTGAGGAACATCTACGAGCAGGTGGCGTGGTACCAGGCGCAGGGCATGGTGGCGCGCGACGCCGACGCCGCGAAGATGCTCGACCTCAGCTTCGTGAAGGACCACCTCGACCCGCCGAAACGGTAGTGTGGTAGTGTGGGGTCAGGCCTGCAAAACTGCAAATCCGCGTTCCGGAGCGGCGTCTAACCGGGCTGGCCCGTTGGCGGATTTGCAGTTTTGCAGGCCTGACCCCAATGACGCTCGCTCCTCAGGGTGAGGAGCAGTTTGGACCAACCAAAGACGCGCCACTGGAGTGGCGCGCCCCCAGCGAAGATCTCGTCGGCCCCTCCGCCCCTTCGGGGCACCTCCCCAACTTCGTTGGGGAGGGAGAACATGCTAAGAGCCGCGCCATGGACCTGCGCCTGGACGGCATCACGCACCGCTACGACGGCCTGCCCGTGCTCGACGGCATCGACCTGCTGGTGCGCGATGGCGAGACGGTGGCGATCATCGGTCCTTCGGGCTGCGGCAAGTCCACGCTGCTGGGCATCATCGGCGGCCTGCTCAAGCCGACGGCGGGCCGCGTCGTCACGTCAGGCACGCCGCGGGCCGATTCCCTGAACCCCTTCACCTATATCTTCCAGGATTTCGCCCTGCTGCCCTGGCGCACGGTGGCGGCCAACGTCGAGCTGGCGCTCGAGCACCACCCCCTGCCGGGAAGCGAGCGGCGGCGGCGGGTGCGCGCCGCGCTGGAGCTGACGGGGCTCGACGACTTCGCGGCCGCCCTGCCCCGGCAATTGTCCGGCGGCATGCGCCAGCGCGTCGGCATCGCCCGCGCGCTCGTCGTGCGGCCGGCGGTGCTGCTGCTCGACGAGCCGCTGTCGGCGCTCGACGCCCAGACCCGCGAGCTGCTGATGGAAGACCTGCTGGCGATCTGGGCGCGCGAACGCTCGACGCGGCTTTACGTGACCCACAATCTCGACGAGGCCGCGCGGCTGGCCGACCGGGTGGTGGTGCTGTCGCGCCGGCCGGGCCGCGTCCGCGAGATCGTCAGCATCGACGTGCCGGTCGGCGAGCGTGGCGGTTCGGCGGCGCTGCCCGTGATCGCCGCCGTGCGCGACCGCCTGTGGGCCCTCATCCGGGACGAGGCACGGGTTGCCGAGCGCGAGGTGCAGCATGGCTGACCGCGCCGAGCCAGCCGTCGTCCGGGACCATGCCGTCGTCGCCGTACCGCGCGTGGCCGGCGGCAGCCGGCCGGTGCCGTTCCGGGGCGGGGGCTTCCAGCCGCAACCGCGGCGGCTGGTGCCGGTGGCGGTGTTCGTCGCCGTCATCGGCCTGTGGCAGCTCGCCTCGTCGCGCGGCTGGCTGCCGGCGCTGTTCATGCCCAGCCCGTGGCAGATCGTCGGCGCCTTCGGCGACATGATCGACAACGGCACCCTGGACAAGCATGTCGGCGCCTCGCTGATGCGCATCGGGTTGGGCTGGCTGCTGGGCACCATCGCCGGCCTCGCGATCGGGCTCGCCATGGGCATCTTCTCCGTGGCGCGTGCCGCCGGGCTGCCGGTGGTCTCGGCCCTGTTCCCGATCCCCAAGATCGCCCTGCTGCCGCTGTTCATCCTGTGGTTCGGCATCGGCGAGCCGTCCAAGGTCGCGACCATCGGCTTCGGCGTGTTCTTTCCCACCGTGATCGCCGCCTACACCGCCTGCGATTCGGTGCCGCGCAACCTGATCCGCATGGGCCAGAGCTTCGGCCTGCCGGCGATCGACATCGTCTGGAAGATCCTGGTGCCCGGCGCCATGCCCGGCATCCTGGCCGGCTTCCGCATCACGGCCTCGATCGCGCTGATCCTGGTCGTGGCGGCCGAGATGATCGGCGCCCAGTACGGCATCGGCGCCTTCATCCTCAGCGCCGGCAACCTGATGCAGACCGACCAGCTGCTGGCCGGCGTCACCATGCTCTCGCTGCTGGGCCTCACCGTCAGCTTCGTGCTGGGCGTCGTCGAGCGCGCCGTGCTGCGCTGGCGCTGACACCGGAGGACTGAAGGCGGATGACAGAGGACGGACTATCGTCGTCCTGGGCGCAGCGAAGGCCGGGATGACGGGTTGAACCGACCACCGCAAGGTCCTTCGCTGCACTCAGATGATCGACGCCCAGCCGGCGCCCGGGTTGCGCCGGCCGTATAAGACGGGGGGAAATTAACGAGTCAAATCAATGTATTACTGTAACCCATTGATTCAGTTCAATTTTGGTTTATATTGTTCTCTCGCTGGTTCTTGGACATCATGACCAGAGCGGCGGGGATGGATCATGGCGACGATACAAGAGCGAATGGAATTGCGCGTGGTCGCCTATAGGGAGGATGACCACTACGTGGCACAGGGCTTGGAGTTCGATATTTGCGTCCAGGCAAACACGCTTGAGGAATTGCAGCTGCGCTTCGACCGCGCGGCGTTCGCAACGTTAGCGGTTTGTGTGGAGCGCGGCGCCGATCCGCGCGACGCTGTGCCAAAAGCACCGCGCGAATTTTGGGATATGTTCGAGGATGCGCGGGTGCTGCTCAACATGACAGAGCGAGAGCGCTCCGCCGAAATTGCCGGGATGGCTCCCACATTCGAGCCGGCATTCCGTTGGCATGAGAGGCGCGTTGCGTAACGCCAGTGCCGGCACCCGTCGAGCAATCGCCAACACTACGGGACCTGATAAAGCGTCTGGTGGACCGCAACTGCATAGTAACCGACCTTGGCTTTTCCCGTGAGAGTCGAAAGCGGGACTTACATATTCAGGCATGTTCAAAACCCGGACCGCTCCCGCTTCGTCGTTCTCTCGGAATATGCAGAGCATGAACGCATCGGCCCGAGTGTGATCGGACAGATAGAACGTGTATTGGGCGTAAGAACTGGGTTTCCCCGCCGCCCGCATATCGACGACCCGCCAGACTGGTAGAGCGACGCTTGACACCGCCTCCCTGACCGGGCGCCCCTAACCAGGACTCGCCAGCGCGCCCTGCGCTTCCCGCTCCAAAGTGGAGGATGCCTTGACAGGGATCGATCGAATCGCGGCCGCGATCGTGATCGCTGGGCTGCTGCTCGCACTGGGGAATTCGCCTCTACTCATTCCATGCGGTCACACGCGCTGGAGATCGGTCCCCTGAGTATGGATTTCGCCTGAACCTGCTCACCGGCACGGTTGCCCGCGGGCTTTCCGGCCGGATGGATGACGATCGGCCAGGCCGGC
>Ga0187894_10005981_pt1 | contig 12129 bp, 9 predicted proteins | sample GBC1701081metaG_FD_136650 | JGI IMG/M metagenome (GOLD analysis project Ga0187894, IMG submission 136650) | White microbial mat communities from a lava cave in the Kipuka Kanohina Cave System on the Island of Hawaii, USA - GBC170108-1 metaG ... | reverse complement strand
CGCGTCGCCCAGGGCAAGAGCGGCTACCTCACCAGCCACGCGGTCTACCAGGCCAACGCGCTGCCGTCCGACCCGCAGCAGGCGCTCGACAACGCGCGCGACGGCGTGCTGAAGAACGGCAAGCTGGTCAGCGAGAAGCGCCTCACCGTCAGCGGCACGCCGGCCCGGCGGCTGGTGATGGAGAGCAGCGGCCAGACCGTCCACCTGCTGATCGTGGTGAAGGACAACATGATGTTCCAGGCGCTCTACCACCAGCCGCAGGGCGGCGACGTCCCCGCCGACGTCGAGCGCTTCATGTCCTCCTTCGCCCTGGTGAAGAGCTAAGCCCTTCCCTCCCCCAGCAACGCTGGGGGAGGTGGCCGAAGGCCGGAGGGGGACCCCACGGGGTCTCAGTTATCAAGACCACGTCGCCTCCCCTCCGCCCCTTCGGGGCACCTCCCCAGCAAGCTGGGGAGGACGAATCTCTTCCCTCCCCCAACGAAGTTGGGGGAGGTGGCCGAAGGCCGGAGGGGGACCCCACGCGGTCCCTCTCACCAGGCCACAACGTCTCGCAACCGCGCTGTCGCCCCGAGCGCAGCGAAGGATCCGTTGAGCCGTCGAATCGCACGGGATCCCCAAATGGCGTCCCTGCGCCACGATCGACACCCGTGCGAACCGGCGGCCAGACGGATCCTTCGCTCCGCCCAGGACAACAGGCACCGCCCAAACGGAGTCCACTCAATGACCCGACGCCCCCTCACCGTCGCCCTGATGATCGCCATCGCCGCGCTCACCTGGCCCTTCGCCGCCGCCGCCCAGGAGTGGCAGGAATACAAGCCCGACGCCGCCGGCTACCGCATCGAGATGCCCGGCACGCCCGCGGCGCGCGCGCAGGAAACCAAGACCGCGGCCGGCACGGCGAGCTACCACAGCGCCACCGTCGTGGTGGAGCAGCGCAGCTTCATGGCGAGCCACGTCGTCTATCCCGCCGGCGCCGCGCCCACAGACCCGCAGAAGGAGTTCGACCGCCTGCGCGAGGGCCAACGCCGCAGCGGCCTGGTGGTGCGCACCGGCGAGCCCGAGCTCGGCATGGTGCGCGACGAAAAGCGCTTCACCTTGGACGGCGCCCCGGCCATCCGCCTCGTCATCGAGAAGGGCGACTCCATCATGAGCATCCTGGCCGTGCTCAAGGCCAACATCCTCTACCAGGCGATCTACGTCGGCCCGGCAGACAGCAAGACCTCGCCCGATATCGAGCGGTTCATGGCGTCGTTTGCGCTGGTGAAGGGCTAGACCAGCCGCCTACGCTTCCGGCGAGTCGTCAATCGACTGTTGGTTGATGCCACCGGCTTTGTCCAGCGCCTCGACGAACTGTGCTGCCAGCGCAGCGCTGATGAGTTCCTCGAGTTCCGAGACATCAATCCTGCCGGTGCGTTTGAAAGCCTTATCGGCCGCTTCCAAGGCCATGTAGTAGGGATTCTTGCTGGTCGAGATCTGCTGGGGAATTGTCTTCTCGCCGGGCAGGACATGTCCCATGTGAACTGACAACACCAGGTACGATGCCGCGCGGGCTGTACGACCATTCCCGTCATCAAATGGATGTATCCAGTTAATGCGCCACATGACGTAGGCAGCGAGATGTATGGCGCTGGCTGTTGACCAGTGGTCCATGACGTAGTCGCAGAGTTCCTCCGCCAAGGCCGGAACGTCCGCACTCAGTGGCGGCGTGTGCTTGCTGCCGAAAATTTCCATCCCGCCTGTGCGGTAGGAACCCGCTGTCGCCTCAATTCCCTCTACGGCGGCGCGATTAAGTGCCAGCAGCGTCGATGGCCGGAACTTGAAGACCTTCGCGTTTGGCCCCGTGTGGTCCCGTGCAAGCTGCAGGACGAGATCAGTTTGCCGCAGCCCGTTCTCGGACTCGCGTTGTGCGCGTTCCTGTTTGTCAGTTATGAGAGCTGCGGCAACGGGCCGACTATGCCGATCTTCCGTCACAGCGCCCACGTACGCTAGCGTCGTTCGCGCGCGAGCCGCTCCGCGGCCTCATCGATCATTTCCCGCGTGATGAGGTCGTTCTCAATCTTCGTATTGCCATAGGCGAAGCTGCGCCGCTGCTCTTCCTGCTGCTCCGGCGTCATCTTGATCTTCTTCGCCCGCTCTAGGAGCTCTTGGAGATCTTTCGCCATCGCACCCTCCAGCCAAAACAACATGCTGCCGGCCGGAACTGACAAGCAACTGGAATAGCCTACCAATTCCCCGTCGCCGCCACAACAACACACAATGTAGGCACTGATTGTGCCTTATGCATGGCTCGATATTACCGCATCACTGCACCCCTCAATTTTCTCAGGATGCCGCAACGAGTTTGCCGCATCGATCGTGATACTCCGTGCAAAATCACCTCGACGGTCTAAGCTCATCCACGGCTGAGGACATCGTGCGATGTCACCGATCCTCGACCAGATCACCCAGGAACTCCGAAGCCGGCTCGACCCCTGTCACCAGCAGGTGGTCACGCGCTCGTGTGCACGCGACATAGAGGAGCTGACGCTCCGTATCGTAGACCTCCTTCAGATCGGCATCATCGCCGACGGTCTCGATGCGCGCCTGCAAGGGAATGACGTCATCGTCGCAGGCCATGACCACAACCGCACGGAACTCCAGCCCTTTGGCCAGATGCATGGTGCCGATCGAAACATGGCCGCTCGTGGTCTCGACATCTTCACCGAGAACCCGAAATGCCATGGCTGCCGCTTTGACAGCGGCGTGCGCCCGGTCCAGTTGCGCTGCGGACCGGACAAACACACCGAACTCGTGCGGCAATACGCCGGCTTTGGCCTGTTCAGCCATCCATGCGCCGGCGGCCTGGGTTTCCGCATCCTCGCTCTTGAACGTGCGAATCGCCGGCGGCGGGCCGTTGAACGCGGAGACCGTGTCGCTGCGATCCTCGGTATTGCCGTCCACATCCGTGACGTCGGGGCCCAGCAGACGGTCGGCATGCGTGCGGATCTGGTGGGAGGTGCGGTAGTTGACGCGCAGCGTGCGCGACCGTCCCCTGATGTCGACACCCAGCGCCTTCCAGGAGAACGGCTGCTGGAAGATGCGCTGCCCGAGATCGCCCGCGAAAAAGAGCGCGTCGGGCCGGTGGCCGCCCACCGCGGCCAGGAAGCGCAGGTGGGCAATGCTGATATCCTGCGCTTCATCGACGATGGCGAAATCGAAGACCACGTTCTTCGCTTTGCCGAGCGCGGTCGCGAGGTTCGTGAACATCTCCGCATGCGTAACCAGCTGGCGCGTCTTCAGGCCATCACGCACCCGCTCGAAGATCGACCACAGCAATCGGCGCTGCGCCTCCACCAGCCGCGTCCTGCGCCCCAGCCGCGCGACATCGCGATAGTCTTCCCAAGTCCTAAGCTGCCACGCGTCTACCACCTGCTCCCACTCCGTGATCAGGAACTGGCGGCTGAACTTGTGCCCCGCTACAGCATGGGTGGCCTCACGCACCAGCTCGCGTTCAACGTCACGGCTGGCCAGCGTCAACGGCCCGACATGCGCCTGGTAGAGACGCATGCCGACGGCATCGAGCGAATGGACGTCGATCCGCTCCCCCAGCCGCGGTTCGTTGCCGAGCAGGCGGCGCAGCTTGTGACGCAGTGCGTTGGCCAGGGTGTCGGAGAAGGTGGTCAGCAGGACGCGGGCATCGGGATGCACCCGCGCCAGCCAGGTAGCGCGATGCAGCGCGACAATGGTTTTGCCCGTGCCGGCTGACCCGGAAACGCGGGCTGCGCCGGAGAAATCGCGCTCGACCAGCTGCCGCTGGTCGGGGTGGAGAAAGACCGTCCACTTGTCCCACGGAAAATCGAGGGCGCGCTCCAGCTCCTCCACGTTCGTCATGACGCGGAAGCGGCGCTGGGCGTCGGGATGCTCGAACGGGCCCGCGGCCGGCAGAGCCGGCTGCGGCGCGCGCGGCTTGCCGCCGGTAGCGAGTTCGAGCAGCGCCTCGGCCGCTTCGGCAGGCAGGTGATCTGCCAGGATCAGCAGCGTGTCTTCCGTCGTGGCCTTGACGTCATTCAGCCACTCGGCCGGAACGCCATAGCCCAGCAACTCGTCGTCGGAGCGATCGGCGAAGATCGGTTTTGCCGCTGTGGCCGCTTTCGGCGTCTGCGGAACGTCCGTCGACACGTAGACCGGAACCAGAACCTCCCGCACCGTCTCGCGAATCTCGACCATCTGTGCCGCGCCTGTGCGCGGGTGAGTTTCCAGTTTGCGCCGCTCGGCCCAGGCATAAGCCTTGTCGTGATGATCGACGTAGCAGAGCAGGAAGCTGCTCTCGGTCCGGTGCACAATCAGTCTGATGTCGCTGCCGACCCGCACGGACCAAAAGTTCTTGTCCTTCGCCTTGTCGAGCTTATGGAAGCGCAAGCCAGAGCTGGCGGGATTCACCTGCAGGTCGAACACCGTCGTCTTCACGGACTTCTGCTCCTCGCCGGTCAGGCGAGCGAGGCTGTCAGTGAAGGTATCAGCGATGCGGAACTGCATTATTGTTCCGGCCAGTAGTAATAGATGGGTGCAAGCCAATAACTGCGTGGGTCTTGTTCGCTAGGCAAGCGTTTGCTTGCCAAATCGTGCGTCCACCTGCCTTCAAAGCCTTCTCTCGCTGCGACCGCTGCGACGATGGAATCGCGCTCGTGTTCCGTTGCATGTGTAGAGTTAACCTGGTAACGGCTTGAAAATATCTCCCAGCTGTTTTCGGCAATCGCCCTCAAGAGCGCCTTTGGATGAACTTCTGTCACAGGCACGGCCGGATATGCTTCGCGAAGTCGTTGAACGAACATAGCCGCCTGAACCAGGGCAGCGCCCCTCAGCGAGTTGGAGGTTTGCACTTGGCCGGACGTAAAGCCATAGCGTGTTCGCAACCACCGGTCGGCATGACGGTCGCTGGATCGTCCGGATGACCACCAAAGCGGCGCGTCCACACCAGCGCCGGCAGGCGTTGAAGACAAATATGTACGAACGATATCAATGGCCGCATCTGCATGGTCAACGCACCACGTATGGGAAGAGCCGTCGGCCTTCATGATTGCAAGACCGAAATTGTCTTTGCCGCCCGGATCAACTCCGATCCAGACCTTCAGCTCTTCAGTCATACCCTGAACACCTTCATCACCTCGTCGCCGAGGTGGTTGATCACCTTGACAGCAATCCGTCCGTTCTTCGGCTTGTCGAAGGGACGGGACGTATCGCTGTTCAGGGTGGCCCAGGCCTCCGGATCGATCTCGGCTTTGAGCGTCGTCTTGAGCGCACCGTAGGGATCGTTGGCGCCTAGGAAGTAGGCGTGGCGGACGAAGAAGCTTTCCTCGTTGTAGTCGGTATCGATGAACCAGCAGGCGATGCCGTCTGCACCATCGCTGACCACCTCGCCCGTCTGCGGCTTGAACACGTCGACACCCTTCACCTTCACCCGAACACGGCCGTCCTTGTCGTGCAGGATGTCGATATCAGGCTCGCCGAAGATCACGAACAAATTGCCCTTGCCGGTGTTCTTCAAGTCCTCGGCCATGTGCAAGTCGGCATTCATGCGCGCCTTGAGCACCGGCAGCCGGCCCAGCTTGTTGAACTCCGTGGTGTGCGCCTCGTAGTTGAAGGCGCAGGCGATCAGCACGTCGAACCCGGCATCGCCGGCCTCGCGCGCGGCCTTCACCAGGTCGGACCGCAGCACGGTGCCGAACTCGGGGCCGATGAAGATGGCGGCGCGCTTCTCCGTCTCGCCCTCCATGTAGCGGCCTTCGGCACAGACCAGGCCCTCGCCGGGCCAGGGTGACAGGGCGGTGAAGGTGATCCGGTCCGCCTTGTGTGCTTGCTGCACGCCCGCGGTCTTCAGATTGTCGAGGATCATCTGCGGGAAGGTCTGCCTGGCGCCATACTCGGCACCGGCCTCGCGCATGCCGTCGATCAGCTCGTCGTCCTCGTCGACACGCAGCACACGATGCGGGCTGAGACTCTCCACCGTGAACGGACCGGCGACTCGCACCCTGCGCCGGTCCTCGTATGGCTTGTCGTACAGGAACTCGAACTCGGCCTTGGCTGAGATGGACGCGTCGATCTCTTCCTGCCGCGCGATGCGCGCCAGCCACCAGTCGCCGTGCAGCGCTTTCGCCGTCTCCGGCCACGTTGGGTCCGCCTCGCGCAAAACTTCCCACTCCTGCCACTGTTTCTCGAGTGCGGTGTTCAGCTTGTCACGTAAAGGCTCCAGCGTCTGTCGCCATTTCTCCCAGATGACATCGATCTCAGCATTGTTGGCGATTGACTTCAGAGTGATGTGAGGTACGCGTTCGCAAACGAAACCCTGTCGGATGTCCCCTTGCACCGGGCGGGAACTCAGCGCTGTGCGAGAGACTTCGGCCTCTTTCATCTGACCATCACGAGAGTCGGCCAGCAGGTAGAATGGATAGCGAGCGCCCATAATTCGAGCGCGGGCCAGTGCCAGTGCCACACGCGATGTGTCTATTGTGATCCATCGGCGGCCTGATTGTTCGGCCGAAAACGCAGTGGTCCCAGAGCCACAAGTGGGGTCAAGCACGAGATCGCCAGGATCGCTAGTCATTAGAAGACAGCGCTGAACAATCTTCTCGTTCGTTTGAACCACATACACCTTCTCACGCTGCCCCATAGAATCTAACCAGACGTTGGTTAGTGGAGTGTGCCCAAAGTCGGTCAGCAATGCTCGGTAACGAAGACTGCTGCTTTTCGGAAGCAGGCGATCCGCTCGCAGCAATCTTGTCATTCCACGGATTGCCGTCTTCCAACTGTTGTTAGCGGCGGGTCGAAATTTTCGTCCTGCCACTTCAAACTCGAAAATTTGAGTGGCGAACGTCCCTCCTCCCGTCAACGGGTTGGCTGACTCTTGCGAAACGTCAGATTTTTCCGAGTACAGTTGACGATATTTTATTTGTCCTGAGTTCTTACAGTAGAACAGTATATAGTCACAGATTGGTTCTAAAGTTCCGCCCTTTTGATTCCCTGTAGTTCGATAAATTATTGTTGAAACGAGATTTTCATCACCAAATACTTCATCCATCACTGCTCGCACACGGTGGACGTTCTCATCACCGATTTGTACGAAGATGGAGCCTGACTCCGCGAGTAAATCTCGCGCGACGGTTAACCGATCGCGGAGATACGTAAGGTAGCTGTGTATCCCATCTCGCCATGTGTCGCGGAAAGCTTTGACCTGCTCTGGCTCCCGCGTGATATGGCCTGCACTTCCGTCCTTTACATCACGGCTGGTGGTTGACCACTGGAAGTTGCTGTTAAACTTGATCCCATATGGTGGATCGAAATAGATGCACTGTACCTTCCCGCGCAGACCCTCGCGCTCCACGAGGCTGGCCATCACCTGTAGCGAATCACCCAGGATCATACGGTTCGACCAGTTCTGGTCGTGCTGGTAGAACTCGGTCTTGTCGGCGTCCTTGGGGATACCGTTGAAATCGGCGAACAGGTCAGGGGCGATCGTGCCGGCCTCGTGGGCGCGTTCCCGTGTCGTGCGCAGCAGGTCGTCGATCAGAACCTTGGGGTGGACCTTCTCCTGGATGTAGAGCGGCGGGGCGTGGACGACGAGATCGCTCCAGTCCTGCTGGTCCTTGCCGCGCCAGACCAGCTGTGGGTCGAGGTCGGTGTTGCGCGGATAGCGCACGGTGTGCGGCGATTCCTGCTCCTTCTGGATCACCGACTGGTATTCGGCCGTGGGAATGTTCTTCCGCTTGGCGTCGTCGTGGCGGAAGGTTTCGACCGTCCGTGATGCTGCGGGCTTCTTCGCCATGTCTATCCGTTCCCGTTCGCCGACCGGGCGGTCGCGGCATCGATCATCGCGCCGAACGCACCCTCGACCTTGGCCTTGAAATCGGCCTCGATGCTGTAGACCTCCGTCAGCTCGGCGAAGGCCCAGCGGCCGTAGGTGCCGAGATGGTTCACGCCGGGCACCCAGTAGGTGTCCATCGTGTCCTTCTTCGCCTTCGCATCATCGCCGCGGTAGCCTTTGATCTCGACGATGAGCTGCAGGCGATCCTCCGGGCCACGCCCGTCATCGACCAGCACGATGAAGTCGGGGCGGTACTTCCGCATTTCGGCGCCGTAGCGATAGGGCACTTCGAGGCCGAGATTGTGGTTCTTGGTGTAAGCAATGACCTGGGCATGAAGCTCCGCGACGCGACAGAATTCTGCCTCCCAATCGCTGTCGAGGACCACCCAGTTCACATGGTTCTTCGGCGGTGGCCCCTTGGTGTCCCAGCGCTCCGTCTTCGACGTGCTGAACCGGACATGCCGAGTGGAACCGGTAGGGTTGTAGGCATCGAGCAGCGCCTTGATCGGGTGCTCGCCGAGAAACCGGCGGGTGACCGCCGCCGTAATGCGATCGCATGCCAGGTCGGCCAGCTTCTTGTACTTGAGCTGGGCGGGATATGTGCCGCCCTTGCACACGAGATAGCCGTCCAACCATTGCTTGGCGACGCGCTTGAGCTGCCCGAACAGGTGCAGCTTCGGCCCCTCGCCCGGGTCGCGCCACTTGTGCAGCACCAGGTGCGAGGTGAGCTCGTAGAGCACCTGCGACGGCCGCACGTCGCCGGTGTGGACCAGGTTCAAGTTCACCACCTCGCCGATGATGCCGGAATTCTGCGTCTCCGTGGCGCCCACCAGGTCGGGCGTCAGTTCCAGGATCGAATCCTCAGTGAAATCGGCCGTGATGCGTTCTGTGGGCAGCTCGACACGATAACCGTCGACGCGCGGGAAGCGGATTTCCAGCCCGTCGCGACCGGGCCGAACGGCCGTCACGTGCACGGTCTCGCGCGGCGGCTGCGGCGGTGCGACCACCGGCTTGGCGGTGAAGTCGAACGGGATGCCCAGGATGTCGGCGTACTCGACGTTGAAGCGGTCCTCGGTATTGAGCTCGTAGGACTGGCGCCGCAAGGCGCGGCCGATCACCTGTTCGCACAACAACTGGGTGCCAAAGGCACGCACGCCCAGCACGTGGGTGACGGTGTTGGCGTCCCAGCCCTCGGTCAGCATGGAGACCGAGACGACACAGCGGATGCCGGCACCGAGCTGCCCGGGCTTGCCCACGGTGTTCATCACCTCGCGCAGCAGTTCCTGGTCGGTGATGGCCTCGCCCGCGGCGCGATCGCCGGTACGCTCGACGATCTCGCGCCGGAAGCGCTCGATCTCGTCGGCCGCCATGCGGCGGAAATTGTCGTCGAGCGCGTCGCCGGCCTCGAGCTGCTCGCTGTCGATCAGCAGCGTGTTGGGGCGCGGCAGCGGATTGCCGGTGACATCATCGAAGTTGCGGAACAGCGCGAAGCGGCCGTTCTCCAGCATTGTCGTGCCGTCGTCGTTCGTGCGATGGAACCCGGAGATGAAGTCGTAGACCAGCTTCGAGATCGCCGTGTTCTGGCAGACGATGATGAAGCAGGGCGGCACACCGATGCCGGCATCCCGCCAGAGCTGCCAGGTTTTCTCATAGTGCCCATACAGGGCTTCCAGCGCGGTCTGCAGCGGCGCCGGCAGGTTGAGCGGATTGAGGGTGTCGGATTTTCCGCGGCCCTTCCTCGGCATGTGCTTGCCGATATGGTCCCACAGGTTGCGGAACATCGGCATCTCGGCGCCGGGGATATTGTCGGCCACCGGCACGCGCGGCAGCTTGACGATGCCGCATTCGATGGCGTCCATCAGCGAGAAGTCGCTCATCGTCCACGGAAACAGCGTGGCCTCGGCATAGCCGGAGCCGCGCAGGAAGAAGGGCGTGGCCGACAGGTCGATGACCCGGCTGAGGCCGATCCTGCGATTGACGGCCTCAAGGCCGCCGATCCACAGGCGGGCGGCCTTGTTGTTGCGCTCCGCCTCGTCCTTGTCATCGCCCTTGAGCTCCGCGTCGTCGGCCTCCTTCGGCTTCTCCCGGTAGCAGTGGTGCGCCTCGTCGTTGATGGCGAGGACGTTCTTCATGCCCATCAGGTCGGGCATGACGCGCTGCAGCATCTGGCCTTCCGTCTCCAGCGTCTTCAGCGCCGTGCCGGTCCGGCCCTGCAAGAGCTGGCGCCCGCCCTTCGACAGGTCGACCCGCTCGCGCAGCTTGAAGGCATGGTAGTTGGTGATCACGATCTTGGCGCGCTTGACGTCGTCGAGCATGTCGTTGGGGACAAGCTCGCGGCTGGCATAGTAGCTGTCGGGGTCGTTGGGCTGCAGAACGCGCAGGCGGTCCTTGATGGTAAGGCCCGGCGCGCAGATCAGGAAGCCGCGGGTGAACTGGCGGCTGCCGGGATGGCGCACGGCGTTCACCGTCTGCCAGGCGATCAGCATGGCCATGACCGTGGTCTTGCCCGCGCCTGTCGCCAGCTTCAACGCCAGCCGCATCAACTCCGGATTGGCGTCCTTGCTGGCAGCCGCAAGGCGGTCGAGATGGCGCCGGCCTGCCGCCGAGTGCGGCGCAACTTCGGTGAGCCAGATCACGGTTTCCACCGCTTCGACCTGGCAGAAGAACGGACGCACGCCACTGAACGAATGATGGCGCCAATGCTGCAGCAGACGCGCCGTCTCTGGCGTCACCTGCCATTGGGTCGCGTTGGGCAGCGCGCGCCAAGCGTCGACTTGAAAACGGACTTCGTTGATAGCCGATGTCGGATCGTACTGTTGTTCCGCCGTCGACAGGCCCTTGCCTTCGTCGAAGACCAGATCGGTCTGCGCTGCAGCGGACTTGCGCTTTTTCGGCTTGGGAATCGGCGTGATGAATTTCGCCCCGCGCCGGTTCTCGATGACCTTCTGGGTCGGCTGCCCGGATTCGTCCAGCTCCCAGTGCCGGGACGGATAGGCGTACGGAGAGTTGAGGATGGGTTGGTCGAAGAACGGGTTGGACATACGCAGAACCTGAAGCCGCTGGCCGCCGCCTGATAGTAGCATAGGCATGCAGCCATTCCGCCAGTACAACTTTAAGCGGAACGTCCAGATACGACCCATCGCATCGTCGCCCGCCACGCCCCGCAGAGCCTTGCGACTCGCTCCACCTGATAGATATACAATCGATATCTGTATATCCATCAGGGAGGCTGGCATGCAGGTCGCGAAGTGGGGCAACAGCCTTGCCATCCGCCTTCCCGCCGCCGTCGTCGAGGCGCTGGATCTGAAGGAAGGCGACGAGATCGAGATCCATGTCGCCGGCGCACGTGAGTTCGGCATTTGGCGCAAGCCTGGCCGAATGGACCTCGTAAAGCGTCTTCGTGCGTTCCGAGGCCGTCTGCCGGCCGACTTCAAGTTCGACCGGGACGAGGCGAATGCCCCGTAGTTTCTTTGATACCAGCGTCCTGCTGCACGTCGCGTCAGCCGATGCTGCCAAGGCCGAGCGAGTCGAAAAGCTGATCGCGGCCGGCGGTGCGATCAGCGTCCAGGTCCTGAACGAGATCACCCATGTCGCCCGGCGCACGATGGGCCTGTCGTGGGTGGAAACACGCGCGTTCCTCTCGACGATCCAGGCCTTGATGCCTGCCCGGCCCGTGACCGTCGAAATTCATGAAACTGGGATCGCACTGGCGGAACGCCACGGTCTGTCAACCGCCGACGCCATGATCATCGCGTCGGCACTGCATGCCAATTGCGACACAGTGTGGTCCGAGGACATGCAGGACGGGATGAAGATCGGCAAGCAGCTTCGCGTCATCAATCCGTTCAAGAAGGCCAGGTGATCCCGGCCGACGGCGCCCCACATCGGGCATGGACCGGCTCCACAGGACGGCGGTACGCTCGGCCCAACGACGGATATGGAGAGTCACGTGACCGAGCACACGGACGTTGGCGCCATCGAAAGCTGGCATTCACACGTCTATTTCGATGCCGCTAGCCGCGACGCGGCGTGGGCGTTGCGCGAGACTATCATGAAGCGCTTCGACGGCGCCATGGAGATGGGGCGCTTCCACGAGCGGCCGGTCGGGCCGCATCCGCGCTGGAGCTACCAGGTCGCGTTCAAGCCCGAGCGCTTCACCGAGATCGTGTCGTGGCTGGCGCTCAACCGCGGCGATCTGGTGGTGTTCACCCATCCCAACACCGGCGATGCGCTCACCGATCACCGCGACCGCGCGGTGTGGATGGGGGACTGCATCGCGCTGAACCTCGATG
>Ga0187894_10005980_pt1 | contig 12132 bp, 8 predicted proteins | sample GBC1701081metaG_FD_136650 | JGI IMG/M metagenome (GOLD analysis project Ga0187894, IMG submission 136650) | White microbial mat communities from a lava cave in the Kipuka Kanohina Cave System on the Island of Hawaii, USA - GBC170108-1 metaG ... | reverse complement strand
GTACGGGGAGCGTACCTGGGAGCGTACCTGGGAGCGCACGCGGCCTCGCGTGCGTGGCTTATGAGCGTACCTGGGAGCGCACGCGGCCTCGCGTGCGTGGCTTATGAGCGTACCTGGGAGCGCACGCGGCCTCGCGTGCGTGGCTTATGAGCGTACCTGGGAGCGCACGCGGCCTCGCGTGCGGGGCTTATGAGCGTACCTGGGAGCGCACGCGGCCTCGCGTGCGGGGCTTATGGAAAGAGCCGTCTCCGCAAGCCCCGCACGCGAGGCCGCGTGCGCTCCCAGGTACGGCGCCATCGCATACAAATGGAAAACGATTGTTGGGATTTGAACTATGACAGCGCGAGCATTGATGGTATTGGGCACGGCTTCTCACGCGGGCAAATCGCTCACGGTGGCGGCGCTGTGCCGGATTTTGCGGCAGGACGGTTTCGACGTAGCGCCATTTAAGGCTCAGAACATGGCGCTCAACTCCTTCGCCACTCGCGAAGGCCAGGAGATAGGACGCGCCCAGGCGATGCAGGCGCAGGCGGCCGGGATCGAACCGCACGTCGATATGAACCCGATCCTGCTCAAACCGACTTCGGATGTCGGCTCGCAGGTCGTCATCAACGGCAAAATGTTCGGAAACTATCGCGGCGTGGATTATTACCGTCTCAAACCGCGACTGCTCGACGCGGTCGGCGCCGCCTATCATCGCCTGGCCGCGCGACACGAGATCATCGTGTTGGAAGGCGCGGGCTCGCCCGTCGAAATGAACCTCAAGGATCGCGACGTGGTGAACATGAAAATGGCCGAGATCGCGGACGCGGCGTGCCTGCTGGTGACGGACATCGATCGCGGCGGCGTCTTCGCCTCGCTCGTCGGCACGTACGCTCTGTTGGAACCGCAGGAGCGGGCGCGTTTCGGCGGCTTCCTGATCAACAAGTTCCGCGGCGACCTGAGCCTGTTTACGTCCGGCGTTGATTATCTGGAAAACCGTCTGTCGCAGCCGTGCCTGGGCGTGATTCCGTATCTGCGCGATCACGGCATTGACGATGAAGACAGCGTGTCTCTCGAACGCCGCGCCGTGCGCCCGCCGTTCGAAGACGATGGCCGGTTGCGCGTGTGCGTGGTCGGGTTGCCGTACCTTTCCAACTTCACGGACTTCACGGCGCTGGAGAGTCTGTCCGACGTGGTTGTGTATTACACGCGCAAGCCGGAAGAGGCGCGCGCCGCCGACGTGTTGATCCTGCCCGGAAGTAAAAACACCATTCCCGATTTGCGCTGGCTCAGGGAAAACGGATGGGAGGGATCGATCAATGCCCACGCCGCCGCCGGCAAGCCGCTGGTGGGAATCTGCGGCGGATTTCAAATGTTGGGACGCGAGATCCGGGACCCGCGCCGTGTGGAGAGCGAGATTGAAGTCATGCCTGGCCTGGGATTTTTGGACGTGACCACGGTGTTGGCGAGCGAAAAAGTCACTCGTCAGGCGACGGCGCGGCTGATTGAACCGAAGCGCTTTACTTCCGATCAGGCCGCCCCGTTATTCATCGGTTACGAGATCCATCTGGGCGAAACGCTGCTGGGAAAGGGGACGCAACCGCTGTTTCGACTCACACGATTGGGCGATGTCGAAAGCCGCAACGACGGCGCAATCAACGACGACGGCAGCGTCTTCGGCTCCTATTTGCATGGACTCTTCGATTCGGCGGAAGGGCTTGCGTTGTTGTTGGGCCACTGGCGGAGGCTCTGCGGGAAGAAGGCTCCGGCGGCGAGCGTGGTCGATCCGCTCGCCGAACGTGAAAGACGTTATGACGCGTTGGCGGAACATTACCGGCGCAATCTGAAGATGGACATTATTTACCGCATGATCGATCAATGAGGTTAAGTTAGTGAGTTGAGGATGCGAAGAGAGAGTACGGAAAAGACGGAAATAACGGAACAGACGGAAATTCTTAGGTTTTTTCAGATCTTATTTCCGTTTGTTCCGTTATTTCCGTCTTTTCCGTACTCTCTCTTCCTCTTAACTTAACGCCATTGGGCTATATACGGCTCGCCGTCAGGTCGCGCGAGGACAATTTGCGCCTGGTTTCCCTGATTGAAACCTGGCTGGAGCGAGGCGCGCTATGTTGACACTGGTTCTCGGCGGCGCGCGCAGCGGCAAGAGCCGTTACGCGCAATCGCTGTGCGATTCTTCGGCGTGTGTGATCTACATCGCCACCGCGCGCGCGGGTGACGGCGAGGGCGACCATGAAATGCGCGAACGCATCGCGCGCCATCGCGCGGACCGGCCGGCTGAATGGCGAACGGTCGAAGAACCGCTCGATCTGGCGCGGGCGGTCCGCGAAGCGCCGGTCGAGGCGGCTTTATTGATCGATTGCGCCACGCTTTGGATCTCCAGCCTGATGTGGAAATTCAAGGAGGAGCCGGCGGCGGAGCAGAGCAGGCTGATCTTCGCGGAGATCGACGCCCTGACCGACGCTGTGAGCCGTCGCGCCGGGAATTCCAAAGTTGCAGGCGAGGTCGTCATCGTCAGCAACGAAGTCGGCGGCGGCATCGTGCCTGAGCATCCGGTCGCGCGGGCGTTCCGTGATCTGCAGGGCTTTGCCAATCAACGGCTGGCGCGGGCCGCCGATAGAGCGTTTTTCATCGTCGCCGGCCTTCCTCTGCAATTGAAACCGGGAGGCGGCCGGACTGATTCACAGGAGCAACCATAATGAACAGTATTGCCACGCAACATGGCGACGGCGGACAGACGCGACTGGTCGGCGGCGCGCAGGTTTCCAAGGCCGATCTCCGCGTTGAAGCTTACGGCGCGATAGACGAACTCGGCGCGGCCATGGGGTTTGCGCGATCTATCTGCGGCGACGGAGAGATCGATCAATTGACGAAGGAGATTCAGCGCGAGCTTTTCAGCGTCGCCGGCTCCGTCGCCAACCCCAGAGCGCCGCTGAAACAGCCGCCCGATGTGACGCCGGAAATGGTCGAGCGTCTGACGCGGGAGGTTCATCGTCTCGAAAGCCTCTCGGGAATTCTCTCCGACTGGGCGCTGCCCGGCGATCACGCTCCGGCGGCCGCTTACGATCTGGCGCGCGCCGTCTGCCGCCGCGCGGAACGCGGTGTGATCCGTTTGCGCGAATCGGGTGAAGAAGTGAGTGATGAAGTCGTCCGCTACCTGAACCGCCTGTCAGACCTGTTGTGGCTGTTCGGACGCGCGTTGGAGTTGCGCGCCGGCGTGAATTCCAGGCTGCGCGAGGAAGGGCATGCGGGCAATCGCTGGTCGAGGGCCTGGTGATGTTACACAAAATGCCACACAAAATGATTGATGAGACGCTTCATGGCATCACGCCGCTTGCCGAAGACTGGCTTGAGCGGGCGGCGGCGCGGCAACTGCAACTGACCAAGCCGCCGGGCAGCCTCGGCTCGTTGGAAGATGTCGCCAATCGTCTGGCCGCGATTCGACAGACGCTCAGTCCGGCGGTTTTTCGCCAACGCATTTACGTTGTCGCCGCCGATCATGGCGTCGTGGCCGAAGGCGTGAGCGCCTACCCGCGCGAGGTCACGGCGCAGATGGTCTACAACTTTCTGCGCGGCGGCGCGGCGATCAATGCGCTGGCGCGCCACGCCGGGATTGAAGTCACAGTCGTTGACGCAGGCGTTGACGCCGACCTCGATGACGCTCCGGGGCTGATTCAGGCAAAAATTGTACGGGGCACGGCGAACTTCGCGCGCGGCCCCGCGATGACGCGCGACGAGGCTGTCCGATCCGTCGCGATCGGAATCGAGTTGGCGCGGGCCGCCGCCGCGGAGGGCATAGAATTGCTCGGCATCGGCGAGATGGGGATCGGCAACACCACCGCCGCCAGCGCGATCACGGCGACGCTCACTGAACTGGCGCCTGAAGCGGTGACGGGATACGGCGCCGGCGTTGACGACGCCGGATTGCAGCGGAAGATCCTGGCGATCAAACGAGCGCTTGAAATCAACACTCCCGACCGAGCAGACGCGCTCGACGTCCTGGCGAAAGTCGGCGGGGCGGAGATCGGCGTCATGGCGGGCATCACGCTCGGCGCGGCGGCGGAGAGGATTCCCATCGTGGCTGACGGTTTCATTTCGACTTCGGCCGCGGCGCTCGCCTGTGTCTTCCGCGCAAACGTACGCGATTACCTTTTTATCGGGCACCGGTCCAGGGAAAGAGGGCACGATTCGCTGATCGAATTCATCGGGCAGCGGCCGCTGCTCGATTTGCAAATGCGGCTCGGCGAAGGTACCGGCGCGGCCCTCGCAATGAGCCTCATCGGAGCGGCGGCCAGATTGCTCGGCGAAATGGCGACGTTCGCCGAAGCCGGGGTGAGCGACAAAGACGCTTAGATCACTTTTCATTTCGGTGCACGGGGCAATAGAACGCGGATGACGCGGATCGAACGGATCATCGAGGATAAAACCTGAAAAAGATCAGTGTTCATCCGCTCGATCCGCGTCATCCGCGTTCTATTGCCCGCGAACATCAAGCTGTGAGTCCCGCACACACAATTGAAACCCGCTCTATATGGTTAAACGGCTGCGACTGTTTTTGATCGCCGCGCAGTTCCTCACGCGGCTGCCCGTCCCTCAAGGGGTGTATGCTTCCGAAGAAACCCTGGGGAAAGCGTCGAGGTTTTTTCCTTTGATCGGCGTGGTGGTGGGCGGCGGCGCGGCGCTCGTCTTTTGGTTGCTGAACCATCTGCTGCCGGCCTCAGCTTCAGTGTTGTGCGCGATTATCTTCGCGGCCTTCATCACCAACGGTTTTCACGAAGACGGCCTGGCCGATACTTTCGACGGCTTCGGCGGCGGCTGGACGAAAGAACGGACGCTGGAAATTATGCGTGACAGCCAGATTGGAACTTACGGCGCGCTGGCGTTGATCTTTTTGGTTCTCGGCAAGCACAGCTTCCTTTCCTCGCTGCCGCCGGGACAGGTTTGGCGCTGGCTGATTGTCGCGCACACGGCCGGCCGCTGGACGGTTCTGCCTCTCTGCGCCTGGTTGCCGTATGCGCGCGCCGAGGGCCAGGGCAAACTCGTGGCCAAGCAGATTGGCAAGGTCGAAATCCTTATCGGCTCCGCAACGTTCTTCATCGCCCTTTTGCCGCTCTCGTGGCAGGCGGCGCTTGCAGCGTTATTGGTCACGGGTCTGGTTACCCTGCTAAGCGGATTGTATTTCCGCGCCCGTCTGTCAGGCGTTACCGGCGATTGCCTGGGAGCGGCGAATCAGCTTACCGAAGTCTCGTTATATTTGACGGCCGTCATTCTGTCGCGACTCGGTCCGCATATGTAACTCCCTATCAGTCTTATCCTCGCGCTCCATAACCCCATCCATATGTAGTTGGTCAGAGACAAAAAGAAAATCGCCTCAATAGTGAGAATCATAGAGGGATTGTTGCGTCTACATGCTCGCGGGCGAAGGAAGCCGCTAAATGAAGAAATCCGAGACTCGGTAGCTCAACAGTAGCTGGGGACGCGGGCGTCTTGCCTGGGTGTATCCAAATTGGAACAAGGCTGGAATGCGCGCATGCGAGACGCTGGCGCGTTTCGGGCGCCGAGTCTCGGATTTCTTCATCGATTTCCGCGAACCGCCGCGGCGTACTGCGCCGGAGTCTCAATTCGTCTTGATAAGTTGGTGGGCAAAATCATTCCGGTGTTGTAACGACTGCGGCCCTCTTCGTCCCATCGAGACGGTCTGAGTTTAGGCAGGTCATTTATGGCCTGCATTGGACGTAAAGAATTCTCTGCGTCCCGTAGGGACGATTGAATCCACACGTCGCGCATCATTCAACCGTCCCTACGGGACGTGATGATTGTTTGCCATCGCATGCAGGCCATAAATGACCTGCCTAAACTCAGACCGTCCCGATGGGACGAAGAGGCGCCGCAACAGTTACCCGGTGTTTTGATTTCTAGGCGCGCTTTCAAGCCGTCTTTCTGATGATTCTTTATGCCAGAATGATTTTGCCCACCAACTTAACTACAGAGCTGTTTGCGCCTGCCTGCATGTTTTTTGACGACAGTTGCGCGGGCGCACGCGCCAAGCAGAGCCAAGCAGAGCCAAGCAGAAGAGGATGCCATGCCACTGCAATCCGACGATCTGAGCCTGATCGCTTTGGGCGTTCAAAACGATGTCCCTCCGGTCAACATACAGCCGCCACTCGTCAACGCGATTCATCTGCGTTGGGCCTTTCCTCGCGCGCGAGGGTTTCCCTGGTTTGGTTACTACCTGTTCCGGCGTCTTCACCAGATGCGTGGGACGCGTTGTTTGGCCGCCAGGCTGCGCGGCAGGCCGGTAGGTTCCACCGGAAGCCCCAGTCTTGTTACGCCTGACGGGACGTTTTCGAGCGATGCGAACATCTCGCTCACGGACAATTTTCCAGCGGCCGGGGACGTCGAAGTAGATCTGTTGAACCGTAGCTACCTGATGTTCGAAGTCCCCGCCGGGGAGTCGGCGTATCGGGTGGATGTGCGGATCGGCTTTCGCGCCAGCGGTTCAGTGGATGTCAGCGCGTATGATCGTGAGATGCTGGTGGCTTCGTCGAAGCTGACTCGCGCGGGTGGCGATGCGAATCAGCAGACCGCGAGGCTGGAGTTCGACCGTATTACCTCGGTGCGCATAACCGGGGCCAACGCCGCCGTTATCGAGCTCTGTTGGTATCCGGTTTCAGCCGGCGTGACGCAGGATTGGGCGCCTGCGCCCCAACTCATCCAGCCGATCACGCTTCCCCTGACTCACCCTGATTACCCGGCCGCGCGCGGCGCGGTTAGCCTGTCGTTAGCCGAGGCGAAAGGGCTTGCGCGAATTGTTTATGGATCGAGGGCGATGTGGGGCGGAACTCCCTTTGCGTCGCTCCACGAGCAGTTGATTCTCCTCGTGCAGGGAGGGCCGCCCGGCCCGCCCGAGAAGGCCATGGCGCATCCCTCAAGGGCCGTGTCCAACGTGGTGGGCGAGCCGGAGCCCTTCGTCGCCGGCGTCAAATCTCCGTCAATCCCTTCAATCCATCCGCTGGACCTGGTTCTGCTGAGCGCGGTGCACGCGCCGTTCGCGCAGATGCTGGGGCTTTACCACGCCGATACTATGGCGGCGCCCGGCGTCGGGTACGACTACCTCTTGATTGCCGACCACACCGGAATCGCCGCCGGGAGCGTGGGCCAAATGCAAACTCTCATCGCGAGCGGTGATTTTACCAAGGTGGATGCGCGGATCGTCTTCAACCAGCAGATGGCCCCGGCCCAGCCTTTGGATCAGCCGGCCGGCGTTCGCGTGTATGCGCTGCCCGCGGGAACATACCGGTCGCCGGCCGGGCCGGACGCGCCCGCAATCGATGCGGAAGGCAGTGTGGGCTTGCTCTGGGATCTTCCTCCCAGGACGCCGCAGGGCAAGCTTGTGGAAGGGGCGCCCGTGATGTACCACGTGTGGCGCGACAGACAAGCGAACGGCAATAATCCGGCGCCCTCGGCCGAAGCCGGCGAACTGGTTACGACCGGAGGGCCTCTCTTGATCACGAATCCCATTTCGGCTCCCACGGAGGAGCCTCAATACAGTCAGGACCGCCCGCCTTTCGCGCTGCGCTCCATTGACTTCGCTCTTTCAGAAGGCTGGTACGGGTATCAGGTCAACTCCATAGATCTGTTCGGACGTTACTCGCCGAAGAGCGTCTTTGCCGAGTGGCGTCAGTGGGCGCCGCGCCCGAATCCGAAGCCGTGGTACTACATCGATCCTCCGGCGGACCGGCAGGCGCATCCGTCTTCGGTGCGTTTGCTCGACAAGGCGCCTCCGCCGCCGCCCGCGGCGGTGGAGGCATGGGCGCTCGATCCTCAAGACCCGATGGTCGTGGCCGATACGCTATACACGTCCTGGCGGCAAAGCCTGCCGGCCGCTCAACGCAATCAACTGGTGGGACTGCGCGTGCGCTGGCGATGGCGAGTAGCGCAGCAGCGGCAGGCGCCGGATACCACGGAATTCCGAGTCTACTTCCATCCGGGCACGCTGCTTCCGGGGGCCTGGGAGTCGCCGGCGAGTTGGCAGACGCGCTGCTTTGTCTGCGCCTACGGAAGCCATTTCGCCACGGACACGAACGGCAATCGGAGTTACGAAGTGTTCATTCCCATGCCGAATAACGCGGGGCCGTTTGCGAATGGAATTCCTTTGAGCGTCGATCTGGCGAACCCCATCGCCTATGCGAACGTGACCGTCACCGCGGCCGACGACACCGCGCACACTCCGGACGCGTGGTCCGAAACGGGAGCGCTGGGCAGCCGGGAAGGTAATGAGAGCCGCGCGGCGGCCCCACAGAAAATCTTTCGCGTGTTGCGGGAAAGGCCTTCGCCGCCGCCGCCGGTGGTCGATTCTCCTCGCGTCTACGCCACACCCGCGGATTGGCACGGCCGCTCCTTCCACACCTTCCGTTGGACGCCGCAACCGAATCTCAATGTTCATGTTTTGCGTGCGCTGGACGAATCCGTTTTCGCGGCGGATTGGATGGCTCGTCCCAGGCAGAACCCGCTGCTCCCCGCCGATTCGCAATACTTCCCGAACCCCACGGCGGAGCCAACCTGGACCAATGCGAAGCGGCAGCAGGTTTGCGACGCTCTGAACCCGTTCAATAACTTTCCGAGGACGGCGGCGGGCAAACGATCGGCGTTGGCGGCGTACCGGGCGCTTTCCGACGACGCCCTGCGGGTGCTCGCCGGATTGCCGGGATGCGAGAAGGCGTTCACGCAGATCACCGTCGCTCCGCTCATCGCCGCGGAGCATCCTGACCGCCGTGGGCCTGACGACGCCGGCAATTACACGCAGCGCGCGCAGGTGAGATCCTGGCTCGATACTCTCGATGGCCGTTGCGCGAACCGCTACCTGTATCGCGCCGTCGCCGTGGACGCAGCGCAGAACCGGAGCGCGCCGGGGCCTTGCGGAACGCCCGTTCGCTTGCCGAACGTGACGCCTCCGCGATCTCCGGTCATCACCCGGATTATCGCGGGCGACCGCGAGATCGCGCTCGGCTGGGCCTCCAATCGCGAGCCGGATCTGTTGGAGTATCGCGTCTACCGGGCCGATTCGCCCGAAGCGGCTCGGGATCTGAGGCTCATGGAAATGGTGGGAACCATCGCGGCGGATCGAGACCCGGCCCTGCGCCCCGCAACCGTCCAGTGGATGGATACGCCGGCGCCGGGGCTGATCGACTATTGGTATCGAGTGTCTGCGGTTGACCGGCCCGATCCCGACGACCCTCGCGGACGCGGCGGAAATCTTTCACCGCCGTCCCCCGCCGTGAAGGCTAGGGCGCTACAGCCGCCGCCGCAGCCGCCGGTTCTGCAATCGCCGGTTTTGAACGCCGCCGGAAATCAGCTCGCGCTGACGTGGAGCCTTTCCGACCCCGAACTTCAGCCTCGAGTCGAACGCCGAATCGACGAGGCCGGAGTCTGGGCGCCGGTCACCGCGTGGTTGCAGACGGGGGCGGTCACAACGACGGGGCCGTTGCCGGCGGCCTCGACGTGGCAATACCGCATTCGGGTTCGCGACCACGCCGGACAGCAGTCCGCGAGCGATCCGCAACCCGCGCCTTAGCTCTTGGCCTCGGATTCTGGAGGCTAAATCGGAGCAACAAACATTGGGACAGGTTCAACCACGGGGATCACGGGGAAAGACAATAACCATAGCCTTCTCCGTGTTCCCCGTGCCCCCCGTGGTTGAATTTGTGTATCAATGTTTTTGGGTCTGATTTAGAAAGGAACATATGCTGCCATACCTGCGATTTTTGTTTAGCGACGCCGACGCGGAGCGGATTGACGCAAGCTCCATCGTCGTCGAGGACCTTCCCGCAACCGGCGATTTTCCGATGGCCATGCGGGTTCGTTTCCGCGTTTCACGAGGAGGCGCGCCGCAAATCCGTCCTCTGCTGCCCGGACACATGCGATTCATAGTCAATCCGAATGCGCCAGGCTCGCTGCCGACGCCCATTACAGTCAACTTCACGGACGCTTACAATACTTGGAAAGTCGTTGGCACGCTGCTGATCAACGATGTCTCCACGGGTGTCGGCGCGGTGCTGGCGTCGCTGGCGCCTGGTCTTCCGGTAAAGCCCAATCGGGTGTGGTACTCACCGGTTCGACTCAGTAAAGAATTCCTCTTTAACACGGTCTGTAGACGCTCTGGCGCCGGTTTGCCAAAAGTTGCGATCCCGCTGGCCAACGGAGGGAAAGTGAGCGACAGCAACTGGCAACGCTTCGCCTTGGCCCAGTTCCTCGCCGGCCGATACACTCCCGAGCTTCAGCCATCCTCTGACGCCGCGACGTATCAGGGAATCGTTCTCGACATGCCTCTCGTTGAACTGGTGAACGCGAACGAATATGCGATTACTGTGTGTACCGCGCTCGCGCAGAATGCGAAAGACGCTCCGGACGGGGATTGGGATCCTGGTATTGCCGATAAAGCCGAGCGTGATACGAGAAGGTTGCAGGCCTCGCATCCCCGCAATGGAGCGATTCCCGCGCGGCTCGTGTACCAGGCGCTGAGCGGAGAGATGGCGCCGGTCGCGGACCCGGCCGCCACCCCGGCGCGGGATACGATAGTCAGGTCGACCACCGGAGGTTATACCCTCGATTTCCTGCGCTTCACGCGCGCCTGGCAGCCCACCGAAGACTGTTCCATTCATTTCACACGGCAAACCGTGCGTTTCGAGAGCGACGCGGGCGAGTACTTAGGCGACCAGCCTTTGCCGGCGCATGGCATCCTGTTCAGGGACCTCACCTTGACCTCCCCATCGAGCGGTCTTCGAGTAAGCGTGAACGGCGGCATGAAATGGCTTCTTTGGTCCGATCAAGTGTGGCGGCAAATGGGGGCGACAACGCCGGTAGAAATCGATCAGTGGGCCAACAGTGGGCAGCTAGCGCATATCGTGCTTCGGCTGAGCATGTCTGACGCGATGCTTGCGGATCCGAATCGCCCGGATCCCGGCGGCTTTACCTGTACGTATCTCTCGCTTCGCCGCGCGGCGCGCGCTCTCGTCGACAACCGCATCGCCGGCGGCCGGCTGAACTTCGGAGTGGACATAACCAGCAAGCCAACGCGGGAGCTGATCGGCGAGGCCTTCGAGATCGCCAACGAGGAGTGGGAAAACACAAACAAGAGGGTCAGAGTGAGCGCGGTAGCGAACAATGCGCCTGATCCATCTGGCGATCCGGAAACGGAAGCTCCCAAATTGATCCCTCTTCTTGAAGCATTCTTCCCAACTAACGCGCCGCAACAGTCCATTCCGAACCCGCCGGCGAACGCCGAGATTTTTACGGTTGGCAGGATGGCGTATTCCCTTTGGCAGACGCTTCGTGAAGACTTCACCGAGAACACGACGCAACGCAACTTCGACATCAATCACCTTGGACGTGGCGGCCCCGGAGCCGCCGTGGCGCTCGGCCTCGCTACGTATGTTCTAAATCCGATTCAGCAGGCGAACGAAACCGAGGACGCATACATCACCCGGGTACACACGGCGCTAATTGGAAACGTGCAGCCCGGCGCTGCCCTGCAATTATGGAACGACGCCGCCAAATACGAGTCGTTGCGCCAGCGTATTTTTATCGCGATCTCGGGCCATTCGCCGGTGTTCGTAAAATTTCAAGGTCCGGCCAGTCAGCCGGACGAATTTATCATCATCGACCAACGCGGAGAGAGTCCTGATGCTATCCAGTGGCAGCCCGCAGTGCGGATTGGTTTTCCCGACATCTGGATCGCAGCCAACTGGGTGGAGTAATAACAAATGCCATACGACATAGAAGGACGCGCACTGTATCCGTTGACGAACCTCCTGACGCAGGGGGATTTTCCGCTCAGCGAGGTGATTCCCGAAGCCGCGCTCGCGGAAATCTTCGGATCGCTCTATTACACCTCGGCCGAAAGCTTCTTCGCCGACGACACGGCGCACATCAATCTGGAGCTTGTGGCGGAAGGCGATCTGGCGCTCACGCCTCCGGGACTGCCAGGGGTTTCGCTGGTGGCGGCTTCCGGCGGAGACGGCTGGCTATCGTTCGATACCTCCTTCCGTCTTGGCGCGGAGCCTTCGGCCACATTGCGCGATGTCCCGCTCGCCCTGCGGATCGATCGCGGTCTGCTGCAACCGATGCTCAGCC
>Ga0187894_10005979_pt1 | contig 12132 bp, 14 predicted proteins | sample GBC1701081metaG_FD_136650 | JGI IMG/M metagenome (GOLD analysis project Ga0187894, IMG submission 136650) | White microbial mat communities from a lava cave in the Kipuka Kanohina Cave System on the Island of Hawaii, USA - GBC170108-1 metaG ... | reverse complement strand
GTACGTCTACGCGATGTACGGCGCGAAGGTGACGGTCGTCGAGATGATGGATCAGGCGCTGCCCGGCGCCGACAAGGAAGTCGCCGCGACGCTGGCGCGCGAGCTGAAGAAGAAGGGCATCGACCTGCGCACCAGCACGAAGTTCGAGCAGCTGAAGATCGACGGCTCCGGCGTGCGCGTCACCGTATCGAGGGCCGGCGCGAGCGAGGATCTCGACTGCGATCAGGTGCTCGTCGCGATCGGGCGCCGCCCGCTCAGCGCAGACCTCGGCCTCGATGCGGCGGGCGTTCGGCTGGACGCGAAGGGTTTCGTCGAGGTCGACAGCGATCTGCGTACGTCCGCGCCGACCGTCTCTGCGATCGGCGACCTGATCGGGGGGCCGCTGCTCGCGCACAAGGCCAGCGAGCAGGGCGTCCAGGCGGTGGAGCTGATCACGGGTGAGCGCAAGCACGCACACCTCGGCGCGATCCCGTTCTGCATCTATGCACAGCCGCAGGTCGCGTGGGTGGGACTCACCGAAGAGCAGGCGCGCGAGAAACACGGCGCGGCACTGCGGGTCGGAAAGTTCCCGTTCACCGCGTCTGGCAAGGCAATCGCCGCGGCACACACCGCCGGCTTCGCGAAGATTCTCGCGACGGAGAAGCACGGCGAGATCGTCGGCGCCCACATCGTGGGGCACGGTGCGACCGACCTGATCGCCGAGATCGGCCTCGCGATGACGCTCGAATCGACCACCGCCGAGGTGGCCGCGACTTGTCACGCGCACCCGACGCTATCCGAGGCGATTCTCGAGGCCGCACTTGCCGCGGAAGGCCGCGCGATCAACTTCTGAGCGGAGAGCGTGAGGAGCTGGAGATGGCGATTGCGGTACGCGTGCCGGAGCTGGGGGAGAGCGTCGCGAACGGAACCATCGCGCGCTGGTTGGTCAAGGAGGGTGATCGCGTCGCCGTCGATCAGCCGCTCGTCGAGATCACGACGGACAAGGTGGACGCCGAGATTCCGGCACCCGTGGCGGGAGTGATATCGGCGCTGCTCGCAGCCGAAGGCGAGACGGTGGACGTTGGCGCCGAGATCGCGCGGATCGAAGAAGGCGCGAGCGCGGCGACGGGCGCCCCGGCTGCGAAGCCGGTCTCCGCGGCGCGGCCGTCTGCAGCGCCGAAGCCTGCAGCCGCAGCGCCTGCGCGGCAACCCGAGACACCGGCTCCCGACGCGGGCCGCGCGTCGCCGATGGCGAAGCGCGCTGCGGAGGACGCGGGCCTCTCGCTCGGAAGCGTCACAGGCAGCGGCGTCTCGGGGCGTGTGATGAAGGCGGACGTCGAGGCGGCGCGCAGCGCACGCGAGTCGGCGCCGCCCGCGCGGTCGGCCGCGGAGCCGCTCCCGGCGCTCGCCGCGAAGGCGCCTGCGAAGAGATCCGCAGCGTCGCGCGCGGCGCAGGAGGCGGAGACCAAGGCGCGCTTCGGCAGCTACGCGATCCAGGAAGGCGATCGCGTGATCCCGATGTCGCCGCTGCGCAAGCTCGTCGCCGAGCACATGGTCTACTCGAAGCGCACGAGCCCGCATGTCGGAACCGTCGCGGAGATCGACATGGGCGGTGTCGCGGCGGTGCGCGATGCGCAAAAGCGCGCGTTCGAAGAAGCGAACGGCTTCGGGCTGACGTTCCTGCCGTTCATCGTGCACGCCGCGGTGCGCGCCCTGCGCGAGTTCCCGGCGCTGAACGCCTCGGTGCTCGAGGAGGCGATCGTCGAGAAGCGCGATATCCACATCGGCATCGCGACCGAGACCGACAAAGGCCTCGTCGTGCCGGTCGTGCGCAACGCCGATCGCCTGTCGCTCGCCGGCCTTGCCGCCGCGATCGAGGATCTCGCGAACCGCGCGCGCAACCGAAAGCTCACCGCCGACGAGCTGAAGGGCGGCACGTTCACGATCTCGAACCCGGGCCGGAAAGGAAATCTCTACGGCTTCGCGATCATCAACCAGCCGCAGGTCGGCATCCTTCGCATGGGCGAGATGGTGAAGCGGCCGGTCGTGCGCAGCGTCGGCGGACAGGACGCGATCGCGATCCGCCCGATGATGCACCTCGCGCTCTCGTACGATCACCGTGCGGTCGACGGCGCGCCGGCGAACGGCTTCCTGTTCCGGGTGCGCGAGCTGCTCGAAGAGGCCGAGTTCGACCTATAGGCGACTCAGTTGCGGAACGTCCCCGATGGCGAACGCGATCGAAATCTCGTGGCTTGGCAGCGTGCGCTACGGCGCGGCGCTCGAGCGCCAGCTCGCGGCGATCGAAGCGCGGCGCGCGGGCGGGCCCGATCAGCTGCTGCTGCTCGAGCATCCCGCGGTCGTGACACTCGGGCGCGGCTCGAAGCCCGAGAACCTGCTGACGCCGCGCGCGCAGCTCGCGGCGCGCGGAGTCGAGGTGCACGAGATCGCGCGCGGCGGTGACGTCACGCTGCACGCGCCGGGCCAGCTCGTCGGCTACCTCGTCGCGGACCTGGCGGCGCGCGGCGCGCGCGACGTCGCGCTCTGGCTGCGCGGCATCGAGGCGTCATTGATCGAAGCGCTCGGCGAGCTCGGTGTCCCGAGCCGCCGCGTCGAGGGGATGACCGGCGTGTTCGTCGACGCGCCGGGCACGGCCAGGAAGATCGCCTCGATCGGCGTCGGCATGAGGCGCTGGATCACTTATCACGGCTTCGCGCTGAACGTGAGCCTCGATCTCGCCGGCTTTGCGGACATCGTGCCGTGCGGGCTCAGCGGCGTGACGATGACCTCGCTGGCGCGCGAGCAGCGCCGCGCGCTCGCGCTCGGCAGCGCCGAGGAGCGCGCCTACTTCGCGCACGCACGCGAGCGCGTCGCGGCTGCGTTCGAACGGGCGCTGGCATGACGCGCGCCCCCGATCAGCGCGTAGCGCGGCCCCAGCAAAATCGCGCAGTCCCCACGGACCGCGGTGCGAGGCCGCCGTGGCTGAAGGTGCGCGTACGCACGACGCCCGAGCTCGAGCGCGTTCACCAGATCGTCCGTGACGGGAAGCTCCACACCGTCTGCTCCTCGGCGAGCTGTCCGAACCTCTCGGAGTGCTGGTCGCGCGGTACCGCGACCTTCATGATCGGAGGAAACGACTGCACGCGGCGCTGCGGCTTCTGCGACGTCCACACCGGTCGCCCGGCGCCGCTCGATCCGTTCGAGCCGGCGCGCGTCGCGCATGCGGTCGAGCAGCTCGGGCTGAAGTTCGCCGTAATCACTTGTGTCGCGCGCGATGACCTCGCCGACGGCGGCGCGAGCCAAATGGCCGCAACCGTGCGTGCGATCCGGCGCCGCATGCCGAACACCGGCGTCGAGGTGTTGATCGCCGATTATCAGGGCGACGAGTCCGCGCTGCGTGCGGTGCTGGACGCGAACCCCGACGTGCTGAACCACAACCTCGAGACGGTCGCACGCCTACAGCGCCGCGTGCGTCCCGCCGCCAGCTACGAGCGCTCGCTCGGCGTGCTGCGGCGCGCGGGCGAGCTGCGCCCCGACATCCCGACCAAATCGGGCCTGATCCTCGGCATGGGGGAACGCGACGACGAGATCGAGCAGGCGCTCGTCGACCTGCGCGCTGCCGGCGTCACGCTGCTGACGATGGGTCAGTACCTGCGCCCGTCCGGCGATCACCTGCCGGTCGATCGCTACCTCGCGCCGGGGCATTTCGACGCGCTCGCGCAGCGCGCTCGTGCGCTCGGATTCCGCGACGTCGCGGCGGGGCCGCTCGTGCGCAGCTCGTATCACGCCGAGCAGCTGGCCGGGAAGTAACGGGCGCGAGCGGGGGCGAGCCTGCGGGCCCGAGCCACGCGGCGTTCCCACGCAATCTGGCCCCCTTATGGCGGCGGCGATGCGATTCGCTTCGCGCCGCTGGGAATTCCGGCTGGCATCGTGTTCGCGCTCGCTCCGCTGCTCTGCGCTGCGCAGATCGGGGCGCTGCTCGTCACCGGCGCACGCCTCGCGGGGCGCGCGAGCGTGCGGGCGCTCACGCCGCTGCTCGCGCTGTGGCTCGCGCAGGCGCTCTGGTTCACGCTGCCCTATGCGTGCCTGCAGTTCGGCTGGCTGCAGGGCCTCGACGTGCTCGTTTGGCGCAATAACAACCACTACTTCATGTGGATCGCGCTCGCGCACGCCGCCCAGTACATGTGGGTGACGGCTTACTTCGCGCGGCAATCGGGAGCGCAGCGCAGCCTGCGCACGTTCTGGGGCAAGGCGACGGTCGCGGGCGCCGCGGTTTGGACGCTGCCGCTGCTGCTGTTCTGGCAGCCGGGCTTCGCGCTGCTCTCGCCGGATGCAGGCATCTTCGTGCTGGTCGCCGCGTTCGCGAACCTGCACCACTTCGTGCTCGACGGGGCGATTTGGAAGCTGCGCGGGCCGATCGCGCGCGTGCTGATCCAGAGCCCAGCCCGAGGAGCCGCTGGAGCCCGCGCCGCGCCGCCCGTGGCTCGGGCGCGCGGTCTGGGCAGTGTGCGGCGCCGCGCTGGTCGCGAACCTCGCGGGCGTGCTGCTCGAGGACGCCTGGTTCCGTGCGCTGCGCACGCGCGATCTGGCCGCGGCCCGCGAGACGCTCGGCAATCTGTTCTGGATGGGGCGCGATCGTGCCAGCTATCACCTCGCGATCGCGCGCGGGATGCTGCAAGTCGGCGCGCACGAAGCCGCGCTCGCGGAAGCGCGGCTCGCGGCGGCCGGCACACGGAACGCGGGGGCGCAGCTCTTGCTCGCGCAGGCGAGCCTCGCGCTGGGTCGACACGCGGACGCGGCGCGCGCGTGCTCGCGCGTACTCGCTCTGTCGTGCTCGCGCCTCGCAGCGCGGAGCCGTAAGCGCGCGAAAAGCGCCGGAAATCGCCAGCGGGCCAAAATCCGCTCGGCTACTGTGCGCGGCCGTCATGACCGCCCGCGTCGTCAAAGTTCGCCGCGACGAGAAGCTGACCTGGCTCGAGCGTCTCTACGTGCCGATGATCGTGAAGGGCCTCTGGATCACGAGCGCGCACTTCTTCCGGAACCTCGGCGGCTTCATCTCGGGCAAGCGCACCGCGTTCGTCGTGCAGTGGCCCGAAGAGCGCGTCGACTTCGCCGACGCATTCCGCGGCCAGCCGGTGCTGGTGCAGCTCGACAACGGCAAGCCCAAATGCGTCGCATGCGGCCTGTGCGAGTTCGCCTGCCCGACGGACTGCATCACGATCGTGCCGGGTGAGCTCGTCGATTCCGGCATCGAGCGTTATCCGCTCGAGTTCGACATCGACATGTCGCGCTGCATGTTCTGCGGCCTTTGCGAAGAGGCGTGCCCCGAAGAGGCGATCGTGATGAGCCGCGAGGTCGAGCTCGGCGCGTTCAAGCGCGCCGACATGACGTACCGCAAGGAGCAGCTGCTGGTGCCCGAGCCGATGCTGAAGCGCCGCCTCGATTTCATCCGCGGCGAATACGACCGCGCGTACGCGGCGCCCGAGAAGAAGTAGCGACGGCAAGCGGCGCAACGCAGCGAAGCGGCGTAGGCCGCGCGCAGTGAGCCAAAGGCGAATGGAGCTCGGAAAAGGATGGAAGATTTCGGATCGGTTGCGCTGCGCAGGTTGATCGAGGTGCACGGCGCGGCTCTGCAGGCGACGCACGCGAACTTCGGCGACGCGACCGCGCTCGTCGATCCTGCGCGCATCGCCGACGTGATGCGCTTCCTGCGCGACGACGCCGAGTGCCAGTTCGACATGCTCACCGATCTCACTGCGGTCGATTATCTCGGCGAGCAGCCGCGCTTCGAGGTCGTCTACCACCTCTACTCGGTGCCGAGGAACAAGCGCTTGCGCGTGAAGGCGCGTGTCTCGGAGAAGACTCCGGAGATCGCGACGCTTTGTCCGCTCTGGCCCTCCGCGAACTGGATGGAGCGCGAGGTGTGGGACCTCTACGGCATCCGCTTCGCCGGCCACCCGGATCTGCGGCGGATCCTCTTGTACAAGCAGTTCGAAGGCCATCCGCTGCGCAAGGACTATCCGAAGGAAAAACGCCAGCCGCTGATCGGCCCGCAGAACTAGGAATTAGGGAAGAGCCTGCATGTCGAGCGATCTGCACCTGCACGCCGAGCTGCCGCCGGATCAAGACCAGCGCGGCGACCTGCACACCGAGCATCAGATCCTGAACATGGGTCCGTCGCATCCGGCGACGCATGGCACCGTGAAGTTCGTGATCGAGCTCGACGGCGAGCAGGTGGTCGATCTCGACGTGCAGGTCGGATACCTGCATCGCGGCTTCGAGAAGGAGTGCGAGAGCGGCTCCTGGTATCAGTGCATCCCGTACACCGATCGCCTCAACTACAACTCGGCGATCCTGTGCAACGTCGGCTTCTGCCTCGCGGTCGAGAAGCTGCTGCAGATCGAGACGCCCGAGCGCTGCCAGTGGCTGCGCGTGCTCGCGTCGGAGCTCTCGCGGCTCGGCGACCACCTGACGCGCACGGGGGCCGCGTGCCTCGAGCTGCAGGCGATGACGCCGTTCCTGTACGGCATCGAAGCCCGCGAGCTGACTTGGGATCTGCAGGAAATGCTGTGCGGCGCGCGCGTCACCTCGAACTACATCCGCATCGGCGGCGTGAAACACGACATCGCGCCCAGCTATTACGGCTCCGCGCGCGAGAAGCTCGCGAAGATCCGCGAGCTGCTGAAGGACTTCGACGACGTCGTCACGCAGAACCGCATCTTCGTCGACCGCATGAAGGGCACCGGCGTCATCTCCAAAGAGGACTGCATCAAGTACGCAGTGACCGGCCCGATCCTGCGCTCGGTCGGCGTGCCGCTCGACGTGCGCAAGGACGAGCCTTACCTGGTGTACGACCAGATCGATTTCGACGTGCCGGTCGGCGAGGTCGGCGACAACTACGACCGCTACCTGGTGTGCGTCGAGGAGATGCAGCAGAGCCTGCGCATCATCGACCAGTGCCTCGCGAAGCTCGAGCAATTGGGGCCGGGGCCGGTGAACTGCGACGACCCGCGCGTGCGCTGGCCGGCGAAGGGCCGCGTGTTCAACGCGATGGAAGAGTTGATCCAGCAGTTCAAGAGCGTGACCGAAGGCCCGCGCGTGCCGAAGGGCGAGGGCTACTTCGCGATCGAGAGCGCGAACGGCGAGCTCGGCTTCTATCTGGTCAGCGACGGCAGCGCGCAGCCGGTGAAGGTGCGCTGCCGCCCGCCCAGCTTCATCAACCTCGCGCCGCTGCCGCTGATGGTGCGCGGCGCGATGCTCGCCGACCTGATTCCCACCTTCGACTTCATCAACATGATCGGCGGCGAGTGCGACAGGTGAACGGCATCCCCTCGAACATCTCTCGCGGCGAGGTGGCTCGCCGGCTCGGCCTTCCGACCGATCAGCTCGGCAGCGTGAACGATCCGCGCACGACCGAGGAGCACGGCGTGAAGTGGAACGAGAAGTGGGTCTACCGCGACCCCGAGCGCGACGGTTTCGACCGCATCGTGCTCTGGAACCGCTACGACCTGCTCGGCATGTGGCGCATCGCCCGCGACGGCTCCGCCACCCCCGAGGCGCTTCCCGACAAAGCCGCGCACTGAACGCGCAAGTCACCACTCCGGGGACGTTCATACTTGCCGGTGACTTAAGGGCCAGTCCTGGTCCGCGGATCGCGAAAGTCACCATCGCAAGAACGTCCCCGTTTGGTGACTTTTCGCGGATCGTGAAATCTGGCCCGCCGCCGCTCGCGCCGTTCGGCCTCGTGCTCCATCACGACGGCCGCTGGACTCACGACGGGCAGCCGGTTCTGAATCGCGGCGTGCGCGAGCATTTCGATCGCAGCGTGAAGTACCTGCCCGACGCGCGGAAGTTCGTCGTGACGCTGCGGCACTTTCGCGGCGAGATCATCGTCGAGGAGGCGGCTTTCTTCGTGCGCGCGATCGATCTCGCGAGCGGCGAGATCGCGCTCTCGGACGGCGCGCGCGAGCCGCTCGACGTCGCGAGCCTCCATCCTTCGCCGCGCGACGGCGCGCTGCTCTGCCGCGTGAAGCGCGCGCTCGCGCCGGAAGGCCTGCTCGCGCGCTTCACGCGCGGCGCCCAGGCGGAGCTGCTCGCGGCGATCGAGCACGAAGACGATTCCTTCGTGCTCGCGCTCGCAGGGCGCCGCGAGCGCGTGCCCGATCTCGACGGATGACTCCTCGCCGCGTTCGCGGACGCCTCAAGCCGCGCGAGTGGCCGGCAGCAGCGCGAGCTGCGCGGGCCCACGCACGAGGAACGAATCGAGCCGCGGCGGCTCCGCGTCCTGCTTGCGGAGCGCGACGAGCCGCGGCGCGAGCGCTTCGAGCGCGACGCGCGCCTCGAGCCGCGCGAGCGACGCGCCCAGGCAGAAGTGCTTCCCGAAGCCGAACGCGACGTGCCCCTGCGGGCGCCGCGCGACGTCGAAGCGATCCGCGTCCGGGAAGCGCCGCTCGTCGCGATTCGCCGACGCGATCAGCGGCACCACCACGGCGCCCTTCGGGATACGCACCCCGGCGATTTCGGTGTCCGCGGTCGCGAGCCGGAACACCAGCTGCACCGGCGAATCGAAGCGCAGCGCCTCCTCGATCGCGTCGGGCACGAGCTCCAGATTCGCGGCGACGCGTGCGAGCTGATCGGGATGATCGAGCAGCGCGTTCGCAGCGTTGCCGATCAGGTTCGTGGTGGTCTCGTTGCCGGCGACCAATAACAACATCACGAACTGCATCGCGTCCTGCGGGTGCAGCGCGCCGCCTTCGCCCTCCGAGACGATCGTGCTGATCAGGTCGTCCGCCGGGGCGCGCCTCCGCTCGCGCGCGATCTCCGCGAGATACGAGATGCACTCGTAAAAGGTCGCGAGCACCTGAGGGGCGAACGGATCCGCCCGGCCAGCGCCGGTCGACGTCGCGATCAGCGTGTCGGACCAGCGCTTGAAATCGCGCCGCCGCTCGGGCGCGACGCCGAGCATCTCGGCGATCACGCGCACCGGCAGCGGGATCGAGAGGTCCTCGACCAAATCGAACGCTTCGCCGCGATCCAGCTTCGCCAGCGATTCCGCGACGATCTCGCGTGCTCGCGCCTCCCACAGCGCGATCCGCCGCGGCGTAAAGCCGCGATTCACGATCGCGCGCAGCGCCTCGTGGCGCGCGCCGTCGGAAGAGATCAGGCTCGGGTTCTTACGCAGCAGGAACGGATTGAGCCGCGCCTTCCACATCAGGCGGGCCGAGAACCAGAGCAGCCGCGGGGTCAACGGCAGCTCGCCATCGGTTCCCGTCGGCACCAGCACCGTCAGCATCGCGCGCGACGAGAACAGCTCCGGAGACCGCAGCACGTGCTGCACGTCGTCGTAACGCGAGACGCAGTAGTGACCCGAGTCGGGCGCGCGATGGACCGGCGCGTGGTCGCGCAGCGCGCGGTAGAGCGGGTACGGATCGGGCGTTCGGACGTCGCGCAGCGGGTCGAATGTGATCGTCACGGGGACTCTCCGAGCGCGCGCTTCGACGCTACGAGGCGCCGCGCGCGAGCGCGATGCCCGCCGCGACGCCCAGTACGCCCAGCGCGACGCTGCCGAGCGCGTAGAACACAGCGGCGAGGGCGCGGCCGGACTGAAGCAGCAGCCAAGTCTCGAGACCGAACGCGGAGAACGTCGTGAAGCCGCCGAGCAGCCCGCCCACCAGTGCGATTCGCCATGGGTTCACGAGCGGCGGATGCGTCTCGAACACTTCGTAGAGCACGCCGATCGCAAGGCAGCCCGCGAAGTTCACGCCGAGAGTTGCCCAAGGGAAGACGCGAAACGGCAGCGCGAGCGCGATTGCGACGCGGAGCACCGAACCCACGCCGCCGAAGCCGAATACGAGGAGCCACTTCATCACCGGCAACGGTGTCGCAGCCGAGAAATCCCTTCCAGCTTTGGGATCGGGGTGTATGGTGAGCGAGCCGCTCGAAGCCAGGGTGAGCGGCACTCGCCGATCGACCCACGAACCTCGGACTCGTTCCATCGCATCGCGAGCCGACCGGCCGAAATCGGGAGGAACGCACGTGGAGGAGACTCCGCCGGGCCAGTGAAGGGGCGCGGCTAACGCCGCGCCCACAGCCGCCGCCGGCACGGCGCCTTGGCGCAATGTGCGCCGACGCGCGCCGGCGGCACCTCATGGGGACCCCACATGGTCGAAGTTTTTGTCGTGGCCGCGGTACTCGCGGTGGTGCTCGGGCCGATCGTGCTCGGTGCGCTCGGCGGGCTCACCGGGCTTTGGATCGGGCGCCGCTACGTGCACCCGCACCATTCGCAGATCCACGACCACGAAGTGAACGACGAGTAGATCTCGAGCCTCGCCGCTCCGGCGCCGAAGGCGTGGGCCGCCACCTCGTTGACCCGAGGCGTGCCGCGCGAAACCGGTAAAAGACCGTCGAGCGGAAGAGGGCCCGTGGTGGGGCGCGCGAAGTCGCGCGCTCCGCCGCGGGTTTTCGTGTATCCGGGGCGCGCTGAAAAGCACTCGTAGGCTGCACTTCGACCGCCTATCGCAACCCGCGCGAACCGCTCAGCGCGGTTCGCCACCTCTGGCGGATTGGCCGCCGACGTCCGCGACCGCGGGCGCGTCGATCGAGTTCCTACGAGGCGAGCGAATTTTTGTCTCGACGTCGTGTCGACGCGTCTGCACGCCTCCGCCATCCTCCGCCGCCCGCCGCTCCCCGGCTCACGCCAGGAGCGGCGCTTAGGCGCCGTAGCCAAGTGGTAAGGCATGGGTCTGCAAAACCCTGATCCCCGGTTCAAATCCGGGCGGCGCCTCCAATGGGTCCAATCGGTTCGAGGTTCGTCCTCGACCCAGCTCGACAGGAGTCCGACCCGCGACCGCACCGCCAGCCTCTGGCAGCAGGCGTGTGCGAGCTCCCCGGAGAGTCGGCCGATCGTCGGGAGGCGCAGCGGATGCGATCGGCGCGCGGCAGCAGAGTCAGCGACATGGGCGCGGAAGGCTGCGCTGCAAGCGTTCTACTCGGGTTCGGTCTGGCGCGCGCACAGCAAGGTGGCGAACGCGACGATGATCGACTGCGACCACGTCGACTTGTTACGACCCGTTGGCGAACGCCTGCGCGTCCCGTCGAGACGCCCGCCGATCGGCGCGAGCACCGTCTCGGATTCTCTTTTCGTCGTGGACGTGTTCCCGCTCGCTAGCGGCCAAGAAGCGGATCTCCGTTCGCGCGCCGCGAGTGCCGAGCTGATCGCGATGTTCGCGACCGAGGCGACCCCCAACAACTTCCCCGCGCTTCCCGTCCTCGGGCGAAGCGTGTTCGTCAGGCTGCGACGCGTCGATGCCACGAGCCAGCGGTCGGCGATCTCTGGCGTGCCTGCACCGCACGAGACGCTCCGGCTTCGCCAGGCGCGTTCGCTGTTGCGCTGAACGCCGGCGCGGGCGTCGAGGGGCTCGGCTGTACCTCCCCGAAACGCCCCAGCGCTTCGGGATCGCTCGAGAATCGCGCGTTTTCCGCGTCGGCGAAGGCCGCAGACGCGCCGCGTCGACTAGCTTCGCGACACACCCGCGAAGCCGCCGTCGCTCGAACCTAACAACCGAGGAGCCCCGATGAGCACGATCACGACGCGCGACGGAACACAGCTCTACTACAAGGACTGGGGCCGCGGGAAGCCAGTCGTTTTCTCCCACGGCTGGCCACTCTCCGCGGATGCCTGGGATCCGCAGGCGTTCTTCCTCGCCTCGCATGGCTGCCGCTGTATCGCGCACGATCGCCGCGGGCACGGGCGCTCGAGCCAGCCGTGGAACGGCAACGACATGGACACCTATGCGGATGACCTGGCGGAGCTGCTCGAGAAGCTGGACGTGCGGGACGCCACGCTGATCGGGCATTCGACCGGCGGCGGCGAGGTGGCGCGCTACATCGGCCGCCACGGCACGGCGCGCGTCGCGAAGGCGGTGCTCGTCGGCGCGGTGCCGCCGATCATGCTGAAGACAGACGCGAATCCCGGCGGCCTCGGGATCGAGGTGTTCGACGGATTTCGCGCCGCCTACCTCACCGATCGCGCCCAATTCTTTTTCGATGTCGCGAGCGGCCCGTTCTTCGGCTTCAACCGGCCCGGCGCGAAGGCCTCGCAGGGGCTGATCCAATCCTGGTGGACGCAGGGCATGCAGTCGGGTCACAAGAACGCCT
>Ga0187894_10005978_pt1 | contig 12132 bp, 6 predicted proteins | sample GBC1701081metaG_FD_136650 | JGI IMG/M metagenome (GOLD analysis project Ga0187894, IMG submission 136650) | White microbial mat communities from a lava cave in the Kipuka Kanohina Cave System on the Island of Hawaii, USA - GBC170108-1 metaG ... | reverse complement strand
CGGAACTGCTCGAAAAATTGCTGAAGGAGCATCCCGACAGCGCGTTGCACGACCAGGCGCTCTTTGAGCTGGCGCAGACGCTGGCGGGCATGAAACGCACGGAGGATGCGGCGGCTCGATTCGAACGGGTCGTGCGGCAGTCGAAGGACGAGCGCGTCGTGGCTCCGTCGCTGGAGCGGCTCGCGGCGCTGGAGATGAGCCGCGAGGGTTACGCCGCCGCCGTTCAGCATCTCGACCGACTGATTGCGATGGGGGGCGACGACCGGCGCAGTGCGCGAGCCCTGCTGATGCGCGGACAGGCGCTGCTGGCCTCGCAGAAGTTCGCCCCGGCCGCCGAGGCGATGGCGGAATTCCTCAAACGATTCCCCGAAGGCGACGAGGCGACGCAGGCCCGCGCCGTGCTGGCCGTGGCGCGATCGCGGCAGGATCAGTGCGCCGAGGCGCTGGCCGACATGGAGCGGGTCGAGCGTGCGGACCCGGAGCAGCTCGACGCGACGCTCCGCGCGGCGCTGCAGTATGAGAAAGCCTACTGTCTGCGGCGCACCAACCGCGGCGACGAGGCGGCCGCGGCTTATCGACAGGTGGTCGACTCGGGCGGCGACGCGGCCGATCCGCACGCGCAGCTCGAACTGGCGGAACTGGAGACGCGCGCGGGACGCAAGGATTCCGCACGGACGTTGCTGGAGCAGATTCGCGCCGCGGCCGCGAAGGATCCCCATCGCGTGCCCGAGGCGGTCTGGTCGGCGGCGACCTATCGGCTGGGCGTGCTGGAGTACCTGGCCGGCCATCACAAGCCGGCGGCGGCGGCGTTTGAGGAACTGCTGACGCGCGACCCGGATGGCGAACTCACCGCTTCGGCCGCGTTCTACTGCGGCGAAGCGTCGTTCCAGATCGGCGCGATGGACCGCGCGGCGCGGCACCTGGCGCTCGCGGCGGAGCGCGCGAAGGATGACGCCGTCGCGCAGCCTGCATTGCTGCGGCTGGGCGAGTGCCAGGCCGCGATGCAGCAGTGGGCACGCTGCGAGCAGACCTATGCGACCTTCCTCGAGCGCTGGAGCGATTCAAAGCAGTGGCACCAGGCGCAGTTCGGCCTCGGCTGGGCGCGCGAGAACCAGCAGCGCTACGACGAGGCGATCAGCGCCTATCGCCCGATACTGGAACGCCACCAGGGGCCGACGACCGCGCGGGCGCAGTTTCAGATCGGCGAGTGTCTCTTCGCGCGGAACAAGCTGGACGATGCGGCGAGCGAGCTGCTCAAGGTCGAGATTCTCTACGCCTACCCGGAATGGAGCGCTGCGGCGCTCTTCGAGGCGGGTCGCTGCTTCGAGAAAATGTCGCGCCCGCAGGACGCGCGGACGCAATACAAGACCGTCGTGGAAAAGTACAAGGACACGCAGTGGGCCCGCTCGGCCCAGCAGCGGCTCGATCAGACGGCGCAGGCCGCGGCGCTGCCCGGCCGATAGGCGGCGGCGCGGCGCGAAACGACGTTCGGACCCGTTCGGAGGATTCACCGTGAACGCTTGGATTGGATGGATTGGATGGATCGGATGGCTCGCGGTCGCGCAGCAGCCCGTCGCGGGAGCGGCGCCTGCCGCCGCGCCCGCCGGCGCCGGGTCGATGGAGATCACCTCGGCATGGGACTTCGTCGTCAAGGGCGGCCCGATCATGATTGCGATCGGCCTGGTGTCGCTCGTCGCGCTGGCGGTGGCGATCGAGCGGATCGTCCTGCTGCGCCGCGCGGTGGTGATTCCGCCCGCGTTTCTGCCGGGAGTCACGGGACTGCGCGCGGACAAGGCACGGGCGCTGGAGTATTGCCGCGCCGACGACAGTCCGATCGCGCGGCTGATCGCGGCGGCCCTTCGCAAGCAGGGACAGCCGGTCGACGTGCTGACACGCGGCATGGAGGAGGCGGGTCACCGCGAACTGACGCGCTTCCGCAAGCGCATGCGACTCATGTCGGCCCTGCCGCAGATCAGCACGATGCTCGGTCTGCTCGGCACGATCTTCGGAATGATCAAGACATTCCAGGCAGTGGCCGCGTCGGGGCAGGCGCTGGGCAAGACCGAGACGCTGGCGAAGGGCATTTTCGAGGCGTGGACCGCGACCGCCGGCGGTCTGCTGGTCGCGATCCCGGTGCTCGCGGGATACCACGTGCTGATGGGGATGATCGACACGCGAATGTCCGAGCTGGACGTGGCCGTCTCGGACTGGATGGAGGCGCAGAGCGCGCCGGCGGGCGTCGCTGCCCTTGCGCCGAGCGCCGGTGCGGCTCACGCGCCGGCCGTGCCGCTGCAGACGCCGCATCGCGCACCGGAAACCGCTCCGATGCCGGTCGCGGCCGTTTAGAAATCGCGGAAGAAACGCCGGGAGAATTGCCGTGCTGGTCAGAAGCCGCGACGCCGACTCGGAGATTCACCTCGACTTTGTGCCGATGGTGGACGTGCTCTTCAATCTGCTCATCTTTTTCCTGCTGGCGACGACCCTCGCGCAGGTCGAGCGCGAGATGCGGATCGCGCTGCCCGCGGCCGTCTCCGCCGGGCCGATCAGCGCCGCGCTGCGGGAAGTGGTGATCAACGTCGATGCGAAGGGGCAGTGCTTCGTGGGGGGGCAGGCGATCGAACCGACCTCGCTCCAGACGATGCTGACCGATGCGGTCAAGGTCAACCCGGAGCAGAAGGCGACCGTGCGCGGCGACCGCGCCGCCGCCTACGCCCACGTGGTCAAGGTGCTGGACATCTGCAAGAGCGCGGGGATTCAGCAGCCCTATCTCGACACCGTGCTCGAAGATTGAACCGACGACGCTTTCGGATCGCTCGAACCTGCCGGATTCCATGCTGGACTGAAACATGATCAAGCGGCTGACCGTTGCGATGGCGATCCTTCTGCTGGCCGGCGCGGCGGCGCTCTTTTGGCGCACGCGACCGCTGCACGAGACGGTCTATTCCGATGCCGATCGTATCCGCGAGCCTTCCGAAACGGCGCGGCCGCGCGAAGTGCTGTGGCAGCCGCCGGTGCGGCTGGCGGAGATTACCGCCGCCGGACGCGAGGACTACGAACCGCGCCTGAGCTGGGACGGCCTGACGCTGTTCCTCGTGCGCGGCAAGGCGGGGACGAACGCGGATATCTACGTCAGCACGCGCAGCCCGCAGCGCTGGTCCGACCCGCAGCCGCTGGGCGAGATCAATTCAGAACATGACGACCTCGGTCCGGAGCCGTCGGCGGACGGATCGACGCTCTATTTCTACAGCAATCGGCCGGGCGGACTGGGCGGCTACGACCTCTGGATGGCGCGCCGCGGCGCGAACGGCTGGTCGCCGCCGACGCATTGCGGGCCGCAGGTCAACACCGAATTCAACGATTATGGCCCCGCGCTCTCGCCCGACGGACGCCTGCTCTATTTCGCCTCCAATCGACCGCGCGCCGCCGATCCGCACGGCCCCGACCGCGACGCCTGGACCGCGACCGTTCGCGAGGATCTCTACCAGCACGACTACGACCTGTACACGGCGGCGATCGGCGACGCGGGTTTTTCGGCGGCCCGGCCGCTCGACGCGCTGAACTCCTCCGGCAACGACGGCGCGCCGGCGGTCAGTCCGGCGGGTGATTTCCTCTACTTCAGTTCCGATCGCGCGGGCGGAGCGGGCGGCTTCGGTCTCTACCGGGCGCGGCGCGTGGCCGACGGGTTCCGGCCGGTCGAGCACATGCCGCCGCCGGTGAATTCCGCGGCCAACGAACTGGATCCCGGACTGGCGATGGGAGGCTACGCGCTCTACTTCAGCTCCGACCGGCCGCCGCCGGAAGGAAGCGCGTCGCCGGCATCCGCGCCGGCCGCGGTCACGGAGGCGGATTTCAACCGTCCCGCCGCGCCGCCGAAGCGCGACTACGACGTCTATTACACCGCCTCGCGCGAGGTCTTCCGCGAGAACGTGTCGCTGGATCGGCCGCCGATCGACTGGGCCGCCCTCTGGGCGGACATCGGCCCCAACCTGATGTGGCTGCTCCTCTCGCTGCTGGCCGGACTGGCGCTGCTGGCCGTGCTGCGCGACGCTCGGCGGCGCAGGCTCAGCCTGCTGACGCGCTGTCTGCTGCTGTCGCTGCTGGCGCACATGGTATTCCTCTTCATGAGCAGCTTCTGGGAAGTGACGACGGGGTTGGCGACCGCCGTTCGGCGGGAGGGGCGCATCTCGGTGGCGCTGGCCGCGCCTTCGGGCATCGGCTCGATCACGCGCCAGATTCGCGGCGGATTGTCGGATGTTTCCGCCCCGGCCCCGCGCGACGTGAGCGCGCCGCGGCGCGGACTGACGTCGCTGCCCATCGCCCCGGCCGGCCCGACGCGGCTGGCGGTCGCTCGGCATCAGCCGGCCGCTGTGCTGCCCAATACGGTTTCACTCGCCTACACCGAAGCGCCGCTTCCGCGTACGCGCGAACTCTCCAACGCGGCCCAGCCTCAAGCGATGCAGGAAGTCCCGCCGGAATCGGCGGCGCTGATGCCGCTGCCCGCTCCCGGTGATGCGCCGGCCATGGCGCGCGTCGACGAACCCGTCGCGCCGACCGTGACTCCCGCCGAGACGCGCGTGACCGATCGCGCGCCGGTTGCCGTGCGGCCGCTGGGCCATGCGTCGGGTGCGGCGGGAGACGAATCCGCGCCGCTGGAACAGCTCGCGGTGCCGGCCGCGGCGGTGACCCCGGCGATGACGCAGGGAGGCAGCGCCGCGCTGGATTCTATTGCCGATGCGCCTCTTTCCGCCGCGGATTCACCTGCGCAAGGCGGTCACGGACCGAGCGCGCCGGGCGGCGTCGAAGGAGGCGTGGGGGCGGAGGTGGCGAATGTCGCCGGCGTTCCCGATCCGTCGCTGCGCCTGCCGGAAGTCGCCGCGGCCGCGCCGGTTGTCGAAGAATCGGCCAACTCCGCCGGCGGTGGAGGCGGAATGGAAATCGGTGCGGAATCGGACCGCGCGCCGGGCGCCGGTGTTCCGCGCGGCGAGCTGCGGCTCGGCCCGGCCGGCAGCGGCGCGAATCTCGGCGCGGGGGCCGGCAGCGGCGGAACCGGCACGGCGCTGGAGCAGATTCCCATCGCACCGACGCAGGCAGTCCTTCCCGCCGCGCAGGCCAGCCTCGCGCCACGCGACAGCGACGCCTCCGGCTCAGCCTTCGGCGCGGCCAACGGCGATGTAACGGGCCTCTCCGGCTCGTTTGGTGCCCCGAACTCGGAACCGACCGAGCTGGCGCTCGCGCTTCCTTCGGCGGAGCCGGATCGAACCGAATCAGCCGACGCGGCGGGGCCGGTGGTCGTCGGAGCCGGACCGGCTCCCGGCGAAGTGATTCACATGGTCCGCGGGCGCGTGACGGACGAGGTGACCGGACATTCGATCGAAGGCGTGCGCGTGAGGCTTGACCTGCCCGAAGGCGGCACGGCGCTGATGCGTTCCGATGCGGAGGGTCGATTCGAACTTCCCGCGGGCGAGTTGCCGGAGCATTTCGCCCTGGCCGCATCGCGCGAAGGATACGAACCCGCGTCGGTCAACGTTGACCGCGAGCAGCTCGGCCCCGGCCGACCCGACTTGGTGATTCCGATGCGAAAGGCCCGCATGGAGGTCGTCGCGCTGGAGCGTTCACCGGCCGTTCATCACCTCGGCAACGACCGGTTCGAGGGTCAGATCAACAGCCAGTTCCAGCGTGAGAGCGAGGGGCTGACGCTCTCGTTCGATTTCGAGATCACGGCGGCGCAGCTCAAGCCGGAGTATCGCCGCGCCGAGCTGCGGCTGATGACTAAGGGCGTTCAGTGCCCGCATCCCGTGCGAGTGAATGGCGAACTGGTTGCACGCGGATTGAAAGGATCACCTGCGGATGGCGTCTTCGGCGATCAGCGGCTGCGGTTCGGCGCCTCGATGCTCCAGGTCGGCGTGAACCACATCGAGATCGAGGCGATCGACTGCGGCGTCGGCGACATCGATGATTTCGAGTTCGTCAACCTGCGCGTGCGGCTGCGGCCGTGACGGGCCGCACCGCCGCGGCCGTCAACCCTTCGACTGCGCCTTGATGATCTGCGTGATGCGGTTGCTCGGCAGGTTCAGCGCGCCGATCACCTGCGAGCAGGAAGTCCGCAGCGTCAGGTCCTTGCCGTCCATGGCGAGGTCCGCCAGCGTGTTGACCGTGCCTTCGCCGAGCAGGTTGCCGTTGCGCCGCGCCGCGTCCGCCAGCGCCGCGAACGTGGCCAGACGCATTTCCATCGAGTTTTTCTCGTTCAACGCCGTCGCCGCCAGGGCTTCCTGCGCGGGGGCCGTGTCGATCAGCGCCAATGTTTCCGCGGCGGCGATGCGAAGTGTTTCGTCGCGTTCCGACTCCATCGCCCGGATCAGCGCGGGTTCGGCGCGGCGATACTCGATGATCTTGGAGTTCGCCAGCCCCGCGCCGCGCAGCGCCTCGACGGCCTGCATCGCGAGGCTGAGCGCCTCCTTCTCGTTGATCTCGATCATGCCGAGCGTCGAATTGGCCCGCCGGTAGCGCTCCATCAGGGCGTCGGTCGCGGTCTCGGCTGTGCCGCCCCCGATCGCCTCGGCCAGCAGGATCGAGACGCCGCCATGCCCGCCCGCGACGGCCTGCGCCGCGCTGGTGTCGCCGCGCTTGGCGATGATCACGATCGGCGCGGCGGCGGTCAGGAAATCGCCGCGCAGGTTGCGGACTGCCTCATCCAGCTTGGGCTCCTGCGTGTCGCTGCCGATCAAAATCAGGTCGAAATGGACGGCATTCTGGGTCCGCGCCGCATTCATCGCGCCGAACATGTTGCGGTCGGCGATGGCGTCGACGCCGCCGGCCCGCAGCACCGCCTGAATCTTGTTGCGAAGCTGGTCGTCCGAGTCGATGACCAGCGCCGTCCGCCGCGCCGACAGGGCGACCGCCTCGGCCAGCACCGGAACGACCTGGTGCGAGTTGTTGAACTGTGAATTGGGCAGCGCCCGGGCGATGGCCAGGGCGGCCTTGATCCGCACCAGCCGGTGCGGAAAGCTCAGGCATTCACCGACCGCCTGCTGCGCGTCGCCTGTTCCCAGCAGGCTGGAGGCGCCGGCGGTGGTCATCAGTGCCGAGAGCGCGCCGAGCGCCTCGGCCGGATCGCGATCCTTGACCGCGCGGGCCGCGACGAGGTGATTGTGCGCCGGGCCTGCCGCGCGGGCGAAGTAGATCGAGCGGGGATAATTCTCCGGTCGCGTGCCGTCCTGCGCTGCGGTGGGATCGGACGCTTCGGATTCGACGTTCATTCCCAGCCGCGCCTCGCGGCGGAAGTTGGAGGCGAGCCAGAGCGCCGCGGCCTGTGTCTGCCCCGGCTGGAGGTCCAGCGCCGCCTCGCAGCAGCGCATCGCCATCACATCGCGGAAGATTTCGCGCGGCACGGCGATGTACATGAGCTTGCCGTCCTGCACGTACCAGACGTTGGCGGTGGGGCTGCGGTCGTCGGCCCGCACCGAGTCGAGATCGGCATGATAGGCTTCTGCCAGATCGAGATAGAGTTCGGCGGCGTTGATATCGGTGCGCGGCTCGATATCGCGCAGCGCGGTGGCGGCGGCGGCTCGCAGATCGGCACTGGCGGTCTTATCCGCCCCCTCGGCGATGCGCGCGAGGTAGGGCAGCGCCTGGCGATAGCCGATGCGGGCCAGCGTCTCGATCACCGGCCGGCGGATCACGTCGTCGGGAATCTGCAGCGCCACGACCAGCGGATTGAGGGCCGGGCGGCCGAGTTCCGGCAGCACTTTCATGATGACCGGATGCAGGGCGGAGTGGGCCGGATCCTGCATTGCCCGCAGCAGTTGCGGCACGGCATATTCGCCGGCGGCCTTCAGGTCGCGCGTGGCGTTGAAGACCTGCCGCGGCGTTCCGCCCAGCCGCGCCACGTCGGACGAAATCTCCAGCGCGTCCTTCCGCAGCATCTCCTCGCCCTGATTGAGCAGGTCGAGGAACGCCTTGGCCGAGGCGCCCACCTCGGTGTTGGACATCAGCTTGATCAGGATCGCGTGCCGGTTCTGGTTGGCGCGCGTCAGTTCGAGCAGCGCCACGGGATCAGGGGCTGAATCGACCAGTGCCTTGAAGTTGGCGTCGGCATAATTGAAGCGGCCGATCGCCGCGAAGTGCCAGCCATCCTCCGCGAGCATCTTCTGCTTGCGGCCGGCCTCGATCCTCTGCATCAGCTTGTTGCCGCTCTCGCCCAGCGTGCCGGACTTGACGGCCTGTTCGAATCGCAGCGAGCCGGTGCGGTCCGCCAGCAGTGCGAGTCGCAGCGGCGATGCCTCCGTCGCGGCAAGCGCTTCAAACTGCTTGACGGCGTCGGCGGTCGCGTCTGATTCCAGCGCGCGATTGGCCGCCTTCCACTCGGACCAGAGACGTTCGTTGAGTCCGACCGCGTCCTCGGGAAGCTCTTCCGCGGCGAGCCGAGGCGCCGGAGTCAGCAGCGCGCCGGCGGCGGCCGCCAGGAGAGCAAATCGGACAAGAGGTTGGCGGAGCGTTCGTCGATGGAGATTCGACATGCAGCGACCTCCGAATTCAATCGCGGGAGTGCCCAAACCGCAGGCTGGCGGGCGCAATCGCCGCCGTCGAGGGAGGCCGGCCGTCGTGCCGTCGCCCCCGGAGCGTTGGTGCGCCCCGAACGCAGTTCTGAGTTGCAAATCATACGGGAATCAGAGGATGGGTCAAGCTGCGGGCCGGCCGGTTCGAGTCGTGCGTGATCCAGGCCGGGCGGTCGATTTTCTTTGACTCGCTCCGGCGGAATTGATACGCTTCGCGCGTCGGTGATCCGCGCGTGCGGATCGAACAGGGAATCCGGTGTGAATCCGGAGCGGCCCCGCCGCTGTAACCGGGAACGAACGCCGCAAATCGCCATTGGCCGCCCAGCGCGGTCGAGAAGGCGCGGCGCATAGGCGCGACAGGCAGCCTGCCTGCCGCGGGCCCGGGAGCCAGAAGACCTACCGACGGGACATCGTTCGGCTGGACCCTCGTGGGATGGGGCGTCAGTCCATGTCGGCCGCGCAGCCACGCGCTCGGGCATTGCTCTCGTTCGCAATTCGGCATCGCGCCTGCTTCATGCGCATTGACTCATCGCACGGAGTTTCAAAACAGGTTCGAGAAGGGCCTTCACAGAACCCCTCACCCAACCCCTTCAGGCTTCCTGATCGGTCGCCCTCAGCCTCATCGGATGAGGGTTTAGTCCTGCTCCCTCTCTCCGGAGGGGGGCGGTTGGGGTGAGTGTACGAGTGATGGTTCGATTCGAATCTGCGCCGAAGGATGTCTTCCGGCTCGACGGGTACTTCCCGCGCTCGTGGGCAGGCGCGCCCTTGTCGCGGCGCGCCGGCACGGGAACCCGAACGACATGCCGCAGCGCCTCAGCAGCGCCGCGGCAGCGAGGAGGAAGACAGATGCAGCTTCTGGATTCACTGGTCTCTGCGCGGAGTTGGTTCATGAGTGTTTGCCGCGGGCGGCATGCACGCCTGGCATTCAGGGCGATGGCGCTGATGATGCTGGCGCCGGACGCCGCTCGGGCCGCTGATCCCTGGGCCGACCAGGTCGTGAGTTACTCCGCCGGGACCAGCGCCGATCCGAACTACACCGCCGCGCCGGGCGTGACGCTCGGCTCGCCGGAGCGCTTCAGCGGCGAGAACACCCCCTTTGGCCCTTTCCCCGGCGTGGTCTCGATGTTCAGTCCCGCCTGGGGAGTGGATGAGATCATCAGCATCGGCGAAGGGGGCCATCTCACGGTGAAGTTCAACGAGCCGGTCAACGATGATCCGGCCAATCCCTTCGGCATCGATCTGCTGGTCTTCGGCAACTCCTTCTTCGCGGCCGATTTTTCGAGTTTTCCCGACGCGTCGCACCTTTCCAGCGCGACGCTCTTCGACGCCGATGCGGCGCTGATCGAAGTCTCCACGGACGGCATCAACTTCTTCAGCGTCGCGCCGCTGGCCGACCGGCTCTTCCCCACGCAGGGATATCTTGACAGCCTGGCCTTCGATGCAGTGCCCGGCCTGCTGCCCACCAACTTCACGCGTCCGGTCAATCCGGCGCTGACGCTGGCGGACTTCGACGGCCTGACGCGCGCGCAGGCCGTGGGCCTTTATGGCGGCTCGGGCGGCGGCACGGGGATCGACCTGGCCGCGGTGGGTCTGTCGAGCATCCAGTATGTGCGCATCAGCGTTCCGGACGACGGCAATTCGCTGACCCGTCGCAAGGCGGAGATCGATGCCTTCGCGACGGTCCCGGAGCCGGGGACGCTGCTGCTGGCGGCGGCGGCGATGATGGCGTCGTCGCGGCGGCGAATTCGGACGAATTGATCGAGTGGAACGGTGTGTATTGAACTGCCGCGGCCCGGTGATCGAGCGTGCGTCTCAGGAGTTCTGTCGTGATTCAGCACGGGTGCTTTCCGGGGTGAGAAAGATCAGGACAGACTGCTTGATTCGCAGCGCACGCTCGACGCCGGCCGCGGCTTTTCGTGCGGCCGTCGCTTTGGCGCTGTGTGCAACGACGCTTCGCGTGCGCGCCGAATGGCTCGATTACGCCGTGGTTCCGGGGCGGAACGCCGTCGCCGTCGTTGCCCCGATCAATGTCGACACACTGCTCTGGCTCGGCGCGACCGATGCGGGAAACCAGACGATCAAGTATGAGGGGTCGACCTGCCCGGCCGTCTTTGGCGGGCGAATCTTCGCCAACGCCCGGCTGATGAGCGGCGCGACGCATGTCTCCAACCGGCTCGTCGCCTTCGACGTGATCAGCGGGCAATTTCTTCACCAGACGACGATCGACAAGTCCCTGCTGGAATCCTGGGCGTCGCCGGTCGTGGATTCCGCGCAGGGGCGCGTACTGGTCTGCTCCGGCTCAAAACTTTTCGCCGTGAATGCGGCGTCCGGCGGCGTGGCGTGGAACACGCCATGCGCGCATCCGCTGGTCAACGTCGCGCCGGCGATCGCTCGGGACGTCTCGCCCGGTCGGGTCTTCGTCGCCGACTTTGACCCTTTCGGCGGCGACGGGCGGCTCTATTGCATCAACACTTCGCCCTTTAACGCCGGCTCGAATCCCTACAACTCCGGCGACATTCTGTGGGAGGAGGTGCTTGGCGAGACGACCGGGCCGACGCCCGCCTACGACAATGGAATTGTCTACGCCGCCACGCGCTCCGGTTCGATGGGGCTGGGCACGATTTATGCGTTCGATGTGGATGCACCGGCGGGTCTGCGACAGCTCTGGGCCACCGCGGTGGGGAGCGAGTGCTACGGCGGTCTCTGCGTGACGGGGGGAAACGTCTATGCCGCGACCTACGGTTTTTTCGGAAGCGGCGACAACTCGCTGCTCGTGAAGCTCCGCGCGTCGGATGGTGCGCTGCTCTGGAGCATCGGCTGCGAGCGCACCGCGTCGATACCCATTGTTGACGGCAACCGTCTCTATCTGTCAGCGGGCCTGAACGGCTTCGGCTCAACGCCCAAGGTACAGTGCTTCCGCGACGACGGCGCGTCAGCCGTCAAGCTCTGGGACACCGCGGCGGACACGGGTGGATCGCTCTCGGTCGGTGGCTGGACGCTTCAGCCGGTGCTGTCGAACGGAATCCTCTACGCCGGCCGCATTCCCGCCGGGGCCAGTACCTCGCTGCCCTATACCGACCTGCTGCTGCTCGATCTCGCGCGCTCACCGGGCGACGCGGGATTTGTGCGGCAGTCGCGCGCGGGGGCGGGCAGCAGTCCGGCACTTTCGGGCGGACGGCTTTACAGTCTCGGTCCGGCGGGGCTAAACGCCCTGGCCGCCTGCGGCGATTTCAGCGGCGACGGGCGGCTGAATGGGGACGACATCCAGGGTTTTCTCGCCGCGCAGCATGCCGCAGTGCCGACCACGACGCAGAAGGCGCTGGCGGACCTGAACGCCAACGGAGCGATCGACGCCGATGATCGAGCGCGGTTCGTCAACAAGCTGCTCGGACTCTAAGCGCGGCCGCGCGGACCGATGCGTCCCGCGTTCCGGTTCGCCACCGCGCGGATTCACCCTGATCGAACTGCTGGTGGTGATCGCGATCATCGGCGTGATCGTGGCCATGCTGTTGCCGGCCCTCTCCGGCGCGCGTCGGCAGGGTCAGGCTGCCGTCTGCCTGTCGCGCCTGCGCGAGCT
>Ga0187894_10005976_pt1 | contig 12134 bp, 17 predicted proteins | sample GBC1701081metaG_FD_136650 | JGI IMG/M metagenome (GOLD analysis project Ga0187894, IMG submission 136650) | White microbial mat communities from a lava cave in the Kipuka Kanohina Cave System on the Island of Hawaii, USA - GBC170108-1 metaG ... | reverse complement strand
TGTTAATGGCGATTGTATTTGCGGACTATGCGCCAATAGATATAACATCGCTCTTCACGCCTCCGACTAAATAGAATTCGAATCTCTTCGATCATCATTTAAGCAGAGTTGTGTCTCATGTCTTTATTACAAATACATTTTAGATACACTAACCTGTAAGCTGTCGTGAATAGACGCTCAAGATTTGAAATATACATGGACATAATGATGGCCTTGACAGATGGCCCCAAGAACCCAACCAGACTCATGTACACAACAAATCTGTCATGGGCACCGCTGCAGGAATGTCTTAAGACCCTGATCACGCAGGGAATGGTCGGGGAATCAGATAACAATTCAAACAGGAAGGTTTACTCGCTGAGCCAGAAGGGTATTGCAATAATCAACAGATACAAGGAATTCACAAAGGAACTCACAGAGCTATCTGGCGATAACGGTCAGCAAAGAGAAAGAGACGTAGCGATGTTGCAGTAAAACCATTGCTCTTGGTCTCTTATTTTCCATTGCATATTCTTCAAAATCTTATTTTTGAAAATAATATCAGATCATATTTGCGAAATTAGGGTGCGGTCGACGGGATTTGAACCCGTGTCGCGGGCTTGGAAGGCAGACTTTACATTGAGAGTTTTCCTACCCTTTCCTTAAATCCCATGACTGTTATGCCTATTAGTTCCTTCTTTTTGTACCGCAATATTACATCGTTATCAAGTAGAATACCATCATCTGCCGCTCGGGGTTTGCCAAAACTGATATACAATACATCGGCTTTCTTATCGTAATCTATATCAAGTTTCTTTGCCTTTGGTATCTTCAAGACTTCTGCCAAACGATCTCCCTCCTAATTATCTGATTGATGTTTGATATAAAGTGAGCAGTTATTATAAATCCATCTTCTTCATTTGTTTCACGGTAGGCAACCATAAGGTAACTTGGTTTTAACCTGCTGAAGTATCTAACGGCAATAAATTCATCCACTTTTCCTTTTACTACAAAATCTGGATCTTGAACCGCGGTTAAGACCTTAGAAGCACGTTTCTTGAGCTCCACATGTCTTTTAATTATATGATTCCAGCGTTCACGCGTGAGCCTGATGTTAACACCTCTAATGGATTTAATTATCAACGGGAAACTAGTCAATCCATTTCGCCTGTGAGTGACGTGCATAATAGCTTTTAATAGAAATTACCACTTGATCTCGTAGTTCATTCGCATGCAATGTTAGCTGAATTTGTTCCTTGTAATAATAGAATGCGGTCGACGGGATTTGAACCCGTGTCGCGGGCTTGGAAGGCCAGCGTCCTAGACCAACCTAGACGACGACCGCATACCTGTGCCAATGAATCGAGCGTGTTATTAACATTATCAGATTGCAATAAAGTTCAAATTAGTTCCAGTACACACAAATTCGAACACATATTACTGCTATCATCTATACTTAATTTCCTAATTACTACAAATCAGTTCATTATGTAATGCATGAACACAGACAACACTCTATGTCTTTCTAATGCTAATTTAAGTTGGTGGAGAGCGAAAAACAAAGCGCGACGAGTACGAAGATCAATAAAACTAGTGTAAAGACCAGTAAGACGGGAACAAAGACAAGTAGAATAGGCAGAAAGACCATGATATTGACAGCGATACTTAGCGTTCTCGCTTTTGTTGGTTTTTCAGCATCAGCTTACCTCTCGTACAAGAATAATGATGCTTTGCTAGAAACACTAGATTCTGCAGCATTTGGCTTTCATGATTATCTTAATTTCATAACTCTAAGAACATTTCAATCTAATGATTCTATTCAACATGCGGAGCTAGATTTCTCTGATGCAGACGCTGCAACAGCAGACAATACGGGATTGAACGTACTTTCCAACAATGAAGATGGATCCACAACTCCAGAAGTACCTACGACTCCGGAAGACGAAAATATAATTCCAGCTTGCAGTCCAAACTACGGGAGCGGTTGTGTTTATGACTTTGTTCTCTGGGGATCTTACTACCAGCAAACACTAGAAGACAAGGTTCTTGATCTGATAAATGAAGATCGTGTACGTAATGGCTTTCAACCCGTGGAGTACAGTGGCGAAGTTGCCAACCATGCCTACATGTATAGCAAGAACATGGCATCAATAGCAGTTCAGGAACAAACCAGTCCCAAACTGAGGATCTGGAATGACTACAGTGGTGTAGTGCGTCGCTCATGTGGTGAAAATGTCTGGAATCTAAACAATCCCTTCGATCCCGTCACGCTAAGACAAAATAGAAATGAGGGATTCCTCGATTTTGAAACGAGTTCTGCACATAAACCAGCATCACCAGACTCTGTAACTTTAGATGATATAGCAAACTGGATACATGCAGGTTTTATGGGTAGTCCGTGGGGGCATCGCGATAAAGTCCTCAATCCAATGTGGACTGAGGCGGGGATTGGGATCTACATAGATACCAGTAACAACAACCGTCTTTGGGTTACTGAGGACTTTTGTAGGAAATAATTTCGTCTTCAGATTTCGCTCTGGAAGGGGGAAACTTAAATTGCAAAATACCGACGGATCAACTCAGGTTTTATTGAAGTTAAGATCATTCCAAAAAACATGAGTGATATGTAAGAGAAAATGATGCCAAAGACTCCTATAGCATCCGTTACGCCTAGACCAGCCTGCTTATACCGTTTATAGAACCGTGAGAATTTTCGCCGCATTGATTTGGGGTTGTTACGATTATTCCCAAGTGCAGACTGGGTATTCACGCTCACCATACACTTATGATCCATGATCACATCATAGCCATCACATACGGCTCTCCTGACAAAATGTCCTAGTCCGTTTGGGGGAGGGTGAGAAGCCCTAGATTTTGGCTGACAATAGATTTTGATACCTTGATTTCTGATTTTCTCCATCAGAGTCCATCGTCCACGAAAATGGGGCAAGGGTGGAAATGGAAATGCTTCAAAGAGTTCACGTCGAAAAGCCACATTGCCTCCAGGAAAATACTCTGCTTCTCTAATATGATCGTCAGCAGATTCACGAGGTCCATAATGTATTAGTCCTGTCGCCTTTTCATAGAGACTTTCTGAAGGATAATAGTTTGCACCGCCAACTAAGCTTACCTCTGGCTGCTGAAACGCTTCTAGCAAACCAATTAACCACCCATCTTCGGGAATTACATCAGAATCCAGAAATATGATTATATCTCGATGACTGTGTTTAGCTGCAAAATTCTTAAGTTCATAATACCGTAGTCGGGAGGTAGGAATTATCTTAAGCTCTATTAACGACATACAAGGTGCCAATTGCTCATTAACGAGTTGTTCAATTTTTGACCATTCAGTCTCTTCAGAATTATATACCATAATGATTTCAGGCTTTGACACATGAGACGAAGTTTCTATAACCTGTTTACAAAGTTGCTGCAGCAATTTACGAGCGCGCCAAAATTCAGAAAGAATAATGTTTTGCCATTCAATTATTATCGAAAAGTTACGATATAATGATTCACTTCTATTATCAAGATTCATTCTATAGGCAGCTATTTGTGTTGTTAAACACTTTAAAGCGTATGTAAGACGCGATTATAATATTCTGAAATGTCCCAGTAATTATATATCACATTCTACATAATGCTAATTACTATAGTAAATTGTACGATTGTAAAATACAATATGAACATCACTTTTGTATGCCCATTTTATTACCCTAATTTGATCGGTGGATCCGAGGTTAGTGTCAAGATCCTTGCCGATTGGTTAGCATCTAATGGCTTTAATGTTCGAGTCATATCCTTTGATGGTAAGAACGAGACTGAAACCATAGATGGAGTCAAGGTGACAAGATATGCTGTAATATCCAGTAGAGCCCTGGCTTTAGCTTTGGTCTATCCGGTATTAAGGGCAATGAGGAAATTTGAGAAAGTAACAGATGTTTATCATGTATACGGTGTGTATCCTTCCATGGGGGCTGGGTTGTACAAGGTACTTAAGGGAAAGAGGCCAGTGATTGTCACTCTTAACAATTATGCAGGTTTTTGTCCGGTACTTAGAGCAAGTTGTTCTTCATGTAACAAATTCCAGTCGAGGAGAATGTGTTTGTTTGAAGAGACTTCAATGGCTGAAAAGCCATTAGCACTTGCTTATGCTGCAATTTACCCGCTGTTAACTGTTTTAGCAAGAAAAGTCGATAAATATATTGCTCTCAGTAGTAATGTTGTAAAGCATTACGGTGATCATAACTTTGATCGGGATGCAATGGTCACTGTATCCAATTTCATCAATGTTAAAAATAAGAAATTTAATGGATCAAAATCCACAAATGGACGATTTAATATTCTATATCTTGGTCCAATATCCAAGAGCAAGGGAGTTGATGTTCTTATACGAGCATTCGGAATGCTACAAACTGAAAATGTTAAAACACATCTCACGCTTGTTGGAAGTGGAAAGTGGGTCTCATACTGCAGATCCCTCGTCAAAAAACTAGGGATAGAAGATAAGGTAACTTTCACAGGGCAAATTGAACACCGCAAAACACAAGAAATCTACGCTGATGCTGATGCGTTTGTGCATCCTCCTCGTCTGAACGAGCCTTTTGGAAGGAGCCTTATAGAAGCTATGTCTTACGGTGTTCCCTGTATAGTTTCTGACAAAGTTGCACCTGAGCTGAGCAATAATGTAGCATTGGTTTTCAAGAATGAGGATTCGGAAGATCTTGCAAAACAATTGAATATTCTTATCAATGAGCAAGACCTGCAATCAAGGATGAGAAGCAACTGTTTTGAAGCCATCAAGCAATATGATATTGACTTGATAGGCAGAAAAATTGCTGATCTTTATCATGAACTGTACTCGAACGGCAGCTCGTAGACCATTTGTTCTAGTAGATCAATGAATTGATTTGATGGTTCAGGCAATGATCAATCACATTTATACAAATAATCTAAGTTTTTCACATTCATACAAGATTCTAGCTATTACTAGATGAGATTCAAGTGCAAGTTCGCTTATGGAGTATGTGTAATTTATCTTGCCTGAGATCGCGTTGGAAAAATGCCCCCTTGGGAATCCGCCAACAACTATTGCAGTATCATCATCAATCATTTTTGCAACTTTTTCCGCGCTTGATCTTGCACCTGCTCGCGAGAGACCGACAACCTTTCTAGGCTTTAGTTTGTCAACAAGATCTTGAAATTTCATGTCCTTAAGCTCCATCAACATATTGTTATCAGCGGTTATTTTCCTGTCCTTGAACAAATCCTCCATCAAGCCCTCGAACCTGAAGTACGATTTTGGCAACCTAACATTTTCACCCAGCAAGATAACCTTGTTTGCGACAGTATGAACATAAACGTTCAGCATATTATTGCGATACAATGGAGTTGACGTGGCTTCGAGTAGAGCAAAATGAGCCAGATCTGGCCTGCCTCTTCTTTCAGCATTCTCAAGCTTCAACATTGCACTATGATGATAACTACGGTCTAGCAGTATCTCTTCTGCAGGTTTGCCTTTCCTCGCTGCATGTTTAACCACTGATGGATGTTTTGCAATTTGCTTTGGAACGGTCTCAAGGGCCGCTTCGGCAATTATTAGCGAGAGCAATAACACGGTTTATGTAAGCAGTTATGTATAGTTTGCATCGTGAAAAAGTCACAGAAAGATCTTGCACTACAGCGAATCGAGATTCTCATTCAGAACGCACTGGAAAATGTAAAATCAGATGCGGAGCTCGCACAGAAGCAGGCAATGCTGGCAAAAAGAATCTCCAACAAGTTCAGGGTACGACTGCCATACGAAATAAGACAGCTATATTGCAAGAAGTGCAAGAGATTCATAGTTCCCAGCAGAGATGCAAGAGTAAGGATCGGGAGATCAAATGTGAAAGCCGTAAGGATAACATGTTTAAGGTGCGGACATGTTTATCGCAAAATAATAAAATAGCATTTATAAGGGATGGTCAATCGTGAGTCTGTTATGGTAAAGGCATATGATATACCCGCTGATATTTTCGTAGAGAAAGTTGCCGAGGAGTTGAAAAAGGACTCGAACATACAACCACCATCATGGTCTCAGTTCGTGAAGACTGGTTCGCACACGGAACGCATACCTCAGAACAAGGACTGGTGGTACGTTAGATGTGCCTCGCTTTTGAGGAAAGTGTACATACACGGACCTGTAGGATTGTCTGATCTAAAGTCTGCATATGGAGGTAGATTGCAGCTAGGCTACGCACTTGCGCACCATAGGGATGGTGCTGGCGCGATAATCAGGAAAGCATTGCAGCAGCTGGAAGCAGCAGGTTATGTTACCAAAGTAAACGGAAGGGGAAGGGTACTTACGAAGGAAGGCATGAAGAGGCTGGATAGTCTGGGCAAGCAGATTCACAAGGAATTGGTAAAAGTATCACCTGAACTAAAGAGATATGCGTAGGTGATTAAACTGTCACAAGGCAATTCTGAAGATGATAGAACGAAAGAGACCGAAGCCAAGATCATGCGCGAAAGAGTTTTGCGCGTCTTGCTCGCTCCAGAGGCAAGGCAGCGATTAACGAATGTGAAAATGGTGAAACCAGATCTCGCAAAGGCAGTCGAAGATTACATTATAGCGATGGGATCTCAGGGCAAGTTAAATAAGGCGCTTACCGACGACGATTTGAAGCAGATACTTTCGTCAATACAACAGCCCAAGCGAGACTTTAAGATAAACTACAAGTAAGTTTTACATTTTAAGAGCTCTGAACCTGATTCCTAATGCAAGCACGATTACGCCAGTTATTATTATCATCATTCCCCTGATGAACGCAAATTCATCTCCTGAGACGAAGAGCGTGATTCCACCTATGACTATCAACACTATACCCGCAACAAATCCTATCAGGTAAAACCTACCAGCCATGTGCGCCTTACAGTGAAAATCGATTTAAATATTGTCTTATTGCACATACAATTTCCACGTGCAACGGCGCAAATCGTTTGTCACATAAAGTATATTAATTCTGGTCACTCCGTTATTCTGCCATGAAGGCAGCTGTGTATCATGAATATAGCAAAGATCCAAAACAAGTAGTGAAGATCGAGGATGTTGATACTCCAAAGATAAAATCAAACGAAGTTTTGATCAAGGTGGAAGCCGCTGCATACAACTATAACGATCTGTGGGGTATCTGGGGCGATCCGATAAAAGTGCCAATGCCTCACATTTCGGGCAGCGATGCTTCAGGAACCGTAGCTGAAGTGGGTGAGGATGTGACTAGTCTTAAAGTTGGCGATAGAGTCGTTTCGCACTCTAATTTGGCATGCAGGGTGTGCGACATGTGCACTTCAGGCAGAGAGTTTGATTGTCAGAAGAGACTTGTCTGGGGATTCCAAACAGGACCGCTGGATGGAGCATATGGACAGTATTGCAAACTTCCAGAAGTAAATGTGATAAAGCTTCCTGACAACGTTGAATTCGTTGACGCTGCAGCGATATCGATGGTAGGTATGACATCTTGGCACATGTTGGTTGGAAGGGCGCAGATAAAGCCGGGTCAGACCGTTTTGATCATGGGAGGAACTAGCGGAGTTGGCATGGTGGGGATTCAGATTGCAAAGCTGTACAACTGCGATGTTATTGCCACTGCAGGGAGCACGGACAAGATGGATGCTTGCCTCAAACTTGGAGCTGACCATGTAGTCAATCACAGAGAGGCGGACTGGTGGAAGAAGGTTAGGGAGATTACTAACAAGCAGGGAGCGGACGTTATCTTCGAGCATATAGGAAAATCGGCGTTTCCGCAGGAAGTTGCGCTGTTGAAGTTGGGCGGCACGCTCGTTGCTACTGGAGCTACAACTGGCTATGATTCAACCTTGGACTTGAGATATCTGTTCTTCAAGGGAACCAATCTGCTGGGCTCCACTCAAGGAACGAGAGCTGAGCTGAGTCAGGTCATGTTCTGGGTAAGCAGGGGAAAGATAAAGGCTCTTGTTGATGAGACATTGCCGTTCAGCCGAATGATGGAGGGACATCAGAGAATGATCGACGGGAAGATTGTAGGAAAACTTGTGACGACTCCACAGAAACTATAACGAGTGAAAGTGCAGAACCTTATTTTTATTTCACAAATAATTTAACTAGCCAGATTGGTAGATGTGGTATGGCAAGGTTGCTCAGAAGTTTTTTGTTCGTTCCCGGGAACAACAAGAAGTTCATAGACAAGGCAAAGACGCTTAATGCAGACATTATATGTTTGGATCTGGAGGATTCCGTACCGGCGAACGATAAGGAGTCTGCGAGGAAGATGATCAGCGATACCCTGCAATTGCGTAGCGAGTTCAAGAGCGAGGTTTATGTGAGAATAAACTCATTCGAGTCCGGTCTGGCACACGATGATCTAGAGGCAGCAGTATTGAATAGTGTTAATGGCATAGTGATACCTAAAGTCAATGATGCAAACGAGGTCTTCGAGCTTTCGAAAGTGATATCAGACATTGAGCGCAGGCAGGGCATAAAGCAGGACACTATAGAGATGATGCCGTCCATAGAGAGTGCAAAGGGCGTTGTTAACGCCTACAAGATAGCAAGTGCCACTCCTAGGGTTTCTGCACTTGTTTTCGGTGTTTTTGATTTTCTATTTGATATGGGTCTTGAGTATGTTGAGGATGGCATAGAATACGGCTATGCGAGAGCCAAAGTACCCGTAGATGCAAGAGCTGCTGGTGTTTATGCGATAGACTCGATATGGCAAAAGATCGACGATGTCAATGGTCTTATCAAAGATGCAATTATGGGCATGAAGTTAGGATACAAGGGAAAGAGCATAATCCATCCAAGTCAGATCGAACCCGTCCACAAGATATTTGTTCCTAACAAGGAAGAGGTGGAATGGGCAAGGAAGGTCGTTGATACACTTTCGGATGCGATGAACAAGGGCAAGGGTGCGGTTAGGCTTGAAGGCAAGATGATAGATGCTGTGCACTATAAGAGAGCAAAAGCATTGTTGGATGTTACTGGAGAAAAGACAGGATAATTAGATAGACGAAGATTCGATTTATGAAGTGACATTTATTAACGAATTACAGTAAAGTGATTGTCAATGTTTGCTGGCATCATTCAGGGTCTTGGCAAGGTAGAAAGGCTCTCTGTTGCAAAGGGAAATGGTAAAGCAGCACGGATGACAGTTGATCTTGGTAGACTTTCAAGGGGTTTGAAGATTGGCGATAGCGTATCGATCAATGGCGCATGTCTTACCGTTGTTGGGATAAAAAACAGTAGTGCAAGTTTCGAGATGGTCGGCGAAACCATGAAAAAAACTGCACTGGGATCTTTGACAATTGGAGATAAAGTCAACATTGAGCAAAGCCTGCGCGTAGGCGATACAATTGACGGACACTTTGTTCTGGGTCATGTAGATGGAGTTGGAATAATAGCAGAAAAACTAAAGCAGAAGAACCAAACCAAGTTGTGGATCAGGATCGATAAGAAGTTGATGAAGTACGTTGTTCCGAAAGGATCGATCGCAATAGATGGTATAAGCCTGACAGTTGTTGATGTTACGAAAGACAAAATTTCGATTGCACTGATCCCACATACGCTTGCAGCAACAACGTTGGGGATCAAAGGCAAAGGTGATAAAGTAAATGTTGAAATGGATCTTCTTGGTAAGTATGCAAGGAAGGTTTTGACGGGAAAGGATTAATGTTACCAATATAATAGTAATTACCATCAAAGTAGTAAGATTTATAATCGCTCCTGAATTGATGTTTCTTAATGTCAAACCTTACAGATGCTGCCAACGCGTTACGCGAGGGTAAATTCGTTCTGCTGCACGACAGCGCGAGCAGGGAGAATGAAATTGATATGGTTGTCGCTGCCCAGTTTGTTACTCCATCATATGTTGCCAGAATGCGAAGTGATGCTGGAGGTTTGCTCTGCCTTGCGTTGAGGCATGACATAGCCAACAAGCTAGGCCTGCTTTACATGCATGATATGATGCACATGTTATCTAATACGAATCCGATCATGGCAAAACTTGCAAACGGCAAGTCACCATATGGTGATAAACCCGCTTTTTCTATAGCTATCAATCATAAGCAGACCTACACGGGCATAACAGATTCTGACAGAGCGTTGACAATCGGCGAAATGGCCAAGGTATGTTCTAAAGCATTGAATGGTTCTGATGCCAAACAAGATTTTGCGTCAACCTTCAGGGCTCCAGGACATGTTCCTATACTTATTGCATCTGAAGGACTCTTGAGCGAAAGGTTGGGGCATACTGAACTTGCGGTTTACCTAACACAAATGGCAGGGCTTACGCCAGCAGTTGCGATATGCGAAATGCTTGACGGCTCTACATACAAAGCACTGTCGATCGATCGTGCAACACAGTACGCGAGAGAGAACGATATCCTGATCGTTGAAGGCAACGATCTTAAGATGCATTTTACCCAGGTGCAGTAAATGAACGTAAGGCTTGGGATCGTAGTATCCGAGTTTAACAACGATATTACATCAAAGATGCTTGAGCGTGCAAAAAAACACGCTAGTTCCTTAAGCGCTTCTGTAAAGTATGTATGCTATGTCCCTGGAACTTTTGACATGCCGCTTATGATAGAGAATCTATTGAAAAGAAGGGATATTGATGCAGTTGTTACTTTGGGTGCAGTGATAAAGGGAGAGACAAAACATGATGAGCTCATTGCCTATAACGCATCAAGATTAATCGCAGACTTATCATTAAAGTATGGCAAGCCAGTAACACTGGGAGTTTCTGGGCCCGATATGAGCAAGATGCAGGCCAAAGATAGAGTAAATGCTGTCTCAACGAGAGCAGTTACAGCTGCAATAAAGATGGTCAGCAGAATAAATCAGTTGAAGGTTGCAAGATCAAAGAGCACGAAGGTGATCAAGTGATGGTACAGATCACAATAATCAGAATTGAAGGCTACGGCCCATGGACTCTAACTCTTGGAAGCGATCGAGAGCACGAATTACAGATTCTACAGTCAAAGCTGTACGGCGATCTCCAGATGTTGCTCTCGAAGAAAGATGCTCTGGTATTCTTCAACAGGTTCGATGAGATGTTTGCTGTTACAAACGGCATAAGCGCTAGAGAGCATATCGAGATACTGAAGCGACTCTCAACTACTTACGAACTTGACATCAGCATGAGTATAGGAAGGGGAAATACATCTTATGAGGCACACCTTGACGCGCATAGAGCAAGAAATAACGGTGCAGCTGACACGCAATTCAAAGTATATGGTACAGATGCTAACAATGGCGATGATTTTGTTCAGATAATGCATGTTGACGTTGATGGCTCAACATCGAAAGTGAGCTCAAAACTATCGCCATACGAAATATCTTCACTAATGGCAAAACTTCATGCAAAACTCTCGGAAGCATTCATGCTCAAGGGAGCGCTAACATTCTTTCTTGGTGGGGATAACTTCATGGTAATATCAAACGGTGTAACTAGAGACGAAGCAAATGATGTGCTGGGTTCAGTCACCAATGACATGAACATAAAACTGAAGTGCGGTATTGGAAGGGCAAGGACAGCAAGAGAAGCTGCGAAGCTCGCGACAAAGGCGCTTGATGCTATAAGAGACATGCGAAAGTCCGGGAAGATCGAGCAGGTCTTTGAGCTAAGTTGCATATAAAAAATGCCAGCATGCTTTATGGCAGAGATCTAGAGTTTATCCAGAGCGGATATGCTATAATACAAAATGGAATTTTTGCGAAGATTGGCAGTGGATCATCTGAGCATGATGGTGAGGTCTATGATGCGGAAGGCTTGCTTATGATCCCAGGTTTGATAAATGCGCATACCCATATTGCAGACTCGATAGCAAAAGATGTTGCAGCGGATCACAGTTTTAACGAAACCATACATCCTGTTCACGGAATAAAACGATCGATCCTGAGCAATAGTAAGCAGGAACATATTGCTACATACATGCAGGCAGCTGCACTCTCGATGGTAAAGAAAGGCATAACAACATTCGCAGATTTTCGCGAAGGCGCAATGGATGGAATAACACTTTTGAAGAACGCAATGAACGATGTGGAAGCAAGATGTCTTGCACTGGGAAGAGTAGAATATTACTATGACGCTGATTCTGCGAAAAATAATAATGAGTTTCCCGACGATGTAAAAAGA
>Ga0187894_10005975_pt1 | contig 12134 bp, 9 predicted proteins | sample GBC1701081metaG_FD_136650 | JGI IMG/M metagenome (GOLD analysis project Ga0187894, IMG submission 136650) | White microbial mat communities from a lava cave in the Kipuka Kanohina Cave System on the Island of Hawaii, USA - GBC170108-1 metaG ... | reverse complement strand
GTTCGACCCGTTCAATTTCCTGACGGCTCCGGCGTTCGCCGTTTTGCGCTGGCCGGCGGTGGGCGCGGCGGTGGCGCTGGTGATCGCGCTGGTGGTTCCGTGGTGGATGCGCCGCCGCCAGTTCGCATACGGCGCGAACGTGGTGATGGCCTGCGGCATGGTGCTTTTCCTGCTGGCCGCCAACCTCGGATTTGCGATGTTCTCGCCGTTCCAGTCGTCGTACCCGCTGGCCAAGCGCCTGCGTCCATTGCTGCGCGCCGATGACCGGCTGGTGATCTACGGAGATTATTACGGCGGCTCGTCGCTGGGCTTTTACACCCGATGCAAGACATGGATTCTCAACGGTCGTTACAACGGTCTCGAGTTCGGCTCGAACTTTCCGGATGCTCCGAAGATTTTTCTTACGGATCAGGATTTTCCGGCCCTCTGGCGCGGCGGCCAGCGCGTGTTCCTGTTCGTGCCTTTGAGCCTGCGCCACGATGCGCTGCTGCGGATTCCCAGAAATGCTTCGTATCTGGTGGCTGAGTCCGGAGGCAAGGCGGTCTACTCCAATCAGCCGGTTGTCCGCAATCAGCCGACGCTGGCGCAACTCGGCCATTCCGCATCGCCCGACTGAGGGAGCGCAGAGGCTCCCGCAGGGCGATTCGTCCCCGGATGGCTCACGCCGCGGATGCCACCTTGCGCGCTTCTCAGATACAATCTGCCGGCCGGTTGCTGCGCGCAGTGTTTCACCATTCCTGTTCCCGGGGGAATCATGATTGTTCGACGTCGCATGGTCATCGCATTTCTGGGTGTTCTCGCACTTCTGCTCGGTGGCAGCAGCGCCGAGGCCCGCCGGCGCGAGCCGAACGCCAGCTATGCCGAGCGGCGGGCGAAACTCCGCGCGCAGGTGGATGGTCCGGTGGTCATCTTCGGCTATACGGGCCGCGAGGATGCTTCGCCTTCCTACCTCTTCGGGCAGGAAGAGAACTTCTACTACCTCACGGGAATCAACGACGAAGGCGCGGCGCTGCTGATGCTCCCGGATAATTCCGCCGGCCGCGCCGTCGAGGGGCCGCGGGAGATTCTGTTCCTCCAGCCGCACAACTACCAGCAGGAGAAATGGAACGGCCCGCGCATGGGGCCGGGCGATGAGGGTCTGGAAGGGCTGACCGGCTTCACCGCCGTCGAGCCCTTCGGCAATCTGAAGGAACACGCCGCCAGGCTTTCCAAACAGTTCGCGAGTGTGTACACGCTTCTGCCGCGCGGCAACGAACCAGGCTATCCGCACCGCGCCAACTGGGTGAAATGGCTGCAGGAAACCGTCAACGGCGCGGGCGCGAACTTCCGCGACGCATCGCCGCTCATCGCCGGGCTGCGCATGGTGAAGTCCGCCAGCGAAATGGAGCTGCTCACACGAGCCATCGAACTGAGCCTGGATGCGCATCTGGAAGCGTGGAAGATCGTCCGCCCCGGCCTCTATGAATACGAGGTCGCGGCGCGGATGCGCTACATCTACAATCGCGGAGGGTGCGAGCGGGATGCCTACGCGCCCATCGTCGGCTCCGGCTTCTTCTCCACGGCGCTGCATTACAACCGCAACGACAAGCGCATCGAAGACGGCGACGTGGTGCTGATGGACGTGGGCGGCGAATACTCCGGCTACGCGGCGGACATCACCCGCACGGTCCCGGCCAGCGGTAAGTTCACAGCCCGCCAGCGTGAGATCTACGAGATCGTCCTCGCGGCGTCGAATGCGGCCATTGCCGCGATGAAGCCGGGCATGACCATGGGTGGGACCGGCGAGAAAAGCCTGCAGAAGATCGCGCTCGACGTGATCAACTCCCGCGGCAAGGACCGCGAAGGCAATCCGCTGGGCAAGTACTTCATTCACGGCCTCGGACATCACATCGGCCTGAACGTCCACGACGCCACCGTGCAGGGCCGCGCGCTGGAGCCGGGCATGGTGGTGACCATCGAGCCGGGCATCTACATCCCGGACGAAAAGCTGGGCGTGCGCATTGAAGACGATGTGCTGGTGACCGAAACCGGCGCGAAGGTCCTGAGCGCGCGCCTGCCGCGGACCGTTGAGGAAATCGAAACGTTCATGGCCGGCGCCAGGAAAAGCCCACCGCAGCCGTAATGCCGGCGGCCGAAGCGGCGCGCCGTGGCGCTTCAGGGCTTTGCCCCATCAGCCAGCCGGTAGGTCACCACGCGGGCGTTTTTCAGTTTGCGTTTTTGCGGATCCGCCAGATCGTAGGTCTCTTCCAGCGCCACCATCTCGCGCCGGGCCGTTGGCCACAGGCTGACGCTGGTCTCCGGCTGTAGCGGGACCGAGCACACCATCCTGCCGCTTGCGAGCTGCCACAGCGTCACCATCGAGTCCAGTTGATCATTCCTGCGCAGCAGCCGCTTCACCGAGCTGAAGCGCTCGAAGTGACCGGCGGCAACATCGGCGTCCGAATTCAGGCGCAGGACGTTGTTCTCGCTGGCCCCGGCGTCGCCTTGCGCCTCCCGCGCCGGTTTCCCGGAGTCACCATCGAGCCACACCAGCTTGCTGCCCAGCAGAAGGAGTTGTTTGCCATCCGGCGCCCACTTCACGTCTTCCGCGGCGATTTTGAGCTCGCCGTTGGATTTCGCGGTCATGGTGTCAAAAACGATGAGCCGCGACTTGCCGGGCCACACCTCCGGGCGCAGCAGCACGGCCAGACGTGAGGCATCCGCAGTCAGCGCAATTTTCGTCCATTCGTTGCGCCAACCGAGCGGCAGGAGCAGGCTGCGCAGCCATTTTCCCGTGGCGGTATCCAGCAGGCGGATCTCCACGCGCTCTCTGGCGTTGTTCTGGGCAAAGATGGACTGCGCCGGCCAGAAGGAAACCGCCAGCGTGGAGCCGCCGAAGGCCATCTGTCCGGGATACGTTTTCTTCTCGGGGTCCACTCCGATGGCGCTGGTGATCGCGCCGCGCACGGCGTCAACCAGGAAGATCGCGCCGGTGGTGCGCACGGCCAGCACCCTGGAATCGGCGGAGAAGCGCGCCTCGATGATCCGCCACTGGATTCCCTTCAGCAGCTCGGGCGGCGCCAGCGGGATGGTGTGCTGCGGCTCCGGCGTCCACGAGCCCGGCTCGAGCCCCATGGGCGAGCCTGCCGAACTTTCCTGACGCGCGCGCAGCCGCACTTCGCCGCCGGTGAGGGTATGGATGTACTCGGCCAGCCAGTGGCCGTCCGGCGAAACCGCAATTCCCGTGCCGGGCGGAATTTCACGCGTATGAATCAGCGTGAGCGGAGTGCACGTGGCCAGCGCGGCCGGGGCGACCACCGTGTCCTGCGCTCGCGCACGGGGCGCGCCCCACGCCTGAGCGGCGGCGATTCCCACGATCACGTAAACGCAGCGAGCAAGGTTCGTCTTCATGCGCAAGGGTCAGTACATTCCGCGTGGGCGGGCGGGTCGTCGCGCAGCCCGCGGGTGAAACCAGTCGCGGGCTGCTCCAGCATAGTTTGACCGATTCCGCGCATCGCGGCTATAATTTTCCTTCGGTTGTAGCCGGGTACTCGGCCGGCGTCTGCCTCTCACGAGTCAGCCATCCGCAGGGATTCCGCGCGGAATTCCGAAGCCAGATTGGGGAACAAGCATGGTTAAGGCGACACAACTGCGCCCGGGGATGATTATCGTTCACCAGGGCGAGCTCTATTCGGTTTTCAGCACCGAGCATCGTACTCCGGGCAACAAGCGCGGCTCGATGCAGACGCGCATGCGCAACCTGCGCAGCGGCTCGATCATTGACTACCGCTTCCGCGCGGAGGAATTCGTGGAAAAGGCCATCGTCGAGGAGATCGAATACCAATACCTGTACGCCGACGCGCAGGGCTGGCACTTCATGAACCTCACCACCTTCGATCAAATCACGCTCACCAAGGAAGTGCTCGGCGAGGCGGTGGACTACCTCATCCCCGACGGCAACGTGAAGATCGAATTCTACGACGGCAAAGCCATCGGCGTGGCCCTGCCCGATACGGTTGACCTCAAAGTTGTCCAGACCGAGCCGGGGATTCAGAAAGCCACGGCCAGCTCGGTGACCAAACCCGCCACCATGGAAACCGGCCTGGTCGTCCTGGTCCCGCCGTTCATCAACGAAGGCGACGTCATCAAGGTGGACACCTCCGAAGGCCGTTACATCCAAAGAGTGCAATAGCAATTTGCAGCAGGCAGCGACGAGGTGTGTTTGCCGCAGGCGAGGGCCTGGCTCAGGCCCGGACCTGCACCGGCTGGGACTGGCTGTCCGGTTCGGTGAGTGAGAGGATCAGCGGCAGGAGAAAATCCTGCATGCGCTCGATGTCCGCCGGGGAAATCCGCTCCAGGTGCAGACCCATGCAATCCTCGCCGATGGTGCGGGCTACGCGGGCCGCGGCGTGCACGGGGGGTTGCGGCGACTTCAGTGAAACCGAAAGGTTGACCAGCTCGCCGACCGGGAAGCACTGCGCCGCCTGCACCAGCATGCCGTTCAGGCTCATGTCCAGCGTCGAGCCCTGGGCCTGAATTCCTTTGGACTCGAGGGTAACCTTGCAGCGCACCTGCACGCGCTGGAAGCGGCGGCGCTCCTGCTGGATGGTTCCCTGCGTTACCCGCAGGATGCGCAGCAGGCGCTGGCGGTCAAACGGCTTGTACAGGAAGAAATTCGCCCCGGCCTCAAAACAGCGGTTCTGCAGGTTGGGGTCGCTGTCGCCGGCAATCATGACGATAGGCGTGCGCTGGTTGTAGCCGCCATGGCGGGCGCGCCGGGCCAGCTCGATACCGTTCGGCGCGGGCATGTTGACGTCAAGAAACACCGCGTCGAATTTTTCGCGGGCCAGATGCCGCGCGGCCGCGTCACTGGCGGTCAGCGCCACCACTTCCAGTCCCGCAGCCAGCAGCACCTCCTGCACCAGGGCGCAGATTGCCGGGTCGTCATCCACCACCAGGATTCGAGAAATCACAATTGCACCTCACACCCGCAGTCGGCCCTCAGCCCGCGAGCAGCCGCCGATCACTTCTGCACTCTGACGTTCGCATCTTGCAACTTGCGTTCCAAGTGGTTCGGCGGCAGCAGATGCGCCGCGGAATTCCCCAATCCGCTGTGCAGCAGGCCGGCAAACGCTTCGAGCACGGTCGCGTCCCACCACCCGCGGGCGGCTTCCTTGCGCATCATGGCCAGGGCGTCATCCCCGCTGAGCGCGCCGCGGTACGGGCGGTCGGTGGTGAGTGCGTCAAAGATGTCCACCACCTGCAGGATTCGCGCGGAAAGCGGAATCTGCTCGGCGCGCAAGCCATCCGGGTAGCCTGAGCCGTCCTGCTTTTCATGGTGAAAGCGGATCACCGGCAGCACCAGCCGGAAGGACTTGAGCGGCGCGCAGATACGCTCGCCAATCACCGTGTGTTGCTCCATGATCTTCCGTTCCTCGGGAGTGAGCGGGCCGGGCTTCAGCAGGATGTGGTCGGGCACGGCCACTTTGCCGATGTCATGCACGATGCCGGCGCGGCGCAGGGCCACTTTCGTTTCCGCATCCAGCCCCAGCCGCTCGGCCAGAGCCGTGCTGTAGTGCGAGAGCCGCTCGCAATGACCCTCGGTGTAGGGGTCCTTGGCCTCAATACTGCGCGCCAGAGTGAACAAAACGGTTTCGGCGTTCTCCAGCTCGTCGGTGAAGTGTTTCAGGCGCAGCAGCGAATTGACTCGGGCCAGCAGCTCTTCGCGGTTCACCGGCTTGTTCAGGAAATCATCGGCGCCGCACTCAATGCCGCGAATGCGGTCTTCGCGGTCACTCAGGCCGGTCACCAGTACCACGGGAATCAGGCGCGTCTCCGGGTTTGATTTCACCTCGCTGCAAACGGCGAAGCCTGAACGGCAGGGCATCACCACATCCAGCAACGCGGTGTCAATCGCTCCGCGCTGGAGCAGGGTGATGGCCTCTTCGCCGTCAGCCGCGCAAATCACTTTGTGGCCTTCCAGCTCCAGCAGCTCGCGCAGAAGCTCGCGATTCGCTTCCACGTCGTCAGCCACCAGAATGGTTCCCCGACGCACCTCTGAAAACGCCACGATGGCCCCCTGCGTCCGGCGAAGATGCGCCGCCGTTCGCATTGCAAAGCACTTCGCTTGCCTGCAAGTGGAATCCAGGAACGCCGGCGCTGGCCCCATGGCGGCGCGGCGCATCCTGAAAGGAAGGGGAAAACGTAGATGAGCCTAACAATGCGTCATTGCCGGGTCAAGCAAAAGAATCATAATGCCTGAAGATTGTTCCGGAGGAATCATCGCGTTTCATTCGCGGAATGCGCGTTCCAAAATCTTATCCACGAAGCGAAGCTGGCGGCTCAGGTCAAAAGCGCGTTGCAAAGCCTGGGCATCGAGGAATTTCCCGATTCGGGAATCGGCCGCCACCAGCTCTTGAAAGTTTCTGTCATGCTCCCAGGCATCCATGGCGTGCGCCTGCACCAGTTTGTAGGCCTCATCGCGCGGCATGCCCGCCTCCACCAGGTCCTGCAGTACTGTGCCGCTGTACACCAGGCCGCGGGTCATCTCCAAGTTGCGCATCATGCGCTGCGGGAAGACGCGCATGTTCTGCACCAGGTCGCCGGTCTTGGCCAGCAGGTAATCCACCAGAATGGTGGAATCCGGAAGAATCACCCGCTCCACGGAGCTGTGCGAAATGTCGCGCTCATGCCAGAGCGCCACATTCTCGTAGGCGGCCTGCGCGTTGGCCCGTACCACGCGGGCCAAGCCGCAAATCTGCTCGCAGGTCACCGGATTGCGCTTGTGGGGCATGATCGAACTGCCGCGCTGCTCGCTGCCGAAGTGCTCTTCCGCCTCGCGCACTTCGGTGCGCTGCAGGTGGCGGATTTCCAGCGCGATCTTTTCCAGCGACGCGGCGATGATGGCCAGCGCGGAAACGTACTGGGCGTGGCGGTCGCGCTGCAGCACCTGCGACGAAATCGGCGCGGCGGCGATTCCCAGCTTGTAGCAAATCCGCTCTTCGATTTCGGGGCCCAGGTGCGAGCAGTTGCCCACGGCGCCGGAAATCTTCCCCACCGTGATTTGAATGGCGGCCGCGCGGAAGCGCTCGATGTTGCGGCGGTTCTCCGTGTACCAATTGGCCAGTTTCAGGCCGAAGGTAATCGGCTCGGCATGAACTCCATGGCTGCGGCCGATCTGCGGCGTGTGCGCAAATTCCAGGGCCCGCTGTTTCAGCACATCGCCCAGGCGCACCAGCCCGCGATCAATGATCTGCGAGGCGTCGCGCAGCAGCAGGGCCTGCGCCGTATCCACCACGTCATTCGAAGTGAGGCCGTAGTGAAGCCAGCGCGCCGTTTCCGGGTCGCCGACGCTCTCACCCGCGGCCATGGTGAAGGCGATCACGTCGTGCTTGACGCGCGCCTCCAGCTCATTCACGCGCGCCGCATCTACACGGCCTTTGGCGCGAAGCGTCGCCGCGGCTTCCTTCGGAACGATGCCGGCTTCGGCCAGCGCATCGGCGGCCGCCAGTTCCACATCCAGCCAGCGCTGGTATTTGTTCGTGTCGCTCCAGACGTGGCCCATCTCCGCACGCGTGTATCGCGGGATCAACGTTTCACCTCAAAGGAAGTCCAAATCCGGCGGGGAATGTCCCTGTCCTATGATACAGCATTTCCGGTGCAGGACTAGCGGCGGCTGGGGCCGCCCGCGGACGCCGGTCGGCGCGGGCTGGCCGGAACCATTCCGTCGCCCCGGGGCCATAGGAGTGGCGTCCGCCACAGCGCGCCATGAATGAGCGCTGGCGACCTGTGCGTTTTCGGGACGAATTGTACACTTCCTGTGATATATGCGGATAGGCCTGTGCGTAGAACCCAATGGATGGAAGAGGCAGAGCGGAGGGCCCGGGCGGGCCGGAGCGACGCGCTTCGGAGCAGGCCGCTACGGCACGGATAGCGAAGATGAGTGCAGCCGCCCCGCAGCCGTTGCCGCCCGGGGACGACGTCGCGCGTATGGTCACCCAGGCCCGTTCCGGCAGCGCGGATGCCTGGGGCGATCTCTACAAGCGCTATGCGCCCGCGATTTTTCGCTTTTGCCGGCGCGCGCTTCCCGCCAAGGAAGACGCGGAAGACGCGACCACTGAAATCTTCATGAAGGTTCGTGAAAAAATCGGACAGTACGACGCCACGCGGCCGTTCAGCGCCTGGCTTTACAAAGTGGCGGCGAATCACTGCTGGGACATGCTGCGGCGCCGCCGCGTCCGCCAGGACCTGGAAACCGGCGGCGAGATCGAAGAAATGCCGCTCGAGCATCCCGACCCGGGCCAACTGGACCGCATGGTGCAGCAGCAGACCGGCGCGGGCGTCCGCCGCGCCTTGAGCCGCTTACCGGCGCGCGCGCGCATGGCCCTGGTGCTGCGCTATTACTCGGACATGAGCTACGACGAAATTGCCGAAGCGCTCGGCGTCCGCCGCGCCTTCGTTGGCGTTTTGCTGCTTCGCGCGCGGCACCAACTGCGCGAGGTGATGGAAGGAAAAGCGTGAAGTATCGCCGTAATCCAGGCGGCCTTTGGCGAGGCCTTCTGGATGGCGGCGGTGAGTCAGGGGAACGACTATGGCTGCAAGCGATGAACAACAACTGAACGGGCTTTCACCGGGCCACTTTGACGAGATGACCTGCCTGCTGTACCTCGATGGCCAGCTCGACCAGGAGCGCGGCCGCGAACTGCAGGCCCACGCCCGGTCCTGTGCGGCGTGCCGCACGTTGCTCGCCGCGCTGGAAGATGAATCAAGTCTGCTGCGGGGAGCGCTGACCGAGGAAAATGAACCGGTGCCGGCACGGCTGCTTTCGCCGCAGGCGCAGGATGTGGTGCCCTGGGGCTGGATTGCCGGACTCGGCTTTGCCGGCGCGGGCCTCTACTCCGCGTGGATGGGTATCTTCGAACCGATGGTGCAGAACCTGAATATGGCGGGATTCGATGAAACGACCGGCGCTTCAATGCTGTTTTTCGGCGGCGTATTCTGGAAAGGATGGGACTCTCTGATGACACTCGTCAATATCGCGGCAGTGGCGACACTGGGCGGATTGCTGTTCTACCTGTGGCGGCGCAGCCGTTTGCGCACGCCCAGCCTGGCCGTGGTGTTCAGCGCGCTGCTGTGGCTGCTGGTGCTGCCGGCGCCGGCCGGGGCGATCGAGATCAAGAAGGCAGAAGCGTACACGCTTCCCTCCGGAGAAACCGTCAAGGGCGACCTGATCTTCCTGGGCGGCTCGGTGCGCATTGACGGCACGGTGGATGGCGATCTGATCGTCTTCTGCGCCGATTTGACGGTGAACGGGCACGTCACCGGCGACGTCATTTCATTTTCCAAGACAGGGCGCATCGAAGGACAGGTGGATGGCGACATCCGCACGTTCGGGAACACAATCATCGTTAACGGGAATGTCGCCAAGAGCGCCACCCTTTTCACGGAAACACTGAACGTTGACTCCAAGGCGCAGATTGGCGGCACGCTGATGTCCTTCAGCCAGTCACTGGACCTCGACGGCCGCGTCGCCCGCGACGTGCTGGCTTTCATGCAGCGCGCGCAGCTTGGCGGCGTCATCGGGGGATCAGCAACCCTGAAAGGCGATCGCCTGGCCATCAGCTCGGCGGCGGAGATCGCCGGGCCCGTGGAATTCGAAGGCAATCGCGAGCCAAACGTTTCGCCGCAAGCGAAGCTGGCCGCAGGCCCGGTGAAGTTCAAGAAGATCGAACGCAAGCCGCAATACTCCCAGCCCGGATTCTACTGGCGCAAAACGCTGAGCTGGGGCGCGGGGCTGATGTTCGGCGTGCTCATGCTGCTGCTGATGCCGGACTTCATGAGGGAATCGCAGCGTGACGCCGGCCGCTACGGCCCCTCGTTCGGCGCCGGATTGGTGACGCTGGTGGCCACGCCCATCGTGGCCTGCATCATCTGTTTTACCGTGGTGGGCATCGGCATCGCCGTCGGGTCCTTGCTGCTGTATGTGGTGGCCCTGTACGCGGCGCAGGTTCCCGTCAGTTTGTGGCTGGGGGAGCGCATGCTGGGCCGCGGCGACTCCATGATGGCCCGCATCGGGCGCCTTGCGCTGGGCCTGCTGGTGGTGCGCATCGCCTGGAACCTGCCGATGATTTCCTTCTTCGTGGGATTGATTGTGCTGTGCTGGGGGCTGGGTGCGCTGGTGCTGGCCATTGCCCGCCGCATCCGCCCGGAGCCGGTGTACGCGCCTTCGCAGCCTGCGCCGACGCCCCTGCCCGCCGGCGCGTGAGCGCCTGCTCTGGCAGCGGGTTCTGAAAGCGGCAGATTACATTCAGCCGATGGCTGATTTTGCAAACGGCCGGAAGCGAAACCATCGCTTCCGGCCGTGTTGTTTCTGCCTGGCTGTATCTCGAACAGGTGACCGGCGAAATGAAACCGCCTACCGGGAGGCGCTGGCGGTGGCCACCGTGCGCAGCAGGAGGCGCGTGCCGCTCTCGAGTTTCACGTTGCGCGTGGGCGACGTGATCAGCGAGCCTTGCGTCGCGCTCGTAGCCTGCGAAGCAAGCGTCAAGTCGCGAAGGCCGAACACTCCGGTGGTGCTGGAGTTCAAGTCACCGACCAGGCCTCCGCGGCCGGCGGAGCCGCCGGCTGACGCGGCTGAGCCCACCGTGCCACCGACTGCGCCGCCGGCGCCCTGCGCGACACCTCCGGCTGCGCCGGTGGTCGCGCCGACTGCGGAGCTCGCGGTCGAGGCGACTCCGCCGACCAGTCCGCCGCCGGCGTTTCCACCGCTGGGCCGCGGCTGGCTGGTGGCTACGCTTCCTGCGCCAGCGGCGGAGCCCATCGCACCCGCTTGGGTATCCATGGCCGATGCCGACGCGGCGCTCTGCGCTGCGGCGACGGCTTGAATCGTGGTCTGCAGAGGAACCTCGCGTCCATCCTTCAATCGCGCACGATCAAACGCGATACCCAGCGCGGATTCCGACTCGTTCTTGGAGCGCGCTTTGGCCTCCGTGACGCGGCCCAGCAACTTGCTGCCCCGCGGAATCACCGTCTTGCCTTCGGACTTCACGTCCTTGGTGACGCGCGCTTCCACCGGGTCGCCCGGCTTGCACTTGCCGGCGTCAATCGGCTTGGCCAGCGCGGCTTCAAACACAGTCCCTTCGGCAACCGTCGCGGAAGAACTGCCGGCCTGCGCGGAGGTGTTTGTGCCGGCTTTGGCCTGAGCCTTCGGCGCTTTGGCTTCCGCCTGAGCCGATGCGCCGGCCTGAGCTTGCGCGGAACCAGCGGTCTGCGCGGCCACTGGCACCGCCAGGAGCAATCCAGCCAATGCAAGAACAGCATTCGCTTTCATTTTTTTCTCCTCGTCTAAGATCTGAGCCTGCGGCGAGATGCGGAGACTGCGCCGCCAAATCACGGTGCTTGGTGTTGCACGGCATCCGCCATCCATTTCGCGCTTTATTTTCAAGGAATTACAGTCGCGCCCGGCCAAACCTACAGTCTTTACCCGAGGAAAGAATGATGTGGCGTGAGAAATATCTACAGGCGTTCCCCGATGGAAGGAAGCTTGACGGTTCACCGAGCGCGCGGCAAAAACAAAACGCTCCGGTGAATTTTTCACCGGAGCGTTTCGGTTGGACGAGGGCTGTGCCAGCAGCTAGCTGATAAACCGTTTGCGCACGATTCCCGCCAGGGCCACCAAGCCGGTGCCGAAGAGCGCGAGCGAAGCCGGCTCGGGCACAGGGTTGGCGACCGGGCGAAGGACAAAAACCATGTCGTTGTAATCGCCGGAGCCTTCGATTCCGGTCTTCCCTTTGGCCAGGTCTTCCACGCCAATGTAGTACACCGGCAGCGAGCTGGAAGCGTTGTTCGAGAACACCGCGAAGTGCTGGTGCGAGGTGTCTCCGCTGGGGTTGCGGCTGGACTGCGAGTAGTAAACCGGCCCGCCCGGGCCCACCTGCAAGTACAGACCGTAATTTGCCGACGGCGTGAACGTAACTGCCGCGCCGCCCGGCGCTGCAACGCCGGAGAAAATCAGGTGCAACGAGCTCGGATTGGCCAGGTCATACCAGCCCAGCATATTGATGTTGGCGTAGCCGGCCACCTCGAGCAACATGCTGGCGGTGGACGTATTGCTGGTGCGGCTGAAGTAGAAATTCGGATCGGCGGTGCCGGTGCTG
>Ga0187894_10005974_pt1 | contig 12135 bp, 11 predicted proteins | sample GBC1701081metaG_FD_136650 | JGI IMG/M metagenome (GOLD analysis project Ga0187894, IMG submission 136650) | White microbial mat communities from a lava cave in the Kipuka Kanohina Cave System on the Island of Hawaii, USA - GBC170108-1 metaG ... | reverse complement strand
TACATCGTCCCCGAGAAGTGCACCGAGTGCGTCGGCTTCCACGACCACGAGGCCTGCGCGGCGGTTTGCCCGGTCGACTGCTGCGTGCCGAACCCCGACATCCCGGAGACGCACGACGTGCTGATGCTGCGCGCCCGCGCGCTCCATCCGGGCGAGAGCATCCCGGACGACGCCCCGTCGCGCTTCAAGAAGGAAGCCGCGGCGCCGGCAGCGGCTGCTCCGGCCGCGGCTGCCGCCGCGGCACCCGCAGCCGCCGCTCCCACCGCCAGGGCGGCTGCCGCGCCCGTGCTCGCAGCCGGACCGGTGCGGATCGTTCGACCCGCCGGGACGGGGAGGGTCGAGAAGCCCGTGGCGCCGGTCGTCCGTACGCCGCCACCCATGTTCGCGGGGGAGCTCGGCGGCGAGTTCGACGAGATCCTCTCGTCGCTCGGCGCGCCCCGCCGTCGTGCGACGTCCGCGGCCGGGCGGCTCGCGCTCGGAGTGCTCGGTGTCTTCCAGGGTGTGCTCGGCGCGCTCCCCGACGCGACCAAGCGGCGCCTCGAGGACGCCATCAGCGACACGCGCGCGTTCAGCGCGCAGCTCGCGACGGCCGGCAACGTCTTCCTGAACCTGCTCCTCTACCCGATCGCGTGCGTGGTGATCGCGTTGCTGTCGCCGACCGGCAGCGTGTTCGATTGGGGGATCCGCTGGTGGGTCGCGCTCGGCGTGACGGTCGCAGTCGTCGAGGCGATCTGGCGGCTCCGCGAGAGCTTCTTCCGGGGCGTTCCGATCGGTGAAGCGCCGCTGCGGGGTGCGATCTACGGGATCGCGCTCCTGCCCGTCGCCGCGGTCATCCAGGGGCTCGCGGGCCGGCGCGGTGCCGCCAGCGGCGTCGGCTTCGACGGCTTCTACGACGGCGAGGCGCACTTCGACGACAAGGTCGAGCGCGCACGACGCTATGGCGAGGTGTACAAGCTCGAAGAGCGGGACAACGCCTATTTCCTTCGCCTCGAGTTCCCGCGCGTCGTGCCACCCACGTCGCTCGCGCAGGAGCTCGACCTGCCGCGTGCGATGCCGGACTACGAATACGACCTCGCCGTACACGGAAGGAATTTCGTCGTACACGGCCGGATCGCCGACCCCAAGGTGCGCAAGATCACGGGCGTCGCGCCGGCGTTCCCGCCCGACTTCACGACCCGGATTCCGCTCGATGCGCCGGTCTCCGGGTTTCGTCACCGGCTGCGCGGCAAGACGCTCGAGGTCATTCTCCCAAAGGCCGTCGCGTAGCGTGGATGCGCAGCACCCTCGCCGCCGTCTCGTGGGGGTCCGAGCACTCGCGATAGCCGGCGCTGGTGGGTACGCGCCGTGACGGGATCGACGACGGTGCGCAGCGAGCTTCTCCTGCGTCCGATGGCGCGGGCGGACCTCGACGACGTGATGGAGATCGAGCGCCGCGCCTTCCCGCAGCCATGGTCGCGAGCGTTCTTCGAGACAGAGCTGGCTGCATCGCAGGCGCGCTGCACCGTGGCCATGCGCGACGGGACCCTGGTCGGCTACAGCGTGTGCTGGCGCGTCGCCGACGAGGTGCATCTGCTGAACCTCGCGGTGCGTCCGTGTGATCGCGGCTGCGGCGTCGGGCGCCATCTGGCGAAGGGCTTGATCGCCGAGGGACGCAGCGCGTGTGCGCGCGTCGTGTACCTCGAAGTGCGAGCCGGGAACGTCGCCGCCCGGCGGCTGTATCGGGAGCTCGGGTTTCGGGACCTCGGCGTCCGCCGCAGCTACTATGGCCCCGGCCAGGACGCGATCGTCATGGAGCTTCGACTGGGGGGTGGTGAATGAGCGCGGTCGACCTCGCCGTGGACGTCGGCGCGGTCCGGCTGCCGAACCCCGTCGTCGCCGCCTCCGGCGCATTCGGCTACGGGACCGAGTTCCAGGGGCTCGTCGACCTCGGCGCGATCGGGGCGATCAGCGTGAAGGGCCTCTCGCTGCACGCGTACGACGGCAAGCCGGCGCCGCGGCTCGTCGAGACGCCTGCCGGGATGCTGAACGCCATCGGCCTGCAGAACATCGGCGTCGACGCGTTCCTGCACGAGCGCCTTCCGGTTCTGCGCGCCGCGGGGGCTCGCGTGGTCGCCAACTTCTGGGGCGATGACGCGGACGAGTTCGCCGTCTGCGCCGAGCGCCTCGACGGCCAGCCGGGCATCGTGGCGCTCGAGCTCAACGCGGCGAGCCCGAATCGACCCGAGTGGGGGACGATCCTCGCCACCGATCCGGCCGCCCTGGCCGCGATCGTGCGGGCCGTGCGGGCCCGTGTCCGGCTGCCGCTGTGGGTGAAGCTCTCGCCGAACGTCGGCGACATCACGCTCGTCGGCCGGGCGGCCGAGAGCGAGGGGGCCGACGCGCTGTCGGCGATCAACACGCTGCGCGGCATGGCCGTCGACGCGGCGACGCGCCGTCCGCTGCTCGCGAGCGTGACCGGCGGCTTGTCGGGCCCCGCGATCAAACCCGTGGCCCTCGCGATGGTACACGCCCTCGCTCGTGCGGTGCGCATCCCGATCGTCGGGCTGGGTGGGATCCGCACCGGCGAGGACGTCGCGGAGTTCCTGGTCGCCGGCGCGAGCGCGGTGCAGGTCGGCACCGCGATCTTCTATGACCCGAGCGCGCCCGAGCGCATCGCGCGAGAGCTCGCGATCTGGTGCCGCCGCCACGGTGTGACGGCGGCCAGCGAGCTCACCGGAACCCTCGTCCGGTGATCCCGCTACTCGACCGTGATCTCGAGGTAGTCCGAGTCGGAATCCCCCGAGGAGTCCTTCACCTCGAGGTCGGCGCGGTACGTTCCCGCTTTCGCGTAGGTGTGCTTCGGGTTCGCCTCGCTCGAATCGGGGGTCCCGTCACCGAACTTCCACACGTAGGTGAGGGGGGGCTTCCCTCCCTCGACGTCGGCCGTGAATGCGACGGTCAGCGGGGCCTTGCCTTCGTCCGTGTCGGAGTCGGCCCACGCCAGGAGCGGCGCGGGCTCCTCGTCCTCGCCGCCCTTGGCGGCGGGGGCCATGGTCGTCGCGGTCGGCGCCGCCGGAGCGGCGGCCGGTGGAGGGGTAGCGGCCGGCGCAGCCGGCTTGGTGGCTTCGCCACCGCCCGAAGTGCTCTCGCCACCACCGCAGGCAGCAAGCGTCGTGGCGACGACGATGCCGAGCAGGACTGACCACGTGCGCATCATGAACCCTCCCGGAAGGAAATTGCCCAAACGGCCGCGGATTCTCACAGACACCCTCTATGCTGTCAATTCCGGGCGCGTTCTCGTGGTGGCCCTGGCGGCGCTCCTCGCGAGCCTCGCTGGTGCCGCGAGGGCAGCCGGCCCCGTGCCGACCACGGGCGACCTCCGGCTGCTGGTCATCCTGGCGAGCTTTCCGGACCGGCCCCTCACCGAGCCCCGTACGCAGTTCGTGGGTGGGCCGGAAAGCCTCGTCGACCGGCTCGTTGGCTACTATGCGGAGGTCTCCGCCGGGAAGCTGCGCATCGTGCCGCACCTGGCGGGGCCCATCGTCACCCTGCCCGAGCCGCGCGCCCGCTACGTGCAGCGATCGCCCGCCCTCGCAGGCGACGCGCTCCGTGCGCTCGCGGCGACGACGACCGACGAGGCCGACCGCAGCGCGCTGCGCGACTCGCAGGCCGTCGTGGTCTTCTTCCCGGGACCCGGCCGGGAGTCCTACATGCGGCCCGGAGAGTCCGGCGATCCGTGGTCGAACTACACGGAGCTGACGCCGCCGGTGCTCGGGTTCGACGAGGCGTGCGTCGTCGCGGCGAGCCAGTACGAGCCGCTTTCGAGCTTCGGCGTCCTCTGCCACGAGTTCGGGCACCTGCTGGGCCTGCCCGAGCTGTACGCGCCCGGCGGGGCCGTGCACGAGGGCATCGGCACGTGGGGGCTCATGGGACAGGGCACGTGGGTCGGGCGGGGCGAGCAGCCGCCGCACCTGGACGCGTGGAGCAAGATGAAGCTCGGCTGGGTCGACGTCGTGACCGTCGACCGGACGACGCCCGGCGTGCGGGTGCCGGCGGTCGCCGCCGAGCCGGTGGTCGTGAAGATCCCCGCCGTGCCGGGAAAGCCGCAGGAGTACTATCTGCTCGAGAACCGGGAACGCACGGGTAGGGATCGCGGCATCCCCGGGGACGGGATCCTCGTCTGGCACGTCGACGAGTCCGTCGGTGGGTTCCGCACCGCCCAGTCGAACCCGCGCCACAAGCTGCTTCACCTGGTGGAAGCCGACGCGCGCGGCGACCTCGATCTCGGAACGCGCAACGGCGGGAATCGTGGCGACGCGGGCGACGCTTGGGCCGGGCCGCCGCGCTGGCGGCGGCGGGTGGGCAACGTGCTCGCCTTCGCCGGCGCAGTCTACGTGATGCTGGCGCTCTATCGCACGACGCGCCGGCGCTCGCTCGTGGTGGCGCTTCTCTACGCGCTCATCGGCGGCGGCGCGCTGTGGAGCGCCGGCAGGCTCCGCACGGGGCCGGTATGCGGCCCGCAGACCCCGGGGATGGCGCCGTACGGCGGCGAGCCCGGTCGTGTCGTGCTGCGGAACTTCTCGCCCGCCGGTCCTGTGATGCAGGTCGACGTCCTGGTCGCCCCCGCAGGTGCCCCGGCGGCTGCGGCCCCCTCCGGGTGACTGTTGGTGCCTCGGGCCAGCGGTCTGTAAGCTAGGCGGGCCGGCGTCCTCGTATGGTCAAGCTGATCATCCAGATCCCGTGCTTCAACGAGGAGGCGTCGCTCGCCGAGACGCTGAAGGCGCTCCCGAAGCAGCTGCGCGGTGTCGACCTGATCGAGTCGCTCGTCGTCGACGACGGCTCGACCGACGCGACGGCCGAGGTCGCGCGCGAGGCGGGCGCCACGTACCTGCTCCGCTTTCCGGTGAACCTCGGGCTCGCACGGGCGTTTTCGGCCGGCCTCGACGCGGCCCTGAAGCTCGGCGCCGACCTCATCGTGAACACCGACGCGGATCACCAGTATCCGGGCGCCGAGATCGGCCGTCTGATCGAGCCGATCCTGGCCGGCGAGGCCGAGATGGTGATCGGCGATCGCGCGCCGCATCGCAGCCGGCACTTCAGCCCGTGGAAGCGTCTCCTTCAACGCATCGGGAGCTGGGCGGTCCGGCAGCTCTCGGGGACGAGCGTGCCGGACGCGGCGAGCGGCTTCCGCGCCTTCTCGCGCCGCGCGGCGCTGCGCCTCAACGTGTTCACGCAGTTCACCTACACCCTCGAGACGATCATCCAGGCCGGGAAGAAGCACATCCCGATCGCGCACGTGCTGGTCGAGACCAACCCGGAGCGCCGGCCGTCGCGCCTGTTCTCGACCATCGGGGCCTACGTCCGGCGGTCGGCGGCGACCATGATCCGGATCTACGCGCTCTACGAGCCGCTGCGCGTGTTCTGGCGGCTGGGTGCGCTCTGTCTCGGCGCGGGGACGTTCATCGGCGCGCGCTTCCTGTTCTACTACTTCGCCGACGGCGGCGCGGGACACATCCAGAGCCTCATCCTCGCCGCCGTGCTGATCATCGTCGGATTCCAGACGGTGCTGATCGGTCTCGTCGCCGACCTGATCGGCTCGAGCCGCGCGCTCCTCGAGGACCTGCTCGTGCGCGTGCGCGAAGGCGAGCTGCGCATGGCCGCCAACGCCGACGCCGTCGCGCTCCAGCCGGGCGATCCCGAGGTGGTGCGTCTCGCGCCCGGCGATCCCGAGATCGTGCGCTTCGACGTGCAGGCGGCCGGGCGTGCCGAGGGCGGGCGCGGCCCCCGATGAGGGCCGTCTTCTTCGGCACGTACGATCGGGTCCACAGCGCGAATCGCCTCCTGCGCGACGCGCTCGCGGCGGCAGGCTTCGAGGTGACCGAGCTGCACGAGCCGCTGTGGGAGGAGACGAGAGAGAAGGCGAGCGGCTACTTCGGCGCGAGCTCGCTCGTGCGCCTCGGCGTGCGCTACGCCGCCGCCGCCCGGCGCCTCGCGCGCGGGTGGAGCAGGGTGCGCGAGGACGAGCCACCGCTCGTCGCCGTCGGCTTCGGCGGGCAGCTCGACATGCTCGTCGCCGCGCGCCTGTGCCGGCCCCGCCGCGGCCTCGTGTTCGCGCCCCTCGTGAGCCTCACCGAGACGCTGGTCGAGGATCGCGCCGTCTTCCGCGCCGGCAGCGCGCGTGCGCGCGCGGCGCTCGCGCTCGATCGGGCGACCTGGCGCCGCGCCGACCTCGTGCTCGCCGACACCGCGGCGCACGCAGGATACCTCGCGGAGCTCGGCGCTGCGCGCGATCGCCTCGGCGTGTGGCATCTCGGTGCCGAGCCCGAGTTCTGGGCGCCGACCGCGGCCCCGGTCGATCCGCGGCGCGTCCTGTTCGTCGGCCGCTGCGTTCCGCTGCACGGCCTCACGACGATCGTCGAGGCGGCGGCGCGGCTCGGCGAGCGCGCGCGCCTGGTCGTGATCGGGCGCGGTCCGGAGCGGGCTGCGGCGCAGGCGCGGGCACGGGAGCTGGGCGCCGGCGTCGAGTGGCGCGACGAGGTCCCGCTCGCCGACCTGCCCGGCGAGCTCGCGCGCGCGGCCGTCGTCCTCGGCGTCTTCGGCGCCGGGCGGAAGGCCGAGATGGTCGTGCCGAACAAGGTCTATCAGGCGGCGGCCGTCGGGCGTCCGCTCGTCACGCGCGACGGCTCGGCGCTGCGCGAGGTGCTGGTGCCGGGCGAGCACTGCCTCACGTGCCCGCCGGCCGACGCCGCGGCGCTCGCCGCCGCGATCGCGCGGCTCCTCGACGATCCCGGCCGCGCTGCGGCGCTCGGCGCCGCCGCCCGCAGCCACCTCGCACGCGAGTGGAGTCCAGCGCGGCAGGCGGCGCGGCTCGGCGCCCTGCTCGCCGAGCGCTTCGCCGCGTCGCCGGCCCCGGGCCGCCGGCTCGCGGCCGCGAGGTAGCGGTCGTGACGAGCGCGGTGGTCGTGACGTGGGAGGGCGGCGAGGCCACGCGGCGGTGCGTCGCCTCGCTCCTCGCGCAGGATGCACCGCTCGGGCGGATCGTCGTCGTCGACAACGCGTCGAGCGCCGCCGAGCGTGCGAGCCTGCGTGCCGCGTGGGCGGGCGAGCCGCGCGTCGACGTCGTGCTGCTCGACGACAACCGGCAGTTCGCGGGCGGCATGAACGCCGGCGCCGCGCACGCGCTCGGCGCCGGCGCCACGCGCGTTCTCTTCCTCAACAACGACACCGAGCTCGCGCCCGACGCCGTGCGCCTGCTGGACGCAGCGCTGGACGCGACGCCGGGTGCGGGAATCGCCGGACCGCGCGTCGTGGATCGCGCCGATCCCTCCCACGTGCTGTCGGCCGGTGAGCGGCACGCCCTGCCGATCCTGTGCCTGCCGCGAAGCCTCCTGCGCTACCGCCGGCCGCCCGATCACTCGTACGCGGTGCGAGGCGTGATGGGGTGCGCGCTGCTCGCGACGCGCGAGTGCTTCCAGGCCGTGGGCGGATTCGCCACCGACATCGAGGTCTACTACGAGGACGTCGACTTCTGCCTCGGGGCCACCGCAGCAGGCTTCGGCATCGTCGTGGAGCCGCGCGCCGTCGTCGCCCACGACGGCCTGCGGGGCTTCGCGGCGGGTCTCTCGCCGTGGGCGGCGTTCCTGAAGGCCCGCAACCCCTGGCTCCTGGTCCGCCGCCGCGGCACGTGGGCCGCGTGGCCGGTGTTCGTCCCGACCTACGCGGCCATGCTCGCCTCCAGCGCCGCCGTCTATGCGCTGCGCGGCCGGCGCGACATCGTGAGCGCGCTCGGGCGCGGCGCGGTCGCCGGCGTGCGCGTGGCGCTCGGCGGCGCGCCGGCGCCGGTCGGTGCACCGAGGCGGGTCGCCTGAGATGCGGGTCGGGATCGGGGCGCTGGTCGGCATCCTTGGGGGTCCGGCGACGTACGCGCGCGAGCTGGTTCGCGCGCTCGCACGGGAGGGGCGTCACGAGTACGTGGTGTTCACCGATCGGCCCGAGGCATTCGCCGGCGAGGCGATCGAGCTCGTGCACGTGCCGCTCGCCTCGTCCTATCACCAGGTGACGTGGGATCACGTGCGGCTCCCCGGCCTCATCCGCCGCCACGGCGTCGCGCTCTACCACGGAACCAAAGCCGTGCTGCCGCTACGCTGCGCCGTTCCCGCCGTCGTGACGGTGCACGATCTCGCCGTCTATGCCTGCCCCGAGACCTTCGCCTGGCCGCAGCGCCTGCACTTCCGGGTCTGCGTGCCGCCCAGCATCGCGCGCGCGGCGCGCGTCGTCGCCGTGTCCGAGCACGCGCGCGGTGACGTCGTCGCGCACTTCGGCCTGCCGCCCGACCGCGTGATCGCGGTACCGAACGGCGTCGCCGAGGTCTTCCGGACGGCGGTCCCTCGCGACGCGATCGAGCGTCTGCGCGCGCGCCACGATCTCGGCGATCGGCTCGTCGCCTGCGTCGGTACGATCCAACCGCGCAAGCACGTCGAGCGCGTGATCGACGCGTTCGGGCGCGCCGGAGGCTTATCGCGCGGCTGGCAGCTCGCGATCGCCGGCCGCCTCCGCCCGGGCTACGCGCCGTCGTGGACGGCGTCGCCGCCTGCGGGCGTGCGCTGGCTGGGCGCGCTCGGCGATGACGATCTCCATGCGCTCTATGCCGCTGCGCCGATCTTCGTTTCGGCGTCCGAGTACGAGGGCTTCGGGCTCACGGTGTGCGAGGCCATGGCGTCGGGCGCCGCCGTCGTGGCGGTCGGCGCGAGCTCGCTCCCGGAGGTGGTCGGCGACGCGGGCCTGCTCGTCCAGCGCTCGGACCCGACGCTGCTCGCTCCGGCGATCGCGAAGCTGCTCGAGGACGCGTCGCTGCGCGCCGAGCTCGGGGGGCGCGCGCGCGCCCGTGCGGCACGCTTCACCTGGGACGAGGCGGCGCGCCGGACGCGCGCCGTCTACGAGCAGGCGGTGGCCTCGTGACGCGGAACCTCGCCGCGGTGGTGGTCCACTGGCAGGATCCCGAGGAGACGCTCGCCTGCGTCGCGAGCCTCGCCGCGGAGCCACCGGCGCGCGTGATCGTGGTCGACAACGGCGCCGCCGCGCCGGTCGGGGCGCTGCTCGCGGCGCGCGCGCCGCACGCCGTCGTACTGCGCGAGCCCGAGAACCGCGGATACGCCGGCGGGGCGAACGTCGGCATCCGCGCCGCACTGGCGGGTGGGGCTGACGTCGTGCTCGTTCTCAACAACGATGCCCGGGTCGGGCCCGGTGCCCAGGCCGCGGCGCTCGCGGCGCTGGCCGAGCCGCGCGTTGCCGTCGTCGGCGCCAAGGTCGTGACGCGCGAGAATCCCGCGCGACTGTGGCTCGCCTGGGGTCGGGTCACCTATCGCCAGAGCCTGGTCGCGCTGTGCGGCGCCGACGTGGCCGACGGTGCCGAGTGGAACGTCGCCCGCGACGTCGACTGGATCGCGGGCTGTGCGATGTGGCTGCGTGCCGACGCGCTGGGTGCGCTCGGTCTCCTCGACGAGGCGTTCTTCGCCTACCACGAGGAGGTCGAGTGGTGCGCGCGGGCGCGCGCCGCGGGCTGGCGCGTCCGCTACTGTCCGGCAGCCGTCGTCTCGCACACCGGTCGCGGCAGCCACGGCAGCGCGCGATCGATCCGCATCCGCAAGTACTTCGCGGCGCGCAACTCGATCCTCTTCGCGCGCCGGCACGCCGGCCCGATGGAGCGTGTGAAGCTCGGCGCCTTCCTCGCGACCAGCTTGCCGCTGCAGCTCCTGTGGCACCTGCCGCGCGGCACGGCAGGCGACGTCGTCCTGAAGCTCCGCGGCGTGCGCGACGGCCTCTTGGGACGCCGTCCTCCGTTCGAGGAGCTCGGCCTCGTCGCGGCACCATCGCGCACGACGGCGCCCTGAGGGATGAAGCGAACGAGCCCCCGGACCGCGAGGCCCGGGGGCTCGTGAGACGACTTACGGGAGCAGCATCATCGTGCCGGGTAGCGAGGTCGCTCCCGGACCCGGCAGGTTCGCGGCGCCGTTGATGAGGAAGCCCTGGCCGGTGCCGTTCGGATCCGTGCTCGCGGCGGGGATGCAGAAGGCGGTCGCGAGCGTCGTGGCGTGCGAGGTTCCGATCGGGAGCAGACTTCCGGCCGCGGTGCCCTGCACCCGGATCGAGCGGGCGAGCGTGCCGGCGCGGACGCAGGCGCTGCCGGGGCAGTCCCCGGCGACGGCGCAGCCGAGGCCCGCGTTCACTCCGGCGGCGCACATGTTGTTGATGCTGCCGACCCGGCACACGCTCCCCGGACAATCGGTCGCCTGGGTCGCGACGGTGCACGCGCGACCGCTGTTCGCGCCGGCCTGGCAGACGTTGGTGAAGAACGCGCCCGCCTGCGTCGTGGTCTGCGCGACGCAGCGGGGAACCGCCGTGGTGCCGGGGCAGTCCGTATCGACGCTGCACACGTTACCGTAGTTCGTGCCGCCGACGCAGTGGCGCACGGGGCAGAAGATGCCGCCGGCATCCGAGAGCTCGGCGAGCCCGGTCGTGAGGGGCGAGAGGTTCACCGGGATGTTGCCGACGAAGATCGCGCAGGCGCCGCCCGGGCATTGCGCGTTCGAGGTGCAGGCGCCGTTGTTGTTGGTTCCCTTGTAGCAGCGGTTGCCCGCCGCGCTCGACGCCGGCGCGGGGCAGTCGTTGGTGAGGCCTTGCGAGTTCGTGCTGACGCAGGATGCGCCCTGGTTCGGGCTTCCTTCGCACACGCCCGTGCAGGGCGAGCCCGGCGTGCCGACGCATGGCGCGCCGGCGGTCGAGCCGATGCGACAGACCGGGCACGGCTGGGTCGCGTTGCCGGTCACGACCGAGATCGACGTGAGCGGGATCGTCACCTGGCTGGTCCCGGTCGAGAGATCGAGCGTGCCGCTCGCCGGACCGGAGAAGATGTTCTGGACGCACGTCGTCGTGCCGCCGTTCGGAATCGGCAGTGGCGTGCCGAACACGCAGCCGGTGTTCGTGCACTTGAATCCGGGCCCGTCGGCGAGTGTCGGGCCGAGGGTGCAGGTCGTGCCCGTGCACGAGGTGGTGAAGCGGCTCGTGGCGCCGTCGGGTGTCGGGCCCTCGGCAACCGTCGACGCGCCGCCGCCGATGTCGAGGCCGCCACAGGTGAGGTTCTTGAGCGGCGTGCCGGTGCCGTCCGTCGTCCGGAACGTGTTCCCGCACACGTTGCCAGCGGGGCCGGTCGTGAAGTCGAGGAACGACGGATTCGGCCCGCCGATGGTCGTCGTGGTGGTCGACGACGTCGTGCTGGTCGTCGTGCTGCTGGTGGTCGGCGCCAGCGACGTCGACGTGGAGGAGCTGGTGCTGGTGGAGGTCGTGGAGCTGGTCGACGTGGTCGAGCTGGTGGAGCTGCTGGAGCTGCTGGAGCTGGACGTCGAGCTGCTCGACGACGTGGAGGTCGTGGTGCTCGAGCTCGTCGAGCTGGACGAGCTGGTCGTCGTGTTGCCGGACGTCGTGGTCGTCGACGTGCTGGTGGTGGTGACGGTCGTGCTCGAGCTCGGCGGCACCGCCGAGGTGCTGCTGGACGACGAGGACGACGTCGACGTGGAGCTGGTGCTGGTGGTGGTCGTCGATTCGCACTGGCACTGGTCGGTGCACACCTGACCGTCTGGGCACAGGAGTGCGCCGGACGGCGAGCTCGGATCGCACTCCTCACCCGTGTCGACGACGCCGTTGCCGCAGGTGCCCTGCGTGGTGGTCGTGCTCGAGCTGGTGGTCGAGCTCGAGGTGGTGGACGAGGTGCTCGAGGACGTGGTCGGCGTGGTCGTCGACGACGTGCTCGAGCTCGTCGTGGTGGACGACGAGGTGCTGGTCGTGGTGGTGGACTCGCACTGGCACTGGGAGTTGCAGACCTGGCCCTCGGGGCACAGGAGCGCGCCGGACGGCGAGCTCGGGTCACACTCCTCGCCCGTGTCGACGACGCCGTTGCCGCAGGTGCCGCCGGTGGTCGAGGTGGTCGACGTGCTGGTCGAGCTCGAGGTCGTGCTCGAGCTGGAGGTCGTCGACGACGAGGTCGTGGTGGTGGATTCGCACTGGCACTGGGAGTTGCAGACCTGGCCCTCGGGGCACAGGAGCGCGCCGGACGGCGAGCTCGGGTCACACTCCTCGCCCGTGTCGACGACGCCGTTGCCG
>Ga0187894_10005973_pt1 | contig 12136 bp, 12 predicted proteins | sample GBC1701081metaG_FD_136650 | JGI IMG/M metagenome (GOLD analysis project Ga0187894, IMG submission 136650) | White microbial mat communities from a lava cave in the Kipuka Kanohina Cave System on the Island of Hawaii, USA - GBC170108-1 metaG ... | reverse complement strand
GGTGAACAGGCTCAACCGCCTGGCGGGCGAACCCGACGTATCGCTCGCGATCTATGATCGCTGGCTGCGCGCCCAGGTGACGATCCTGAGCTTCAACCTCGAAGAATGGAAACGGGCGGCGGAGACGTTCCGTGCCACGATCGCCGAGGCACCACAGTTCTCGCCCGCCTACAGCAGCCTGGCGCAGCTCAACACTGGTGCCCATATCGCGCAGCCCGGTCTCTTTCGCTCCTCCGAACGAGAGCAGGAGACGCTCCGGCTGGCCCGCACCGCGGTTCAACTCGACCCGGTCGATTCACGCGCACAACTGGCCCTGGGCTGGGCGTTGGCGATGGCCGGCAACCACTCCAGTGCCGAGATCCACATGGGCCTCGCCACGGAACTCAACGACAATGACCCGTGGACGTTGATCTCCGCCGCTCTGTTCCACGGCTTCGCCGGCCACCCGGCGAGCGCAGCCGCATTGGCGCGCCAGGCACAGCTCATTGCGCCATCGCCCGTTCGCACGCACTGGGTCTATGAATCGACCGTGAACTTCCTTGGCGGTGACTACGAAGGCTGCGTGGCCGCCAGTCAGCGTTCCGGTGATGCCGTCGTGAGCAACGTCGCCTGGCGGGCGGCGGCACAGTTCTATCTCGGCCAGATCGACGTGGCGCGGCGTGACATGCAGGCGTTCCTGGCGACCGTGCGGTCGCAATGGACCGGTGTACTGGCGCCCACCGATCTCAACCTGCTGCGATGGCTGTTGCACCTCTATCCGATCGCCAATGCCGAAGACTGGCGACGCCTGCGCGATGGTCTGGCAGGTGCCGGTGCAGCGGAGGCTGCCACAATTGACCATCGCGCCGCGTGGCACGATCTCGTGTAGCGGGCCAATCCACAGCGCAGGAGGACCCGCTGTGACGCTGCGATCCCGGCGTCAGACACACAACGAGATGCAGTAGTCGCCAATTCTCTCGCTGTGAAAATCCTTGCGCGCCTTCTGTCCCGCTGGCGTATCAGGGAACTGAAGCTGCTGTGCCCCCAAGCGCGCCGCATAGAATGGAGGAAGGGGGTATTCGCCTCCTTGCGCCAGTTGATCCTCGGCATCCTTGAGCATGTCGGCGGGCGGCAGATGAATCGTCAGCACCTCTTTCTGATGCTGGACGAATACCACGCCCTCTACATAAGACGGTATCTGCACGGTCGCTTGAACCGCAGCGCATTGACTGCGGAACGCTGCGAGGGACACCGGCCTGGTGCTGGGGTCTTTCGCCCATTTCTTCACCAGCTCTCCAAACTTCACGAAGCTTCCTGTCACTTTGACCCGATCGATAGCCATGCTCTCTCTCCCCTTGTCGGACGCACTACACCGGAAAACTGATTGCGCTACAGGAACGCCGGTATCGTGCCGTCTTCGTCCAATCGATGCATTCGCGCCGTAACCTTGATCATGTCCGCCATTGTCCGGATGCCCGCGATGCTGTTTCGCATATCAGGCGGTACACGCGCGGCGACGAGACGCGTGACGATCTCTTTCAGGTCCACGCGCCCTTCATCGGCGACAATGCGCTCATGCGCCAGGGCGCCGATGATGACCTCTGCGACGATCACCGAGGCCATCGGCCCGAAGCGGCGGCCTTGGGAACCCGGATCGTGCCAAGCCTCAAACAACAGAAAGAACAGGAGCGGCGGATCCCCGACCAGCGCCGCGATGTCGGCCGGCAATAAGGGTTCTGCCGGAAGCATCGCCTCGTTGAGCCAGGCGCTCAGCGCGGCCTCCCGCTTCTCCCGGTCGGCAAGCCAGGACTCCTGGAAAAACTGTCCCAGGCGCGGCATGTCACGGAGCCGCTCGACGAGCGCCGGCACCGACCAGAGCCCGGCGAACGCAGCGCTGAGCATGTCGCGATAAGCGAGCCCTATCCTGCCGGTTTCGTCGAAGGCCGGGAACGTATCGTCGCTCAGCAATTGGGTGCTGTAGAAGGGCTGGATCCGCCGACTCAGGTTGGGCTTGACCTCGCCCATAGTGAAGAAGTGAGACCACGCCACTGCCCACGGCAAGGTGAACGGCATTTGCCCGGGGCTGCGTCCTGAGGTCTGCCGGAGAATGTCCTGCAAGGAAAACTTGGAGGACTCGTTTTCGCTGAGCTGATAGACGGGCCGCAGCATGGCGTGGCCCAGTCGGAAGGCGCCATACGAGAACTCCAGCGGAATGCGGCCGTCAAACGCCTCGAGCAGTGGTGCGTCAACGTTTTTGTAGGCCTCCCACACCACCGGGTGCAGGATCAGCGGCAGCAGTTCGCGGCGCACGATCTCGCGATACACCAACGTCGTGACGCAACGGGCCGTCGTATAGCGCTCGAATGCCGGATCGCCACCACCACCGCCGCCTGCTGGCGCGGCGCGTTCAAGCAACCCGACGATGCCGTTGTGGAAGAGATGAAACACCGTGGTCAACTGCGACAGGATCGCGTGGTCGTCGTTGCGGGCATCAGCGATCAATACGTCGGGCAGCCCCGCCGACCGGCCCTCCGCCGGTGATTGCACGACGTCGATCCCGGCGAGCTGGTCCGCGATGTTGATCCGGGCGAGGTCGCGGAACGGACAAACGTGAGGTCCTTCCTTGATCGGACCCAGGCGGAAATAGGGGGGAGCCTGTCCGCCCTCCGCGGCCACGGGCGGCGAGGCCCGTGTATAGATCAATGGCAGGGCCGTGGGACCGCCGCCGTAGAGCGTTTCCAGTGCCAGGAACGTCGTGCGATTGTTGTGCACGGCGAGGCGATCGTCGCCGGCCAGCGCCAGTGACACGGCACTCTGGACCAGATCGTGGGCGACCAGTTGCAGAAGGTAGGTGTAACCGGACGGCACTGCCGTGTTGTTCAGCTCATCTGCGACGTCGGTCGGGTTCTCGAAAAATTTCACCTGCGCCGCCGTCGGCGGCCTTTCCAGTGCGGCCGCCAGCTTGCTCATCGTGCCGCGCAAGGCCTGCAGCTGCGCCGGATTGTCGAGATTGACGGGCTGGCCGTCATAGTGGAAGGGACGAAACTGCGGGCTTCCCTCAAGCAAGTGACGAAAGCCTCTGCCGCTGGCCTGTAGCCGGGCTGGCGGCGGCGCATCGACATTTCCCGCCGGCGCGGCAGGTGTCCGCAGACGGCTCCCGAGAATGGCCAGCGACGGCGGTTCATGTCCTGCCATGTGCTCCCCTTGTGGTCTTGGGGCGATCTTTCACCACCCTACGGGCTGCAGCGTAAATCCGGTGTGAATGCCGCCAGGTTGCAACGCACCACGCCAACCGTCACGCACTCACGCTGCCTTTACAGTTCATACGGCTTAATGCGCCAGGTCCGACAACCGGCCCGTGACGCTGCCGAACAAGCGTCACTTGGAATCAGGCAAGGAGGCCCGCCATGGTCGACCCAGCGCCGCCCGGCCAGCTGACGTCAGCCGGCCCACGACTGACGGCACCCATCATCATCGGCAACCCACACCATCAGCTTACCGGATGGGTGTCCTGCACTCCATCGATCGGGGACGGCATGAGCGATTTTTCGATACTGATGTGGAACCGGCTGCGGTTTTCCTCCTGTCAGATGCCCGACCAGCCGACGACCGAGCCTCAGATCGAGCGGTTGCGCGTCACGCTTCAGGGCACCCTGCTGATGATCGCCGCGGCCCCCACCGCCGGCGCGATCGGCAACACGCTCTATGCCCGGCGGACCGTCGTCCTGGACGGCGCGGCCATCTTCATGATCCTGCCGCGACCGCCACGGACGATCACCGACCCCAATTTCTTCAAGGCCATCGGCTCGGTCGTCGTCTTCGACGGCCCCGGTCCCCGTCGCCTGAAAGCCGTCGGCATCGACACCCTGACGAAGGATTGCCGCGGCTGGATTTTCGACGCCGTCGAGACGGACTGAGTGTCTTTCGTCGGTTTGGCGCCGTTTTCGCCGCCATGGGAGTACCGTTATGCACTGCCTCAAAGACCCGGGTACCCGGCAAAACCGCGGCATCGCCTCGCCACGGGACGCAAGCCAGTGCGCCTTGCAGCAGGTCGAGCGCCTCCTGGAATTCATGCCGGGCCCCGCGCTGCTGCTCGACAGAGGGCGGCGTATTGTCCATGCCAATCCGGCAGCCGCGTCGTTGCTGCGCGACGGTGACGGGCTGCTCGAGGATCAGGCCGGATGCCTGCGTTTGACGGCCGCGCTGCCTGCCGAGAGCAAAGCCCTCTACCGATGTCTCACCGCAGCCCTGTCCGCCGACCCGATGCAGGACATCCTGGGACCAGTGCGCCTGTCCCGGCCATCGGGCCGTGCCCCGCTGCTGATCCTTGCGGCACCCGTGCTGCCGGCACCTTTCCTAGCCGATGGCGGCGCCGGTGATCCGTTGGCGCTGACGCTGATCATCGATCCCGAGCCGCAGCTGCGCAACGTGGCCGCGGTCTTGCAGGCTGCCGCGGGCCTCACGCCCGCCGAGTCCCGGGTGGCGGCGCTGGTGGGTGGCGGGTTCGGCGGACCGCAAGCGGCGTCACTGTTGAAGGTTTCGCGTCCCACCATGAGAACCCACCTGGCCAGCTGCTTCGAGAAGCTGGGCGTCCGATCCCAGGTGGGCCTCGCACGTCTGCTCAGCGGCGTGCCCGAGATGCTCATGCCAATGCCGGTCGACCCGGCGGAATGCCTGGGCAACGCAGGACGGACACCACAGGCATCTCAGGTGGAGGACACGTCGCCAGCACGCGATCGAAAGATCGCGGCGTTGTGTTCAACCGTGGGGCCGGCCCGGTTGTCGCCGTGTCCACGATACTGAGCGGCCGCCTCGGCGAAATCGCGCACCGGACGAGATCGCCGTCGGGCACCGAGCCAGCGATCAGCGGTGCGGCTGCCGGCGATAGTGGTCGCCCAGCGCGTCGCGGCCGAAATCGGCGACCAGGTCGCGCCAGACCGAGTGGACATGGTTGGCGTCATCCTGGCTGTTGTCGAGCTCGATCAGCGTCGCCGCACCCTGCAGTCGGAAATAGTACGCACGGCCATCATCCAGCGGGCCGGCCCAGGCGAAGCGCAGGGTGGCAACACCGACCTCCTGCACCCGACGCTTCTGCATGGCAGCGATGTCGGGTGCCAGCGCGTCGAGAAAACCGCCGACGATCGCCAGCGCCCGATTGCGCGCGCGCTCGTCCATGTCGGCCAGCGCCAGGCCACGCGGCGCCCCCAGGTCGCGCTCGCGGCCGGGACCAGCAACGATGTCGCCCAGGCTGCGTTCAGCGATTGTCGCGGTGCGGCGCTGGGAGTCCGGCAGGCCGCGGACCAGCGCGCGCCCGAGATCCTCGACGGCGCCCATCAGGCGGAAGCCGTCCGATGTGCGCGCCGGGTTGGCGCCCCAGAACGCCGGCGTCACGGCGATACGATCGGGCGCGATGGCGGCGACGTTCAGCGACAGGTGATGGCCTTCGAAGCGCCAGCCCCAGGGATACGCGCCGGGTGCACCGAAGATGGTCAGCGCGTAGTTGTCGGGATCGCGCCAGGCGCCCTGGCGTTGCCGCAGGACGCCTTCGAGATGGCGCACGCCCTGAATGCGGGCAACGCCGGCGCTGCCCAGGCCACTGTCCAACAGCGCCATCGCCCGCGCCCGCTGGCTTTCCGACATGTCGCGCAGCGCAAGCCCGCGGCGCGACCGCGGCACGTAGTGCCAGTTCTCGCGCTCGCCATCGCCGAAGGATACGACGGCGCGTTCCCGCCGGGGCGCATCGAGCTCGGCCAGCCAGTCCATCGCCGCGCGCGCCATGCGCTCAACGATCTGTGCTTCCGCCCTGATCGGTGCGAACGGCGCCAGAAGACCCGTCCCCGCTGCCAGAATGGCCCGGCGTGTCGGCGGCGCCCGATGGCTGGGCGCCGCGTGGTCGTGCGGATGGGCATGATGCGCGTGACCGTGACCATCGTCGTGGCGATGGCTGTCGGGATCATCGGGCCCATGGGAATGCGGTCCGATCACGCCATCGTGGGGCATGCTGTGCCTCCGGGCGAAGGGTTGTCCTACGCCGTAGGCTTGTACTTGATAGTGCACCCGTAGGCCTGGGTCACCGGCTGGGCGATCGGCTGGCCGGCCGCGTGCTGGCGCAGCGCGTCCTTCACATAAGGCGTCGCCTTGGGCACATCGGCCAGATCGGTGGAGCGAATGCTGTCGATGCCGCCGATGTAGATCAGCGTGCCCTTGGCATCGATGACGGCCATGGTCGGCGTCACGCGCGCATCGTAGGCGCGGCCGATGATGCCATCCGCATCGAGCAGCACGGCCGCCGGTACCGCGTTGCGCGCCTTGGTGAGATCATTGGCCTGGGCGGCGCTGACATAGCCCTGGGAGTCCGGCATCGACGAGATGACGCTCAACCAGACGACACCGCCCGCCGCCGCGTCCTTTTGCAAGGCTTGCATGTTGCCGGAGCGATAATGCTTACCGACATAGGGGCATTCGTGGTTGGTCCACTCGAGCACCACGGTCTTGCCGCGGTAGTCGGCCAGCTTGTAGGGCTTGCCGTCGCTGCCGACGCCGCTGAAGGCCGGCGCCGCCGCGCTGACCTGTGGCTTGGCAAACACAATGCCAGGCAACGCCAGCGACGACGCTGCGCCGCCCAGGACGAGTAGCGACGTGCGTCGGGTGAAAAGTGCGGAACTGGCCATCTCAATCGCCTCCTTCGTTGGTGTGACGCGTACAGTGAATGGATGTCGTCGCGCCTAGCGGCCTTCCGATGCCGGCTGGGCAACGAGGTCGACGCGCAGCGTTGCCTGCTTGCCATCCTGGCGCCGACCGGTGATGGACAGCACGCCGCGCAGCTCGGACGGCGGATCAGTTGCGACCTGCGCCGGTGTCATGTCGAGCACGATCTCGCCACCCTGCCGACGCAGTGCCTGTGGCGCCGAGTGATCGATCAGATCGCCGCGCTCCGGAAAGAAATAGGCTTCGACCACCGAATCATCAGGGACGTCCAGCGACGACGTCCGTATGCGCAGGCTCCACCCCTGCCCGGTCCTGGCGAATACAGCCTTGGGCACCGGCGGCACCTGTGAGAGCGGCGTGAGCGTCGTCGTGGGCCGCGGCGGCGCCGTGCTGCCCGCGGGCAGGCTCAGCGTGAAACGACCCGTCTCCGGGACGCAGACTTTCTCGCACACCAGCCAGCTCGCCTCGGCCTCGATCTGCAGCGCCGGTTTTGCCGTCAGCGCCGCCGACGATGGAACCGTGGTGATCAGGACCACATCGCCGTGGAAGCCGTAGCTCACGATACCGGCCATATCGATCCGTTCCGGCATCGGCCAGACATCCGGCCCCTTGACGTCGCTGCCGACGACGTGAAGCGTCACGGCGGCCGGCTCACCCGAGTCGCCGGGATTGCGCCAATAGGTGTGCCAGCCGGGTTTGAGTTGCAGGCGCAATCCGATCCGCAGGTCTTCGCCGGGCACCAACGTACCCTCACCCGCCACCAGCGTGGCGCGCGTGCGATCGGTGATGACCGGTGCTGACTCGATCTCGGCCGCCGCCGGTGATGTCCATGCGACAACAGCCAGCACGGCCACGGCGCCAACCCGTGCCATCGCCATAACAAGTTCTCCACCGCGCGAAGCGTCCGGTGCATGGTCGTCGGGGTCCATCCTGGGGTCAATTCACGCCGCCGCGAGTCGGTCGAGATGAAGGATTGCGGCACCGGTCCACACCCACTATGGTCGCCGCCCTCCTGTTCGGACGCGAGGCAAAGCGTGTCATGGCCCGATCCGTCGTCCAGCCACTGCGTCCGCCGGCGGCCGATCTGCCGAGCACCGTGCGCCGCGTTTTTGTGCGCGATCTGATCGCCACGGCACGTATTGGCGTGCATCGGCGCGAAAAGAAGGCACCGCAGCGCGTACGCATCAATATCGAGCTGCTGGTGCCCGAGGACGGCCGATCGCTGAACGACCGGCTGGTCAACGTGGTCGATTACGAGGCGATCGTGACCGGCGTGCGGGCGCTGACGGCCGAGGGCCACGTCAACCTGGTGGAAACGCTGGCCGAGCGGGTGGCCGCGCTGTGCCTGCGCGACCGGCGCGTCCGCAGTGCCCGGGTGCGCGTGGAAAAGCTCGAGGTTTTCGCCGATGCCGCCGCCGTGGGCGTCGAAATCGAGCGCCACAACGCCTGAAACGGCCTTTGGAATCTGTACACAGGCCTTCCGGGAGCGATTCAAGGTCGATATGCAAGAAAAGCTGTCCTATTGACGATTTGGTTACAGAAATATCAAAACGACCTTTTCCAAACCTGAACAATCGACTGTCTGCAGCACCTGCGTCTTTCGGCGAAACTGTGGACAACCGCTGTCAAGGCGACCGATCTGCCGTCCATCCGAAGCGGGTTGCGCTGACCCACAGGGTTATCCACATCCCTAGGGGAATCGCCCACCGCGCCCCTGACGTCACCTGTGCGCATTTTCCACTGGTCACAGTCGGGCGGACGGACGAAGAGGGTCTGAACGCCTACAGTAGTTGTGATGTCCGGTAAGCCCGATCGTGTCCCCTTGCCCGTTACCGTGCCGGCCGACCTGCGGCCGGCCGCGGAAGGCGGCGTGCCGGCGGATCCGCGGCTGATGGACGACGATGCCGCCCCGGCGTCGCCCACCGACCCGGTTGCCGATAGCGCGCCGGCCGCGGGGACCCTGGCCGCCGGCACCGGTATCATCGCCGACTACGTCAAGACCTTGCCGCGCAAACCCGGCGTCTATCGCATGATCGACGCCAAGGGCGACGTGCTCTATGTCGGCAAGGCACGCGTGCTGAAAAGCCGCGTGGCGTCCTATACCCAGCCGACCCGCCTCTCGACCCGCCTGATGCGCATGGTGCAGGCGACCGTGGCGATGGAATTCGTCGTCACCAACAGCGAAGCCGAAGCGCTGCTGCTGGAAAACAACCTGATCAAGCGCTTCAAGCCGCGTTTCAACGTGCTGCTGCGCGACGACAAGTCGTTTCCCTATATCGTGATCCGTCGCGACCATCCCTGGGCGCAACTGGCCAAGCATCGCGGCGTGCGCAACGAGACCGACGAATATTTCGGCCCCTTCGCGTCGGCCGGCGCCGTCAACCGTACGCTCTACACCTTGCAGCGCGCGTTTCCGCTGCGCTCGTGCTCGGACTCGATCTTCGCCAACCGCACGCGGCCCTGCCTGCAGTACCAGATCAAGCGCTGCGTGGCGCCCTGTGTCGGACGCGTCACCGACGAGGAATACGCCACGATCGTCGACGACGTGCGGGGCTTTCTCGGCGGCAAGAGCCACGAGGTGCAGGGGCATCTCTCGCAGCGCATGGAAACGGCCAGCGCCAACCTGGAGTTCGAGCGGGCCGCCGTGCTGCGCGACCGCATCCGGGCGCTGACCGCCATCCAGGCACACCAGTCGATCGAAATCACCGGTATCGAGGAAGCCGATGTCTTCGCCGCCTATGAAGAGGGCGGCCAAGTCTGCGTGCAGGTGTTTTTCGTGCGCGCCGGCAACAATCTCGGCAACAAGGCCTATTTCCCCAGTCACGGCAAGGAGCTGGAGATCGGCGAGATCCTCTCGTCCTTCGTCGGCCAATTCTACACCGGCCGCCCCGTGCCGCGCGAGATCCTGGTGAGCCATGCGCTGCCCGAGGTCGACCTGCTGGCGGCGGCACTATCGTTGAGCGCCAGCCGGCGCATCGAGATACTCTCGCCTCAGCGTGGACCCCGCCGCGACCTGATGGAGCACGCGCTTGATAATGCCCGCGAGGCGCTGGGACGGCGCGTCGCCGAAAGCGCTTCGCAGCGCAAGCTGCTGGAGGGCGTGGCCCAGATCTTCGGCCTCGAGGCGCCGCCGCAGCGCATTGAGGTCTACGACAACAGCCACATCCAGGGCAGCGACGCCGTCGGCGGCATGATCGTGGCCGGCCCCGAGGGCTTCAACAAAAACCAGTACCGCAAGTTCAACATCCGCACCGCCGCGGCGCCCGGCGTCACCCCGGCGCCCGACGACATCGCGGCGGGCACCATCACGGCCGGCGACGATTTCGGCATGATGCGCGAAGTGCTGACGCGCCGCTTCAAGCGCGCGCTCAAGGAGGACCCGGAGCGCGACAAGGGCCTGTGGCCCGACCTGGTGCTGATCGATGGCGGCCTGGGCCAGCTCAACGTCACGCTGGAGGTATTCGCGGAACTCGCCGTCGACGACGTGGCGCTCGTCTCGATCGCCAAGGGACCGGACCGTGACGCCGGCCGCGAGCGCTTCTTCCTGCCGGGCCGGCCGCCCTTCACGCTCGAGCCGCGCGATCCCGTGCTCTATTTCCTGCAGCGCCTGCGCGACGAGGCGCACCGCTTTGCCATCGGCACCCACCGCACGCGACGCTCGATGGGCATCTCGCGTTCCGGGCTGGACGAAGTGCCGGGCATCGGTGCCAGCCGCAAGCGCGCGCTGCTCAATCATTTCGGCTCGGCCCGCGCCGTCGCCACGGCGACGCCGGAGGATCTGCAGGCCGTGCCCGGCGTGTCACGTACCATGGCGAAGAAAATCTATGACCACTTCCGAAGCGGCGGATAGAGTCGGCGCCCCCGCCCCTCACCGCAGATCGATGCTGTTCAACCTGCCCAACCTGCTGACCCTGGCGCGCATCGCGGCGATTCCCCTGGTCGTCGCCTCGTTCTGGCTCGATCGCGGCTGGGCGCAATGGACGGCGGCAGCGCTGTTCTTCATCGCCAGTGTCACCGACTATTTCGACGGCTGGCTGGCGCGGCGCTGGCAGCAGGTCTCGCGGCTGGGCCGCTTCCTCGACCCGATCGCCGACAAGCTGCTGGTGGCGTCGGTGCTGCTGCTGCTGTGCGCGTTCGAGACGCTGCGCGGCGTTCATGTGATTGCGGCATTGATCATCTTGTGCCGTGAGATCCTGGTCTCAGGCCTGCGCGAGTTCCTGGCCGAGCTGCGCGTCGGCCTGCCGGTGAGCAGCGCCGCCAAGTGGAAGACGGCGATCCAGATGACCGCGCTGTGCGTGCTGCTGATCGGCAATGCCGGGCCGGACTGGGTGATGCCGCTGGGCCTGGCGCTGCTGTGGTTCGCGGCGGCGCTCACGCTGTGGACCGGCTATGACTATCTGCGTGCCGGGCTGGAGCACATGCTCGACGATCCCGCCGCGGTGCCACCGCCGCGGCCGCCATCAGCCCCGCGACCCGATGACGAGAAGCGGCCCACCGACGGGAGGGGGCCGTGAAGGTGAAATATTTCGCCTGGCTGCGGCAGAAGACCGGCGTCGCGGAGGAAGACGTGACGCTGCCCGAAGACGTACACACCGTGCAGCATCTCGTCGACTTCCTGTCGCGCCGCAGCCCGCGGCATGCCGAGGCGTTCAGCGAGGCCAAGATCTTCGGCGCCGCGGTCGACCAGCAGGTCGTGCAGTTCGACGCCTCCATCGCGGGCGCGCGCGAGGTCGCCTTCTTCCCGCCCTTCACCGGCGGCTGAACCCGACATGACTGTCCGCCTGCAGCGCGAGGACTTCGACGTCGGTGCCGAGATCGAGGCGCTGACCCGCGGTACGCCGCGCATCGGCGCTGTCGTGAGTTTCATCGGCCTGGTGCGCGACCTGCACGTCCGCGAGGGCTATCATCGCGACGCGGTGCAGGCGATGACATTGGAGCACTGGCCCGGCGTCACCGACAAGGCGCTGGCCGACATCGAGGCCGAAGCCCATCGACGCTGGCCGCTCGACGCCACGCTGATCGTGCACCGCTACGGCCGGCTCGAGCCAGGCGAGCGCATCGTGCTGGTGCTCACCGCCTCGCCGCATCGCGACGCCGCCTTCGACGCCTGCCGCTTCCTGATCGACTGGCTCAAGACCAAGGCGCCGTTCTGGAAGCTGGAGGAGACGCCCACGGGCGACAGGTGGGTCGAGGCGCACAGCGACGATGATCACGCCGCGCAGAAATGGGAGAAGAAATAGCTCTTCCCTCCCCCACATAGTGGGGGAGGTGGCCGAAGGCCGGAGGGGGAGCCGACGTGATCTCAGTTGTCAAAACCACGTCGGCTCCCCTCCGCCCCCTCCGGGGCACCTCCCCAGCGGAGCTGGGGAGGATAACGTCAAGCCGCTTTGCCCAGCTCGACGTCGGCCAGATGCGCCGACTCGCCGAAGCCCTCGCAGTCGTCGCGCGT
>Ga0187894_10005972_pt1 | contig 12139 bp, 9 predicted proteins | sample GBC1701081metaG_FD_136650 | JGI IMG/M metagenome (GOLD analysis project Ga0187894, IMG submission 136650) | White microbial mat communities from a lava cave in the Kipuka Kanohina Cave System on the Island of Hawaii, USA - GBC170108-1 metaG ... | reverse complement strand
ATGCCCTGGCCAACAACATCATGGTCGCTGCCCGCCTCAGGGCAGCCGCTGCCTGACACAACCCGACTCCCTCTATCTTGGCCCTAGTCAGAGCCATAAAATCACAGCCTCTCAGGATGACAGCGAGCCGGGCTCATAGAGGATGAGATCGCGTCATCGTCTGGCAGTACGACCCGGTTGTTATCGAACAGGCGACTGCAGCGAAACGCAAAAAGCGCTGCTGCGCGGGGCGATCTTCCGAAAGCGGAAGAATCGAAAAAATTTAGTTCTGAAACCGGTTCTGTGTACGGGCTGTGTGCGGTTGGCGACAGGCTCTCCCGTAGAGTGCGCCGCGTCGTGAGGTGCGAGCCTCGATCAAAGAAAATCTGCAAATATACGAAAATATATATGGCGGATGTCGAGGTAAAATACTGAACGAATAGATCACATTGATTAGGGGGTTAGCGTCGTGACCAAGTATAGTGACACTGCCGAGCCGGCGCCGGACGCCACGACCGCGCCATCGTGTGACGGCACGATTAAATTCGCACACGACCGCCACGATCGCCGTCATGCCGTCGGCTTCGCCGGCAACTGGGTCGCCGGCGCCCAGCACGGCAGCCGCGCGCTGCGGCGCCGGCTGCTGGCGGTGCTGCGCCGGGCGCATCGGGTGCTGGGCCTGAAGCGGGACCGGCTGGGGCTGGGCACGCTGGGTGTCGGTAGCGCGGTCGGCCGTGCCGGCGGCGGGATTGCCGGCAACCCGTCGGCGCTGATCGTGCGGCATTTGTTGTCCCTGAGGCATGCGCCGCCCGCACTCGTTCGCGGCGTGGTGGCGCCAGCGGTGGGCATCGGCCTCGTGTTCCTGGGGACGATCGATCCCGCCGCGGCGCAGGCCTTCGACCCGGACTACTTCAAGGTAGGCCCCCCAGATTTTTCTGCAATCCCTTCAAAGGCGAGTGGACAGAACAGTATCGCCATTGGGGCCAGTTCCGAAGCCACTGGAGTAACGGCTGTAGCCGTTGGGGCCGGCAGCTCGGCCAACTTCAACGGTGCTGCGGCGTTTGGCCCCTCCGCCACGGCCGGTGGTGTCAGGTCCACTGCGCTGGGTGTGCAGGCCACGACGTTTGCCGACGAGGCCGTTGCCGTGGGGACAGCGGCAGTCGCCCGCGCGAATCAGGCCGTAGCCATCGGCGATAGTGCTGAAGTCGGCAACGGCGCCGTCGGAGCCGTCACGATCGGCGCCGGCTCGCAGGTTTTCACGGGTGCATCGGGTGGATTGGCGCTCGGCCAGAATGCGTTCGCCACCAACGCGAACGACGTGGCGCTGGGCAGCGGCAGCAAAACGGACGTCGCGGTGGGAACCGGCGGGGTCACTATCGCCGGTACGGCCTACACCTTTGCCGGCACGGCGCCGGGCTCGACCGTGAGCATCGGCGCGGTGGGCGCCGAACGCACCCTCACCAACGTGGCGGCGGGCCGGCTCAGCGCCACCAGCACGGACGCCGTCAACGGCTCGCAGCTCTTTGCGACGAACACGGCGGTCGATGTTCTCGCCACGGCCGTGAGCAACATCGGCACCGGCAAATATTTCCACGCCAACTCCACGCTGGCCGACTCGACGGCGACGGGCGCAGACTCGGTGGCGATCGGGCCGGTGTCGACGGCGACGGCTGCCAATTCGGTGTCGATCGGCAATGGCGCCGTGGCCGGCGACGCCGGCGCCGTGGCGCTGGGTGCCGGCAGCACGACGGCGGCCGCCGTGGGCACGGCAAGCACCGTGATCGGCGGCACGACCTACGGCTTTGCCGGCGTGGCGCCCGGCTCGACCGTGAGCGTCGGCGCGCCCGGTGCGGAGCGCACCATCACCAACGTGGCGGCGGGCCGGCTCTCGGCGGGCTCGACCGACGCGGTCAACGGCTCGCAGCTGTTCGCCACCAACCAGGCGGTCGATAGCGTCGTCACCACGGTGAACAACGTCGCCACCACGGCCAACAATACCGCCGCCATCGTGAACAACATCAACAACGGCGCCGGCATCAAGTACTTCCACGCCAACTCGGCGCTGGGCGATTCGGCCGCGGTGGGGACGGAGTCAGTCGCGATCGGTCCGATCAGCAGCGCCGCGGGTTTCGGCGCCGTGGCACTGGGCGCAGCGAGCAAGACGACCGCCGACGCCGCCGTGGCGCTTGGCCTGAACGCAACGGCCGGCGAGCCCAATGCCGTGGCGCTGGGTGCCGGCAGCGTGACGGCGGCGGCGGTCGGCACCGGCGGAATCACAATTGCCGGCAAGGCCTACACTTTCGCGGGCGCGGCACCGGGCTCGACCGTGAGCGTCGGCGCCGTGGGTGCCGAGCGCACCATCACCAACGTGGCGGCCGGCCGGCTGTCGGCGACCTCGACCGATGCGATCAACGGCTCGCAGCTCTTCGCCACCAACACGGCGGTCGACATTCTGTCCGTCGCCCTGAGCAACATCAACAACGGCGGCGGCATCAAGTATTTCCACGCCAACTCGACGCTGGCCGACTCGACGGCGACCGGAACCGACTCGGTCGCGATCGGTCCGGTGGCGGCCGCGGTCGGCACCAACGCCGTGTCGATCGGCAACGGCGCCACGGCCAGCAACGCGAACGACGTGGCGCTGGGCGCCGGCAGCGTAACATCAGCGGCGGTCGGCACCGCCGGCGTCACGCTGGCCGGCAAGGCCTACACCTTTGCCGGCGCGACACCGGGCTCGACCGTCAGCGTCGGCGCGGTGGGCGCCGAGCGCACTATCACCAACGTGGCGGCGGGCCGGCTCTCGGCCACCTCGACCGACGCGGTCAACGGCTCGCAACTGTTCGCCACCAACACGGCGGTCGACGTTCTGTCCGTCACGTTGACCAACATCACCAACGGCGGCGGCATCAAGTATTTCCACACCAACTCGACCCTGGCCGACTCGACGGCGACCGGCACGAACTCGGTCGCGATCGGCCCGGTGGCGGCGGCGACAGGCGCCAATGCGGTCTCAATCGGCAACGGCGCCAAGGCCGGCAACGCCGGCGACGTGGCGCTGGGTGCGGGCAGCGTGACGGACAAGGCCAATCCCACGGCGGGCATCACGATCGCCGGCAAGTCCTACACCTTCGCCGGCGGCGCGCCGACCAGCGTGGTGAGCGTGGGCGCCCCCGGCGCCGAGCGGCAAATCACCAACGTCGCGGCCGGCCGGGTCTCGGCCACCTCGACGGACGCGATCAACGGCTCGCAGCTTTTCGCCACCAACCAGGCGGTCGAGAGCGTCGCCACCACCGTGAACAACATCAACAACGGCGGCGGCATCAAGTACTTCCACGCCAACTCGACGCTGGCCGACTCCACCGCCAGCGGCACCGACAGCGTGGCCGTCGGACCGCTGGCCGCGTCCAGTGCCACCAACGCGGTGTCGATGGGCAATGGCGCGTCGGCCTCGGCCAACAACGCCATCGCCATCGGCGCCGGCGCCAAGGCGACCCAGGCCAACTCGCTGGCGCTGGGCGCGGGGTCGACCACGACCGCCAACCTCAGCGATGCGGCTTACGCGCCGTTCGTGGGCACGACCGTGGCCGGCGTGGCGACCGGTGAGGTCTCGGTCGGCGCCACGGGCGCCGAGCGGCGGGTCACCAATGTCGCGGCAGGCGCGTCGCCGACCGACGCGGTGAACGTGAGCCAGCTGCAGGCCGTGGCGAAGAACGTCACGATCGGCTCGGTGCGCTACGACACCGACAGCTCGGGCAACATCACCAACCGCGTGACCCTGTCGGGCGGCACCCCCGGTGCCGCGGTGAACATCGGCAACGTCGCGCCGGGCATCAACGGCACCGACGCGGTGAACGTCGACCAGCTCAACGGCGCCGTGGGCTCGCTCAACCGCGATATCAAAAAGGCGCGGCGCGAGGCTTGGCGTGCCGCGGCGATCGGCCTGGCAGCCGCCTCGCTGCGCTATGACGACCGTCCGGGCAAGATCAGCGCCGCGATCGGTGGCGGTATGTGGCGCGGCGAGGGTGCGTATTCCATGGGCCTGGGCTTCACCGCCCAGAACGGCTGGGTGCGCGGCAACCTGTCGGCCACCACCAGCGGCGGCAACTGGGGCATCGGCATCGGCGCCACCTTCACGCTGAACTGATTTCCTCCCCCACCGAAGGCCGGAGGGGGACCCCGGCGTAGTGGCAATCGGATGAACGCCACGCCGGTTCCCCCTCCGCCCTTCGGGGCCCCTCCTCGCGCGTGGGCGTGAGGAGGGGTTGAAACGAGTCCTTCCATGAATCTCCTCGATTGCCTGGCTGGCCTTGCGATCACGTGTGCCTCGGCGGTTGCGTCGCCGCCGCCACAGCCGGCCGACACCTATGCCGTGAAGCCGTCCGACGTGGCGATCCCCGAGGGCGAGGCCCTGGGCGCCTACCGCCGCGTCATCCAGCCGTTCAGGAACTGGATCCTGATCTGCGATGAGAGCCTGAAGTCGAAACGGCGTGTCTGCAACATCACCCAGTCGATCGTGAACCGGCAGGGCGCCGTGGTCTTCAGCTGGTCGCTGGTGGCCACGTCGGACGGCAAGCCGCTGATGGTGATGCGCACGCCTGCTGGCGCCGGCGTGGGGCAGACCATCGAACTCGCCATGGGTGACCGGCCGGACCGGATTCGCGCCCAGACGGCCCGCTGCGACGCCACGTTCTGCCATGCCACGATCGCCGTCGGCGACATGCTGAAGAAGCACATCCGACTGGGCACACGCTGCACCGTGTCCTACGCGCTGCCGCCGGCCGATCCGATGACCGTGCAGGCCCCGCTCGACGGCCTCCTCGCCGCGCTCACCGAAGCGAAGTAGTCCAGACGTTCCCTCGCGCAAACCCGTTGATCATCGAGGATCACATGTCCAGCATCCGAACCCCAGTGCGCACCATGGCCGAAAGCGCCTTTCTCGTCGCTGCCGCGATCGGCATCGGCGCCATCGTCTCCGCCGCGCAGACACCGACGTACGCCCAGCCGCGGTCGCCAGATCAGGGAGCGCCGATAGCGCCGCCGGCCGCCAAGGCGGCCACCAAGCCGCCGGCAGAGCCATCAAGCGCGCCACCGCAGCAGGCCGCTCAACCGGCGGCACCAAGCCAGCCGGCCGCAACGCAGCCGCCCAACGTGTTCGACGACCATGTGCACCAGGGCAAGATCACCAAATGTGCCACCGTGTTTGGCGGGCTGGGCCGTATCGTCGCGGGCGGGGCGACCTACAGCGCCAAGACGAGCTGGCATGCCGAGGCGGGCGATGCGCACGCCGTGCAGTCGATCGTCGCGCTGAGCAATCTCAATCCGGCGAACCCCCAGGCGCAGCGCGCTGCCGGCGTGGTCGTCGCGGCCCCGGTCGGCAACGCCTGTGAAGGCACCCTGGTGCGCGTCGTGCCGACCACCGACAACTGCCAGCTGGTGGCGGCGGAACTCGCCAAGCAGAACGGCCAGCCCGGCGTGCTGGGCGACATGACGCTGATGGCCCTGCCTGGTGGCGGGCAGGTCATGCTGGTGCCGTTGGGCAGCGCCTGCGTCGCCGTCAGCGTCCTGCAGGGCGCCGGGTGAACCCTCTCAGCCCACGCCGTGGGCGGAGAGGGAAGGCGAAGCGCAGGACCCTGCGGTGTTTCGGCCATACCGTCATCCCGAGCGCAGCGAGGGATCTCCTGGAAATGGAGTCTCCTTTCGCAGGAGATCCCTCGCTGCGCTCGGGATGACGACTGATCGGAACACCGCAAGGTCTTGCGCTTCGCTCCTCCACGGGCGGGACTCGATCGTGTGACGTCTCAATGATGGCCGGGTCTCACGGCGCGCTCGATATCGGCGATGACGATTTTCTTCATCTCGAACATCGCGCGCATGGCAGCGGCAGCGGTCTTGCGATCGTCGCTGGTTACCAGTTCGAGAAGTCGCGTTGGCGCGATCTGCCACGACAATCCAAACCGGTCGGTCAGCCACCCGCATGGACGTTCCTCACCACCCTCGCAGAGCTTGCTCCAAAGCACATCGATTTCGCCCTGGGTTTCGCATTCGACGAACAGTGAGATCGCCTCGTTGAAGGTGTATTGCGGCCCGCCGTTCAGGGCATGGAACTGCTGACCAGCGAGTTCGAACGTGACGAGCATGACCGAACCTGCCTTGCTGGGGGCTGCGTCCGGGTAGGGGCTGATAGCGACAATGCGGCTGTCGTCGAACAGGGACGTGTAGAAGCGGGCGGCTTCTTCGGCCTGGGTATCGAACCAGAGATAGGTCGTGATTTTTTGGCGGATCTTGGCCATGTCGTTCACCTTGGAATTGATGGATGGCGTTGGTTCAGACCAGGGCATTGTCCGTCGGCCTTGAGGACGATGCCGGTGGTCAGTTCGTCGCCGTATGTAGAAGCGGCTCAGTGGGGCGGGGAGCCGTGGAGCCATTCTGTCGGGTGCAGTACGATTTTTCTTGTTTTCGTTTAGAGAATAACATATAGAGATCGCCATCCGCAAGTTTGCCCGTCGAGAGGCTGGCCCTGAAAGTTTCCGCAGGGCTGACGGGCGTTGCCTTCGCCGCTGAAGCAGTCGCTTGGGAAGGCGGGATCGCCGGTTGCTGTCGTCAAGCAACACCATCTCCACCTTATCGGGTGAGCTCATGCGCGCACATAACGTTGCGGATTTGCCTTCGGACATGCCGCTGCCGGACGACCGGCATGGTGCGCTGCCGGTATTCCCGCTCGACGTCCTGCCGTCGTTGTGGCGCGACTGGTGTCGGCACGCTGCACAGGGCGCCAACGCGCCGGTGGACTACACGGCACTGTCGCTGCTGACGGTGGCGGCCGGCCTGATCGGCGGTACGCGGCGCATCAGCCCGGCACCGACATGGCGCGAGCCCTGCGTGCTGTGGACGGCGCTGGTGGGCGGGCTGGCATCAGGCAAGACGCGCGGCATGCAGTCCGCACTGGACCTGGGGCGCGACCTGCAGCAACGCCTGGGCAGCGCGGGCGAGGGGGCTTGGCGCCGCCACGCGGCGGCGCGCGAAGCGGCGCGTGTCGTCACCAGCCTGTGGCGGCGTGATCTGCGCAACATGGTGATCGCGCGGGCAGAGGAAGTAGACCTGCTGCCCGATGATGCGATCGAACCGCCGCCGCCCCGCCGGTTGATCGTCGAGGACCCACGCCTGCGCGCGGTTGCCGATGCCGTGCACGGCAATCCGCGCGGCGTGCTGCTGGCACCCGAGGCGCTGGACGGCTGGCTCGCCCGCACGGCGCGGCAGACGGCCGATGTCGAGCGGCATCATTGGCGCCGGGCATGGTCGGCCGAGCCGTGGACGATCTGCCATCGGCAGTTGCTGCAGATCAACGTTCCGGCCGCCGTATCGATCCTGGGCACGCTGCGGCCCGACGCGCTGCCGCCGGCGCGCGCCGGCGATGACATGATCGGGCGCTGCCTGTTCGTCTGCCCGTCGCGACCGGTGTTGCAGGCGCTGTCGGCCTCGGCGAAAACCCAGAACGACGACGCTGTCGCGGCGCTGGCGCGGCTGCAGGCGCTGCCGGCGGAGTGTGACGTGCCGCTCACCGCTGATGCGCGCGCCGTGTTTGACACATTCCGCCACGCCCATGATCTGCACCTGGATGACTTGGAAGGCCGCGAGGCGGCGTGGTGGAGCGAGGGCGCCGGCCTGGTGCTGCGCCTGGCCGGCGTGCTGACGTTCCTCGACTGGTCGGCGGAACCGGCAGGCGCGACAGAGCCGGCGCAGGTGTCGGCCACGGCGCTGCGCACTGCCGTCGGCCTGTGGCGAGACTATCTGTGGCCGCACGCGTGCGCCGCCTTCGGCGCCGCCGGCGCCAGCGAGCGTCGTCGCCATGCCGACAAGGTGCTGCGCTGGCTGGCGGCGCACGCGGTGCGCGAGGTCTCGCGCGAGCAGATCCGGCGTGAGGTGCTGTCGCAGGCCGTCGATGCCGACGGCACCGACGCCATCATTGCGCTGCTGGTCGAGCAGGGCTGGCTGCAGCCGGTGGCGCGCGCGACTCACGGCCCGGGCCGCCCGCCTTGCCGCTGGCAGGTCAATCCCACGCTGTTGTCCGAGGACGTTTCGGCAATTTCCGCAACTGAACACTGTCGTCCTGAGCGCAGCGAAGGACCCATTGAGCGGTGCCATCGCACGGAACCGTCGATAGCGCAGGTGCCCCCGGTCCCTCCGTCCGTGCGCAGCGACGGTTCAACAGGTCCTTCGCTGCGCTCAGGACGACAGAGCAGGGCGGTTTCGGCAATTTCCGCAACCGATTCTGAATCAGAACTTTCTTCCCTGGGAGCGCGGGCCTCCGGCCCGCATCAAGGCGACGCGTTGCTTTCGCCTGACATGAGCGGGCGAAACGCCCGCGCTCCCAGGAGGACAGGCATTACGCCAATTTCCGTAGCCGACTGCTGTCGTCCTGAGCGTGGCGCAGGACGACAACAATGGTCTGCGATGAGCGCAGGGCTGGTTACGGCAATTTCCGCAACCGCTGCCGAGCGTCCGCCTAGAACAGATGGATCAAATGCGGCTTGAACAGGCCGATGGCGGTAAAGGCCACGGCGATGCCGCCCAGGCCGGCGGCGCCCCAGATCAGCGCCATCATGCCGGTGATGATGGCCGCCGATGCCAGCACGATGGCGATCTGCAGGGCCGCCGAGGCGACCTCGTAGTGGTGGTGCGCGGCGGCAGCATCGTCGCGCTTCTTCTCGGCGGCCTTGGCGCGCGCGGTGAGCTGCTTGCGGCCCTCGCCGGTCTCCGGCTCGTCGTCATAGCGATCGTGCGTGCGCTTCCACAGGGACAGGCGGTGCTCCATCGACTTCTTGGCTTCGGGATCGGTCGTGTACTTCGCCGTGATCTCCAGTTCCTCCGACGCCGTGCGCAGCGTCGTCATGCGCACGGTCTTGGCCTGGAAGAACGACCACAGGTTGGCCGCCTCGATGTTGTTGGCGAGCGTCGCCGTCTGGGCGCTCTTGCCCAGGGTCTCCGAGACCGCCAGGAAGAGCGCCAGCACCGAGATCAACAGCGCGATCTTCTTGTTGCTGCCGCCGTGATCGTCGTGGCCCGCCCCGTGATGGCCGTGTCCGCCTGTCATGCCGTGCTCCCCGCTTGTCGTGGCGCGGCGGTATGCCGTGCCCGAGGCCGGCTTTCAACCCCGGTTCTGTGACAGTGATTTCCTCCCCACGCAGTGGGGCAGTGCCCCGATACGACGTTTCGACGCGAAAGCGTCGAAACGTCGGTGGGCGGAGGGGACCTGTGGTGATCTTGGTAACCAGGACCACGTCGGCTCCCCATCCGGCCTTCGGCCACCTTCCCCGCAAGCGGGGATGGGAAATACCGCCAACCGTTGCCATCGCGCGCCGCGGCGGCTTAAATCCCACCGGGCCGCGGTCGGGTTCCGGGGAGGCGCAGTTGGGGAGGTTGTTGGCGGCCGTGCTGGCGGGAGCGATGCTGCTGGGCGCGGCGTTGGCGGGCGCTGTCGCGCAGGATGTCCGGTTCTTCCGAATCGGCACCGGCAGCACGGGCGGAGTCTACTATCCCCTGGCGGGCGTGATCGCGACCGCCATCTCCCATCCGCCCGGCAGTCGAGCCTGCGAGGACGGCGGTTCCTGCGGCGTGCCGGGGCTGGTGGCCATGGCGATGACCTCGAACGGCTCGGTGGCCAACATCGCCGGTATCCGGGACGGCTCCCTGGACTCGGGCTTCGCGCAGGCGGACGTCGCCTACTGGGCCTTCACCGGCACCGGCATCTACGACGGCAAGCCCAAGGCCGGTACGCTGCGCGCGATCGCCAACCTCTATCCCGAGAGCATCCACCTGGTGGCGCGCAAGGGCAGCGGCATCCGCACGCCGGCTGACCTGAAAGGCAAGCGGGTCTCGCTCGACGAGCCGGGGTCCGGCACACTGGTCGATGCCCGCCTGATCCTCGCCGCCTGGGGCATCGGCGAGAAGGACATCAGGGCCGAGTTCCTGACCGCGGGCCAGGCCAGCGACCGGATCAAGGATGGCGCGCTCGATGCCTTCTTCTTTGTCGGCGGCTATCCCGCCGTTACGGTGAGCGAACTGGCGGCCAGCGGTGCCGGCATCGACCTCATCGCACTCGCCGGGCCCGAGATCGACAAGCTGCGGGGCCAGTACAAGTTCTTCGCCGAGGATCTGATCCCGGAAGGGACCTACAAAGGCACCGGCGCGGTGAAGACTTTGAGCGTCGGTGCCCAGTGGCTGACGTCGTCGGCGCAGCCTGACGATCTCGTGTATGGCATCACCCGTGCATTGTGGCATGCCAACAACCGCAAGCTGCTCGACGCCGGTCACGCCAAGGGCCGGCTGATCCAGGAACGCACCGCGCTCGACGGCATCGCCATCCCGCTGCACCCGGGCGCCGCGCGCTTCTATCGGGAGGTCGGCAATGTGAGGTGATTTTCCTCCCACTGCGTGGGGGAGGAAAACGTTAACAGGGAGTGACACATGATCGACAGACGACGTTTCCTCGCGCTCGGCGCCTTGGCCGCCGCCGGCAGCAGCATCGGCACCATCGGCGGTGCGCAGGCGCAGCAGATCAAGTTCTTCCGCATTGGCACCGGCGGCACGGCCGGCACCTACTATCCGCTGGCGGGCGTGATCGCCAACGCGATCTCCAATCCGCCCGGCTCGCGGGCGTGCGATCAGGGCGGCTCGTGCGGCGTGCCCGGCCTGGTGGCGACGGCGGTGGCCTCCAACGGCTCGGTCGCCAACGTCAACGCCGTCAACAGCGGGTCGATGGAGTCGGGCTTCACGCAGTCCGACGTGGCGTACTGGGCTTACACCGGCACCGGCCTCTACGAGGGCAAGCCCAAGGTCGAGAGCCTGCGCGTGATCGCCAACCTCTATCCTGAGAGCTTTCATCTGGTGGCGCGCAAGGGCTCCGGCCTCAAATCCGTGGCCGACCTGAAGGGCAAGCGCGTGTCGCTCGACGAGCCGGGCTCGGGCACCCTGGTCGATGCCCGCATGATCCTCGCCGCCTTCGGCATGACCGACAAGGACATCAAGGCCGAGTACCTCAAGCCGCAGCAATCGGCCGACAAGCTCAAGGACGGGGCCCTCGATGCCTTCGTCAGCGTCACCGGCTATCCGCAGGGCGCCATCAGCGAGCTGGCCGCCACGACGGGTATCGAGTTGGTGCCGGTCGAGGGGGCAGGTGTCGACAAGATGCTGTCGCAGTACTCGTTCTTCGCCCGCGACGAGATCCCGACCGATGCCTACAAGGGCGTCGCCGGCGTGAAGACCGTCAGCGTCAACGCGCAGTGGGTGACGTCCGCCAAGCAGCCCGACGACGTGGTCTACGAGGTCGTCAAGGCACTGTGGAACGACAACACCCGCAAGCTGCTCGACGCCGGTCACGCCAAGGGCAAGACCATCCAGCTCCAGACCGCGCTCGTCGGCGTCGGCGTCCCGCTCCACCCCGGCGCCGAGAAGTTCTACAAGGAGAAGGGCCTGGTGAAATAGCCTGTCATCCTGAGCGAAGCGAAGGATCCGTTGTGCGGTCCAATCGCACGGGCATCCGTCATGACTCGCGAACACCGCTACTGGGTCTACATCATGACCAACCGGTCCCTGCACGCGCTCTACGTCGGCGTCACGAACGATCTCGAGAGGCGTGTCTGGGAGCATCGCCAGGGAGTCGGCAGCGCGTTCGTGAAGAAGTACCACGTCAACAGGCTCGTTCACGTCGAGGAATATCAGGATGTGAACGAGGCGATTGGGCGCGAGAAGCAGCTCAAGGGATGGCGCCGCCAGCGCAAGAACGAGCTTGTGATGGTCGCCAATCCAGGTTGGGCCGACCTCATGCCATACTACAATAAGTCACCCAGCAAATGACGCACCTTGTCGTCCTGAGCGCAGCGAAGGACCTGTTGAGCCGTCGGTTCGCACGGGCGGCGCTCACGGACGCACGTGCGCCATCCTCAGTCCCGTGCGATGGCACCGCCCGCTGCGCTCAGGATGACACCGAGTCTGTCGTCCTGAGCGCAGCGAAGGACCTGTTGAGCCGTCGGCCCGCACGGACGGTGCTCACGGACGCACGTGCGCCATCCTCGGTCCCGTGCGATGGCACCGCCCAACGGATCCTTCGCTGCGCTCAGGATGACACCGAGTCTGTCGTCCTGAGCGCAGCGAAGGACCTGTT
>Ga0187894_10005971_pt1 | contig 12140 bp, 17 predicted proteins | sample GBC1701081metaG_FD_136650 | JGI IMG/M metagenome (GOLD analysis project Ga0187894, IMG submission 136650) | White microbial mat communities from a lava cave in the Kipuka Kanohina Cave System on the Island of Hawaii, USA - GBC170108-1 metaG ... | reverse complement strand
TCAATGTGCCTGGCTGAGATCGCGCGGCAACGACTCGCGTCATCGGCGATAAAGATCAATGCGAGAAGTAAAAAAGCTAAAGCATGTCCAGTTTTTATGTCCACTACACCTTCAACCATAGAGTCACAAATGAAAACAAGATGTCCTCCTGGACATTTGTATGGGCAGTATTTGAGGACTCGGCAGGTCGCCGGCTTTATCTTCACAGAGATTGCGTATCCTCCGGGAAGCCGGGTTGCAAAACACTGCCACGAACTCTCACAGTTATGCTTCGTACGGGAGGGCGTTTTTTCTGAAAGCTATGGGAAAAAATCTCGTGAAGGTCGCCCCTTGACCTTGATCGCCCGCCCTTCCGAAGAGGTGCATGCACATCATTTCCACAATGCCGGAGCGCGCTGCTTTGTTATTGAAATCAGGCACGAATCCTTACAACGAGTTCGCGAGCACTCACTCGTATTAGATGATTCGGCAGAATTCCATGGTGGCTTGTTGGCCTGGCTCGCGAAGAGGCTCTACGATGAATTTCATTCCGAAGATAATGCTTCCGCTCTAGCCATTGAAGGCCTCACGCTTGAAATGCTGTCCGAGGCTTCACGCCGACAGGTAAAAATATCTGAGCGTAAGCCGCCACGCTGGCTCGAACATGCGAGAGAATTCCTCCACGGCCATTTTTCCGAGACAGTGTGCCTGGAAGATGTCGCAAACTCTGCGGGTATTCATCCGGTTCATCTTGCTCGTGTCTTTCGTCAGTTCCATCACTGTACGGTCGGGGAATATGTCCGACAGCTCCGAATTGAGTTTGCGTGCCGCGAGGTTTCGTTGACAGATAGTCCCCTCACCGAGATCGCTGTGGCTGCCGGCTTCTATGATCAAAGTCATTTTTCGAGAACTTTCAAAGAGATTGTGAGTCTCACACCCAGTGAATATCGCGCCGCTTTCCGCCCACGTTAATCCAATGCAAATCAACCAGAGGGATGTTGTCGCCATACAATCGCGCCGCTACCAGCCCCTGTAAGATTGAGGACGGCCATATTTTTCAAAACAAAAGGGAGGGCTGTCTGATGAAACGGGCGTCGATGACTTTGGGACTTTTACTGCTGCTTTGTGGAATGCTTCTATCGCCTTTGTATGCGAAACAGCCGAAACTTCAAGGCGACTGGATAGGCCAGATCGATTTTGGTAAGGAATGGCAACGTATCAATTTTCACTTCACGTCTGAACAGAAGGGAACCCTCGATCTGCCGCAACAGGGTAGAAACGGTTTACCGCTGAAGAAGATCGTTGTGGACTCCTCTCATCTGTATATAGAGTGGGAAGGCAGATCGGGGCTCGCAATATATGATGGGCAAATTAATGGCGACGTGATCTCTGGGGAATTCAAACAAGGCAAGTCAAAAGGCGTCTTCCGTCTAATTCATGTCGGCAACGCTTTGGCCGATCTCAAGCTCTATAACCAGTATGCCGGCAGCTACAAGTTAGGGGCGAATAGGTTCATTGATCTTGCTCCGTTCTCCGAAGATGAAGACCGTCCGATCTTCTTTGACTCTAAGACACGGCGCACCGGCGTTCTCTATGCAATATCCGACACAGAGTTCTTCAGCGGACCATCATATGGGGTTATGTTCCCTATCGGTCTTCGCGTCACTTTCGTCAAGAATAAACAGGGAGATGTGACAGGCCTTAAATGGCAGGAAAGCGGCTCTCGGGCCATTACTGCCCACAAGGTCTATCCTCATCGGCAAGAAGAGATCAGTTTTAGTAACGGCGATGTCACCCTGCGGGGAACGCTTACGATGCCGGCAACGAAAGAACCACATCCGGCCATCATTCTTGTTCACGGCTCTGGCCCCGAACGGCGTCCCGGTGGACATTGGACACACTTTTTCACGCGACACGGCATTGCGTATTTTTATTTTGATAAGCGCGGTGCGGGAGCTTCAACTGGAGATTTTAATAGCGCCAGCATCGAAGACTTAGCCAGCGATGTGTTGGCCGCCGTTCAAGCGCTCCGGAACAATAAGAGCATCGACCCGCAACAAATCGGATTAATCGGCCATAGCAACGGCGGATGGGTCGCGCCCTTGGCCGCCTCGCGCTTAAAGGACATTGCTTTTCTTATTGTCAAATCCGGGTCCGGTTTACCTGTTTATAAGAACATAGTTTATGAACTCGAAATGGACATGAGGGCCGCGGGGAACTTTTCTGAGAATGATCTCGCTCAAGCGAGAGCTCTTCGTGAGCAGGTCAACAATGCACTCTTGACGAACACCGGATGGGAATCACTCATGGCCGCCATCGAAAGGTCGAAGAATGAGCCGTGGTTCGGCTATGCGCGTGTGCAATGGTTGCCACACGTCCCCCCGCCGTTGGATAGCGATGCTAATTCTTTCTTGAGGGGGTTGCGACGGCAGATTGACTTTGATCCCGTGACAACTTGGGAGCAGGTGCATTGCCCGGTCTTGGTGCTCCTTGGAGAAAATGATGCCAACGTACCATCGAAAGTGAGCGCGGCAATAATAGAAGGCGGGCTGAAAAAGAGTGGGAATAAGGATTACATTATTAGGATACTGCCGAAAGCAAATCATGGGCTGTTTGAGGCTGAAACTGGTTACAGTACTGAATCGCCACGATTAACGAGATATGTCCCTGGTTATATGGATGGAATAATGCAGTGGCTACTGAAACGTGTAAAGATGTAGGGGATGAACAGAATATGTGATCGCGGCTGATGCGGCATTCATCGCTGACAGGACGATGCAAAGGCCGGGGGAGACCACGATTTGATCTCCCCCGATCAGGAATCAAAACGGCGCCTCATCGTCGCCGATGGTCTCTTCGACGGAGACCATCTCTTTCGCGACTCGCCTCGAACCTTTCTTGCCCGACTTGGCTGGTCCGTTCGGAGCTGGTTTCGCGACTCCCTCCGCTTCCTCGGCCTGGGGGAGCGCGGCATCGGCTGAGGCTGTCTGTGCGAAGTCGTCACGCCGTCCCAGGAATTGCATCTCGGTGGCGGTGACTTCGAGGCTCGTGCGCCTGTTGCCCTCGCGGTCCGTATATTCTTCCTGTCGCAGGCGACCTTCGATGTAGACCTGGCGGCCTTTGGCGAGGTACTCATTCGCCAGTTCAGCCTGGCGATTCCAGAGTGTCACGCGGAACCAGGTGGTATGATCTTCGTAATCGCCTGCTACGTTCTTGCGCCGCTCGGTGGTTGCAACCGAAACATTGCAAACGGCTGTTCCCTGCGGGGTGTACCTGATCTCCGGGTCGCGTCCCAGGTATCCGACGATGGTGATCTTGTTGAACGATGACATAACTGTTCTCCTTTGTTGAATCGAGTGAAGTTGAGCGCCGACGACTTGCCTGACGCAGTTCACGATTTATCGGCAGCCAAAATCTATTGCTCGGCCACAAAGCTGGATCCGCAGACATGTGAGCGGCATTCGACCGCCACCCCATCCCAATAAAAGTGAAAGCGGGAGGAAAGACGAATCTCACCTCCCACTGTGATAAAGCCCGTGATGCGCAGCTCAAACGGCTGCAGCTAACGCGTGTCCGCCGCTAACCGCCCTCCTTTTCGCCGTCGCGGCGACAGCGACTGGTTGGCGCGGGTTCTGCCCAATCTGCCCCAAAATTTCCAGCTTGCGAGTTTTAAGGATGTCCCAAATTCTGGAGACCATGTGGATAGGGAGTGAATGGATTGGATGTTCCGGCTGGTTCCCTTTGTAGAACGCCCAAGATAAATAGCGCAGCTTCCCGGATGACGCAGTCTCAACCTCCCTGATGAGCCTGCGGGCCTCCTTCGACAAAGGCGCTCGTTCGAGTCGCTCGCGCTGGAGTACAGATGCCGTCTTGAGCAGAGTGAAATGCTTAAGCGACAGTTCGCCTGACTCTTTTGCGGCGTAAGCTTCCTTTATAGTCTGCCCGACGATCTTCGTGTCGTCCGCCTCGCGGATCTTCTGATAAAAGCGGCGATAGGAACGACTGCAACGCATCGCGTTCAGATTACAATCGTGACAGCAATCGTCGAGGGTCGCCTCGAGCGTGTCGCGGGTGATGCGTTGAAGCTCGATATTGGCCCGAGAGAAGAATCTTCCGCCATCTGCCGTCCTTCCTGTTACAGGAAGGAGAATGTCGAGTTGCGCATTGATCTCGTCCCAGATCACATCGATTTCGACGGCCTCAGAGTAGGCCCGCCGTAGATAGCCCGCAAGATGGCGGGCTCGCTCGGGCAGATCATCGGCCGTAAACTCGTGGTCCACGCGGCCACAAGCGACAGTGCGCTCGTGCGCAGACATACGGATGATCGCGCCACCCTCGTCGTATTGATCCAAGGCTTCAACTTGCGCGAACGCTTCATCGAGTTCTTCGAGGCTCGCCCCGTTCGCTTCGAGATCGTTCAACCACTCTGTCCATTCATCGCGGGCAAAGCAGGCGCTCTTTCGGCGACCGCGGATCAGCCGCTCAACCTCGGCCACCTCCCGATCGAAGAGCGAACGTGACTTCGACTCCGCATACAGCGCATATATCACTTCAGAGTCGCTTCCCGCTTCCTCCGTAACCGGGTTCAGAGATGCTAGTCGCATTGCGAGAAGGGCCATCTCCTTCAGCACGTGCCCCACACCGCGCTCTGCGATTTCCTTGTAGTAGTAGGAAGCTGCGACCTGCCGGTAGCGCGCATCTCCCTCTTCACAGATCGCCCTTAGACAGCGTATGAACTCGGCGGCGTCTTCCGGGTCGCCAAGCTTCTTGAAAGCATAAGCCAGCGTCGCGATGCGTGCCTCTTCATCCTGTTGGCAGATTGGAGCCGAATCGCCTTCGACTGTGTAAAGCACTTCGCCCGCGACCGCGCAACGTTCGAAGTCGAGCCGTCTTAGGCCAAGACCTGAAATATGCTTCGTTATGTCATTCAGAGGCGATCCATAACTTTGTGTTAAGAAAATGCTGTGGTTGGAACGATGTGTATTCTCGATTCCTTTTAGCATATGCTATTCTCCTTTTGTAAATTGGTTTAAAAAATGAGCGTGGCCAGGCGAGGCGTCTGCACGCTCATTTTTTATTGACAGCGAAAATCTTTGGCTTACAAAAGGAGGCGGCCGGTGGCGATCATCGCGAAAACTACCAACGACCTGTACCCGGATCTGATCGCCCTTGGCGGTCTTGAGAACACTCTGCAATCGGCCCTCCGCGAGATCGGCTCAGCCTTGACTGTTTCGGAGTTAGATAAGGACCTCAATTTAGCGGTGTGTGCCTGTGTAAGATCAGGGGCGCAGTTCTCGCAGGTTTACGAATAATTGTTCACAGTAAAGAAGAAAAATGATAAAACTCGTTTCTACACAGAGACAGACTAAGGCAAGGCGGATAGCGATTTTCCGATAGTGGGAACATTCGATGTCCGTATAATTCAGATTAGGCGGCTAATGGCAGCGACAACTCGCGTGTATGGAGGCAATGATGGCGAAGGTTACCGGAATCGGCGGCGTGTTCTTCAAAAGAAGAAATGACAGCGCAGTGCTTAAGGCGACCCTGTCAGTGGCGTTGGTACTCGTGGTCTGCGGCCTCGCGGTCGCGGCGAACCAGTCAGATCCGATTGGAACGTGGAAATGTGAGTACAATATCGGCGACCAAAAGCGGACATCCACCCTGACGATCAAGAAGGACGGGGACAAGCTTACCGGCACTATGAGTTGGCCTGACCAGAAGGATACGAACCTCCAGGACCTGAAACTGAAGGAAGGGGAACTGACGTTCTCTGCTGAGCGTGTGGTGGGGGATAACAAGTTCCATGTCGAGTACAAGTTCATGGTCACCGGGGACGCGCTCAAAGGGAAGGGCACATTGGATGTCGGGGGCGAGAAACGGGATTTCGATATCGAGGGAAGGCGGGAGAAGTAGCGCGGCGATATCCCCGACTTCTTCGGAGATGGTGATCTTGTTGAATAGTCGCTGCGGAAGATGGAAGCAGCTGATTTTGACCAGAATGATCAATGTCGATGCGTTCGAGACTACGATCACGACGGTAATCTCTCGATGAATTTGCGGTCTTGTTCGAGATCGCCGAGCGTGTAATGCAGCGCAACCTCGCGTTCGGCGGCAAATTGCATAAACTCAGCCTGCGACACGCCGCAAAGCTCCGCCGCCCGGCCGAGCGAAACCGAGCCCTCGCGGTATAACTCCAAGGCCAGCAGTTTCGCTACTTCATGCGACGCCGATGCTGCTGAGTGAACGTTGGCATAGACGCTCGCCGCTCGCAGCAAATCTTCAGGGAGATCAACTTGAACCGTCGACATATTTCATTCCCCTTCCCGGCATCAGGGTACCATAACCATAGCTGAGAGTCTGGTGTTGTGCGAAATGATGCGCGCGCTCGAATCAACAGTATGGCCAACGGTCTGACTTATCCCATGCCCTCCAAAAAATGATGGTCAGCGCCATTATTAGGATCATCAGCAGATCGTGAAGATCGAATTCAAACACAGCGTCAAGCCCTTGAAAGTGAATGAACTGATCAATCAGGACCATCCGCTGATCATCGGCGAGTTCTTCGGTCGCGAGGCGCGTTACGAGCACGATGAAGTCGGTAATCGTGTGGAACATGTTGAGAAACATTTGGACTCCCCTTGATTCATCGAACTATCGATATGCGGGAGCTGCCGTCCGCTTTTTTCTTCAGTGGTATGCGGGTGCGCGACGCGAAGGGAGATATGAGGGATTGCCATCTCATATTTGAGACGGATTCGGTGTGGGCTGTGGCTCTGCGATATGAAAATGTGTGAGTATTGCGTAGAGCTGGCATCTAACCCGACCAACGCGTCGGCAAGGCCTTTTGGTTATGCCGCAGAAGACGCAGCGTTGAAGAGAATCTGATTGCTATCGCGATGAGCGGCGCCAGGGGGGATGCTCGTTGTTGAGTAACAGAAGGCGACGAAGATGGATTACGCCTTCGCGGTTTAAATCGAGATCCCGGATCGTGGCGCGGCCGGTGGGATTCAGGCCAATGAGATAAAGGTAATCAGGGCTCCAGGCGAAATGCTCGTGCCAGTCATCGCGACGAGGATGAAAGAGCTGGACTTTGCGGCGTGTCGCCGGATCGATCCCAGAGGTTTTATTGGATTTTGAGCCGTTGCATGCTTGACAGGCCAGCGCAAGGTTTTCTTCATCGCTGGCGCCGCCTTTGCTTTCAGGCACGATGTGTTCGATGGAATGTAGCTGCGTAGCGCAGAACTCGGGGCAGACACAGTATTCGAAGTAGCCTTTGGCGCGTTTTCTGACCGAACGGCGCAGCTTGGCAGGAAGACGCTTTTTAGTCTTGCGGCACGGGTTTGAGTCCGAGATGTTTGATCAGCTTGCGCAGCGGGACGTTGCGCAGGCGCGCCAATTCGGTCAGCAATTCCAACCGTTTGGCGTCGGACTTTTCGATTTGATCGGTGAGTTTTTTCAACTCGCGCAGTTCTTTCGCGCTGATGGCTTCGGCGCGGCGTTTATCAATCAGTTCGTTCAATCGTCGTTGCGTGGCGAGAGGCAGGCCCCGATTGATTTTAAACAGTAGTTCAGCCTCGCGCTCAGACAGGGCGCGAGTTCTCTCTCTGGCTTTGAGCGAGAACGCCTTGGCGACAAACTGTTCCAGTTCGCGCTGTGGCATTCGCAGCAGGGCGTCGAGCAATTGTTCTTTTTCAATTTGAATAGTGAGCATGAAAATATTGGCATCCACAAGCGAAAAGTCGCCCGTTGGCAAGCCATTAATATCCGGACAACTCCTCGTCTTCAGCAAGCCAGATAATCGTTTCGCGGTCTAACCCTTTGATGGTTCCGCGTCTCTTCGACAATCGCCAGCCACTCCGCTTCTTCAGACAAACGCGCCTCATTCGAGAGGGTTGCGATGGAGGGTAACCGTTCAGCTAATTGCCGTTGCTCTTCAAGCGGCAATCTTAGCGCGGCCTCCAACACGGCTTCCAGGTTTTCACCCATCCTAGTCATCCGACTTCTGACAAAATTGAGCCTCTAAGACGCGAAAGAAAGGCATCCAGATGCGACGATTTGGCAAGATACTCGTCAATCTCATTTTCCAGTTGCCGCAACAATTCTTGCTGATATGCTGTGAGCATCATCGGCTCTGGTGAGGTATCGGGCTTCTGATTCAGTGAGTCTTTCAAAGCAATAGCCGAAGGCAGCAACCCGTCATTGTTCAAGTTCGGTTCCATATTTTCGTGATTGTCAGCTTGAATGGCCATTGAGGTTGGCTACGAGCTGGCCTCCCTTCATTTCACACATCCGTGGGCAAAAGGGCGGTGATGTTCGTGAATCTTTTGAAATCGTCTTTGTTGACCGTCAAAAGGCGCGTGATGTTGTGGACGTTCATCGCCGCGACATAACGCACATCGTGACCGTTCTTGCCTGAGACAGAATGCTGTGTGACGAGTCTTTCCCATTCCGGCAGGATTCGGCCGTTGTCAGGAAATAACGGGAAGAGTCTCTTTATTGCGACAATTTCTGAGTATGCCTGAGCCGGCGTCATTCCTAAGCCACTCAAAGCGCTTTGCGGATTCGGCTTCCGAGTCGCCACGGTCCAAAACTCGTAAAGAGATTGCGGAACGATACAAGGTGTGTCTCCGTTCTGCGTGATGACGCTGGTTGCCCTCTTGCACTGAGCGAAAAATGGCGAGGCAGGATTCGCCCCGTATAACAGAATGTTTGCGTCAAGGAGAAAGAGCATTCTTTGTCAATCACTCCGAATCCGAATAAATACTATCTCGGCTCACGGCTTCAATCGGGAGCGCTGGCGTGTTCGGGTCATGACTGTCAGCCCATTTAGTGAATTCTATTATCCATTCTTCAGACGTAGCAGTCTCATAGAAAGGCCGCTCGGAGAGTTGGCCGCCGTTCGTCAGGCCTAATTCCTGTCGCAAATAGTCGTTGACGGACATGCCGAGCGCCATGGCTTTTGCAATGATGGCTTGCACGATCTCCGGCGTTATTTGTTCACTAGATGTCGTGTTCATAGAGTCACCTCTGGTTACATCTCGCTTACAATCATACATCGGAATTTGGAACTTCGAAACTCTCTTCATGGCCTGGATCAGGTTATGTAAGTGGATCGGCTCATCAGAGGCGCGCCAATGAACGGAAGGCCTCGGTCAACGAAAAGCCACCTCTCTAGCAGGCTTATATCTGCATATGCTGGAGGCGATCTTTCTGACTTCATCCTCAGCAAGCGGCGGATCGCATCGTTTATTGTTCGTAACAAGCAATGCGGCCTCGATCTCTTCGACTCCCATCCCGCGCCGGCGCATCGTTCCGGCCAGGCTCGTCAATGTGTCGTTGCGTTGGCCCTCAGGGATAGCGACGCCTATCGCCGAGCTACCGTTCGCGCGCGATTTTTGCGCCTCACGCAACAATCGCAAGAACCACTCAGGAGCGTCCGCGATCGGCGCGGTGTTCTTCCAAAGGTACCGCTTGCCACTGGTGTGAAGCGAGGGCGCGATAACTATCGATCCGCCCTCTCCCTTGATGTCCAGGCCCGGTCCCAGCTCCCCCGTGGAGTTCTTCACGGGAAAGCCCGGATACTTGAAGAGATGATGGACGCCGCCGCCTCCGGTATCCGCGGTTCGCGTCTCCGGCAGTTTGCCGTGTTTAGCCACAAGAGAGGCCAGCGTTTCATCGCCGCCCTTGCGCGGATCGACGTCGAGCGCGAAGAAGCCTGCCTCTTTGCCCGTCGCAACGCCGATATTCGCGTCTTCCCAGATTTCCCACCAGCGCCGGATTCTCTCTTCATCGGTCGAGGCGTCACGCACGCCGTTTTTCGTTCGTGGGTGTTTGCCGGCGCTGTCACAAACAATCTGATGGCAGGGGTGTTTGCCCCTGTCCTTGCAACTGTTCTTATGGCATGGATGCTTGCCAAGCTGTGGACAAGTAATCCTCCTGCAGGAGCAAGGCTTGGCGTTGTCTCCGGTCGGAGTGTGAATGGGAAAAACGGGCCAACCAAACTCGGCATACTGCAATGCGATGGCCATCATCTTATTCATTCACGTCCTCCTCGATGATCGAAGGCTATACGCCCAGAGTCGTGACCGGAACGAATTCCGCTCCTTCAGCGCCGGTTGCGAATGTCTCGGCCTTTGTTCCGAGCGTCTCGGCGGCGGCTTCCACCTTTCGCTCCTCGCGCGTCGCGAGAACGTTTGCGCGATCCACGCTCCCGGTGACGAAAGCCATGAAGTGCCTGGCGGCCTCTACGGCTTTGAACTGAAATCCGGCCTGCTCCGGGACGTAGCCCGACCACTAGCCGCCGAACATCGAGGCCATTCGACAGAGTTCTTTGAACAGCGTTAGCGGCAACTTCTCCGGATGCTTTTCCTGATCAATCTTCACGATCCATAGCGGGAAATTCTTCTTCGGGTGGTTGCTGCCAAACGGCCCGGTCAAGCGAACTTCTTGTGAAAATCCTTCGACGATCGTTTTGGGATCGCCGTAGCGATTGCCAATATCCAACTGCTCTCGCGCCTCCATCTCTTTATAGAAAGCTGCTTGCTTAGGCCTGAGCTTTCCGATCCCTTTGAATCTGATGAAGGTCTCGAACTCTTCGAGCGTCTCCGGATTCTCAAGCGCCTTTTTGAAAGCCTCGGCGTTTCGTCTCACATCCTCGGCGTACTTCCGAAGAGTTTCGTCGGTGACTTTCGCGACAGCCGCATCTACCGCATCCAGAAACGCCCTCTCAGGATTAGGAAAGGGGCTGTATTCGATCGCCCGGCCGAGGGCATACCGCTGCAACAGCTGCTCCCAGATGCGTACGATCACAGTCTCTTTCTTGTCCCGACGGGCGCCGCACGGGGCCAATTGCTTCAAAGTCTTTCTGCCCAACTCGGCGATGATGGACTGCTTACTTGCTTTCAGACGCTCATAAGCGGCTTTCCACTCCTCGCCCGTGATTTCACCGCTCTTCAACCTTCGAACGATCTCTTCGTGCTCGGCAAGTGTATACACTTCGCCGTGTAGCTCGTTTTGCGCATTGGTCGTCATATACAGCTCTTCTTGTGGGTTCGGTTTGTCGAGTGATTCTCAGAGGTGTCGAAATAGGCGTGGTGAAATGTGGTAGGCGCCCGCCAGGCTTACTGCGATTACGGGACGATCGCCTTTTTCGCTTTCACTGCGATCGGCCCGGATTCAGATGGGGCCTTAAATGTAATCAAGCGAAGGTACTTGTTCTTGCCTTTGTTACTTGAAGGATCGAATGGCAGTAAATGGAAGCATCCGATGGCAGTAGCCTTGACGGTAAATCAATGACTTACGGCGACACCATCGTGACTCACTGGAAGCATTCAGTGGCAGTAAGTACAAAAATGGAAGCATCCGGCGGCAGTGAGTACAAAATTCGCTGATGCCTGACGATTGCTCACCGCTGACTCTTCCCAAACAGCCTGCAAGTACATCGGTTTCATTCGTTTCTCTATCGCGCGACATCAGCAATCTAGATATTTTTGCTCCAACTATTCGACTTGTGATTCTCAACTCACGGCACATCTTTTCAGTTAAAGTGTGCCTTTTGTTTGAGCAGAACACTTCGATCTCAGCGGAAGCATCTGTTGGCAGTGGAGTTCTGGAAGCAACCGGCGCGTATTACTGCCATTCGATCCTTCAAGTCACAGCCGTCTGAATCCTTACCAACGCTCCGGCTATACCAGATTGCGGCATCGTAGGAATTCTGAGGCGAACGACGCGTGAAGACCTGCCCGTTCCACTCAACTTCCGTTGCGCCATCTATATCTTCCTTGAGGACAATCGCGCCGATGGATGCCCAATCGAAGTCCTGATAGTCGCTCAATGGCCGCCGATAATTCGGAGCGGGATTGGACGAAATGGACATTTCGCGCAGGTGTAATTCAACGCCTTGGAGACTCTCCGCAATCATCTGGAGCGTCTTATTCAGCCCATTCATTCGTTGCCCCAAAACGGTGATCAACTTCTCGATACGATCATCGTTTTGCGGCTCGGTTCGAGCGGACATAAATCCTCCTTATCAACTTCATGTAGCCTCTCGGCTAAATCTCAGCCTTGAAAAATGCGGGTTTGAAAGGGTTTAACCGACCCCTTTACCTCCAACAAAAATAACCCCTTACTGAGTCATGACGATCCTCAGATGCCAGACTCAG
>Ga0187894_10005970_pt1 | contig 12140 bp, 9 predicted proteins | sample GBC1701081metaG_FD_136650 | JGI IMG/M metagenome (GOLD analysis project Ga0187894, IMG submission 136650) | White microbial mat communities from a lava cave in the Kipuka Kanohina Cave System on the Island of Hawaii, USA - GBC170108-1 metaG ... | reverse complement strand
TGCCGATGTCGGTCGGCATGAATCGGCGGTTGTCCATCTCGACGTACTCGCGATCCTTGAGCGTCGAGATGATCGAGGCGTACGTCGACGGCCGGCCGATGCCGTGCTCTTCGAGCGCTTTCACCAGCGATGCTTCCGAGTAGCGCGGCGGCGGCTCGGTGAAGTGCTGCTCCGGATGGATCGCGAGCAGGCGCACGCGCTCGCCTTCCTGCATCGGCGGCAGCACGTGATCGCTCTCGTCCGCGACCGTGTCGTCCAGGTCCTCGTGGTACACGGCCATGAAACCCGGCTTCACCATCGTCGAACCGTTGGCGCGCAGCACGTGGCGCTGCGGCCCGTCCGGGCCGGCGAGCATGTCGACCGCGACCGTGTCGTACAGCGCGTGGCTCATCTGGCAGGCGATCGCGCGCTTCCAGATCAGCGCGTACAGGCGATGCTGGTCGGCGTCCATCTTGCCTTCGAGTTCGGCGGGCGCGAGCGCCGGAATCGTCGGGCGGATGGCTTCGTGTGCTTCCTGCGCGTTCTTCGACTTGGTCTTGTAGACGCGCGGCTCCTCGGCGAGGCCGTCGCGGCCGTACAGCTTTTCGATCGCGGCGCGAATTTCCGTGATCGCTTCGGCAGCCAGGTTCACCGAGTCCGTGCGCATGTAGGTGATGAGGCCGACCGCGCCGTCGCCGGTGTCGATGCCTTCGTACAGCTGCTGCGCCGTGCGCATGGTCTTCTGCGTGCTGAAGCCGAGCTTGCGCGCCGCTTCCTGCTGCAACGTCGAGGTGGTGAAGGGCGGCGCCGGGTTGCGCCGGCGCTGCTTGCGGTCGATGTGCTGCACCGTGAGCTGCCCGGCCGCGGCCGGCGCTCCGGCAGAGTCCGCCGTTGCGTTCGCCGCCGCCGCAGGCATGCCGGTTGCGCCGCGCAGCGTGCGCTCGACTGCCTGTGCCGACGCGGCGTTCTGGAACGAGAACTGCTCGACCTTGCTGCCCTGGTACTCCACCAGCTTGAGCGGAAACTTCTGCTCGGAGGCCTCGCCCTCGCCCTCGGCGTCGATGGTCCAGTACTCGCGCGGCACGAAGGCGGCGATCTCTTCCTCGCGCTCGCAGATCATGCGCAGCGCGGGGCTCTGCACGCGCCCGGCCGACAGGCCGCGCCGCACTTTCTTCCACAACAGGGGCGAGAGGTTGAAACCGACGAGGTAGTCTAGCGCGCGGCGCGCCTGCTGGGCGTTGATCAGGTCGCCGGAGAGCGAGCGCGGTTCCTCGATGGCCTGGCGGATGCCGTTGCGCGTGATCTCGTAGAACGCGACGCGGTGCACGTGCTTGCCGTCCAGTTCGCCGCGCTCGCGCAGGATCTCGTGCAGGTGCCAGGCGATCGCTTCGCCTTCGCGATCCGGGTCGGTGGCGAGGTACAGCGCGCGTGCCTTCTTCAGCGCCTTGGCAATCGCCTGGACGTGCTTCTCGTTGCGCTCGATCAGGCGGTATTGCATCGCGAAGTTGCGCGACGGATCGACCGCGCCTTCCTTCGGCACCAGGTCGCGCACGTGGCCGTAGGAGGCGAGCACCTCGAAGTCCTTGCCGAGGTACTTCTTGATGGTTTTCGCCTTCGCGGGCGACTCGACGATGACGAGATTGGCGCTCATGCGTCAGATGCCGCCAAAAAAACAAAAACCGCGGTTGAGACGCGGCGCTGGGTGTGTCGATTGGTGGCGGCGGTTGTCAATGCAGTGCGTCGGCGCGCTCCTCGAACACGAGGTCTTCCATGCGAGCGTACGCCTGCTCCTGGCCAGGCTGCGCGAACAGCACCATCAGCACGACCCACTTCACCTGCTCGATGTCGATTTCGTCGGCTTCCAGGGCCATCAGCCGGTCGATGACCACCTCGCGCTGCACGCCCGAGAGAATGCCGATGTTCTCCAGGTGCAGCAGGTAGCCGCGGCAATCGGTGTCGAGCCGCACCAGCTCGCGTCCGCTGAACACGCGGATGGCGCGCGCAGTGGCGGCGCTCGCGCTGCTGTCGTTCCCGGCGAGTCCGTCGAGCCATTCGAGCGCGCGTTCGACGTCGGGTTCCTCGAAGCCGGCGCGTTCCAGCTCCTCCTTGAGGGCACTGCGTCCGGGCAGAGGATGGTCGGCGGCGTCCATGTAGTTTTCGAACAGATAGATGAGGATATCGAGCACGCTTTCTTTCATTTCTGCGCCTGATGGGCTCTGCGGCAGTAGCGTCCGCCGGTACGTGCCTCGACCTCGCCGCGCAGCTCGAGTATCAGGAGCATCGAGGCGATCGCCTCGGGTTTCAAGCCGCTCCGCTCGACCAGAGCGTCTATGCCCGTGGGATCGAAGCCGAGCGCATCTAACAGGATTTCGTACTCTTTGTCCATTGTCCCGCCGCCGTCGCGCGCGTTTCGCGCGGCGTACGCCGCAGCGCGCGCGTGCAGCTCGCTCTGCGCCCGGAACACCGGACCGAGCTCGGTGAGCACGTCCTCGGCCGTCTCCACCAGCTTGGCGCCGTCGCGGATCAGGCGATGACAGCCGCGTGACAGCGGGCTGTGGATCGAGCCCGGAATTGCGAAGACCTCGCGCCCCTGTTCGCTCGAAAAGCGCGCCGTGATCAGCGATCCGCTCTGGCGCGCGGCTTCGACCACGAGCGTGCCGAGCGCCAGGCCGCTGATGATGCGGTTGCGTTGCGGGAAGTTGGCGCGGCGTGCCGGCGTGTCGGGCGGAAATTCCGACACCAGCGCGCCGTGCGCGGCGATTTCCTCAGCGAGGGCGGCATGCGCCGCGGGGAATGTCTCGCGCAGCCCCGTACCGCACACGGCGACGGTGAGCGCGCCAGCCGCCAGCGCGCCGCGATGCGCCGCCGCGTCGATGCCTTCGGCCATGCCGCTCGTCACCGTGAGACCGCAGCCGGCGAGGTGGCGTGCGAAGGCGAACGCCGTCTCGCGACCGCCGGCCGTGGGATTGCGGCTGCCGACGATGGCGAGCTGCGGCAGTTGCAGGGCTGCCGGGGAGCCGCGCACGTAGAGCGCGAGCGGCGGATCGGAAATCTGCGCCAGCAGCGCGGGATAGGCCGGTGAGCCGATCGGGACGAGTTGCTGATCCGCTCGCGTCGCCAGCCACGCGAGATCCTCGTCCGCCAGCCGATGCGCGTCGGTGTGCAGGTGTCGCCGCGCGTTTTCGGCGAAACCGAGTCGTTCGAGCTCGCGCGCGGGCAAAGCGAGCAGCTCGGCGACATCCGGGACGAGCTCCAATGCCTTGCGAAGCTGTGCGCCGTCGACGCCCGGAGCGCGCACCAGGATGGTCCACGCACGCAATTGCGCCTGCGTGAGGGGCGCCGCAGAGGTGGGCGTATCCGCGAGCGAGTTGCCTTCAGGTGCCGAGGACGACGGCGCCCGCGTCTGGGCGAGCGCTGGCTCGTGGGCGAGCGCTGGCTCGTGAGCGAGCGCTGGCTCGTGGGTGAGTGAGGAGCTTGTGTGCGTTTCGGTCACCGGTGCCTGCCAGCACCAGCTACGGCCGAAGGATGGGGCCCGGCGCGCGTGCGCCGCGCGCCGGGCAAACCTCAATCAGGGCAGATGCAGCTGCCTCAGGGGCTGACCACGCGATCGTGCACGCGCATCGGCACCTGGGATTCCATGATCAACCCGTAGCTGATGCGATCGAACGTCTTGAACACCATGAAAGTCCCGGACGGCTCGTTTGGCAAGCGGACTTTCTTGGCGAAAAGGTTCGAAACGCGTGCACCGGCGGAGCTGCGGTCCTTCACCACGGCGCCGGTTTCCTCGACCATGAGGATATGGCCCGGCTCCAGCCCATGGTTCTTGCCGCGGTTGATCACGACGACCTGGTACTGACCGACCATGCTGATGCCGTCGACGATCGAGATGATCTGACCGTCGATCGCCTGGCTCGGCGCGTGCGGGATGAAATCGAGCGGCACGTCGACCTCGCCGGGGAACAGGCGGTCGCCTTCCATCGTTTCGCGCGAGGACTCGATGATCTCGAGCGAGGTCGGCTTGCCGAGGCGCGTGACGCGCGCCGTGGACGTGTACGTGCCGTGATAGCCGACGACGTCGTTGTCTTCCGGATCGCGCAGCGGATCGCCGATGCGGATCACGCTGTAGCGCGTGGCGACGTCGCCGTCGACGTTGCCGCTCGCGTAGACGGTGTTGCCCACCGCCATGACCAGGTGCTGATCGCGCGAAGAAACGATGTGCGGCGCGGCCTCGTACTGGTCCTTCTCGAGGACCGTCGGGCGGGACATGAACGCGGCGACGATTTCGTACGGGATCGCGGTGATTGCGCCTTCGAGCGGCTGGCTGCGCAGGCGCGGTGACATGCGCGTCGCACCGCCCCGCTCCAGGCGGACCTGGGCGTTCCCGTCGGCGCCGTAGGCCAGGGCCAGCACGTCACCGGGATATATAAGATGAGGGTTCTGGACCTGAGGGTTGACGTACCAGATCTCGGGCCAATACCAGGGGTCGCGCAGGAACACGTTGGCGATGTCCCAGAGCGTGTCGCCCTTCTGAACTGTGTAAGTCTTTGGCGCCGTTGGCGAAACTCGTTCGTCGGATCCCTGCGGCGCAGCTGACGCCGGATCGCCGGCCGCGGGCATGGATTCGCTCGGCGGCTGGGACTCGGGAGGTGTTTCCTGTTGCGCGCCGGCGCTGGAACAGACCACCGCCAGGCCGGTCAACAGAGCAACGGGAATGCCGCTCGCGCGTGGTTTCCGCGGGGCTCGCATACGGTACAGCTTCATCCCAGAGCTCCTCAAAAAGTGCACGGGTCGAAAAGCCCCGCTTTTATAATCTCAACGGATTAGGGTCGCAATCCTCAGGAACTGCATTAAGAGTGCGACCGGCATCTCGCCCGGGTTCGGTGTACATGGAATCCGGGCGAATTAACAGAACATTGCTTGGATTCTGTGAAGTTTGACGGCTTTTGATAGGTTGGAGGGCGGTCCGAAGACGACGCTGAACATCCGATGGCGAAACTCACGATTCTCGAATATCCCGACCCGCGGCTGAGGACGCGCGCCGTGCCGGTGACGGTGTTCGATGCTGCACTGCGAAAACTGGCCGCGGACATGCTGGAGACGATGTACGACGCGCCCGGAGTCGGGCTCGCAGCCACTCAGGTGAACGTGCACCAGAGGCTTCTGGTCGCGGACGTCTCCGACGCCCACGACCAGCCGCGCATCCTGGTGAACCCCGAAATCCTGACGCGCGAGGGCCGCTGCATGCGCGAGGAGGGCTGCCTTTCCGTGCCCGGCGAGTTCGCGCAGGTCGAGCGTTTTGCGAACATCCGCGTGCGCGCCCAGGACGTGGAAGGCCGCCATTTCGAGTTCGACGCCGACGGCCTGCTCGCCGTCTGCGTGCAGCACGAGATGGATCACCTCGAGGGCAAGCTCTTCGTCGACTACCTCTCCGAGCTCAAGCGCACGCGCATCCGCAAGAAACTGGAGAAAGACCGCAAGCAGCGCGAAGCCGGCGCACCCGTCCAGCGCCCGCGCGTGCCGGCGATCTGAACGCACCTTCGCCCACTTGAGCCGCACGCTCCGGCTCGCTTTCGCGGGCACTCCCGACTTCGCCGTCCCGGCGCTCGAATCGCTCGCACGCTCGCGCCACTGCGTCGCGGTCGTCTACACGCAGCCGGACCGGCCTGCGGGCCGCGGGCGCAAGCTGAGCGCGAGCTCCGTCAACGTCGCGGCCAGGCGGCTCGGCATCGCCGTCGAGCAGCCCGCGTCGCTGAAAGACGCCGACGCGCGCGCGGTCCTCGCGCATCACGCCGTCGACCTGATGATCGTCGCGGCCTACGGGCTCATCCTGCCGACCGACGTACTCGCGTTGCCGCCGCTCGGTTGCGTCAACATCCACGCCTCGCTCCTGCCGCGCTGGCGCGGCGCCGCGCCGATCCAGCGCGCCATCCTCGCCGGCGACGACACCACGGGCATTTCGATCATGCACATGGAAGCCGGGCTCGACACGGGACCGGTGTTCCTGCGAAGCGCGACGCAGATCGGGCCGCACGAAAACGCGGGTGAGCTGGAGCTGCGCCTCGCCGGTCTCGGCGCCCAGGCGATGCTCGAGGTGCTCGAGGAGCTCGCGGCCGGGCGCGCACGGGCCGAACCGCAGGAGAGTGCGGCCGCCACCTACGCGCGCAAGCTGGAAAAGCGCGAAGCGCTGATCGACTGGAACGCGCCGGCCCCGGCGGTGGAACGCGTCGTGCGCGCGTTCAATCCGTGGCCGGTCGCCGAAACTCGCTGGCGCGGCGAGCAGCTGCGCATCTGGAAGGCACGCGCCATCGCTACGGCCGGGGCTGGCACCGTCGCTGGCGACGTGCATGTGCAGCCCGGCACCGTGCTCGCGTGCGACGAGGACCTCGTGGTGGCTTGCTCGCAGGGAGCGCTGGCGATCGAAGTCCTGCAGCTGCCCGGCAAGCGTCCCGCGGCGGCGCGCGAGTTCAACAACGCCCGCGACCTGCGCGGCGTCGTGCTCGGTGGTACGTGAGCGCCGCGCAGAAACCCCGCACTTCGACGTCGCGACGCCTGGCAGCCGCGGCCCGCGTCGTCTCGCGCGTCATCGACGGCGGGCAGGCGCTGGACGATGCCCTGCTTGCCGAGACGCGCGCAGGTCCGGCACCGGAGGATCGTGCGGCGATCCAGGCGCTCGCCTACGGCACGATCCGCTGGTGGCCGCGCCTGGAGCGCATCGCTGCGCTGCTGCTCGATCGTCCGGCCGCGCTGGCACCGCTGGTACGCACGCTGATCGGCGTCGGCTTGCACCAGCTCGAGCACTCGTCACATCCCGCGCATGCGATGGTCGACGAGAGCGTGGAGGGCGCGCGTCTCCTGGGTGCGCCGCGCGCGACGGGGCTCGTGAACGCGGTGCTGCGACGATTCCTGCGCGAGCGCGAAACGCTGTTGGCCCGCCTCGCCGACGATCCGGTCGCCCTGCACGCGCATCCGCGCTGGCTCATCGACACGCTGCGCGCGGACTGGCCGCAGGATTGGCGCAGCGTGCTCGACGAGAACAACCGCCAGGCGCCGATGTGGCTGCGGGTCAACCGGCGCTTGACGAGCGCCGATCAGTACCTGGAAAAGCTGCGCGCCGCCGGCATCGGTGCCGAACGCGCGAGCGACGAGGCAGGCGCGCCGGACGCTCTGCGACTCATCGAGCCGCGCGACGTCGACGAGCTCCCCGGCTTCGCCGACGGGCTCGTTTCCGTGCAGGACTGCGCCGCGCAGCTCACGGCGCCGCTGCTCGAGCTGCGCAACGGCCTGCGCGTGCTGGATGCCTGCGCCGCGCCGGGCGGCAAGGCCTGCCAGATCCTCGAGCACGCGGACGTCGAGCTGACTGCGGTCGATGCCGCGCCGGACCGTCTCGAGACCGTGCGAGAGAACCTTGCCAGACTGCGGCTGCAGGCAACCGTGCTGGCGGGTGATGCGACCGCACCGGCGCAATGGTGGGACGGCAGGCCCTTCGATCGCATCCTGATCGACGCGCCTTGCTCGGCGACGGGCGTGATACGGCGGCACCCGGATATCAAGGTCCTGCGCCGGCCCACCGACGTGCGCGCGCTCGCACTTCAGCAGGATGGGCTGCTGCGCGCGGCATGGCCGCTGCTGGCGGCCGGTGGGCGGTTGCTCTACGCCACGTGCAGCACGGCCCGCGCCGAGAATCACGACGTGATCGCGCGCTTCCTGGCCGGGGAACCGGGCGCCCGCTCCGTGCCGCCGCCCGCGCTCGGTCACGTCGCGCCGGATGCGCCGGGGCTGCAGATCCTGCCCGGGGAAGCGGGCATGGATGGCTTCTATTATGCTTGTCTCGAACGGCGCCGGAACTGACTCACGACCATGCGTTGCGCGCGCGGAAAGCACTTCTGCCATTGGCGAACCGGAGGGACGGCGCTGCGATTCGCGGCATTCGCCGCGACCCTGCTCGCCTGCGCCTCGCTCGCGTTCGCGCCCGTGGCGCTCGCGCAGGAACCCGCCTTCGGTGTACGCACGGCGTACGCACAACTCGTCGAGGGCGTGTACCTCCTGAACACGCGCCTGTATCTCCCGCTCAACGACCGCATGCGCAGCGCCATCAAGGACGGCGTGCCGCTGACGCTCGAGCTGCAGATCGAAGTGAGCGGGGCGCGCCGCTACTGGACGGACGAGACGGTCGCCTCGCTGATCCAGCGCTACGAGCTGCAGTACGACGCGGTCAGCGACCGCTACGTGGTGCGCAACCTCAACATCGGCGGGCAGAGCTCGTTTCCGACGCTCGACGCCGCGGTCGAGCACCTCACGCGCGTCAGCGGCCTGCCGGTGCTGGACCGGGCGCTCATCGATCGCGAGCGCCGCTACGAATTCGCGATGCGCGCCAGCTACGACCTCGGCAGCATGCCGACGGCGCTGCGCATGCTCATGTTCTGGGTCGAAGACATTCACCGCAGCAGCGAGTGGTACACATGGCCGCTGCTGCAGTGAAGCGTTATCTCGGCTACGTGCTCATCGGCCTCGGCGTCGGGCTGTGGCTCGCCGCCTTGCTGCTGCTGGCGCAGACCGCCCAGGACCCGGCGCGCTTCGGCAACACGCACATCTGGATCCTGTCGATCAACGCGCTCGGCGTCGTGACGCTGCTGGTCATGCTGGTCGGCAAGCTCACGCAGCTCGTCAGCGACTATCGCAGGCACATCATCGGCTCGCGGCTCAAGGCGCGCACCGTGGGGATCTTCGGCGCCCTGGTGATCGCGCCGCTCCTGGTCGTCTATTACTTCTCGCTGCAGTTCCTGAACCGCGGCATCGACAGCTGGTTCGACGTTGCGGTCAAGCAGGAGCTCAACGCCGCACTGGAGCAGAGCCGCGCGCTGCTCGAGCTGAATCGGCGCGAATACCTGGCGCGAACCGAGCGCCTGGCGCAGGACATCCAGGGCCGCGACTCGATCGAGGTGCTGCGACGACTCGAGCTCGAGCGGCGGACGGGTGGCGCGGCCGACATCACGCTCCTCGGGCAGAACGGCCGCATCCTCGCGACCACTTCCGAATCGCTGTCCGTACCGATCGTGCAGCGGCCGTCCGAGGAAATTCTCCTGCAGGTGCAGCAGGGCCGGCCGTACGTCAGTCTCGAGCCGGTGACGGACGGCTACCAGATCCGTACCGCCGTGCCGCTCAACTCCATGGGCGAGGAGCGCCTGCTGCTCGCCCTGTTCCCGGTTTCCGACCGCCTCGCGGCGCTGGCCAACACGGTGCAGCGCGCACACCGCAAGTACGGCGAGCTCGTCTACTACCGCATTCCGCTCAAGGCGAATTTCAGTCTCACGCTCACCCTGGTGCTGCTGCTCTCGCTGCTCGGCGCCGTGTACGGCGCGTTCTTCTCGGCTCAGCGCCTGGTGAAGCCGATCCAGGACCTGGCGGCGGGCACGCGCGCGGTCGGCAAAGGCGACTTCGATACGCGCTTGCCGCTGTCCTCGCGCGACGAGATGGGCTTCCTCGTGCATTCGTTCAACGACATGACCAAGCGCCTGGCGCGCGCGCGCGAGGAAGCGCGCCGCAGCCAGCAGACCGTGGAGAACGAGCGCGCCAGCCTCGCGATCATCCTCGCGCGCCTGTCGGGCGGCGTAGTGGCGCTCGAGCCCGACCTGCGCGTGCGCTTCGCCAACCAGGCCGCCAGCACGATTCTCGGCGTGAATCTCGAGAACGCCGCCGGACGACCGCTCGGGGATTTCGCGGAGGCGAGCCCGCTGCTGGCGCAACTGCTGGCGGCCACGCGCCAGCACCTGGCGTCGTCGCAGTCCGAGTGGCGCGATCAGCTGACGCTGTCGGGCGAGGTCGGCCGGCGCGTGCTGAGTTGCGCGTGCACGGCGCTGCCGGGCGAGGACGAGGCGCCCGGCGGCTTCGTCGTGGTGTTCGACGACATCACCACGCTGGTACAGGCGCAGCGCGACGCAGCCTGGGGTGAAGTCGCGCGCCGGCTCGCGCACGAGATCAAGAACCCGCTCACGCCCATCCAGCTCTCCGCCGAGCGCATGCGCCGGCGCTTCCTCGACAGCATGAGCGCCGAGGATGCCGAGGTGCTGGAGCGCGCCACGCACACGATCGTGCAGCAGGTGGAGACCATGAAGCAGATGGTCAACGCCTTCAGCGAGTACGCGCGCACGCCTGACATGAAAGTGGCGCCGTTCGACCTCAACCAGCTGGTGCTCGAAGTGACCGAGCTCTATCGCGCGCAGGACAGCCGCGTGCAGCTCAAGCTCCTGCTCGAGGCCGAGGTGGTCGAGCTCGAGGCCGACCGCAACCGCGTGCGCCAGATCCTCAACAATCTCGTGACCAACTCGATGGAAGCCCTGGAGGGTCGCGCCGACGCCGTCATCGAGATCGCCACGCGCCTCGAGCAGCACGCCGAGTCGCCGTACGCCGAAGTCGTGGTCAGCGACAACGGCCCGGGCTTCGACCGCGCGCTGCTGGGGCAGATCTTCGATCCGTACGTCACCACCAAGTCCAAAGGAACCGGCCTGGGCCTCGCCATCGTGAAAAAGATAGTCGAGGAACACGGCGGTCGCATCGAGGCGGACAACGTCAAGGGCGGCGGCGCGCGGGTGCGCGTGCTGCTGCCGCTCACCGACCGCGCCCGTGCGGCCCCGCCCCGCGAGCCGCGCAAACCCGAAATGAGGAGAGAGCGCGCATGAGTTCTCCGCGTATCTTGATCGTCGACGACGAAGCCGACATCCGCAGCCTCCTGCGCGAGATCCTCTCCGAGGAAGGCTACGAGGTCGACGTCGCCGCCGATGCCAGCCAGGCGCGCGCTTCGCGCGCGCGCCAGGATCCGGACCTGGTCCTGCTGGACATCTGGATGCCGGACACTGACGGCATCACGCTGCTGCGCGAGTGGGTGCGCGGGCCGGGCGGCGACACGCCGGTGGTGATGATGTCGGGCCACGGCACGGTGGAAACCGCCGTCGAGGCCACGCGCCTCGGCGCATTCGATTTCGTCGAGAAGCCGCTGTCGCTGGCGAAGCTGCTGCGCACTGTCGAGCGTGCCCTCGACACCGGGCGGCAGAAGCGCCAGAGCGCCCGCACGCTGCTGCCGCCGCCGCTCGCGCCCGTCGGCCGCAGCCGTGCGATGCAGACGCTGCGCGAGCAGGTCCAGCAGGTGGCGCCGCACGCCGCTGCGGTGCTGCTGCTCGGCGAATCGGGCACGGGACGCGAGGCGTTCGCGCGCTTCATCCACACGCAGAGCGCGCGCGCCGCGCGCGGTTTCGTGGTGGCGGTGGCGGGCAGCCTCGACGAGGCGAACGTGAACGCGCGCCTGCACGGCGTGCAGGGCGAGCGCGGCGAGGCCGGCCTGTACGAGCAGGCGGACGGCGGCTCGCTGTTCATCAACGGCCTCGAAGATCTCGCGCCGGCGGTGCAACGGGTTCTGATGGCCGACATCGAGAACGGCACGTACACGTCCATGGGCGGCACCGGCACCAGGAGCCTCAACCTGCGTCTCATCAGCTCGGCATTGCCGGGCTTCGAGTTGCGTGGCGGCGGCGAGCCGTTCCGCCGCGACCTGCTGTCGCAGCTCAACGTCGTGACGCTCAAGGTGCCGCCGCTGCGCGAGTACGCCGAGGACGTGCCGGAGCTGCTGCGCTACTACGTCGACCGGCTGGTCGAGGAAGCGCGCCTGCCGTTCCGCCGCTTCAGCGTCGCCGCGCAGAACCGCCTGCGCAACTACCCCTGGCCCGGTAACATCCACGAGCTCAAGAACCTGGTGCACCGCCTGCTGATCCTCAAGGGCGGCGAGGAAATCTCACTGGAAGAGATCGAGCGCGAGCTGTCGACGCAGGCGCCGGGCGACGAGCCGCTGGTGAAACTGGACCTGCTCGCCCTGCCGCTGCGCGAGGCGCGCGAACAGTTCGAGCGCGCCTACCTGCAGCAGCAACTGCTCATCTGCAACGGCAAGGTCGGCCAGCTCGCCAAGCGCGTCGGCATGGAGCGCACGCACCTGTACCGCAAGCTGCGTTCGCTCGGCGTCGACTTCCGCAACGTCACTGATGACTGAAAGCGTGCGCATCGCTTCGCTGCACGTGTATCCCGTCAAGGGCTGCCGCGCCGTGGACCTGACGCGCACGGTCGTGACGCGGACCGGCCTGCAGTGGGATCGCAACTGGATGTTCGTCGACGAGGCG
>Ga0187894_10005968_pt1 | contig 12141 bp, 9 predicted proteins | sample GBC1701081metaG_FD_136650 | JGI IMG/M metagenome (GOLD analysis project Ga0187894, IMG submission 136650) | White microbial mat communities from a lava cave in the Kipuka Kanohina Cave System on the Island of Hawaii, USA - GBC170108-1 metaG ... | reverse complement strand
GTCCGCCCCGCCGATTTCGAGCGGAGCTATGGGGCCGCGCGCGCCCTTGATTTAGCGTGCGGGGTGGCGTTAGCTGTCCCGCGAATGCCCGAAATGAACATCATCCAGGCTGTGAACGACGCCCTGCGCATCGAGATGCGGCGCGACGCGCGGGTCGTGGTGCTGGGCGAGGACGTCGGCCGCTTCGGCGGCGTGTTCCGCGCGACCAGCGGCCTTTACGAAGAATTCGGCGCGGAACGCTGCGTCGACACGCCGCTGGCGGAGGGAGGCATCATCGGCGCAGCCATAGGGATGGCGCTTTACGGGTTGCGCCCTGTGCCGGAGATCCAGTTCGCCGACTTCATCTTTCCTGCTTTCGACCAGATCGTGAACGAGCTGGCCAAGTTCCGCTACCGGTCGGGGGGTGAATACCCGACGCCGGTCGTCATCAGGACGCCGGTGGGGGGCGGAATCCGCGGCGGCCACTACCACTCTCAGTCGCCCGAGGCGCTGTTCATCCATACGCCCGGACTGAAGGTGGTGTGCCCCTCGAATCCGGTGGACGCCAAGGGGCTGCTGGCCACGTGCATCCGCGGCGAGGATCCAGTCATGTTCATGGAGCCCAAGCGCGTGTACCGTGCCGCCAAAGGCGACGTGCCGGACGGCGAGTACACCATCCCGCTGGGGCAGGCCAGCGTCGCGCGCGAGGGGCGGCAGGTGACGCTGATTGCCTGGAGCGCGATGGTGCACACCGCCCTGGAAGCGGCGGAAAAGGGCGCGGAGCAGGGCTATGACATCGAGGTGATAGACCTGCGGACGTTGTTGCCGTTCGACCTGGACACGATCCTCGAGTCGGTGAGGAAGACCGGCCGCGTGGTCATCGCCCACGAGGCGCCGCGAACCTGCGGGTTCGGGGCCGAGATCGCGGCCACCATCCAGGAACGCGCCATCTTGCACCTGGAGGCGCCCATTTTGCGGGTGACCGGCTTCGATACGCCGTTCCCGTACACGCTGGAGCACGAATACTTGCCCGACGCGCACCGCATCCTGGACGCGGTCGAGCGCGTCGTGACCTTCTGAGCCCAGTAACGTCCACGTCGAAAGGGGCGACCGGATGGCCTACGAGTTCAAGCTGCCTGACATCGGCGAGGGTGTCGTCGAGGGCGAGATCGTCCGCTGGTTGGTCAAGGAGGGCGAGAGCCTGCGCGAAGACCAGCCCATGGTGGAGATCATGACGGACAAGGCGACGGTGGAGATCCCGTCGCCGCGGGCAGGAACGGTGGCGCGTCGGATGTACGCGGAGGGCGACAAGTGCCCCGTCGGCAAGGTCCTGATCGTGATCGAAGAGGGAGGCGCCGCCGCGGCCGCGGAGTCGGGTGCCAAGGCGCCGGCGGCGGAGATGGCGGCATCGGCCGCGGGGGCCAGCGCCGCCGGAACGACGGCCGCATCGGCCGGCGGGAAAAGTGCGTCGTCGGCGCCGGGGGGGGCGGCGGGGGCGTCGACGGAACGTGACGGCAACGGCAGCTCGCGGGCTGGCATCTTGGCCACGCCGGCCACACGTAAGCTGGCCCGTGACCGGGGCGTGGATCTCGCGCACGTGATTGCGACCGGACCGGCCGGGCGCATCACCGCCGCGGACGTCGAGCAGCATGCCCGTGGCAACGGGGCGCGCGCGGCGACCTCGCCCGCGATGTCCCTGCCAGCGTTCGTTTCCGTTCCCGCCGGCGTGCCGCCGGGCGCGGACGTCCGCATCCCGCTGCGGGGCCTGCGCAAGAAGATCGCCGAGAACATGGCGCGCTCGAAGCGGACCGCGGCGCACTTCACCTACGTCGAAGAGGTGGATTGCACGGACCTGGTCTCACTTCGTGAAAAGGCCAACCAGCGTCTCGGGGGGCAGGGGATCAAGCTGTCCTACCTGCCCTTCATCGTCAAAGCCGTCGTCGGCGCGCTGAAGCGTTACCCGCAGATGAACGCGACCTTCGACGAGGCCGCTGGCGAGATCGTGCAGCGCCGCAGCTATCACATCGGCATCGCCGCCGCGACCAAGGATGGGCTGATCGTGCCGGTCGTGCGCGACGCGGACCGCCGATCCATCGTGGGGCTGGCGCAAGAGATCGAGCGCTTGGCGCTCGCCACCAAGACGGGCAAGGCGTCGCGCGAGGAGCTGACCGGCTCCACGTTCACCATCACAAGCCTGGGCGCGCTGGCCGGCGTGCTGGCGACGCCCATCATCAACGTGCCGGAGGTGGCCATCATGGGCGTCCACAAGATCACGAAGCGCCCGGTGGTGAAGGACGAAGGGATCGTCGCCCGCGATGTCATGAACCTGTCCATCTCGGTCGACCACCGCGCCGTGGACGGCTACGACGCCGCGCTGTTCATGGCCGAAGTAAAGCAGTCGCTCGAGACGCCGGGACTCTTGTTTCTGGAGGCCATTTGACCGTGGCGGCGCCGGTCGCGCCCGCGCCCCGGACACCGCCCGGAAAGGTGCGGTCCGGCATCGGCGCCAGTACCGCCGAGCGGGTCGAGACCTACTCCGATGCTGACTACCAGCGGGCGATGGGGCTCGCGTGCGTCCTTGGCGCCGACGGCAAAGTGGTGGCGGGCGCCGAGGTGCCGGCGCTCGACAAGGCCGCGCTGGTGGCGCTGTACACCGGGATGCTGCGCATCCGTGTGATGGACGAGCGGCTGCTGGCGCTGCAGCGCCAGGGGCGCATCGGCTTTTATGGCGAGGCGCGCGGCCAGGAGGCCGCGGTCATCGGATCGGCGGCGGCGCTGGACAAGGACGACTACATCGTGCCCGCCCTGCGCGAAGCCGGCGCCGCTCTCTACCGGGGGCTTCCCATGCGCGCGTACGTCGCCCAGATCCTGGGCAACGCCAGCGACATCGCTCATGGGCGGCAGCTCCCGTGTCATCCCGGCTCGCGCGCGTCGCGCTACGTGACCATGTCGTCGTCGGTGGGTACCCAGATCCCGCACGCCACGGGAATGGCTTGGGCGGCAAAGATCATGAAGGAGAAGACCGTCGTCGCCGGGTACATGGGCGACGGCGCCACCGCCGGCGCCGACTTCCACGTGGGGGTGAACTTCGCGGGCGTGTACAAGGTGCCGGTGGTCTTCGTCTGCCAGAACAACCAGTGGGCCATCTCCACGCCGGTCGAGGCCCAGAGCGCGTCGGAGACCATCGCGGTCAAGGCGCTGGCCTATGGCATTCCCGGTGTGCGCGTCGACGGTAACGACGTGCTGGCGGTCTACGCGGCCATGAAGCAGGCGGTGGACCGCGCGCGCCGCGGCGAGGGGCCCACGTTGATCGAGGCGCTCACCTACCGCGTATCGGCCCACAGCTCGTCGGACGATCCGTCCCGCTACCGCGACGAGAGCGTGACCGAGGCGTGGCGACAGAAGGATCCCATCGCCCGCTTTCGCACGTACCTGCTCGGCCGCAAGGTGCTGACGGCGAAGAGCGAAGTCGAGATCGGCAAGGCGCTGGATCAGGAAGTGCGCGACGCCATCGCCGCCGAGGAGCCGGTGCCGCCGCCCGCGATCGAGACGATGATCGAGGACGTGTTCGCCGCGCCCACGCGGGCGCTGTCAGAGCAGCTCGACGATCTCCGGCGCGTGCGCGCGGCCGCCGCGTCGGCGGCGGCGGCGAAACGACAGAAGGAGACGAGATGACGAGCGAGACGGTCCGCGTGGAGGCGCTGGTGATCGGGGCGGGCCCGGGCGGCTACGTGTGCGGCATTCGTCTGGGACAGCTCGAGAAGAAGGCGATGGTCGTCGAGCGCGAGAAGCCGGGCGGCGTGTGCCTCAACGTCGGCTGCATCCCTTCCAAGGCGCTCATCACCGCGTCCAAGTACTACGACAAGCTTCGCCACGGCGCCGACATGGGCATCATGGCCGACAACATCCGCATCGACATGGGCAAGCTGCAGGGCTGGAAGAACGAGGTCGTCGGAAAGCTCACCGGAGGCGTCAAGCAGCTCCTGAAGGCCAACGGCTGCGAATACCGCACGGGCGCGGCACGGCTGGTGTCGGCCAACACCGTCGAGATCGACGGCAAGGACGGCAAGACGACCGTGCGCGCGGACAACGTCGTGCTGGCCACCGGCTCGCGACCCATCGAGATCCCGGGCTTCAAGTTCGACGGCGCCCGCGTCGTGGACTCGACCGGCGCGCTCGCCTTCACCGAGGTGCCAGGCCGCCTGATGGTGATAGGGGGCGGCTACATCGGTCTCGAGATCGGCACCCTTTACGCGAAGCTCGGCTCGAAGGTCACGGTGGTAGAGGCGCTGCCCGCCATTCTGCCCGGGAGTGATCCCGAACTGGCCCAAGTGGTGGCGCGCAAGCTTCGCAAGCTGGGCGTGGAGGTGGCGGTGAACGCCAAGGCCAAGGGCTGGGTGGAAAAGGGCGGCAAGGCCGTCGTGATCGTCGACACGAAGGACGGCGAGACCGCCATCGACGCCGACAAGGTGCTTGTGGCCGTGGGCCGCCGCCCCAATACCGAAGGGCTCGGGCTGGAGGCGGCCGCGATCAAGGTCGAGCGCGGCTTCGTCGTCGTCGACCGCAAGCAACGGACCAACGTTCCCGGCGTCTACGCCATCGGCGACGTGGCCGGCCAGCCCATGCTGGCGCACAAGGCGTCGCGCGAGGCCGAGGTGGCCGCCGAGGTCATCGCCGGCCGCAACGCGGAGATGGACGTGCGCACCATCCCGGCCGTGATCTTCACGGATCCCGAGATCTCGTCCGCCGGAATCACCGCCGAGGAAGCCGAGAAGCAGGGCCGCAAGGTCAAGGTCGGCAAGTTCCCCTTCGCCGCCCTGGGCCGCGCCATCGCCAACGCCGACACCGAGGGCTTCGTCAAAACCGTCATCGATGCCGAGTCGAAGGAGATCCTGGGCATCCACGTCGTGGGCAACGGTGCCTCCGACATCATTGCCGAGGCGGCCCTGGCCATCGAGATGGGCGCGGTGGCGGACGACGTGGGCCTGACCGTCCACGCCCACCCGACGCTGCCGGAGGCGATCATGGAAGCGGTCAAGTCGAGCCTGGGCGAGGCCATCCACATCCAGAACCGGTGAGAACGGGCCCCCGCGGCGCCCGCATCGCGGCGTGGTTGCTGATTGCCGCGTGCGCCAGCGCGGTGCCAGCGCGCGCGGCCGACGATCTGGACGCGCAGGGACGCTTGATGCTCGCGCCCGCGCGGTACGACGAGCTTCGCCCGGAGATATTGGTCGCCCGTCTGCGCCTGCGGGCGTCGGCGGTCGTAGCCGACGTGGGCGCGGGGCCCGGTTTCCTGACGCTGGTGATGGCGCGCGCCGTGCCGCGCGGGCGGGTGGTGGCCACCGACGTGAACGCATCCTATCTGGGCGTGGCGGCGCGTCGCGCCCGCGAGGCCGGCGTCGCCAACGTCGAGACGCGCGTGGTGACGCCCGACGATCCCGGCCTGGGGACCCGCGCGGTCGACGCGGCGGTGCTGCTCCAGGTGGACCACCTCCTGGCCGACCGGCGCGCCTATCTAGGAAACCTCGCCACCGCCCTGCGCCCGCGCGGCCGGATCGTCATCGTCAACTTCGAGGCCTACCGAAGGGACGCGATCGCCGCGGCGCGCGCCGCGGGGCTCGAAATCGTAGACGAATGGCGCCCTTCCGAGAGATACTTCGCCGTCGTCTTGGTCAAGCGATGAGGATGCATGCCTACGGCCGCCGGCTCGCGCCGCCCCTGGCCTTGCTGCTGGGAGGCTGCGGCTCCAGCGCGTCGCCGAGCGCCGACGGCCCCACCGGCGACGGGGCCGACGCGACGGTCCCGGAGACGGGCGCCGACGCCGCGGTCGGCGCGGACGTGACGAAGGACGGGGCCGCCGACCCGAGCTCGGCGGAGACCGTGGTCGACGTCCCGGCCGACATGATGATGGGCGTGCCGGACGCTCCCGGCGGCAGCCGGGACGGAGGCGGCTGCCTCGCGACGCAGCCGCCGTCGACGCTGTACGAGTACTGGTGCCGCACCGGCTCGACCGAGCTGTGCTTCACCGACAGACTGATCCCTTTCTGACCCCCGGATGTGGGGGTCGGGAACTCCCAGGAAACCCGCTACGAGCTCAAGGGCGGCCTGCCAGCCGGGATGTGGTCGCTCCGCATCACACCCGTCAGCCGGGGGCCGACACTGCACGCCGACGTCATCCTCCGCCCCGCGAGCGGCGGCCCCGAGCAGATTATCTTCTCCGCCGACACCAACGTCGGTCCCGGCCATCCCTCCGGGCTCATCGAGGGCTCCATCGAGACGTCCACGCCACCGCTCCCCGCGTTCCCCGCCGCCTGCGGCGACCTCCTCATCGTCCGCGTCAAGCTGGTGGCGGCCCCGCGCCCCACCCACTGGCACTATCGCGTCATCACGCCGTGAGCTCGGCCCGGCCTCAGCGGCGGCGCGACGGCCTTCTCTTTCCGGGTCCGCGCATCTCCAGGGTACGCACCTCGATGGGGATATCGAGCGCCTTCGCCAGCGGCGCGCTCGCGTGCCTCCTCCGCCTGCCGGCGCTCTCGGCTGGCTAGATCCCGCTCTTCGGGAAAGAAGATCGAGGCCGATCAGCTAGTCTTCGGGCCGATGATTGATGCCTGCGTGATGGAGTTGGGGCGGCGCGACTATGGCGAGGTGTGGCGCCTGCAGCAGGAGATGGTCGCGGCGCGCCAGCGCGACGAGATCCCGGACACGCTGGTGCTCTGCGAGCACCCCGACGTGATCACGCTGGGCCGGGGTGCGCGGCGCGAAAACTTAGTGGCCCCGGGCGACGTGCCGGTGTTCGAGATCGAGCGGGGAGGGGACGTGACGTATCACGGCCCGGGCCAACTGGTGGGATATCCCATCTTCCGCCTGCGCCCGTCGGAGCAGGACCTGCACCAATACCTGCGCACCCTCGAAGAGACGCTCATCGCCGCGCTCAGCGACTTCGGGATCGGCGCCCGTCGCCGCCCGGGGTGGACCGGCGTGTGGACAGGGGCAGCGGGCTCGGACGGCCCCACGGATGTCGGGGGCAAGATCGCGTCCATCGGCGTGGCGGTGAAGCGTCAGTGGGTGACCATGCACGGCTTCGCGCTCAACGTGGCGACCGATCTCGCGCGCTTCGCCGCCATCAACCCGTGCGGCCTGGAGGCGAGCGTCATGACGTCGATGGCGCGCTGTCTCGGACGGCCGCTCGCGGTCGCCGACGTGAGCCGCGCCGTCGTCGTGCGGGCCGGCGACACCTTCGGCCGCCGCTTCTCATGAGCGCCGGCATGGTGTCGTCCCTCGCCGCCGCGCTCCCGCCGCCCGGCTGCGCGCCCCTGACGACCGACGACGTGCTCGCTCGTTTCGTGGACTGGGTGGCGTCGCAAGGGCTGGCGCTGTACCCGGCGCAGGAGGAGGCGATCCTGGAATTGCTCGCCGGCAAACACGTGGTGCTGAGCACACCCACCGGATCGGGCAAGTCGCTGGTGGCGATGGCGCTGGTGTTCAAGGCGCTGAGCGAGGGGCGGCGCGCTGCCTACACCTGTCCGGTCAAGGCGCTGGTCAACGAAAAATTCTTCGCGCTGTGCCAGGCGTTCGGCGCGGACCGTGTGGGTCTGATGACCGGGGACGCGACCGTGAACCGGGACGCCCCCGTCCTGTGCTGCACCGCCGAGATTCTGTCGCGCATCGCCGCGTCAGCCGCCGCCGACGAGCGTCCCGTCGATTCCGTGGTGATGGACGAGTTTCATTACTATGCCGACCGCGCGCGCGGCGCCGCCTGGCAGATCCCGCTGCTGGCAATGCGCGACACGGGCTTCCTGCTCATGTCGGCGACGCTGGGCGACACCACCGACATCGAGCGGCGTCTTGCGGCGTTCACCGGGCGCGAGGTGGTGTCGGTGCGCAAGTCCGAGCGTCCGGTCCCGTTGACCTTTGAGTACAAGGAGACGCCGCTGCACGAGACCATTGCCGACCTGGTGACCACGGGCCGGTATCCCATCTACCTGGTCAACTTCACCCAGCGCGCCGCCGCCGCCGAGGCGCAGAACCTCCTCAGCGTCGATTTTTCCTCGAAGGAGGAGAAAGATGCCATCAAGGCGGACCTGGCGGCGTGGGGCGCGCGCTTCGACTCGCCCTACGGCAAGGACATACAGAAGCTCCTGCGCCACGGCGTCGGTCTGCACCATGCCGGGCTGCTGCCGCGCTACCGGCTGCTGGTGGAGAAGCTCGCGCAGGGCGGACGGCTCAAGGTGGTGAGCGGCACCGACACGCTCGGCGTGGGCGTGAACATCCCCATTCGCACGGTGCTTCTCACGCAGCTCTGCAAGTTCGACGGCGAGAAGCCGGCGCTGCTGACGGTGCGCGAGCTGGTCCAGATCGCCGGCCGCGCGGGCCGCAAAGGGTTCGACGAGCGCGGGTGGGCGGTGGCGCAGGCGCCCGAGTTCGTCATCGAGAATCGCCGCCTGGCGGCGAAGGCGGCGGCGGGCAAGAAGGTCGTCAAGCAGAAGCCCCCCACCAAGGGCTACGTGCACTGGGACCGCGGCACGTTCGATCGGCTGACGCAGGGCGCCCCCGAACCGCTGGAATCGCGCTTTGCGGTGACCCACGGCTTGCTTCTGGGGCTGGTGAGCGGCGGCGCCGGCGATGCCGCGCGCGGCGGCGGCTACCGGAGGCTGCTCGAGCTCTGCGCGCGATCGCACGGCAGCGACGTCCTGAGGCACCGCCACAAGCACGAAGCCGCGCGGGTGTTCCGCACGCTCCGGCGGGCGGGCCTGGTCGAGCTTGCACCGCGGCCGCGCGGGCGGCCCGGCCGCATTCTCGGCGCGGCGGCCGGCCTCCAGCGCGACTTCTCCCTCGACCACACGCTGTCGCTCTATCTCCTCGACACCCTGCCGCGCCTGGATCCGCACGCCGAGACCTACGCGCTCGACGTCCTGACGCTGGTGGAATCGATCCTGGAGAGCCCGCAAGTCATCCTGTTCGCGCAGATCGACCGCATCAAGGGCGAGCTCGTGGATCGCTTGAAGGCCGACGGCGTGGAGTACGAGCAGCGCATGGAAGCGCTCGAAAAGGTGGAGCACCCGAAACCCCTGCGCGGCTTCATCTACGACACCTTCAACGTGTTCGCGGAGCGCCATCCCTGGGTCGGCACCGCCAACATCCGGCCCAAGTCCATCGCCCGCGAGATGATGGAGCTCTGCTGCACGTTCGCGGACTACGTGCGCGACTACGGCATCGCGCGCAGCGAGGGTGTGCTGCTGCGCTACTTGACCGACGCCTACAAGACCCTGGCGCGCTCGGTCCCCGACGCCTACAAGACCGCCGAGGTGGACGACATCGCGGCCCACCTCGGCGCCATGGTCCGGGCCGTCGATTCCAGCCTGCTCGACGAATGGGGAGCCCTACGCGGGGGCGGCTCGGCCTTGCGGCTGGCCGCTAGATCCGACGCGAGCGCCGCAGAACTTGCCGCCGCCGCCGCCGCCGCCGCTCCCAAGCCCGACCTCGCGGCCGATCAGCGCGCCCTATACGCCCGCATCCGCGCCGATCTCCACCGCCTGACCGCCGCCCTGGCGCGCAAGGCTTACGAAGACGCCGCCGCCTTGATCCAGCAGCCGCCCGACGGCGAGTGGCCCGCTGCCCGCATCGAGGCGGAGATGGCTCCCTACTTCACTGAGCACGCCGACATCGACACCACGCCCGCGGCGCGACACCCCAGCCACACGTTCATCAAGCCGGCCGGCCCCCGACAATGGCTGGCTCGCCACAAGCTCATGCCCCGTCACGCGGAAGAAGGCGACGACGACTGGATGATCGAAACTCTGATCGACTTGCGCGAACCCGGCGCCGAGGACCGGCCCCTGCTCGCCCTGCGCCGCATCGGCACGTGAGTCACCGCCGCGTTCGAGCGGCCGACGTCGCCACTCTTACGGGACCACAGCCAGCGGCACCACGCGCTTGACGGCCTTCGCGTTGCCACGGACGTCGCCGTCGAGGACGGTCACCGGCACGGGCGGCGTCAGCGCGAAGCGGTAACCCTTGTTTTCGCTCTCGAGCGCCACTTGCTGGCCCTGATATTCGAGGCGCCGTACATAGTCCTCGGGCACGAGACCGTGGCGCACGTGCGCCCGGTGTCGCACGAGGAAGCCCGCCAGGCGCAGGGCCAAGTGGTTGTGCAGCCGGTGACAGCCGCTGCTCTCGCCGCGCTTGACCGATCGGTACGCGGGTGTGCCGTGGGTCCGGATGCGGTGGTCCATCAGCTGTGGTTCGCCGCGCTCGTTATGACCCTCGATCTGGTGGTGCACGATCGCCACCAGCCCATAGGCCGCGCGGTAACCCGGGCCCACAATCTCGGTCCTCGGCTCCCAGGCGTCCCCCCGTTTGACGAGCAGCTTGCGGGTGGGCATGCCCGGCGACGGGTGCCAGGTCGGGGTAGCCAGGATCTCGGGCCACAGAGCGTCGCCCGTAACCGACTCCTTGTACTTGAACGCCAGGGTCCCGTCGGACCGCTCGATGGCCTTCCAGCCGCCGATGGTGGTGGGCCAGCGGGCCAGGGCCACCTCGCGGTCGCCGGTGCGCGCGTACAGCGTGAGCGTCGGGCGATCGCTGACCGGGGGCTTCCACTTCTTCTTTCCATCCTTGGAGAGGGCTGGCCGCGCCAGGACCACCTCGCCGCGATCGACCTCCGCGCGAAGCTCCATCTTGGGGCTGTGGTAGGGCGGAGGCGGCGGCAGGCGGACCGCGACGGCCGTGGGCAGGAGCGCCGGCCCCTTGCTCGTCGCCGCTTTGTGCGCGGGCTTTCGCGAGGGAGGCGGCGGCGCAGGACCGATACCCAACGTGCTCGCGAGGACGGCCTCCGGTGACGTCCAGCCCAGCGCCTGACTGGCGGCGTGGGTGGCCGCGGCAATCAGATCCGGCGCCGGGGTGACCTTGGCTGACGCGTCGGCGGCGTCGGCGGCGGCAGCGGCCGGGACCGTTCCCGCGGCGGGGGCTGCGGTAGCGGCGGATCGTCCCTGGGCCGAGGGTGGCGGATTGGGTTGCGCGGTGGCCGCTTGCACCGGCAGCGGCTGGAACTCGGCGCTGTCCAGGATGCGCCCCTGCACTTCGCCGAGGACACCCGCAGCCGAGCCGTCCTCGAGCAAGCCGGTCGCGTCGACGATCCGCTCGCGCAGTACGCGCAGCAACGCCCGGAAGTCGTGCTCGCGGCTGTCGGTCAAAAGCGCGGTGCGGATCCCGAGATCGATGCGCCCGTCGTCCGCCATCATGTTCAGGCGCTGATAGATCTTCAGGCCCTCGACGGTCCTGCGATCCATCCGAGCGCGCGTCGTTTTTCCGGGCAGCAGGTCCTCGCAGCGCAGGTGCGCCTGCATCGCGATGACCGCCTGCTTTTCTACCGCGGTCAAGGGTCGCGGCGAGATTGTCCGCCCGGTCAGAACCATGGGCGTTTCGCGGGCCGTCGCGGGGTCGGGGTTCGGGACCTTCTCCGGCTCTTCCGGCGGGATCACATTCTTGGGCGACAATGTCTCGAGGACGTGGTCCTTCACCCGATCGTGGCACGCGTGGCGCTTGCCATCCGCCAGCCGTCGCCGCAGCAGGTTCAGGCTAGGGGATACCCCGAAGGCCTCAAAGGTGCGGTCCTCGCGTGCGCGCGCGTAGGTGGTGCCGCGGCGGAACCGCCCGTTGGCCAGGTCCAGCAGATAGGGCCGCAGCGGCTGCGGCTTCCCCGGTTCCTCAGAGAAGATGTGCGGCAGCCAGTCATCCGAGAGATCGACCACGGTCAGGCCATCCCGCCGCGCGCTTTCGGCCGTCGTCTGGCCCACCGAGCGTCCTCCCTCGACCACCATGAGCCCGCCGCCGGCCGTCGCCGTCTGGGCCGCCGTCGCTGGTGGTGTCGCCTGCGTCGTTTGCCCGCCGCCGGCCAGAACGCCGGTGAGCGTCAAGGCGACCGCGCGAGCGCCCGGCGCGCGGTCAATGCGGCGGCGTCTCTCGGCTGAGTGCCGTTGGTCCCTCTCCATCACCAGCGCAGAGCCTAGAATCTTGTCCCTCGCGATTCAAGGCGGGAGTCCAGACCTCGCTCGCCGGCAACGCCGCTACCCCGCGCGGAACTGAAATTCGCGCTGGCGGACGACCACGTGGTCGACGGGGTCCACCAGAAAGGCGCAGCCTTCGCCTACGACGCCGTTGAAG
>Ga0187894_10005967_pt1 | contig 12141 bp, 11 predicted proteins | sample GBC1701081metaG_FD_136650 | JGI IMG/M metagenome (GOLD analysis project Ga0187894, IMG submission 136650) | White microbial mat communities from a lava cave in the Kipuka Kanohina Cave System on the Island of Hawaii, USA - GBC170108-1 metaG ... | reverse complement strand
TTGGTCATGTTGGGCAGGTTAGCCGAGCCGCGCAGGGTGAATGTGCCGCGCAGCACATAGACGGGCGGCGGCCAACTGATATGGGCGTTGGGGTTGACGGGTTGGGGCGTGGCGGTCTGCGCCTGGGCGGTCATGCCCAGCGCCAACAGCAGCAGCACTATCAGCCCGACCAGTATGGGTTTTGTCCTGTGCATATCTTCATCCTTTCCGGTTTCCGTCCCGGCAATCCTCTTGAACCAGTGATTTCAGTCTAGTTGGTAATCACTAAGCCAGTGTTCGAAAGTCTGCCAACAGAAATCTGGTTCCAACAAGGGGCTTAAGCCCCTTGTCCAGCACCAGCATTTTCGACTGATGGCTTAGCATATCGAATAGGACATTATAGTTATGTTTGAGGATATGATAGGCGGGCAAAGTGCGCAAGGCGGTTGGCCTACGGTTGCCCGCCTGTAGGACGAAAAGTACAGCGTACAAAATGAAAAATACGGTTGTGGCTGGTTAGGAGGATGGGGGGTGAGATCAGCATCGTGCAGGTTTTGATCGAATTGATGATAAAGATGATAAAGACGAGAATGAGAATCGAGAATCGTTTCTCAATCGTATCCATTACGGCTGGGATCGGGCGGAAAAGGTGACGAAAACAACAAAAGCGAGTGGGCGAAAATTCAGCTATTTTGCTGCGGTGGCAGCCGTTTAAGATCACGCCCATTGCCCAACGCCCCAGTCGCCGAGCAATGGCCGCATGACCATTAGCGCCGGATACATGAGCCGGCGCTTTTGATTCCGTGCGATTACTCCGCTAACGACTGCCCTGCGCGGACAGCTTCCACCACCACCTGTACGGCCTGGGTCACTTCCGCTGGATGATCCCAGTGAATGTTGTGGCCCGCACCATCCACGATGGTCAGACGGCTATTGGTCGAAAGCCCAGCCAATGCCTCTTGAGCGGAGAGCCAGCGGGATTCGGCCTCAATAGACGTGCCCGCCGCCAGCACCACGATGGGAAGGTCGCCCAATGTGGCCGCCCGCAGTTGGTCATCATTCGCCATGCCAGCAGCAGACTCGGCTTTCATCGCGTCCAGCGTCTTTCCTTGAGTGCCCAACAGAGTCATTTGGGTACGTATTTCCGGTGAGAAAACCTGCGTCGCTGGATTGACCAGCGGCTGAAGCGCTGCACCCAGGAGGCGGGCAACACCTAGCGTTCGCAAGGTAGAATAGATACCGAACGAGGACTCGTATGCTTCAGTGTCTTTCGCATACTGCTCCGGCGTGCGAACGGGTTCAATGCTCTCGTGGCGTGCGTCTACGAACACCATACCCGCGACATCCTGCGGATATTGAATAGCAAACAGACGAATATCTTTTCCACCTAACGAATGACCGACCAGCACGTAGGGCGGCTCGATGCCGGCGTTTGCCAGCAGCGTATGCAGATTCGCCGCGATATGCTGCGGGTCACGCGACGACGAACTCGTTTCGCTCCACCCCATCCCAGCGCGGTCATAGGCGCATATGCGGGTGAATTCCGCGACTTGGGGCTGCACGAACAACCAATCGAGCGACGTGCTGCCGAAGCCGCTTTCCAACACCACCGTCGGGCTGCCTTCACCCACACAATGGATATGCAATTTATGGTCGTTGACGCTGATGAGGCTGCCCGGTGCGGGGTAGCGGGCTGTGTCTCCAGCGGCCATCACCGCTTCATATAACATCCCGGTGACAGGTAGAGCGATTAGCAGGATAACCAGCCCCAGCAGACCGCGCTTGAGCCAGAACAGGCAGCCGCGTTTATGCCCTGCCTCCGGTGTCGAAACAATTGTTGGTGTAGATGTTGTGGTGTTCATGATCTTCTCCCCTCAATATGACGATGCTCACAGAATAGCCGAAACGGGGGTGACGATTGACGTGCCATCTGTCACGAACTAGAGTCACGACTTTACACGGGATGGAGGCGCTGTGACCGCCAGTAGTCATGCTTCTCAACCATGACTACTGGCACATGACCGGAGAAACAATTCAAGGTATGCTGAGGATGGGAACGGGTATGACCCGCGATGTCATCTTCTCCAAACGATTTTACGGTGTGACCGGGATGATCCTCGTCCCGATTTTTACAGTTGGTTTCCTGCCACAGTCGGCGCGCAATCTGTCCAGCCATCCACAGGTTTTTCTCGTGATCGCCCTGCTCAGCATCCTATTCATGCTGGTCAGCACACTCGGCTGGCGCTACTGCCTGCGCCGGGGGATGCTGACCTTAATGCGGGTCTACTTCGGGGTGCAACTGACCCTTTTTTTCATCATGTTCGCTGTAGAGATGGAGACGACAGGCGGCAGCGCTGGAGGCAGCAATATCATTATTTTGATTGTATTACAGGCCAGCGTTCTCCCCCGACGGTACGGCTTGATAATTGTCGCTTTGATACTGCTCATGCTAATCTTTGTTTCCATACCCTATCAATCCATTCCCAACATCGCGGGCGCAGTCTTTAGCAACACCTTGCTTTCAGTAGCGGTCTTGCTCATCGGTTACCTGATCGTCAGCGAAGAGCGGGCGCGGCAAACAGCGGACGAGGCCAATAACAAACTGACAGCCTATGCCCTACAAGCCGAAGCCCTGGCGACAGCCAATGAGCGCAACCGCCTGGCGCGCGACATCCACGACAATTTGGGACATTATCTCTCGGCGGTGAACATGCAGATCGAGGCGTCCATCGCCATTGTCGAGAGCGACCCGGAACGCGCTGTCACGACGCTACGCAAAGCGCAAAAGCTGGCAAAAGACGGCTTGGCGGACATCAGGAGGTCGGTGGGGGCGCTGCGGGCTGACCCTACCCAGGAGCGCCCGCTGCATGAGGCGCTCACACGGTTGGTCGAGGAGGGGCAAGCAGACGGGCTGGCGGTGGATTACCGTATTGAAGGCACGATCCGCCCGTGTCCGGCAGAGGTGGAAATGGCACTTTACCGGATTGCACAGGAAGGGCTGACGAACATCCGCAAGCACGCCCAGGCGACGCGCGCCATCCTGGAATTGCGTTACGAGGCGGACAACCACGTTCGGCTGAACGTACAGGACAACGGCCAGGGCAGCGCGCAGGCCGAAGATGGTTTTGGCTTGCTCGGCATCCGCGAGCGTGTCAAACTGCTAGGTGGAAAGCTCACAGTGCACACGGCACGAGGACAGGGATTCAGCTTAACGGTGGAGATACCGGCATGACGACGATTCGGGTGCTGCTCGTCGACGACCAGGCGCTATTCCGCGAGGCACTGCATATTCTGCTGTCGGTGCAGCCCGGCATCGAGGTGGTGGGCGAGGCGGGGAATGGGGAGGAGGCGTTGCGGCTGGTTGCTGAACACCAACCGGATGTGGCGCTGATGGATATGCAGATGCCGGTGTTAAACGGTGTGCAGGCGACCCGCCGCATCCAGGCCGAACATCCGTCGTGTAGAGTGATCGCCCTCACCACCTATGACGATGACGAGTATGTGTTTGAAGGGCTGCGCGCCGGCGCAATCGGCTACCTACTCAAGGACGCGCCCGTCCACAAGCTGGTCGAGGCGATCCAGGCGGCAGCACGGGGCGAGAGTTTCTTGCAACCGTCGATTGCGGCCAAAGTGGTGGCGGAGTTCAACCGGCAGGCGCGCCGCACGCCGCAGCCGATGATCGAGCCGCTGACCAACCGGGAGATCGACATCTTGCGGCTGCTGGCCGACGGACTGAACAACCGCGAGATTTCCGAGGCGCTGGTGATCGCCGAGGGGACGGTCAAGAATCATGTGACCAATATCATCGGCAAACTCGGCGTGCGCGACCGGACGCAGGCGGCGATTCGGGCGCGGGAGTTAGATTTGATTTGAGGTAGTCACTTCTCACCTGAATGTCATCGCCTGGAAGCCTGACCGTGTACGGCCACACTTTAGCGGCAGTGGAGGTGTCCGGTGTCCGGTCACGTTGGTCTTCATACATTTGATAACCTCTCTCGTTTATGCTAAACTGATTGGTATGAAACTGATGGCACAAGTCAAACTCAATCCCACGCCAAAACAGCACGCCTATCTCTTGCAAACGCTTGAGCAGGCCAATGCTTTGGGGAATGCCATGAGCGATTATGCCTGGGAACATAAGGTATTCGGTGCGTTCAAGTTGCAAAAGCTGATCTACCACCCGATGCGAACCGAGTCGGGTTTGACCGCGCAAATGGTCATTCGGATATTTGCCAAAGTTGCCGATGCTTACAAGCTGGATAAGAAGCGCAAGCGGACACTGCGGGAACACGGCGCGATTGCCTACGACAGCCGTATTCTGTCCTGGTACACCGACATTCAGCGGGTATCCATTTGGTCGGTAGGCGGGCGCTTGAACATGCCCTACCAATGTGGCGACCTGCAACGAGAACTGCTCCAGCATCAGCAGGGCGAAAGTGATCTGGTCTATAGCAACACGACCAAAGAGTTTTTCTTGCTGGCGACCTGCGCTATTCCCGATCCTACTGAACAAGAGACCGATGAGGCGCTTGGGATTGATATGGGCGTGGCGAATATCGCAGTAAGTTCCGATGGCGCTATGTTCAATAGCCAACCGATTGAGTACACCCGCAAACGCTATGCCAAGCTGCGTAAATCTTTGCAGCAGTGCGGCAGTAAATCGGCTAAACGCCACCTGAAAAAGATGGCGGGCAGACAGCAGCGGTTTCAAAGAGACATCAACCACGTTATTTCCAAGCGGCTGGTTATGCAAGCCAAAGGCACGAATCGCTCGATTAAGGTTGAAGACTTGACCTATATCGGTGCGAGGACGACGGTTCGCGGGGCGGATAACCGGGCAAAGCATAAGAATTGGACGTTCGCTCAACTGCAAAGTTTTCTCGCCTATAAAGCGGGTATGCAGGGGATCAAACTGGAAAAGGTTGACCCGCGCCACACCAGTCAGCGATGCTTTGAGTGTGGGCATATTGCGAGAGCGAACCGTAAGACCCAAGATTCTTTCCTTTGCTGCCAGTGTGGTCATTCCGACCATGCTGATAAAAACGCTGCGAAAAACATTGCATTTTGGGCGGCAGTCAATCCGCCTATCGTAGCCAGTAGACCGATGTCCGGCCCCGCCGGTCAGCTCGGCTAGGTGAGTTACAAGCTACACAGCTTTAGCTGTAGTAGTAGTTGACTGTTGTTTATCCCCACCCCTGCCCGCTGTGCGGAGGAGGAGCAACATCAGTCTTGAGTGATCCGGCGGGCAAAGCGCGCAGGGCGGCTGGCCTACGGTTGCCCGTTTGTGGGGGAAAAGTTCAGAGTGCAGAGTAAAAATAAAGGCTTCCTCAATCCTTTTATCCCAAAATCACTTGGGATAAAAGGATAACAAAAAGCATATCACAAACGAACAAACCGTTCTATATCCCAAGTTTATCCCATTAATAATCCAGTTGCTCTCATAAACTGTTCAAAACCTGTTCATAACATTACCCAAATTGTCGATAACCTGTTCATAAGTATAGCTTCGCCTGTTCATAACCTTTAGAACGGTAAGTTAGAACGAACATAGGAACCTGTTCAAAAGTGACCCGCCCCTGTCGAAATTGTTCATAACTCGGCGAGTTATGAACAGGCACCTGTTCATAACTATTTTCCCACATTTCCCACATTTCGAGTTTGATTTTGGATAAATTTGTGTAATACGATCTTAGAAGTGAACTTACTTGGGATAAATTTCCCACATGTCAAAATTTATTACAAAGTTATCGACAGTTTGAACACCCCCTACTAAGACTACTATCTTTTATGATTCTCATATTGGGGGAAATCTCTGTTAGAAAAAACGCGCGCATCCCAAATGAACACATAATCCAAAGCGGTGCTAAACTATGAAAGCTAAAGAATTAAGGAAAAGCAATTTATGGAAACCACCGACGAGCGAATCCGTTACCTGGAACGCAAAGTTAATATTTTGAACCGCCTGGCTGAGATCAGCGCGGTGTTGAACTCAACCTTTGAACTGAACGCCCTCTTAAGCTATTTGATGGATGCCGCCGCCGCCATTGCCGACGCGGAAGCGGCCTCGGTACTATTATGGGACGGGAACAAGCGCGAACTGCGTTTCGCCGCGACGACCACGCGCCAATCCGACCTGGGGCTGGTTGGGCAAAGCGTGCCGCTGGAAGGCAGTTTGGCCGGGACGATCCTGACCAACAACGAGATTGTGCAGGTGGACGACACCGCCAACGACCCGCGCCATTACCAGAAAGTGGACGAGGGCAGCCAGTTTTCCACCCGTTCGCTGCTGGGCATCCCGATGACGATCAAAGACCGGGTGATCGGCGTCTTAGAGGTGCTGAACAAACGGCAACCGCCCTGGACGGCAGAAGACCGCGATTATGTCTCGGTGCTGGCGGCGCAGGCGGCGGTGGCGATCGATTCGGCCCAATTGGTCGAGGACTTGAAGAAAGCCAACCAGGAATTGAGCGAACTGGATAAGCTGAAGAATGATTTTATCGCCATCGCCTCGCACGAATTACGGACGCCGCTGGCGGTGATCCTGGGTTACGCCAGCTTTTTGCAGGATGAGTCGGAAGGCAAGGCGGGCGAACACGCGGCGAAGGTGCTGGCGAGCGGGCTGCAACTGCGGCGGATCATTGAAGACCTGACCAACCTGCGTTATTTGCAGCAGCACGCCTCCGAGTTGACGCGCGAACCCGTCTCGCTGAACGAATTGATCGAAGACGCGCTGAGTGATGTATCGGGCATGGTGGAAGCCAAATCGCACCAGTTGAAGCTGGAACTGCCGCCCTCAGGCGAGCTTGTGGATGTCGACCGGATTCGGGCGATGATGGCGTTGACGAACCTGCTCAACAACGCCGTGCGCTTCACGCCGGAACGTGGGCAGATTGTGGTGCGGGCCGAGGCGCGCAACCGGGGCGAGGCCTGGATCAGCGTGACTGACAACGGCATCGGCTTCGATCAAGATCAGGCGACCCGCATCTTCGACAAGTTTTACCAGGTGGAAGACCACATGACGCGGAAACACGGCGGCCTGGGGATCGGCTTGAGTATCGCCAAAGCACTGGTGGAGGCGCATGGCGGGCGCATCTGGGGGGAGAGTCCCGGCCTGAACCAGGGGGCGACCTTTACGATGGTGTTACCATTGGCGCAGACGGCCAATCCAGCATAAACTTAGCTGATAGGGACAGCCTTTATACCCGGAGAAGAGCAGCATGAGCATTCAATTTACCTGGCTTGGACATTCGGCTTTCGCCCTCGACATTGATGGACATCCGGTATTGATTGACCCCTTTTTGACCAACAACCCACTGGCGGCGGCTGACCCGAATGATCTGGCGGCGGAGATCATTTTCCTGTCGCACGCGCACGGCGACCACCTGGGGGACACGGTGGACATCGCGCTGCGCACCGGCGCTAAAGTGGTCGCCAACAACGAAATCGCAATCTGGCTGCATGGGCAGGGCGTGGAAAACGCACACGGGCAGAACCCCGGCGGCGGCTACGATCATGGGCTGGTGCATTGCAAGTTCACAGTGGCGCACCATAGCTCGTCCTTCCCGGATGGCTCGTATGGCGGCGCGGCGTGCGGCTTCGTGTTCACCGCGCGCGGCAAACGGCTGTACTACGCGGGCGATACGGCCTTGTTCAGCGACATGGAGCTTATTGGCAAAATGGGCATCGACGTGGCCTTCCTGCCGATTGGCGACAACTACACGATGGGGCCGGACGATTCGCTCGAGGCGATTGAATATATCCGCCCGCAGTATGTTGTGCCGATGCACTACAAGACCTGGCCGGTGATTGACCAGGATGCCAGCGATTGGGCAAACAAGGTGAGCAGCAAGACGCGGGCGCAGCCGATTGTGCTTGACCCCGGCGCGTCGTTTGTGCTGGCGTAGCGATAAACCGCACCTAAACAGGATGGGGTGATGCAGGGACACGGCGATGCCATGTCCCTCTTTTATTAATGCGGGGCGGGCGGCTGGGTCTGGTCGGCGATTTCATCGACCATGCCGTCGAGAACGTCTTTAATCAGGTCGCGCAGGTCGTCGGGCGGCGTCGCCGCGCGGTCACGCCCAGCACGGGCGGCGTCTTCGACGGTGTAGCCGCCGATGAGCGCCAGCGCCAGGGTGATGACCAACGTGAGCAGTTCGCCGCGCACGGGTTCGATTTCCGGCAGGGCGAGCGCGAGCAGGCCGACGATCAGGGCGGCCAGGGCGACGACCACGCGGCGGGATTTGAGCGCCAGCAGCAGCGGGTCGATGATGGGGCGGCGCAGGGATTTGTCTTCGGACATGGGAAAGCTCCTTTAGTAGCTGTCAGCATTCAGCCGTCAGCAATCAGCGAAAGATCAAACGATACCGACTCAACGCAAAGGGCAGGATGGTAGGGACACGATATATCGTGTCCCTACGAACGATACGTGACTAGGAATTGGCGCGGAGGGCGGCGATTTCGCGTTCGAGCCAAGCGATTTTCTGCGCCAGGGATTGCAACAGCGGGTTGGCGGCGAAGGCGGCCAGGTCGATTTCGGACGCGCCGTAGTCGCGGCGGGCCTGGTCGAGCTTTTGGCGGCGGATCAGGGCGGCCTGCTGGCTGGCAGTCAGCGCCGACGGGTCGTGGTTGACGAGCAGGGCGCGGGCAGCGTCAATCTGGGCGGGGGTGGCCGTATCGTTCAGGTGCGCCGTGACCTGGCCGTTGGCGAGGCTGATGCCGCCGGCGACTGCCCCCAATACGGCGCGCAACTGTTCGTCGAGCGCCTCGACGTTGACCGAGGCGCGGGCGATGGTGATGTCGATCATTTACGAAACCTCCCGTACAAAGAATTGCGGATGGATGTCGCCGTTGGACGTGCCTGCCCCGGCGAAGAGGGTGCCTGTGCCGCCGTTGACCCGCCACTGCAATTTGAAGGTATGTACCCCGGCGGACAAGCCCTGGATCAACTTGAAAAAACTGGCGTTGAGGCGCTGTGTTGACGAGCTAGGGCTGACGACGCACAGGCCATCGTCGCCCGCCGTGCGCACGGTATCGACCTCGACATCGAAGAAGACCGAACCGGCGCTTTCCAGGATGCAGCCGCAGAAGCCGACCAGCACATCGCCGCCAGCGGTGGTGATGGTCAGCGAGAGCTTGGTGCCATCAATGTTGACGAACGAGGTTGAGGTGGTGGTGTAGTCGCTCGACTCGTTGAGCGTATACAGGGCCGTTGGCGGTGTTTTGAGAAATTCGAGGTTGTCGCGCAGGTGGCTGTTGAGTAGGGAGGCACTGACTAATTCACCTGTTGACCACGATCGGGGCGGGGACCAAATTGCTGTCATTGCTTGTTCCTTTCTTGAGAGTAATGAGTTATGAGGGGAAGTCCCTCGACATAGGGGCGGTTAGTACGCGAGAACCGTGTCGGTGTCGAGCAAGCTGGTACCGACGATCCAGAAGGGGGCGGCGGCGCTTTCCAGCAGCCACGACACCTGATGGCGCGCTCCTCCCAGATCAACCGTGTGTTCCTCGGCGATGATGAAGTAGGCGGTGCTGTGGTCGGTTTGCGTCTCGGTGATGGTGATGCGGTCAAACAGCGTGCGCGCCAGCACCTGCGGCAGGTGGTTGACCCCGCTGACCTGGATGCGCCCGATGAGGCCGCGTGGGTCTTTGCGCCGCACCAGTTCAAAACGCGCCAACTGGTCGGCCTCGTCGAGTGAGCCGAGGGCGGGCAGGTTGAGCGCGAGTTCGCCCAGGCCGTGCCGCGACACGCTTGTCCAGTCGGTGTGTTCCAGCCTGATCGGGTCGCCCTGGAGGATGGGCGTGCCGCGCAGACGCGTCCCGGCTAAAAGATACAGCGTGTCCGCCCCGTTGTTGCGCACGGTCAGGACGGCGGCGCTGGCGGACGACTCGGCCAGCAGCACGCCCAGTTGGGCGGTGCGATCCACCCCAGACCCATCCGGCAGGGTGTTGGCCTGGTAATCGACGCCGGGCGCAGGCGCTTGGACGACGAGCGCGCCGAAAGGCCGTTCCGTGCTGTCCCGGTAGCGGACGATGATCTGGCGGACGCCGGAGTCGCCGGGAGCGATGATCTGGGGCGTCGCCAGCGTCCACAAGGTTGTCCCGGCTGCGCCGATGCTGCGCGGCAGCACAGTCACGCCGACCCGGTTAACCACGTCCGCGCCGTAGCGGTAGTCGAGCGCGTCCATGTTGTCAGTGAAGGTTGCATCCGAAGTGATGTCGCGCAGGGTATGGTGGCGGCTGTAAAAGACGATTTCCCCGGCACGGTTGACGAACAAGCGTCCCCGCTCGGATTCGACCAACTGGCGCAGCGCGTCGGCGGCGGCGATGCCGGACAACCAGGTATCGGCGGTGTAGGGGAAGATCGAACGCCCTTCGTCGATGCTGCGCGGGTAGATTTCCGCCAGGCGGGTATTGCTGCCCAGTTCGGCCTGGCCGGTCAGACCGAGCAGCCAGTAGCCTTTCAGATGCGTCTGGCGCAGCGGCAGGGTTTCGAGGATGGCGATGATGATCTGGTCGGCGCGTCGGTTGACCTGGGGCGGCAGGCGAATCCGGTTTTGCGCCAACTGCGCCTCCGGGCCGCCAGCATGGATCACAGCCAACCGTTCACCCTGATTGCCCGCTGTCGGTTCGACGCGGCTGATGAAGCCGGTGAAGTGGGTGCGCGTGGTCGTGCCGTCATAGCTCTGGATGCGGATCGGTTTGCCGGGCGACAGGTCGTTGGCTGTGTATTCGGGCGAGTAGGCGCGGGTCGGGCTGCGGACGGTGATGCGGGCGGCGATGGGCGCGGCGACGCTGGCGTAGGGCGCGTCCATCCCTAAGCGCCAATCGAGGCGCAGCACGTCGGCGCTGATGCCCTCGCCGGGGTCGGTGAAGTCGCCGTCGTCGTCGAAGTCGATAGCAACAATGTAGGTAGCAGGTGACATGGGGGTCTCCTTTCTTTGATAAAGCCATCAGCTTTCAGCCGTCAGCTTTCAGCAAGAAGCGCTGCCGGAGGCTGAAAGCGGGTTGCGCAGTTTGCAACGCTGTAGGCTAAAGCCCTACGGCTACGGGTAAAAGCCGCCTGAAGGCGACTAGAAAACAATGCTAGTCTGCGCCCTGTTGTCCGCTTTAGCGGGCATTTTTACATAGCCAGAAGGCTTTAGCCTCTGGTGGCGGCTCATGTCCACAATGTTTTGGCTGATGGCTGAAAGCTGACAGCTAGACTTGCACTAGCCAGGTATGGCGGAAGGCGCAGCCGTGATAGGCGACACCGCCGTGCGGGAACGTGCCAGGTTCGACCTTGACGCGGGCGGGTTCGAGCAGCGCGGCGGATAGGGTGACGTTCGCGCCCAGGGCGGCGAAGTAGGCGTCGATCAGGTCAATCAGGCGTGGCAGGTGGGAACGCGCGCCCCGCCCCGCTGCCTGTGGAGCGACCAGCAGCAGGTGGGTTACCGTGTAGGTGACGGTGCGCGCGCCGCTGCTGAAGGCGATGGCAGCGAAGCCTTTGCCCTGCTCGCGGAACAACTCATCGGCCTGGGTTTCGCCAGGGAGGACGAGCAGGGCGGGCAGTTGGGCGCGGCTGAGGGCGTCCGGCACGGCGTCCACGTCGTAGTTGTGGGTCACGCCGGTCACGGACAGGGCGGCTAAGGTAGTGAGGGCGGCACGGAAAGGGGTCATGGGTTTCTCCAGTACAGCGTACAGAGTGAGAAGATAGGACTGAGGGCAGAGTGAAAACAACAGGTGGTGCGGGGTAGGGACACGATATATCGTGTCCCTACAAGGAGTTATCCGATGTGGGCGGCGCGCTGTGCTAGACCTTCACCATCACGCGGCGGTAGGGCGTGAGCGCTTCGTGCAGCAGGTCGTAGGTGGTGGCGAGGGCTGGGCCGTCCGGTTCGCGGTAGAGCCAGGAGGCCCAGCGCAGGGCGATGGCGGCGACATCGGCGGGCGGCTGGTAGGTGTAGATGGGCGTGTTCTGGGCGTGGGATGCGGCGGTTGTGCCGTTGACGCCGCGCAGCACGGTCAGCACATTGGTGCTGATGTTGACAGCGAGGACGCGCAGGTATTCGCTCTCGATTTTGAGCAGGTGGCCGACCTGGAAACGGGGCGTCTCCCCGGCAGCGTCCGCGCCGTCGGCATCGCTGACGGTGATGGTGGTCGCGCTGCTGCTGAGCGGGTTGT
>Ga0187894_10005966_pt1 | contig 12142 bp, 11 predicted proteins | sample GBC1701081metaG_FD_136650 | JGI IMG/M metagenome (GOLD analysis project Ga0187894, IMG submission 136650) | White microbial mat communities from a lava cave in the Kipuka Kanohina Cave System on the Island of Hawaii, USA - GBC170108-1 metaG ... | reverse complement strand
GGGAGGTGCCCCGAAGGGGCGGAGGGGAGCCGACGTGGTCTTTCCAGTTGGCCACCACGTTCGATCCCCATCAGGCTCTTCGTCTTCTTTTTTCCCGAAGGACGACTGGAGATCCGACGTGTCTTTGGTTGCGACCACCACGTCGGCTCCCCTCCGCCCCTTCGGGGCACCTCCCCAACTTCGTTGGGGAGGATTTCATCCTCTAAACCCGCCCCCGGTCGTACTGCGCCTTGCGGCCGGTGCCGTAGAGCTGCAGCGCGCCCTCGGACCCGACGGCGTTGGGGCGCTGGAAGATCCAGTTCTGCCACGCCGTCAGCCGGGCGAAGATCTTGGTCTCCATGGTCTCGGGCCCGGCGAAGCGCAGGTTGGCCTCCATGCCGGTGAGCCCGTCGGGCGAGAAGCTGGCACGCTCCTCGATCGCCAGCCGCACCTCGTCCTCCCAGTCGATGTCGTCAGGCGTGAACGTGACGAGTCCCAGTTCATCCGCTGCCGCCGCATCGACGTCCTTGCCGATCTCCGCCTTCAGCGCCTCGACCGCGTCCGGCTCGGCGAGGAACCGGCTCGCGAGGCGGCTGAGCCCGTTGCCCATCGGCAGCGGCCCGAAATTCATGCCCGTGAGCCGCACGCCGGCCTGCGGCAGGTTGCTGCCCTCCAGGGTCCCGGCGAGCATGAACGAGCGGTCAGCCGCCAGCACCAGCTCGAGCAAGGTGCCCGCGAAGCAGCTGCCCTGCTCGACCAGCGCGATCAGGCTGCGCGCGCTGACATCGACCCGCTTGAGCGTGCGCTTCCAGTAGAGCGTGATCTCGCGCACCAGCCAGTGATCGGCCGTGGCCAGCAACAGCGTGTCGTATGCCGCCACGAGGTCGGCGTCGCCCGCGGTGTGGAACACCCAGGTGCCGATCTCGCCCTCGTTGAGCCGCAGGTGCAGGATCGCGTCGTCGAGCGCGCGGCACAGCGCCAGCGGCCAGAACGCATCGCCCTGCGCCTCGATGCCGGCGGCGTCGGCTGGCGGCGGTGCGTCGGGCCCGTGGATGCGCAAGTGCGCCGCGCGCAGGTCGCGGTCGATCTCGATCGTGAGGTACGGGTAGACGACTCGGTCGCCCTCGATGGTGCGGGCCAACGGCGACAGCCTGACGCCGGCCGCCGCCATGCGTCCGCCCTTAGCCGCCAACTCGATGGCGCGCGCCTGCACCGTCTCGTCGAGCCTGCTGCGCGGCACCACCGCGTCGACCAGCCGCCAGTCCACCGCGCGCTTGCCGCGCATGCCTTCGCTCACGGTGCAGAAGAAGTCGGCGCGGTCGCGGCGCACCTTGCGCTTGTCGACCAGGCGCGTCAGCCCGCCGGTGCCGGGCAGCACCGCCAGCAGCGGCAGCTCGGGCAGCGACACCGCAGAGCTGCCGTCGTCGGCAAGGATGATCTGCTCGCAGGCCAGCGCCAGCTCGTAGCCGCCGCCGGCCGCGGTGCCGTTGATAGCGCAGATGTAGCCCTGGCCGGAGAACTCGGTGGCGTCCTCGATGGCGTTGCGCGTCTCGTTGGTGAACTTGCAGAAGTTCACCTTGTGGGCGTGCGAGGAGACACCCAGCATGTTGATGTTGGCGCCGGAGCAGAACACGCGGTCCTTGGCCGAGGTCACGACGACGGCGCCGACCTCCGGGTGCTCGAAGCGCAGCCGCTGGATGGCGTCGTAGAGCTCGATGTCGACGCCGAGGTCGTACGAGTTCAGCTTCAGCCGGTAGCCGGGCTTGAGCGTCGCGTCCTCGCGCACGTCCATGGCGAGCGTCGCCACCGGCCCCTCGACCCTGAGCTTCCAGTGGTTGTAGCGCTCCGGCGACGTGCGGAAATCGACCGCAGGCTCCGGTCCGTTCGCTGCCATGGGGGTCCGCTCCCTGCTGGAATTTCGTAATTCGGTACTCAAATACGTATTTACTTCTACGCCGCCGTCTCCCACGCTGTCAACCACCAGAATCACCTTCCCCCGGAGGGGGAAGGTGGCGCGAAGCGCCGGAAGGGGGATGTTCGAACGGACGCGATGCTCATTGGATGGACCGCGGTCGATCGAACATCCCCCATCCGCCCTTCGGGCACCTTCCCCCTCCGGGGGAAGGGGGCGCACGCGTTCGGCGCGAACTGACGAGGAAGCGTGATGGCGCGCGCAGTGAGCAGGCGTAAGGGCGAGACAGGGAAGGGGGAGCCCACGCTGACTCAGCCCGAGTCGGCGCCGATCCGCTTGCGCGCCGCCGAGGCCGCCGATCTGCCGGCCATCGTCGCGCTCGACCGGCGTATCACCGGCGTCGCCAAGGCCGGCTACTGGCAGTGGGCGCTGGCGCACTACGCCGGCGGGCCCTCGGAGCGCAGCTTCCTGATCGCCGAAACACCCGATGGCGCGCTGGCCGGCTTCATCATCGGCGAGGTGCGCGCCTGGGAGTTCGGCGCGCCGCCGGTGGGCTGGGTGTTCGCCATCCAGGTCGACTCCACGCGCCGCCTCGGCGGCGTCGGCACGCGGCTGTTCGAGGCGCTGTGCGCGCGCTTCCGCGCCTCCGGCGTCGACCGCGTGCGCACCCTGGTCGACCGCCGCGACCACCTGATCCTGTCGTTCTTCCGCAGCCAGGGCATGACCGCCGGCCCCTCCCTGCAGCTCGACCTGGAGCTTTGAGATGAGCTTCATGGTGAGCCTGTCGAACCATGAAGCTCGACGCGCCGACGATCGTGCGAGGCCTTCATGGTTCGACCCGGCAAGACGCGAAGCGTCTGTGCCTGTGCTCACCATGAAGGCTACTGAAGTGAGGGTCCCCCCATGAAACTCCAGATGGGCACGCGGCTGGGGCTGTACGCGGCGCTGGAGCTGGCGCGCGACCCCGCGCGGCGCCTGTCCGCCGCCGACCTCGCGCGACAGTTCGGCGTCTCGGCCCACCACCTCGCCAAGGTGCTGCGCGACCTGTCGCGCGCCGGCCTCGCCGAGGCCGAGCGCGGCGCCGCCGGCGGCTACCGTTTCTCCGGCAACGCCAAGCGCACGACCCTGATGGATGTCGTCGCCCTGTTCGAGACCGAGCCCGGCAACCGCGCGGCGGAGCCCGGTGACGACACCGATGTCGGCCAGGCGCTGGGCCGCGTGCTGGCCGAGATCGACGAGATCGCCGAGGCCACCCTGCGCTCGATCAGCCTCGAGACCCTGCTGCGCCAGACAACGCGGCCGCGCACGCCGGGCGCACCTCGCGCCGGCGCACCACCGCCTCTGGCGTGAAGGCACGCGATGCGAGGCCAGCCGGCGCGGTCGGCGTCGCGGGGACCGGCACCGCGATCGAACGCCCCTGCGCCTGCGCGTCGCGCTCTCCCGGTGGGCTGCCATGTGGCGTATGCTCGCCACAGTGGTAGTGGAGGAGAGAAGCTCATGAAGTACGCCACAGCGGCGCTGGCCATCGCGGCACTGTGCGCGGCAGGCGGTGCCGCCGCCCAGCAATGGACAGGCTCGATCGACATCGAAACCAGGCAGGGCAAGACAGCGGTCACGCCCGACTGGCGCGCCATCAACGCCCAGAAGCTGGGCAGCCTCGGCAACCCCGTTCGCGCCTACAAGCGCGAAGGCCAGGAAGCCTATCTCAAGCGGCTGATGTGCGAGGGCGGCGCCACGCCGGCGTTCGGGCGCCTGCCGACGACCTGGGCCGGCCCGTACACGACGCGCATCGATGGCTACGAGCTCAAATGCCCCGACGACATGGCCGTCGTGTTCATGGACATGTACCATCCCGGCTACGTCGAGCGCCGGCCGGTGCCGGGCTTCCAGATCCGTGGCGCGCCGTGAAGGCCGGTCGGCCTGTCCATCGTGGGAGGGAGCAGGGTCATGCAACTGGTTCGCGTCGCCGCCGCCATCGCGTTGCTCGTCACAGGTGCGGGCGCCGCCGCCCAGCAGACGTCCGGCCCGATCGAGATCGAGAGCATGATGGAGGGCAAGAAGACGATCACGCCCGACTGGCAGGCGATCAACGCCCAGAAGCTGGGCGACCGCGGCAACCCCGTGCGCGTGCACCGGCCGCCGGGGCAGCACGCCTACCTGCGGCGGCTGATCTGCGCCGACGGCAGCTCGCCCGCATTCCGGCGCGTCGGCTCGTTCGGCGCCGGCCCCTACACGACGATCATCGACGGCTACGAGGTCGATTGCGCCGGTACCAAGTCCGTCGTGTTCATGGACATGTACCACCCCGGCTATATCGAGACCCGGCCGGTGCCGGGCTTCACCATCCGCGCACCGCAGTGACGCCGCCGGCGACGTGAAGGCATCCGCGCGACGCTGCGTGCGAGGCGGTTGATGGTTCGACAAGCTCACCATGAAACGCTTCTCAAGCTCGCCATGAAGCGCTTCTTACGTGCGATCGGCCGCCGCCTTCATCCACCCGTCCCGCGTCTGCGGCAGCTTCTTGCCGAGGATGGCGCCGGCGACGACGTTGCGCAGGACTTCCGCCGTGCCGCCGCCGATGGTGAACATGCGCACGTCGCGCGTCATGCGCTCCAGCGGCAGGTTGCGCGAGTAGCCGCGGGCGCCGAACAGCTGCAGCGCGTCGTTGACCACCGCGATGGCGGTCTCGGCCGTGAAGACCTTGGCCTGGGCGGCGAACAGCATGTCGGGGAAGCCACCCTCGCCGCTGCGCGCCGCCTTGTAGACCAGCGCCTGGGCGGCGGCGAGCCGGATCGACATGTCGGCCAGCTTCCATTGCAGTCCCTGGAACTCGTTGATCGGCCGGCCGAACTGCTCGCGCGCCTGCGACCAGTCGAGCCCCAGCTGATAGGCGCCCTGCGCGATGCCCAGCGCGACCGTGGCGGCGCCGACGCGCTGGCTGTTGTAGGCGGTCATCAGGTCGGCGAATCCCTTCTTCAGCCCGCGCGGCGGCATCACCAGGGCCGAGGGCGGCAGCTCCATGTCCTCGAAGGCGATCTCGGCCTCGGGGATGCCGCGCAGCCCCATGGTCGGCTCGCGCCTGACGATGCTGAGCCCGGGCGTCTCGTCGCGGATGGCGAGGAAGCCGCCGATGCCTTCCTCGTTGCCGTGGGCGTCCAGGACGCGGGCGAAGATCAGGTGCAGGCGCGACACGCCGCCGCCGGTGATCCAGTGCTTGCGGCCGTTGACCACGTAGCGGTTGCCGCGCCGCACGGCGCGCGTCGTCATCGCGTTGGCGTCGGAGCCGGCGTCGGGTTCGGTGATGCAGATCGCCGGCTTGTCGCCCGCCAGCACGAGGTCGGCCGCCAGGCGCTTCTGCTCCTCCGAGCCGTAGGCCATGACGGCGCTGATCGCCCCCATGTTGGTCTCGACGGCGATGCGGCCGGTGACGGCGCAGGCGGCCGACAGCGCCTCGATCACCAGCACCGCGTCGAGCCAGCCCTTGCCCTGGCCGCCGAAGCGCTCGGGAATGGTCATGCCCAGCAGGCCGGCTTCTTTCAGCAGCGCGACATTGTCCCAGGGATACTGCTCGGTGCGATCGACCTCGGCGGCGCGGGCGGCGACGGGCCCGCCCGCCAGCTCGCGGGCGCGCGCCTGCAGGGATTTCTGGTCGGAGCTGAGATCGAGCGGCATGGGACTCTCAACGTCATCCAGTAATGTTTACCTCTCCCGCATGCGGGAGAGGTCGGCGCGTCTTCGCGCCGGGTGAGGGCTGCACGCACAGCGCCTCGTGTGAAGCCCTCACCCCAACCCTCTCCCGCAGGCGGGAGAGGGGGTTCTACTGCGCCGCGACGGCGGCCTCGGGGGCCGTCACGCAGTACACCGTCGCCGGCTCGGCGCGGCCGCGCACGCTCACCGTGCCGATGGTGCGGAAGGCGAAGCGGTCCTTGCAGCGCTGGCGCGTGGCGTCCGAGACCAGGATGCGGGTGCCGTAGCTCTTGTTCAGCTCCTGCAGGCGCGCGGCGGTGTTCACGGGGTCGCCCAGCAGCGTGTAGCTCAGCCGGTCGCCGGCGCCGACGGTGCCGCCGATCACCGTGCCGGTGTTGATGCCGATGCGGGTGCCGAAGGCGACGCCGCCGGTGAAGGTGCGGCCCGACACCAGCCGGTCGATCTCGACGGCGGCGGCCACGGCGGCGGCGGCGTGGTCGTCGTTGGCCAGCGGCAGGTTGAAGCTCACCAGCAGGCCGTCGCCGATGAAGTTGTTGACGACGCCGCCATGGCGCTGGATCGGCTCGAGGATCAGCTCGAGATACTCGTTCACGGCCGCCACCAGCGTGTCGGCCGGCAGCCATTCGGCGATGCCGGTGAAGCCGTCGATGTCGGTGAACAGCACGGTGGCGTCGCGCGCCTCGGCCCGGATGCGACTGTCGCCGGTGGTCTGCCGGCTCAGCGCATCGGCGACGCTCTCGCTGACATATTTGCCGAAGGTCTCGCGGATGCGCTGGCGGTCGCGCAGGCCCTCGACCATGCGGTTGAAGGTGCTGGTGAGCTGGCCGATCTCGTCGTTCGACGTTACCGGCAGGCGCACGGCGAGGTCGCCGTCGGCCACCTTGGCCATGCCGCGCGCGAGGATGCGCACCGGCCGGAACAGGCTGCGGATCACGAAGTAGATCGCCACGGCCATTGCGAACAGCGAATCGACGACATCGATCAGCACCTCGGTGCGCAGCCTGTCGCCCTCGTAGCTATAGACGTCGACGACGATGGCCGCCAGCGGCGCGATCGCGATCACCAGCAGGGCGACGGCGAGCTTCTGCGCGTAGCTCCCGAAGTAGAGCTCCAGGTTGCGGCCGAAGTGCCGGAACAGGAATGCGCACAGCTTGGCGAGATAATCGCTGGTCAGGAAGTAGGTGTAGGTGAAGAAGAAGACGGTGACGACGATGATCGTCGTGATGCCGTCGGCCCATGGCGGGTACGGGAACTCGGTCGACTCGGCCGGCAGGAACCAGGGCGCGTACAGGCGGAAGATCCACAGCGGCAATATCTGCAGCGCCACGTTGCGCGCCGACAGGATCGGCAGCTGCGTCAGCCGGCGCTGGATGTCCTCGAACTGTCCCTCGCCATTCAGGAACCGTTCGATGGGCGCGAAGACGTAGCGCGCCTGCACGAGGTTGACGCCCAGCAGCACGATCGCCGCCGATGTCAGGTTGCGCGGCAGCAGGCGCCAGGCATCGGCGACGGCGCAGAACAGGATCGTCATCGCCGCGTCGACCAGGAACACCGACGCGATCATGACGAGATACCGGCGCCGGATGCCGGCGACCTCGGCCGGGGTCGGCGGACGCTGCTCGCTCATGGCCCTACAATAATCACATCCGGGCCGGGTGTCTCGGCATGCAGGCGTGCAACTTCGTCCGCGCGGTGCTCCAGCACAGCCCGCTGGTTGATGTAGCCCTTGTCGGTGATCTCGTTGGCGTCGATGCCGGGCGGCGTGGCCAGGACCAGCACGCGGGCGATGCGCGTGGAGCTGCCGGCATGCGCCCGGTTGTGGGCGGCCAGCCCCTGGACGAGGCGCGCCCGCACCTGCGGCCGGCCGATCAGGTCGGCCAGCGGTGTCGCCGCCGTGGCGTCCGGGCACAGCGAGGCGCAGCCGGCCGGGTTGGGGAACACCAGCAGGCCCACCTCGTCGCGGTCCTGGCCGGTGACGACGCAGTCCTGGACCACCGGCGCGGCGGCGGCGATGGCGGCGACCCGCAGCGCGCCGACATGGACCCAGGTGCCCGATGTCAGCTTGAAATCCTCCGCCACCCGGCCGTCGAAGACGATGCCCCTGGCCGGATCATCGGCATCGAACAGCCGGCCGGCATCGCCGATGCGGTAGAAGCCCTCGGCGTCGAACGCCTCCAGCGTGCGCTGCGGGTCGCGCCAGTAGCCGGGAGTGACGTTAGGCCCGCGCACGCGCAGCTCGAGCTTGCTGGCGTTGGGCGTCAGCAGGATGTCGGTACCCGGGATCGGCAGGCCGATGATGCCGGCACTCTCGATGCGCCAGTGCACGGCGGTGGCACAGGGCGCCGTCTCGGTCGAGCCCCAGGCCGAGGCCATGGTGACGCGCCGGCCGGTCGCCGCCACCGACAGCGCCTCCAGCCGCTCCCACAAGTGCTGCGGCAGCGCCGCGCCGGCGTAGAGGATGAAATCGAGCTGGCTGAAGAAACGGTCGCGCAGGGCGGCGTCGCGCTCCAGCCAGGGGATCACCATGTCGAAGCCGCGCGGGACGTTGAGATAGATCGTCGGCGCCACCTCGCGCAGGTTGGCGATCGTGCGCTCGATCAGGCCCGGCGCCGGCTTGCCTTCGTCGATGAAGTAGGTGCCGCCGTGGAACAGGATCAGGTTGAAGTCGTGGTTGCCGGCGAAGGTGTGGTTCCACGGCAGCCAGTCGAGCAGGATCGGCGGCCGCTCGCGGCCGAGGAAGCGGAAGGTCTGCGCCAGCGCCTGCTGGTTCGAGCACATCATGCGGTGCGTGTTGATCACGCCCTTGGGCAGGCCGGTCGAGCCTGACGTGAACAGGATCTTGGCGATGGTGTCTGATGTGATCGCGGCGAAGGCGGCATCGACCGCGCCGTCCGGCGTCGCGGCGAGCAGGTCGGCGAGCGGCGTGGTGGCAAGCTCGTTGGGCGGATTGCGAGCGACGACAACCTCGACGCCGTCCAGCAGGCCATGATCGCGCAGCGCCGTCAGCGCCTTGCCATAGGCCGCGCCGTCATCGACGAACACCACGCGCGGCGTCAGCAACCGCACGACGTGCAGCAGCTTGCCGAAGTCCTGCGACATCAGCGAATAGGCGGTCGAGACCGGTGCCACCGGCACGCCGACCTCCATGGCGCCCAGCGCGATCAGCGCGTGGTCGATGGAGTTGCCCGACAGGATCGATACCGGCCGCTCGACCGAGCAGCCACGCGCCAGCAGCGCCGCGCCGAGGATGCGCGCCGCCCGCGCCACCTCGCCATAGGTGGCGCGCCGCCACGCGCCGTCGGCGGCGCGTTCGGCCAGGAACACGCGATGGCCGCTCTCGCGCGCCTGGCGGCGCAGCAGGTCCGGCACCGAGCGCGGCGCCGGAGCGAGCGGCGTCGGCGAGCGCAGCAGCAGGCTGCCGTCCGGCCGGCGCTCGACAGCCACCGCCGGCGGCGCGAAATCGATCTCGGCAAAGGGCGCGGCCAGCACCGCCGCACGATCCGGCAACGACATGGTTTGCCCTCACTCTCATCACCTTCCCCCGGAGGGGGAAGGTGCCCGAAGGGCGGATGGGGGATGTTCGATCAAGCACGATCCAGCCAAGTAAGATCGCACCTGCTGCCACATCCCCCATCCGGCGCTTCGCGCCACCTTCCCCCTCCGGGGGAAGGACTCACAGCCCCAGATACGCCTGGCGCACGCCGTCGTTGTCCAGCAGCTCGTGGCCGGTGCCGCTGAGCACGATGTGGCCATTCTCCAGCACGTAGGCGCGGTCGGCCAGCTTCAGCGACGCCATCACGTTCTGCTCGACCAGCAGGATGGTGAGCCCGTCGGCATGCAGCTGGCGCACCACCCGGAACACCTCCTGGGTCATGGCCGGCGACAGGCCCAGCGACGGCTCGTCGAACATGATCAGCTTCGGCTGGCCCATCAGGCAGCGGCCGATCGCCAGCATCTGCTGCTCGCCGCCCGAGAGGGTGCCCGCCGCCTGCCGGCGCCGCTCGGCCAGCCGCGGGAACAGCGCGAAGATCCGCTCCAGCGTCGCCTTCTCCTTGGCGCGCGCGCGCCGGGGCGCGGCGCCCATCTCCAGGTTCTCCAGCACCGTGAGGTTGGGGAAGACCTGGCGGCCCTCGGCCACCTGGCCGATGCCGCGCTCGACGACGTCGTGGCTGGGATGGCCGGTGATGTCGATGCCCTCGAAGGTGATGCGGCCGGCCGAGGGGCGCTGCATGCCGTGGATGGTGCGGATCAGCGAGCTCTTGCCGGCGCCGTTGGCCCCCACGATCACCACGATCTCGCCCGGCTCGGCATGCAGCGACACGCCGGCCAGCGCCTGGGCGTCGCCGTAGTGCAGGTCGAGGCCGGAGATGTCGAGCATCAGCACCCCGCCGGGAGCGCGCCGCAAGTGGGTGCAAACTTTGCTGGTACCACCCCACTCCTCACCCTGAGGAGGCCGCGCAGCGGCCGTCTCGAAGGGTGGGCAACAGTCGCGGTTGTTCGTTCGATCGATCTTCCGACCGTCCGTGCGGCGGCCCACCCTTCGAGACGCGCGCCTGCGGCGCGCTCCTCAGGGTGAGGAGGAGGGTGAACGTCGGAGTTAATGACTGTGGGAGACGCGCTCATGGTCGTCACTCCTGCCCGAGATAGACTTCGAGGACGGCGGGGTCGCGCGTCACTTCTTCCGGCGTGCCCTCGGCGATCTTCTCGCCGTGGTGCAGCACGATGATGTGCTGGCTGAGCGCCATCACCGCGCGCATGACGTGCTCGATCAGCAGGATGGTGACGCCGGTACGCGCGTTCAGCGCCTTGAGGAACGCCACCATCTGGTCGGTCTCGGTCGGCCGCAGGCCGGCCATCACCTCGTCCAGCAGCAACAGCCGCGGCTGCGTTGCGAGCGCCCGCGCCACTTCCAGCCGCTTGCGGTCGGGCAGTGTCAGGCTGGCGGCCAGCGCCGTGCGCCGGTCGCCCAGCCCGAGGTCGTGCAGCAGCTGGCGCGCTTGCGCGCGCGCCTCGGGGACATGCGGCGTGCGTGCCAGGGCACCGATGGTGACGTTCTCCTCGACCGTCAGCCCCATGAACGGCTTCACGATCTGGAATGTGCGGCCGATGCCGGCGGCGCAGATCTGGTCCGGCCGCAGGCCCGCGATCGAGCGCTCGTCGAGCCGGATGTCGCCGCTGTCGGGCGCGAAGACGCCGGCGATCATGTTGAAGCACGTGGTCTTGCCGGCGCCGTTGGGCCCGATCAGCGCATGGATGGCGCCTGACGGCACGTCGAAGGCGACGTCGCTCACCGCGCGCAGGCCGCGGAAGCTCTTGCCGATGCCGTGCACGGCGAGGTGCGCGCCGCTCACGACCGGTCCTCCGCGCGGCGGTGCAGGCCGAGCCGGCGCGACAGCCACGGCCACACGCCGTCGCGGCGGAACATCACGATCAGCAGCAGGGCGAGGCCATAGCCGATCTGCTTCAGGCCGGCGATCTTGATGCCGTAGTCGTTGGCGAGCTTCTCGGCCAGGGCCGTGAACAGGTCGCCGAGCCCGACCAGCAGGGCCGACCCCACGATCGGGCCGAACAGCGTCCCGAGCCCGCCGATGATCGGGGCCAGGATCACCTCGATCGAGCGGCCCACGGCGAAGGCCGATTCGGGATAGAGGTTCTTGCTGTAGAAGGCGGCCCAGACGCCGCCCACGGACGTGAGGCCGGCCGAGACCACGACCGCCAGCATCTTGTAGCGCAGCACGTTGATGCCGGCCGCTTGCGCGGCTTCGGGATCCTCGCGGATGGCAAGCCAGTAATAGCCGAGCCGGGAGGTCAGCAGCCAGCGGCACAGCACGAACGCGACGGCGGCCAGCGCCAGGATGACGTAGTAGAACAGCAGCGGGCCGCCCTGCAGGTTCAACGCGCTGCCCTCCGGCTCGATCTTGAGGAACAGGCCGCCCGAGCCACCGACCCACTTGAAGTGGTCGAACAGGATGCGCGTGAACTCGGCGAAGGCGATGGTCAGAAGGGCGAAGTAGACGCCGGCCAGCGAGAACCGGAACCCCAGGTAGCCGACCAGCCCGCCGGCCAGCATCGCCACCGCGATGGCGGCGAAGACCCCGAGCCACGGCCCGATGCCGAGATTGAAGTACAGCGCCGCCGCCGTGTAGCCGCCGAGCCCGAGGTAGAGCGCGTGGCCCAGCGACAGCTGGCCGGCGAAGCCCATCATGATGTTCCAGGCCTGGCCGACGTAGGAGAAGTAGAGCACCAGGATCAGGATCGAGAGCCAGTAGTCGCCGGCAGGCAGGATCCGCAGCAGGAACGGCGCCGCCAGCAGCAGCGCCGCCAGCACGCCGAGCGCGCGCATGGGGCCGGAGCCAACCCCATCCGTCAGCCGCCGCCAGGCGTTCATGCCCGCCTCATGAGCGGGGGATTCGCAAATGGGGATTCTGTCATCCCGAGCGATCCTTCGACTTCGCTCAGAGCTATCCTTCCCCCGGAGGGGGAAGGTGGCGCGAAGCGCCGGAAGGGGGATGCTTCAACGGAGTCGATGTCATCCGGCGACAT